>Ga0206945_1002_pt1 | contig 132062 bp, 128 predicted proteins | sample Alteio_BWOrgHeat_5_FD_152982 | JGI IMG/M metagenome (GOLD analysis project Ga0206945, IMG submission 152982) | Enriched cells from forest soil in Barre Woods Harvard Forest LTER site, Petersham, Massachusetts, United States -... | ecosystem: Environmental > Terrestrial > Soil > Temperate forest >... | reverse complement strand
GTATTGCCAAAACCGCCCTCTTGGCCGAGGAAGCTTTGCTCGCACAATCCAAAGCGGCCTTGCCACCACTTGAAAAGCAGCTGGCGCAAACCCGGCATGCGCTTTCCGTTCTTGCTGGAGACCTTCCGAACAATGCCCCCAGCGCGACTTTTGAGTTCAAAAGCATCGCCCTGCCGGCGACCTTGCCGGTGAGCTTGCCCTCGCAGCTGGTCGAACAACGACCGGATGTGAAGGCCGCCGAAGCCAGTCTGCATGCCGCCAGCGCCGGTATCGGCGTTGCTATCGCCAACCGACTACCGCAAATCACACTCAGCGCGGATATAGGCGATGTTGCCGGCACGCTCGGGAAAATGTTCACGCCTGGCTCCGGCATATGGAGTTTGGCCGCCGGGGGCACGCAAACACTTTTTGATGCCGGTACCCTTGCGCATGAACAGGGTGTTGCCGAAGCCGAATATGATTTCGCTGCTGCGCAATACCGCAAGACGGTGTTGGCTGCATTTCAGGATGTCGCCGATACCCTACGGGCGCTGCAGTCCGACGCGACCGCGCTCAAGGCACAAAACGCCGCCGAGCGTGCCGCGGCCACCAGCCTCAATCTGGCACATCAGCAGTTCGAGGCGGGGTCGATCAGCTATCTCAATCTTCTCGATGCCGAACGCACCGAACAACAGGCACAACTGACTCTCGTTCAGGCCGAAGCCCAGCGTTACGCCGATACAGCCGCACTTTTCCAGGCGCTCGGCGGCGGCTGGTGGAACGAAAAGCCGGCAGAAGACCAAGCGGCAGAGACAGATAGAAAAGCCATGCCGGATACGACAAATGAAACGGCGCATGCAGTACAAGGATGGAGAACTCAATGATAAAGCGCATGATCATCATGCTGACCTTTGTGGGTCTGATCGCGGCCGGGATCATCGGCATGAAGCTTTTCATCAATAGCCAGATCAAGCAATCGATTGCTTCCGGCTTTGCGCCACCGACGGTCTCAACCCTCAAGGCCGAATATCAGGATTGGCAGCCCGAGCTGAAAGCTGTCGGCAGTTTGCGTGCGGTCAATGGTGCCGATTTGTCGTCCGAGCTTGCTGGAATTGTACAATCACTGTCCTTTGAATCTGGCGCGGATGTGGAAAAAGATACGGTGCTGGTACAACTGCGCGCCGATGACGATATTGCCAAACTGCACGCGCTAGAAGCCGGTGCCAAACTGGCGGACGTCACCTATCAGCGTGACCTGAAACAGATCAAGGCGCAGGCCATCAGCCAGGCCACGGTCGATACCGACGTTGCCACACTGGAAAGCGCTAAAGCGCAAGTGGCCGAACAACAGGCGCTCATCGACAAGAAAATCATCAAAGCGCCGTTTGCCGGCCATCTGGGTGTGCGCCGCGTGGATATCGGGCAGTACCTTAATCCTGGCACGACGATCGTGACCCTGCAGCAGTTCGACCCGATCTATGTTGACTTCACGCTACCCGAACAGGATTTGCCGAAAATCCAGACTGGTCAGAAAATAACACTTAAATCCGATGTGCTGGCCGATCAGGGATACACTGGCGAAATAACGGCCATCAATTCCAAGGTCGATGAATCAACCCGTAACCTTCTTGTGCGGGCAACAGTGCCAAACCCAGACCACAAGCTGCTGCCCGGCATGTTCGGCACGGTGATTGTCAATGTCGACAAACGGGTGCGTTACATAACCTTGCCGCAGACCTCGATCGTCTTCAATACCTACGGCAATACCGTTTATCTGGTGGAAAAGAAAAGCGGCGACGATGACAAAGGTGCTCAACTTTCGGCGATGCAAAGCGTCGTCATCACAGGCGAAACGCGCGGCGATCAGATTGCGGTTCTTTCGGGCGTCAAGGAAGGCGACGAGGTGGTCACCAGCGGACAGGTGAAACTGCGTAATGGCATGCCAGTCGTAATCAACAACGAGGTTCAGCCATCGAACGACCCCAATCCCATGCCGCATGAGCAGTAAAACTGAATGAGCTTTACCGACATCTTCATCCGCCGGCCGGTGCTGGCTTCCGTCGTCACCCTGATGATTCTGGTTCTGGGTTTGCGCGCCTATCTGGGGCTGCCGGTCAACCAGTACCCACACACCGAAAACGCTGTTGTCACAGTCAGCACCACCTATTACGGCGCCGATCCCGACACCATCGCTGGATTCATTTCAACGCCCCTGGAAAACGCCATCGCCCAGGCCAACGGCATCGATTACATGACCTCGAGCAGCCAAACCGGCCTCAGCACGATTATCGTCTATCTGCGACTTAACTATGATGCCGACAAGGCGCTCACGGAAATAAGCACTAAGGTCAACTCGATTCTCAACCAGCTACCGCCTGGATCGCAGCAGCCGATATTAAATGTACAAATCGGCCAAACCATCGACGCCATGTATATCGGCTTCAACAGTGATGTTCTGCCACAAAATGACATTACCGATTATCTGGTGCGCGTCGTGCAACCGCGGTTGCAGGCGGTGCCGGGTGTGCAAACGGCCGAAGTTATTGGCGGACAGAATTTCGCGCTGCGCGTCTGGCTGGATGCGCAAAAACTAGCGGCCTATGGGCTGACCGCCACCGATGTCAGCGCGGCGCTAGCGAAAAACGATTTCGTCTCCGGCCTCGGTAATACCAAGGGACAGATGGTGCAAGTAAGTTTGACTGCATCCACCGGGCTGCATTCGCTGGAAGAATTTCGCAATCTGGTCGTCAAACAGCAAAACGGCGCCATCATCCGGCTGCAGGATGTCGGCACGGTGTCGCTGGGCGCGGATGATTATGAATCGCGCGTTTCCTTCGATGGCAAGAAGGCGGTCTATGTTGGCATCAAGATCGCGCCGAACGCCAATCTGTTGAACGTCATCGGGGATGTGCGCACGGCTTTCAATCGCCTGCAGGCCCAGCAGCCGCAGGGAATTTTCAGCCGCATCGTCTATGACTCGACAGTGTTCGTAAACAGCTCGATCTCCGAGGTCAAGCTGACACTCATCGAAGCCATCGCCATTGTGACTTTGGTGGTGTTCGCGTTTCTCGGCTCGCCACGCGCCGTCGTCATCCCGGTCATCGCCATTCCGCTGTCGCTGATCGGTGCATTCTTCATGATGTTGATCTGCGGATTTTCTATCAATCTGCTGACGCTTCTTGCACTTGTTCTGGGCATCGGGCTTGTGGTCGACGATGCCATCATCGTGGTTGAAAACGTCAACCGCCATCTGGATGAAGGCAAAACGCCGATGGATGCGGCGATCGTCGCGGCCCAGGAACTGAGTGGCCCGATCATCGCCATGACCATCGTCCTGATCGCGGTTTACGTGCCGATCGGTTTTCAGGGCGGGTTGACCGGCGCGCTGTTCACGGAATTCGCCTTCACACTGGTTGGCGCCGTCACCATATCCGCGATCATCGCGCTGACCTCTTCACCGATGCTATGCTCACGCTTTCTCAAGCGCCACGGGGAAGGTCCGGCATGGGAACGCCGGATGACACATTATATTGACAGCACTTTCGAGCATGTGCGGCACTTATATGTGCGCACCTTGACCGGCAGTCTTGATTTCCGGCCGGTCACTTACGTCTTCGCGCTTCTGGTGCTGGCCAGTATTCCTCTGCTGATTGTTAAATCGCAACCCGAACTGGCGCCCCCGGAAGACCAGGGCTATATCCTGTCGATCCAGACCCCACCGCCCAACGCCACGCTCGCACAGCGCCTGGTCTATGCCCACAAGGTTTACGAAGCCTTCGCGCAATACCCGGAAGAAGACAGCATCTTTCAGATCGAAGCGCCCGGTAATTCTCTCGGCGGGATGGTGTTCAAGCCGTGGGATCAGCGTAAACGCACGGTCGCCGATTTCCAGAGGTTGCTGGCCGCAGATGTGGGTAAAATCGCCGGTATACGCGCTGCGGTCATCAACCCGCCGCCGCTGCCAGGCAGCCAGGGTTACCCGGTGCAATTCGTTATCAAGACAACCAAGTCGTTTGATCAGCTATCAGATGTGTCATGGAAATTTTTGGCCGAGGCGCAAAAAAGCGGTTTGTTCATTTTTCTCGATAACGACTTGAAAGTTGACGAACCGCAGGCGAGTGTCGAGATCGACCGCGACAAGTCCGCCGAGCTTGGTCTCACTATGAATGATGTCGGCGGCGCGTTATCCTCCATGCTGGGCGGCGGTTACGTGAATTATTTCAATCTCGGCGGGCGTTCCTACAAAGTTATTCCGCAGGTCGACCAACCCTCACGCCTCAATCCCGATCAGTTGAACCAGTATTACGTTCGCGCCGCCAACGGCAGATCTGTCCCCCTGTCAACGCTGATCCATATCAAGAATGAAACGGTCCCAGAATCCCTTAACCATTTCCAGCAATTGAACTCAGCCACCATTCAGGGTGCAATCTTCCCCGGCGTGGCGTCGGGCGACGCGCTGGCCTATCTGCAGGATCTCGCCAAGCGCACATTACCGGAAGATTACACCGTTGATTACGGTGGCGAATTCCGGCAGATCATTCAAGAATCCGGGGGCTTTTACGTGACGCTCGGCCTGGCGATCACCATCATCTTCCTGTCGCTGGCGGCACAGTTCGAGAGCTTCCGCGACCCGATTGTTATTCTGGTGTCAGTGCCGATGTCGATCGCTGGCGCGCTGATCTTTATTTGCCTTGGGATCGGTGGCGCGAGCTTTAACATCTATACCAAGGTCGGCCTGATTACCTTGATCGGCCTGATCAGTAAACATGGCATTCTGATCACCGAATTTGCCAATAACTTACAACATGCGGGGCGCAGCAAACATGAGGCGATCATCGAAGCCGCATCGATACGTCTCCGCCCCATCCTCATGACCACCGCGGCGATGGTGCTTGGCGTTATACCGCTGATTACCGCCTCGGGCGCGGGCGCAGCTTCGCGCTTCAATATGGGGCTGGTGATTGCCTCCGGCCTCTCCATCGGCACGCTGTTTACGCTCTTCGTCGTACCAGCCGTCTATATGCTGCTGGCGACGGACCATCATGATAAGCCTGAAAATAAAGGCTAAATCAGCGTTCCTCTTGCAATAAGGCGCGAGGGGTCGTAAGGCATAGCCCGTTATGACCAAAACACACAAAATTGCGCGCGCCATTATTTCCGTTTCCGACAAGACCGGCCTTGTCGAACTCGCCAAACAGCTTGCCGCCCATGGCGTCGAGATCCTATCCACCGGCGGCTCAGCGGAAAAACTGCGGCAGGTGGGGATCGAGGTTACTGAAGTTGGTGATTACACTGGCTTTCCGGAAATGATGGATGGCCGCGTCAAGACGCTGCATCCGCGCATTCATGGTGGCATCCTGCAGCGCCGCGACCTGAAAACCCATCAGGACGAGGCAATGAAAAACAATATTCCGCCGATCGATCTGGTCATCGTCAATCTTTACCCATTTCGCGAGGCGGTGGCGAAAGGCAGCGATTTCGAAATCTGCATCGAGAATATCGATATCGGTGGCCCGGCGCTGATCCGCTCAGCTGCCAAAAATCATGACGCCGTCGCCGTGATCACCGATCCCACGCAATATGATGGATTGATCGCCGAGATAAAACAACATGGCGGCGGAACATCGCTCGACTTCCGCAAGAAACTCGCCGCCGCCGCCTATGCGAACACCGCAAGTTATGACGCCACGATCAGCGGTTGGTTCGCCACGCAGGTGGGGGAGAAATATCCCGATGTGCTGACGCTGACGGCCGAGAAACGTCAGGGCCTGCGCTATGGCGAAAACCCGCATCAATCTGCCGCTTTTTACGTTACGGATGCAAACCGTTCCGGGATTGCGAATGCCCTCCAAATTCAAGGCAAGGAGTTGAGTTACAACAACTTTAATGACACTGACGCCGCTTTTGAACTGGTCGCCGAATTTACCGAAAGCCCAGCCATTGCTATCATCAAACACACCAATCCCTGCGGCGTCGCGTGCGGCCCCGATCTGATCACGGCATATAAACGCGCTCTGGCGTGCGATCCCGTCAGCGCCTTCGGCGGCATCATCGCCTGCAACCGGCCGCTCGATGCCGAAACAGCGAAAGCCATTACCGAGATCTTCTCTGAAGTCATTATCGCCCCCGATTGTGACGATGCCGCACGGGAAATTCTCGCGGCCAGGAAAAATCTGCGCGTGCTTTTGACACGTTCGATGCCTGACCCGCGCATCGCCAGCCGTGTGGTGAAATCGGTGGCCGGTGGCTATCTGGTTCAATCGGGTGACAACATTGTCCTCGACCTCTCTGAATTAAAATGCGTCACGAAACGCCCGCCGAACGAACAGGAAAAGCGCGATCTGCTTTTTGCCTTCACCGTCGGCAAGCATGTAAAATCGAATACCATCGTCTATGCCAAAAACGGTGCAACCGTGGGCATCGGTGCGGGACAGATGAGCCGCATCGACAGCGCGCACATAGCGGCGCGTAAAGCCGTAGAAGCCTTTGGTGATAACGGCGCACGCGGCTGCGTCGTGGCATCCGACGCGTTTTTCCCCTTTGCCGATGGGCTTCTGGCCGCGATCGAAGCCGGCGCTACCGCCATTATCCAGCCGGGCGGTTCGATGCGGGATGCCGAAGTGATAGAGGCCGCAGACAAGGCCGGACTTGCCATGCTACTTACCGGGGTCAGGCATTTCAGGCACTAAACAGGAATTGGAAATGGATTATATAAGTGTCTTGATCGTCAACCAGTCTCTGGAGGAAAAAGGCATCATCGCCAATCTGGGCCTGGTCATGGGGCTGACGGCTGGCCGGTTGCTTCCTCAAGACACATTCGGCGGTGCGGTCACCGACGGCGACGGCGCCCAACATACATTTCTTACGCGGATAGGTCATACCGTCAGAAAAGCCAGCGGCGGCAAGCTCGCTTCTCTCAGAAAAACCTTCATCGAGTCGGAAGATTGCATCGTGGTCGATTACACCGAGGACGCCGCTCCCGCCGATTATCAGGCCTACGCGACAGCACTGGCGCAGCATCGGGGAGACGAAATCTCTTACAGGGCTATATACGTTTACGGCCCAAACGATGTGGTGCTCCCGTTGACCAAAAACCTTTCTAGGCTTTGAGGCAGACGTTTCCGGTTCGATTTTCGTCAAGCGGAAAATCTGTTATAGAGAATTCTTACGCATCGCTGGTGTCCCATGAAAAAGCGCGCCGCCCGACTTACGCGAAAATCCAGGCCTCCGGCGGCCCGCGTTAAACCATCGTCGCCAGCGCCGGATTTCGCCGAGCTGATCGAAAACGCTTCGCACGGCATCCTCATTCACCAGAATTTCAAGCCGCTTTATGCCAATCAGGCTTTCGCCACGCTCTTTGGTTACAAATCGCCGAAGGATATTCTGGCGATGCCGCTGATCCGACCGCTGGTACCGCCCGATCGCTGGGCGCGGGTCGAGGAAGAATACAATGATCTCATCCGTGGCCGCCGTAAACCTTCTCTTCTGCGCGTGCGGGGTATACGGAAAGACAAAAGGGAAATCTGGATCGCCCTTCTGGAACGGGTGATCAACTGGCGCGGTAAACCGGCAGTCGCCGTCAGCACTTTCGATATAACAGCACAAATGGCGGTCGAGCAGGCGCTGCTGGAGAATGAGCAAAGGTTGCGCTCGATCCTCGAAATTCTGCCTTACCCGATCTACATCACGCGTCTTTCCGACGGGCTGCTGCTGTTCGTCAACCGTAAAACCTGTCTGCTCTTCCAGCAAAGCGCTGGTCAGTTGCTGCGCGGCAAATCCATCGATTTTTACGCCAACCCGAAAGAACGTGAGGATCTGCGGCAGCTTCTGGATACGGTGCGCGATATCCGCGATATCGAAATACGCATGAAAACGGCGCAGGGCCGCGAATTTACCGCCGAATTAGCCGCCATCGCCATGAATTACGACGGTACACCCGCCGTCCTCGTCGCGCTGAACGACATCTCCCAGCGTAAGGAGATGGAAGCAGAGCTTTTCTCGCAGGCCACAACGGATGAGCTAACAGGCATCAGCAACCGCCGCCATTTCTTCATGCAGGCAGAACGCGAACTGAGCCGCGCGCGGCGCTTCGACCGTCCCTTGGCGGCGATGATGCTCGATCTTGACCATTTCAAATCCATCAACGACACCTATGGCCATGCTGTAGGCGACGAAGTGCTGCAGGGTTTTGTAAAGCGTGCTTTGGAGAGTCTCCGCATCTCGGACGTCATCGGTCGGTTGGGCGGCGAGGAATTCGCTGTCATCATGCCGGAAACACCTCTGGCCGCGGCGGAAGCCGCTGCCGAGCGTTTGCGTGCGCATCTTGCCGAACGTCCGATCATTGCTGGTCGCGAAGCCATTGCTGTGACCGTCAGCGTCGGCGTCGCGTCGTTTGGGAAAGACGATAAATCGATTGACGCTTTCCTCAACCGCGCCGACAAGGCGCTGTATCGTGCCAAAAATTGCGGCCGCAACCGGGTTGAGGTTGCCGCTTGAACCGTTCTGTTTCTTATCTCACAGCTATCGGTTTCTCGTTAGTCGGTTATGTTCTCTGGACATGCAGCGACGCTTTCATGAAATTAGCGAGCGCCATGCCGAAATACGAGATCTTGGGCTTTGGCGGACTTGGCGGCGCGATAACCATTTTATGCATAAGTTTATGGAGCGGAGGAGCAGGAAAGTTGAGATCTCGTCGTCCCATGTGGACCGGAGCGCTTGGCTTTCTTTATGTCATAAATTACATTCTTGCGGCCTGGGCGTTTTTCCGATTGCCGCTGTCGAATTTTTATGTCGTAACCTTTTTGGCACCGCCAGCAATCGCCGTGCTTTCTCCCATTTTGCTGCGCGAGCGCATAGGCTGGCAGCAAGGCCTCGCGACGATTGCCGGTTTCGTCGGTGTTGTCATCGCCGTAAATCCCGGTAGCCTGTTGGGAGATACATTCCACTGGATGGGCTACGTTGCCGCTTTCGCGTGTATGTTCCTGACCGTAGCACAAATGATGATGTTGCGCGTTTTGGGGCCTCACGAAAGCCGTGAAAGCATGATTTTTTTCCAGCGCATCCTGGCGTTGCTCGCGGCGGCGGCAATGTGCGCGGTAGCGGGTTTCGAGCCCATAACAACGAAGGAATTCGTATACGCAACACTCACAGGCGTTCTTGGTTCCATCGGCTGGTTATGCATGGCGTATGCGCATAAAATCGCCCCCGCCACACTTATCGCCCCCTTTCATTATATCCGTCTTATTGTCGGCGCCGTGCTTGGTTATCTTATTTGGCAGGATTTACCCACGCTGCACTTGGTTATTGGTGCTGTAATAATCATCGCGTCTGGGCTTTACTTAGCGGCACATGCACGAAAAGCTGAAAAACTGGCCGAAGCGCTTTTGGAAACGCAGTCTTGAAAATGAAGCTTACGCTATGAGCCACTCTGTTTCGCATCTTCGCGCCATCGGCTTCGCGTTGATGAGCTTTACCCTCTGGGTCTTTGCCGATACGGGTATGAAAATCGCCAGTGAGGCGGGCATGCCGCCTTATGAATTAATGGGCCTTATGGGTCTGAGCGCCACACTGGTTATGATGGCGCTCGCAGGAATGCGCAAGGAGACAAAAAAACTGCGCATACGCGACTGGCGTCCGCAGGCTTTGTGCGCCGTCTGCTCGATGGTATGCACCTTATCCAACGCCGTCGCGCTCAAACATCTGTCATTGACGGTTTTTTATATTGTCGTGTTCACGGCGCCGATGGTCACCGCCATTCTCGCCGCGTTGTTTTTGAAAGAACGGCTTTCACCAATCAAGGTCATGGCCGTAATCGCCGGCTTTATCGGTGTCCTCGTCGCGGTCAACACGCCACACACATCGTCAACGCAGACCGGCGATTGGATCGGCTATGTTACCGCCAGCATCAGCGTCGCCGCCTACAGCATCTGGACCATACGTATGCGCGGTATGACACAATCGGAAAGCCTGGAAAGCATCGCCTTTTTTTCGGGTATCTCCCTGGCCGGTGTGGGTCTTGGCTGGACTCTGATTGATCTGCACCGCATCACCACGGGCGGCATTGGTCTGGCGTTGCTGAGTGGGTTGTTCAACCTGGGCGGCAATTTATTTAATTACAAAGCACTCAAGCACACCACGGCGGGTAATGTCCTGCAAATCCATTACTCGCAAATCATCACCGGTGCCATGATGGCCTATCTCATCTGGGGCGATCTGCCGGCATGGCGTCTTGTTGCCGGCGCGGCCATTATCATCGGCTCCGGCCTCGTTATTGCGGCGCAGGCCCGAAAGACCATACCGCTTCCGCCCATCAATCTTTAATCGTGGCCGCCGCCACGATCCGGTTGCGCCCTTCGGCTTTGGCGCGATAAAGCGCCTGATCGGCGGCACGGATCAGCTCCTCCGGCGTAACGTTCAGCCGGCTCATCGCGAAACCAAAGGACGCCGTAACGGGTATGGATTTTCCATCGGCTAGAATAACGGGTTTCGACGCCAAAGCCATGCGCAAACGCTCCAGCACCGCGACCGCCGATGTGTCGTCGGCTTCCTTGAGACAGAAAAGAAATTCCTCGCCGCCCCAGCGCCAGGCATCATCAAACGAGCGTAAATCCCGGCTTATGCGGTCAGCCACGGCGGCAAGAACCCTGTCACCTGCTTCATGCCCATAGGTATCGTTGACGGATTTGAAGTGATCGATATCCATCAGCGCCAAGCAGAACGGTCGACCACTGCGCAGAAAACGGTTCTGTTCGCGCGCCAGATCTTCGGTAAGACCGGTACGCGAACGCAGACCCGTGAGCGGATCGAGACCCGAGGCGGCAAAAGCCAATGCGCGTTCAAGGCGACGTAGGCCCTGTATCAATTCCTCATATTTAGCGACAACGTTATCGTAATCCTTGCGCGTCGGCGTGGTATGCCGCTCCGGCATTTTCATCAGTACAAGTCGCGCCAATATGTGCAGCTGATCGTGCAGGGCGGCCAATTTCTCGATAGACGCCTTATCCTGCGGAAGCGATTGCCTCATTGCTTCTTGCCATTGATGAAAAATCGGCGGCGGCATGAGCACGTCATGAACATCCCCACCCGCACTGTGATCGAAAAAAGCCAGACGATGCCATAGGACGAGCCAGTCCATATAAGCATCGATGGTTTGGGAGAGAAGATCGGAAGCGCCAGCCATCATCAACCGTTATCAGAAAACGGCCGGCGATGGCAAAAAATCAAGCCGCTTTCTTGACGCGGTTCTGGGCCTTGACCAGCTGCTTTTTTATTTTGAGGGCCGGCTCACTCAACCGGCTATCACGGGTACCGAGCAACCAAGAGTCGAGGCCACCATTATGCTCAATGGTACGAATGCCGTTCGCCGTAACGCGCAACGACACCATCTTGCCAAGAATTTCCGATGGGAAAGAGCAATGCTGCAGGTTCGGTAGGAACCGACGGCGGGTTTTGTTGTTGGCGTGGCTGACATTATTGCCGAAGCGCGGCTTCTTACCACTAACGGAGCATACTCTGGCCATAGCTTAATTCCGGAAAACCCGGCCTTCCTGTCTCAATTCTTGTTGAAAGGCACGGGGCAAGGCCCCGGTCCGGCCCGGTTTATAGAGTTGAGAACACACCGGAGTCAAGATGAATGGTCCTTCCGACCCCGGAAGATGTTGCGAAAACGTCGCTTTTTTGGTTAATATAGGGTTCCTCTCGTGTAAACCGGCTTTCCTGCCGCCACTTTTAGCTTTTTCTCATGAGCACCCTCCTCGAAAAACGCACCGCCAGTCTTGAACTGGCGCTTGAGCAAACGGCCTCGTTCGGCGAAGCCATTTTGTCCGCTCTGACGGGCATGACGGCCCGGCTCTATAGCCTGGAACAGGCACTGGAGCAGAACGCCGATTTCGCGGAATCAGTCCCCAAACTTTTGCAGGAAATTTCCGACCGCGTCGGCGCGCTTGAGCAGACACTGAAGGAAGACGCGCTCTCAGGCCAGTTTTCTGAGGTCGTTCTTAAAGATTTTTCGGAACGCATGAATGCGTTGAAGAAATCCATTCCGGCCATCCTTGAAGAAAACACGCCAAAACCCTTTACGCCTGGCACAGCCAAAAGTACCGAACAGGTCGCCATCGACCCGGCCATTCCGTTAAAGCTGAAAGAAATTATGGAACGCGTCGGCGTGCTTGAGACGCGCATGGCAAATATTGCAACTCAACAAAACAGGGACACTATTTTAACGCCGGCGGTTTTCGACGCGTTGCGCGACACGCTCAAAAGCGTCGTTGAGCGCATGAGTATAATCGAAACCTCTGCCTTGCGGCTCTCAATGGCGCAGCAAAAGGCGCCTTTCGATCCGACGGTTCTCGAACCACTCCAGCATGAAGTCGAAAAGGTTTCAGACCGCGTCGGCGTGCTTGAACATCAGCCGCGTCTTAGCCCGGCATCGCTCGATCTTATTCGTCATGAGGTTGAGAATGTTTCGGGTCGTGTCAGGATTCTTGAACCGCTCCGCCAGGACGTTGAAAACATTACCGATCGCCTGGGTGCGCTTGAGCATCAACCGCGTCTTAATCCGACATCATTGGATCCTTTGCGCAGCGAGGTCGAAGGAACCGCGAGCCGAATTCGCGCCCTTGAACCGCTTCGTCACGAGATCGAAACCATTATTGGCCGTGTCGGCGCGCTTGAAAATGCGCCACGCCTTGACCCCTTTTTGCTTGCCACCACTCGAAGGGAAATCGAAACTATTTCAGACCGCATCAAAGGTCTTGAGGTCTCGGCACACCCCCATCCTCCTGCACTCGAACCCGTGCAGCAAGATATCCATAAACTCGCGGGGCGATTGGATGTCCTCGAAACGAAAACCGATGGGCTGAGCGCTGCAAAACAGGAAGCCGGTTTCGGCAGCGCTTTCCTTGAAACAATTCACAAGATTTCCGAACGCATTGAACGCCTCGAAACAAAACCGGCTGTGATGGTCGATGCGTTACATGACTCTGGCCCGTCGCTCGGTCGCATACAATTGCTGACACAAGCCTCTCATCTTTATCCCAAAGATCGCGCCGTCGTTTTTATCGGGACAAATAACTTCGAGGACAACATCAAATACGCTTTCCTGGCGTTCTGCGGCTTTGCCGAAGGAAAAGACATGAAGGCTATTTTCCTTTGCGCTTCGGATCGCCAATACGATCAGCTGCGCGGTGCGGGCCTATCATGCATATCGCCAAATCCCAACACCTGGTCACCGGAAGACGCCAAAACGCTGATCGGCGCGAAAGTCGCCGTCATTGGTGATTATTTTCATAGCCGGTCCCAGCAGGGCCCCATCGCGCATGCGCTCCTGCAAGGCGCACGCTTTGTCCAGTTATGGCACGGGCTTCCCTTTACGGAAGTCGGCTTGCAAAATCTTTTCACGACACGCAGCGGTAATCGTTTTCTTGCCGAGGATCTGGCCGCTTGCGGTCCTTTTGATGTGCTCACCGCCTCGACCGTCACTATGCGCCGCGAATGGGAAAGATGGTTTTCCTTCCGCGAATTCGCGCCGGTCGGCCTGCCTCGCATGGATGTTGCGTTCCGGGATCTATCACCGCAAGACTGCATCAATGTCGATGAAAGGGCCCTGAAAAAGGTTCAGGTGTCACGCAGCGAAAATCGTCGCGTCATTCTCTATGCGCCCACATATCGCGACCACAATCCGGACTGGATTGATCAGGCCGGACTGGATTCGCTGGCGGCGCTGTGCCGGGAACGGGGCTGGTTGTTTTATATCCGCCTTCATCCTCATGAACAGGATATAGAAAATATACATAAGCGTTATCCGAGCCTGGACTTCATCGAACCGCACACGGATGTTTTTCCCATCGCCAAATATGCCGATTGCCTGGTAACGGACTACTCGTCCCTTACTTTCGATTTCATACATGCCGAAAAGCCCGTGGTGTTTTATCGCCCTGATCACGCCGATTTTGTATTGCGCGCGCAGGCACTGGTGCAAAATCACGAAGCACTGACGGCAGGACCGATTACATCGGAGGTCCGTGCTCTTGCCGCCGCCATAGCCGACGTTTTTGATGGGCCGGACAGGGATAAATTCCGCAACCTACGCACCCAGCTGCGGCGCAAACTTTTTGATTACCATGACGGGCGCTCCGCCGCACGGCTTTGCGTTGTTATCCAGCGCCATCTGGACCCAGGTATTCATTTCGTGCCGGTGGTGTCTTAACCCTTTTGTAAGCCGGGCATGCGAAGATCGTCGGCCCTGAAAGGGTATGTCGATGCCGAAAAAATCTTCCCGTTCTTCTTCCCTCCGCAAAAAGCGCGGCGGCGATCTTCTGGCCACACACCGACACTGGCTGGCACACGCCGAAGACATCGCTGCGCAACCCGTCAGCCGTGGAGGCAGTCCACACCCGTCGGTCAAAGTCGGCGCCGTATTGGTGGATCTCGAAGGAAAACTGATTGCATCTGCCTCCAACCGTTTTGCCCATGGTGTCGATCGACGGCGGCCGGAGCGTTATAAAGATGGTTCAAAATCCCTCTGGATCAATTGCGCAGAACAACTCGTGTTCGCCATGGCGTTACATAAACGCGCCCACGTAAAAGGCTCCAAACTTTATGTGACGCTCGAACCCTGTGCGACCTGCGCCGGGATTATTGGTGAGTTACAAGTGAAGCAAGTCTTCGTGCCGGTCGGTGCCATGCGGCGCTACGCCAAACTCAAATCTAAATGGAAAAGCAGCATCGAGATCGGGTTGATCAAACTTGCCGAAGCGGGCGTCGCCCTGACGGCCATCGATGTGAAAAAACAAAAACCGACGCGCTAGACGGGCTGCGCTGCGTGAAGAGACGCGGCGGCGTCGCGATAAAACCCCGCCCGGTCGGCATGCATGTGATCACCATAACTGCGCATATGGACGACCGAGGATTTGATCTCGCGGCCGGCACCGGCACGCCCGTTTAATCCGCCGAGACTAATACCATCGAAGGGTGCAAAAAGATCGTTGAGCAGGGAATTGAAAGCCCCCAGTTTCATGTCACCGGCGGCCAGATAGATCCACTCATGCTCGGCAATAGATTCCGGCAATTGTAACCCAATAGCCGTGTCGTGCACGATATGTTTTTGCGGAAGCACGCTGAGAATATCGAAGAAATGCCGCGCCAGCCTGTGCCGGTTTTCGGCAGGTGACGCGGCGCCGGATGACTTGCGCAAATAGGAGATCACGACATCACGGCCGCAATCCATCAGGGCGAATTGATAGACGCCTGCATCAACTCTGTATTGGTTTTCTTTCGGCAGAGTTTTCACGCAGATGAAGGGTTTTCCTGTCACGGCATCTTCGACACCGAGATTACTCCGCCAATCCTGAATATGTTGCGCGGTCACTTGATAGGGCGCCACAGGAATTATCACCGTCTCCTTGACGCGCTGGCCAACACCCGGCGATGGCCGGAATAGATCCTTGGCGCCGAGCGTCATGCCAACATGCGGCAACGTATTTTGATAATCCCAGCGTTCCTCAACTAGCGTCTGATCGAGCTCGGCATTTATTCTTTCGCTCTCTTCATCGAGATACATCATATGCGTCAGACGGGAGATGCGGTCCTGCAGGCGACGATCGAGAATAGCCAGATCATCGCCACTTTCGGCCTCGGCATAACCGCCGATTGTCGCAACTGTCACGCGATAACCGCCCGAGCGCATATTGCGGGCAAGATCTTCCATGGTGCGCGTCAAATAACTGGCATCCATATCGTAAATTTTGTAATTGCCTGCCTCTTGTAGAAGTTCGAACTGCCGCACCGCCGCCCATTCGGCCGGGAAATGCTCAGGCCCAAGTTTGGCACCCTCGGCCACCAAGGCCTCAAGCTCTTGCCGCAAAATCTCAGGAAACCACACATCGATATTTGCCGATTTGCCGATACGTTGAAGATAGGAAAATCCGGCCGTAATTTTTCGCCCCGCCGGATTTGGCGAAACGAAAAATGGTTTGTTGATGGCAAATTGCCGTTTGGCGGCGCGCGCACGCGCATGAATGTAGTTGGTCATCATTCTCTCCCTTCGCCGGTATGAGCCGGATCAGGTTCAACGGGTATAATCTCAGCCCTGTCAATGACAAGACACCCCGGGTTATGTGGCCACAGGAGTAAACCCGCTTTCGATTTTTGTCAAAACTTTTTGAGTCTTGTGTCGTCTTCGATATTGCAGTGCAGCAGAAAAAGGGGTAGTTTAGAATAAATCTAAACTAAAAAGAGGCCCCGTCATGAAACGCCAGCTTGCGGCTGCTGACATCCTTCCGCTCGACGACTACGAACGTGTGCGCAACGAAAAACGTGGCGCCATCATGACGCTGAAAAAGAAGCGCCGCGTTTCTGTTGGCCCCTACGCCACTTTTTATTTTGAGAATTACGACACCATGTGGCTGCAGGTGCAGGAAATGCTGCGGATCGAAAAAGGCGGTGAGGCGCAGCTGGACGATGAATTGCGCGCCTATAACCCACTCATTCCCAACGGACATGAGCTAACCGCAACGGTTATGTTCGAAATTGAAGATCCGACGCGGCGCGCCATGGTTCTGGGCTCACTCGGCGGCGTCGAGAAAAAAATGGAACTGCGGCTGGGCACCGAAAGTATCAGTGGCCGCGCCGAAGAGGATTTGGATTACACCTCCGCTGAAGGCAAGGCGTCATCGGTACAGTTTGTGCATTTTCCTTTTACCACAGCACAAATAGCTGCCTTTCGTGCACCGGAAACGGAAGCTGTACTGGCCATTACGCATTGCAATTATGGGCATATGGCCATACTCCTAGCGGATGTACGGTTGGAATTAGCTAAAGATTTTTCCTGATTAGAACTCGCCGCCGCCCTGATCGTCGGTGAAGCGAACAGAATCCGACCAACGCCGCTCAAGACGGCGCAGGGTACGATAGGAAATCTCAAAATCGCTTTTCTCGGCTTCCTGTTTAATGAGCGGTTCGGCCATCTGTGTGTTCAGTCGCGATAGCGCTTCAAGGATAGCACGGCCCTTATCAGAAAGTTTCAGTCGCGCCGCACGGCGGTCGCGTTCGGAAGCCTGCCGGTCGACATAACCACCTTCCACCAGATTCTTGAGATTGTAAGACGCGTTTGAACCGAGGTAGTACCCGCGCTCAATCAGATCGCGAACCGAGATTTCCTCTTCGCCAATATTCGCCAGCATCATCACCTGAACCGGGCTGATGTCGTTTATACTCTGGCGCGTGAGCTCGATCCGCACGACATCGAGAAAACGCCGATGCATACGTTCGATCAGGCGGGGCAGGTCCTGCAGGACATTGGAGCCGGTCGGAGATGGCGTGTTCATGAAAAATCGAAAACCGTAAGAAAACCAAAAAGAAGGAAGATTTTAGGACATGGAAAAATAATTTTTGGTTAAGCGCTTTTTCTGGCAGAATGCCCTTTCCGCCCCACCATCCCTTTCTATAGCCATGCCCCTTATTCAGAAAAATATCTTTTTACTTCAAGGACTTGTGTGGGGTCTTAGCCTGACCCTTCTGGTCGCCTGCGGATCATCCGGATCGAAAAAAATCGACAATGAGGGGTTAACGCAACTCGGCGATCAGCTCCATAACCGCGGCGATGATGTCAGCGCCGCAGATTTTTATACCCGTGCCCTTCAACACGATCCGAAAGACATGCAGGCGCGCAAATCTCTTGCCGGCATTCTTGAGGCGCATGGCAACAATGCCGGCGCGGCAGCGCAATACACGGGGGCAATTAACAGCGAACCAGATAATGGCGAGCTGCGGCGCGACTATGGCCGCGTATTGCTCAAACTGAACCAACCCGAAGAAGCGAAAAAGCAATACCAGAAGGCTTTGGATATCGATGCCGACGATATCAAGGCCCTGAACGGCTTCGGCGTTTCGCTCGACTTGCTTCATGATCATGTCGCCGCACAAGCGATTTACCGGCAAGCCCTCGAAGACCACCCGGACGATATCGTCACGCTGGCTAATCTCGGCCATTCCTATGTTTTGTCCGGGGCGTGGGAAGAAGCTTTCAAACTGCTTGAACCGCATCTAAGCGACAAGGACGCTACGCCAGCCTTCCGGCAGAATCTCGCCGAAGCCTATGGCATGGCTGGAATGGACGCGGACGCTGAGCGTATCATGCGCATGGATCTGCCGCCGGAGCGGGTCAAACACAATATCGCCTATTACCGGGCGCAGCGAAAACAGCTTGATAAAACAGCTTTCCTGACGGCGGATCTCGGCCATTATCCAACTCAAGACGTAGCGGAAGCCAACGCCGAAAATATTCGCAATCAGTTTACCGAGGAGCTGGAAGGTTTGACGATCGCCGTCACCCCGACCGTCAAATCCATCGGCAGCACTCCGGCTTTTGCTCTTTATGTGAAAGGCTTTGAGAAAGCTGTCCAATTACGGACTTTTTGCGACCGGCTAAAAAAGGGCGGTTTTGCCTGCGCGCCGCGCACAGGCTTGTGACCGAAAAGCGGACAGGTAGGGTAAAAATCCGGTTAAAATACCGGCGAGCCCCTTCGCGGCTGATAAAACTTAACAAACTGTTATCTTCACCATCCTAGTATACAGAATCTGCGAACGCCTGACGGTATCTATGTATCTGCTTGTCTTTGTCACGATTGTGATTTCGTTGATCGGGGTTTATGCGCAAATCCTGACGGTACAGACAGCGCGGTTGGCTTCAGGGCAAGCGACCATAGCCCAGGCCATGCTGACCTGGCATGCGACGGCGATCGCGGAAGCTCGCTATGGGGTTTACGCAAACGGGCCCTATATACCCGATGCCTTTGGCTGCAGCCTTACCGTAAACTTTACTCCTGTAAATGATAGTAATTGCCAGGGCAATAACGGTCCAATCCACTCAATCCCCATTGTCACGCGCACCAATCAGTTTGCTAGTTTGCCAGATTGCACAACAACGGCACCGGTCAACACCCCCCCTTGCTGGACAGGGCTGCCGCCGGGCTATAGGGGCGGCTTTGGTGGGGCAGCTAATCCCTATACATTTTTCTCGATGTATTATAGCCCGGCCGCCGGCCAAAGATACGTTATCACTTTCGTGCCGGCACCGGCTCTATCGGCGACAAATCCGGCGCCGGGTCTTGTCAAATTACCCGGCGACTTACCCGGTAATGTTTCCAAATTTGCTTCACAGCAAGTCATAGGTATTACAATGGCCGAACTTTTAAAGCAGCTCCACAACGCCCACATGCCGCCCTTTGCCTATGGCGTGATCCAAAACAAAAAACTAACGACGGTCGCGATATCACCCAATGGCAATGGATCAAATCCGACCTCTTTCTCGTTTAACATTCCCACGGATGGCTGTCCGGCAAAATGCACCGTTCCCGATGGCTCGATTGCCATCATTTCGACACCCTAGGATAGAAGACAGGCAAAGGAGCATCACATGTTTCATCATATCAGAAACCGGCGAAAGGGCTTTACGCTTATCGAACTTGCGATCGTCCTGACCATCGCCGGACTGCTCTTTGCTGGATTGTGGCGCCTTCTTTCGGGCGGCAACCAGCAGATACGTGATCAGGCGGCAGCTTCTCAACAACAGCAATTGATATCGGCGATGAGTGGATGGTTGGTGGATACGACGGTTGGGACCGGCGGCGCAGGAGTTCTTCAAGCTTTAGGCAACAATGGAACAAAAACCATTAATCTGCCGGCTGCCGCCGCACCCTGCAACGCAGGACAGCTTTGTAATTATCTACCGGCAGGCTTTAACGCAGGAACCGTTAATTCCTATGGTCAAAACTATAATATTCAGATTCTCAAAGACAATACGCCCGCAGGTACAACACCCAATACGTATTCCTTCATGATCGCAACCTCTGGCGGCGATACAATACCGGACACGTCCGGTGGCCGCATTTCAGCGGCGATTGGTAATGACGGCGGATTTATTTACACAAATCTCGTCTGCGGGGCGACAGCCAATAAGGCCGCATGCGGTTCTTACGGAACATGGGCCATTGCCGACATCACTGCGGCTGGACCTGCCGGGTATGGTTTCGCGGCGGCCCTTGCCGTCAGCGGTCATATCGCGTCACGCACCTATTCGACGCCTTCAGCAAATACCTATCCGTGGCTCGCACGTCCGTTCATGCCGGGCGATAACCCTGCTGCACCTGTCTGGAACAGCATGCAAACCGATCTTTTTCTCGGCGCAAATGCAAACACAGGAAATCCAAATAATTTTTGGTTAGGCGCAAATAACGGTCTCCAAACAGGAGGGGGAACAATTAATATGCAGGGCGGCGAGATTGTTGGAAGTGGTTCAAGCGAAATTGCTCTGAAAAACCTTACCACACCCATCAACGGCGATCCTGGTTCAATCACTTTATCTGCGGGTGGTATTGCGTCGCCTTTAATAAGTGCCTCCAACGCATGTGTTGCAACCGGCGTATCACCAGGAGGCGCTCTTAGCGGCCAAAATCAGCCGGGCTGTACCTATTCTATAGTCAGCGACAATATTGAGGCCACCCAATTTATGTATGCCAACTCGTTTTATGCACCCAATTTTAATTACAACACGGCTTCGGATATCCGATTTAAGAAAGACATTGAGCCTCTTAAGAATGCTCTTGCTGACATTATGCAGCTCAAGCCCGTTGCCTATAGGCTGAAAACGGCCGATGAAAAAAGCGTCAAGAGTATGGGCGTGATCGCTCAGGATCTGGAAAAAGTCTATCCCCAGCTGGTGACAACAGGCGACATGAAGTATGTCAAATACGAAGAGCTTATCGCTCCTCTTATTGGCGCTGTTCAGGAATTAAAAGGAGAGAATGATCGTCTGCGCCAGGAATTGCAAACACAGAAAAAACGTCAGGACGATCTAGAAAAGAAAATCGAACAATCCGGGCCTGGCAATTATCCTTAAAGACGGCTAGTGCCCCATGTCCATGCGACATCGAAATTTGCATACGCCGGCGGGGATCTTTGTGGCACAGCAGACTGGAATGACCTGAGAGCCGATGCCCTTAGGTACGCTATTGGCAATGGATGTCAAACAGCCATCACCATCAAGACCGGCGATTACATCGAAAAATCCCGAAGAGTTGGTGTAGCCGAAATTTTCGGTAATGCACGCATTACCTATGGCCGCGAGACCGGCGGAAGAAACATTAGAAGAGCCCGGATCACCCGGGCAAGGTACAACCTGATTACACTCTGCCTGTGCCCATGTCGGTATCACAAGAGCCAACACGACAAGAAGGGCTGCAAAAAAACGCATTGGCGACTCCCCGGTGTAAACCGATATTTGCTTTGCATCCAAGCATTCCTTCCCTGATTTGGCAAGATAACCCCGACATTGCACATATTATAACCCCCTCAGATTCAACATCTTTCAGGTTTATGACGGATTGTCTTGAATTATGAACAGCAACAGCCATATGATTCAGCAGAAATTCCTTTTTTCGCGAGGCGCATTATGGCTGAAGATTTTCTCCGTTCCGGCGTCACCGGTGTCGACCGCGTCAATTTCGACGCCGGTCTGCGCGCGCATATGCAGCGCGTTTTCAATTACATGGGCGGCGGCCTGGCGCTGACCGGCCTTGTCGCTTTTATCGTCGCCAATACGGCGTTGGCAAATGTGATTTACGGCACGCCGCTGCGCTGGGTCGCAATGCTGGCGCCGCTGGTTTTCATTATGTACATGAATATCCGTATGCAGGCTGTATCAGCCGCACGGCTACGCATGGTGTTCTGGTTTTTCTGTGCCGCCATGGGTCTATCGATGGGCGCGATTTTCCTCGTCTTCACGAACGCAAGCATCGCGCGCGCGTTTTTCATAACTGCAGCGACCTTCGGCGCGATGAGCTTATGGGGCTATACAACCAAACGCGATCTGACCGGTATGGGCGCCTTCATGCTGATGGGCCTGTTCGGTCTGCTAATCGCAAGTCTGGTCAATTTGTTCCTGTTGTCTTCCGGTCTGCAATGGATGGTGTCAATCGCCGGTGTCGTGATCTTCACCGGCCTGACGGCCTGGGACGTCCAGCGCATTAAGCAGACCTATGCCGCCGGATGGGGAACCGAGGCCAATGATAAGCTGGCTATATTTGGTGCTTTGTCGCTTTATCTCAATTTTATCAATCTCTTCCAGTTCATTTTGAGCCTGACGGGCGACAGCCGCCGCTAGGATGGCGGGAGGCAAAAGTCCCTGAATGCTGGGTATTGACCCCTTTTTTCTTGCGCTGGCCTTTAAATTGCGCAATGACGGTCCCTGAGTTGTTCCGGCCGAACCTGCATCCGCATGTCCAGTCCGGCAACCGGCTGTGCAAGACGCCATAGCAGCTTGCCGGATAAAGCGGTCCGTCCGTTTCAAGGGACCGGGTAAATAAAGGAAGTAAGTCACATGCGTGGAACAGTGAAGTGGTTTAATGCGGTGAAGGGATACGGCTTCATCGCGCCGGATGGTTCGTCCAAAGACGTTTTCGTCCATATCTCCGAAGTGCAGAAGGCTGGCCTTCAAGGCCTCAAAGAAGGCGATATCGTCGAATTTGAAATGAGCATGGGCAAGAATGGCCGCGAAGCTGCGACCAATCTGCGTATGGCTGCTTAAGCCTTTTGTTATTGAAAATGAAACGCCGCGATCCTCGGGTCGCGGCGTTTTACTTTGGGGCAATCAAATAACAATACGGTGTTTCACCAGCTCCAGCATCGGCAGATCATGCGGCAAATTGCCGTAACCCCAGCTTTCGGCAAAAGGCCCGTGCTGTTGCAGATATTCCGCCACAAGTTCAGCCTTGCGCAGACGCACACAATTGCCATTGACCATGGCGCCAGTGATCGTGCCGTCTGCAACGCCGATCTGTGTACAGATCACCCCGTGATGTGGCACATCCTGCAGCAATTCCACCAAATAGAGATCGAGACCGCCCGAAGCGATGACGACGTGATGACCAGCGGCATGATGTTCCTGCAAGGATGTGCGGACGGATTCCTTCCATCGTAGACGTTGGCGTAATGTTTCGACGGCACGGGGCAGGTCAGCAAGCTTTCGCCCCGTCACCAGCCGTTCCAGAAGATGCGCCTTGAGAAAAGTACGATGATCAGCGAATTGAGGATCATGTTTGGATTTCAAACGGCCGAGCGCGAGCTGACCGACCCCTCCGATTAAAGCCAAGATCGTGTGCGGCCAGCCGGCAATCAGGCTGAGAAAATTCCAGAAACTGTCACCCTCGATCAGCGTATGATCAAAATCGAAAACGACGATCGTCGAAACGGGTGGTGTCGTCAACCGCGCCCCCTGTAGGGCGCCACGCCCTGATCCGGCAGCCACAGTCCTTGCGGCACCTTGCCTTCTTGCCAGAAAACATCGATGGGGATGCCGCCCCGCGGATACCAGTAGCCACCGATGCGGATATAGCGTGGCTTGATAAAGTTCCCGATGCGCTTACCGATGGATACGATGCAATCCTCATGAAATGCGCCGTGATTGCGGAAAGCCGCCAGATAAAGCTTAAGGGCTTTGCTTTCCAGCAACCATTTGCCGGGAACGTAGTCGATGACGATATGCGCAAAATCCGGCTGGCTCGTGATGGGACAGATTGAGGTGAATTCTGGAACCACAAAACGGGCCACATAATACGTTGTCGGATGCGGATTAGGCACGCGATCCAGAACGGCTTTTTCGGGCGAGGCGGCGACACGCGCTTCTTTACCGAGAAGTTTTATGGCCGGCTTCGTTTTGCGTGACATAATTTAAAATCCCTGGTGTGTGACAAGTTCCACCGCAAATCCGCCGCTCCGCCCCCTGCTCATGCCGGGACTTCGCCAATCCAGCGTATCGAAAGCCCCACAATGCGCACAGAGTGCCTCCCATTCCTTATGCGCGCCGCCGCAAGCTTGGCACAGCCATACGGGGTCCTGCGGCGCGTCGGCCGCGCGCGTCATCCATTGCAAGGCAGCCTGTTCATCACCGCTTTCACGTCGCTCAAGTTTTGCCATCAATCGATAAACCGATTGGGTTGCTTCGCCGCGGTTGATCAGGGCCATCAGATGCCGCCGCGCCTCACCCCAGATATCGGCGGCGAAAGCAGCTTCGGCCATAGCCAAACGACTGACGGCGTTTTCTTCATTATCGCGGCAAAGTTTTTCGATCTGTTGGCAGGCTTCGGTTAGGTCACTTTCGCCACTGCGCCACAAAGAGGCCAGCTGCGGATGCGCCATGCGCGGCCAATTTTTCTCAATGGTGCGATGGGCGGCGCGGCGATGCCCCGATGTCATTTGCGCCTGCGCCAGAACCAGAATAGCAGGAAACCAATCGGGTGCCTGTTTCGCGGCCTTTTCTGCCGCCTGCAGCGCCTTGTCGCTATATCCCTGCTGCGCTGCTCTTTGTGAGGCCGCAGCCAGAAGCGCCGCGCGATGGCGTTTAACGCGCGCAGGCTCAAGAAGCCGCGCCGAGGCTGCCTGCGCCAGCGCGGCATTGGCCTCATCCCAGGCTTGCCGTTGTGCCAGAAGTTCGAAGCGCACAAGGTTGAGCCATGGCGTTTCTGGTGCAAGGCGATGGAGTTTCTCGACCAGTCGTTCCATCTCTGCGACGTTTTTAGTGCGACGGGCCTCCATGATAAGGCCGCGATAACCCAAAACAGCGCTGTCGGATTCGCTTGCCAAGGCACGAAAGATTTCCTGCGCCGCGCGGCTATCGCCGGCCAGCTGCGCAGCCTGAGCCTGCAAAAGCTGCGTTAGTGTGGTCGGCCCTAGAAAACGGCGCGCCTGAACCGCTTTTCGCCCAGCCTCAACTGCGTCGCCCCCGGCAACCGCGATTATGCCTTCGGTCAGATGTTCATGGCCGCGCCGCAGATTTTTCAGCTTGCGGCTCTGGCGCCAGCGTTCCGGCCCATGACGCAAAAGGTGCCAGAAGCGAAACAGCAAATAGAAAACGAAACCGACGGCAAGTGCCGCTAATCCCAGAAATGCCGCCGAGGTTTCAATGACATAGTCGTGCCAGATAATGCGTGCCGTGCCGGGCCTGTCCACCAGCCATACGGCCAACGCGACAAGAACAACCAACCGTAATGTAAATCCGAACAGGCGTTTCACGGCTCATCTCGGGAATTGGGTGTTGAAGGAGAGCCAGCGAGCGCAGCAAAACGATCCGACAATTCGCGTAAAGATGCGTCGACCGCCATGCGTGCCTGTATTTTCGCCAGCCAATCCCTGAGAATATCCTGCGCATCTTGCGGCAGGGTTTTAACGGCCGCAACGGCCTCATCGGGATGACCGGCATCAAGGGCGTTCTCGGCTGTGGTGAGTGCATCCGCCGCACCACCGCCATGCAAAGGCCTTATCGACACCAATCCTTTGAGCTCTGCGCGAATACGCTGCCACCAGTTTTGCGCCACACTTCGGTCGATCGCCGCGGAGGCTGGGGCTTCAAGATCCATGAATTCTTCGCGCAAAGTTGTTAAGGTTGGCGGGCCTTTGTCAGCATAGGGTTTCAGGTTTTCGAGAATTTCATGAAACCGGTTATCGTCTGGCGCCGTGCGGCGCAAAACAGCAAGCTCGGTGACGAAGCCCCTGCCCGCCTCAGTTGCCGCACGTAACTGGATAAAGGCGATGGCCGAGGCCAGCGAAGACTGCGCCGCCTGCTGCGTCGCGGCCACCGCATTTCCGGCATGCTTAACTTCAACCTGCAAACCGGCAACGACTGAAGAAAGCGTGGTCATATCGCTCTGAATACGCGCCAGAGTCTTGGCTGAAGCAGGATTTTCTTCATTCTGAGCGGCCGATGGACTGGCTGTCTCTTTGCTCATACGTGCGTTCACATCATCAAGGCGGTTATTAATGGATTGAATTTGTTGTTCGACTCCCGCCAATTTTTGATCGATTTGGGACGGATCGGGTGAGACCACGGCACGCGTCCTCAGGAGCCACGGGCAAAAGAAACCGCCAGCCGCAACAAGCGAAAAAATAAGAACAACGATCAGGCAAATCCTTTTCTTCCGCAGACAGGATCGTGCTGGCGGATTGGTACTGGCTGTTGCGGGTGGTCCGGTATCGGTCATCAGACCCTCATGGAACAGGATATAGCCGTTTCAGGCATTCGATAACGGCGTCTTCATTCGGCTCAGTCGCAGTAACGATCCGGCGCCAAGCACGCTGCCCCAGAACATCCGTTACCGCATCGCTCAGTCCTATCGCGCTCAGGCTTTCGCAGCAAGCCTCAAGCTCATGCTTCTTTAAAAGCGCCATTAAAGCCTGCGCAGTTCTGACGGAAAAAGCCAGTACAGCATCAAGTTTATGCTGTCGGATAAGCTGAACCGTTGTTTCCGTAAGGGCTGTTGCCGACAGAGCGGTATAAACCGGCCAGAAGATAACCTCAAATCCACGCTGCTCCAGAGCGTTTTGCGCCTTGCGGTCCGTATCCTGCCCGGCGATATGCAACAATAATTTTCCGATATTTTTTGCAGCGATGAGTTCAGCCAGCTCAATGCCATCGCCCTTGCCGGCATGGGTATTTCTGAAACCGAAAGCCCCGGCCCTTTCCGCCGTGCGCGACCCAACGCAAAAGCATGGCAGGTCGAGAAGCGTGTCCATGCTTTGTCCACCCTCCGCCAGCGCATCAAGCGCATTGGCGCTTGTGATCATGACAGCCTGCACGGCCTTTATGTCCGGTAATTGTGTTGTCGTAAGCTTTATCGTCAGAAGAGGCTCGATCACACTGTCAAAGCCGTGTTGCTTTAACATTTGCGCCAGTCTTTCTGAATCAACGCGGGGCCGGGTGACAAGAACCGTGGCCATCTTACGCCGTAAAAAATCCCGCGGGCATACGATCTTTCAGACGCAGGCCCAGCTCAGTACCTATAGCTTCGAAATCTTTTGTCGCGCCACTTTGTTGCAACCTGATAAGTGACGTACCATCAGGTTTCGCCACAAGCCCTTCAAGCACCATCTCCTGTACACCCGTTAGACGGGCCAGCGCCCCAACCGGCGTCTGGCACGACCCGTCAAGCGCTTGCAGTAAAGCGCGTTCCGCACCGACACAAATCGAGGTTTCCCGATCGTTCAAAGGCTGCAGAAGTTTTTGCATGAATGCATCGTCACGGCGAATCTCGACGCCGATGGCTCCTTGTGCCGCAGCCGGCAACATTAATTCCGTATCCATAATAGATGATATATGCGCTGTAGCACCAAGCCGCTCAAGTCCTGCCACAGCAAGAATAGTCGCATCGGCCATACCCTCTTTCAGTTTGCGCAAACGCGTATCGACATTGCCGCGCAATGGCACCACGCGTAAATCGGAACGACGCGCCAGAATTTGCGCCTGCCGTCGCAAACTTGACGTGCCGATCGAAGTGCCGGGCAACAACGCGTCCAGAGTTTGTGCGTCGCGGCCAATGAAAGCATCACGCGGATCCAGCCGCTTTAGTAAAGCACCGACCATCAGGCCATCCGGCAACCGGCCAGCAACATCTTTCATCGAATGTACAGCCATATCAACATGTCCGGCACACAAGGCTTCCTCGATTTCTTTTGTGAAGAGGTCCTTATTGCCACCAAAATCTATCAAACGGCTTTCCGAATGGCCCGGCTTCCAGTCGCCAGTCGTTTTTATCGGAACAATTTCGATATCCAAATCTGGGTTTTCATGAGGCGTCAGTAATCTCCTCTTAACCTCATCGGCCTGGATGAGGGCAAGTGGGCTGCCGCGTGTGCCGAGGCGGAGGATTTTTTTCATCTCTTCTTGTCCAAAAAGGGTAGGAAAGTACCATCAAAGGGGAAGTTTTTTACGACTCCCATTAACAGTTTTTTTACCACAAAATCAACGAATTAGTTTCAAGATTTTGATGTAGGATTTAGATAGAGATCGCGACAAATTGCGAATATTTCCCGGTTGGTTTTAAAACCGCAAAAATTCTTAAGGACTGCACATTTTTTAGAGAGACAAATTTATGAAAACCCCGTTAGACGCGCAAATTAACGTTCCCGCCGCGGCCCCCGTTTTTACCGCCGCCCTTGGCCTTGTCGCCATTACTCCGGGACTTGTTGCCGCGTTCGGATTTGGGGGCAGGATCTATCGCGCGCTGGGTAACAGGGGGGCTCGCTTGAGCCATAACAGATTGGGGCCCAGCCTTGACCGCCGTATCTTGCGGCAAGGCGTTGGGAGCAGCGGTCGTTGGCAGGGGCGTAATTTGCATGGCCATCCCTGGGCATCTACCCATATTCAAGCTCAATTATGGGGTATTCATATTAAAAAAACCATTAATCATTATGTAATAAGCTGTATTTTAGATAAAGGCCCCAAAAGGGTAAAGATATGCAAAACCAAGAATGTCCCGATCCGAAAGGCAAGGCCATGATGGACAGGCTGCAACAGCAACTGCCCTCGATGTTCGCTCTGGCTCACGAGCACAGCCAGGACTCACGCGTCCGTCTGGCGGGCATGCTCGCTGATGTCTTTCTTGCCGAAACGGCTCCGCTTTCCCTGCGCGAGGAAGAGTTGGTCAACGAACTGATCGACCAACTCCTTCAGAACCGCGACCCAACAGTGCGCGCCCAACTCGTCAACAAATTCGCCGGCGCTGTCCATATGCCGCGCCGTATGGCTGCTTCTCTCGCCTGCGACACCATTGATATCGCCGAACGCATTCTGATCGGGAACACCTCGCTGACCGATGAGGATCTGGTTACCGTCATCGAAACACAGGGTGGTGATCACGCCAAAGCCATCGCCCAGCGCGCGCGTATCAACGAAGCTGTCGCTGACGCTCTTGTGACGACAGGTGATGTTGGCGTCATGAAACTTGTAGCCGAAAATCTCGGGGCAAAACTTTCTGTGGATGCGGTTGCTCTGGTTGCCAACGCCGCCCGTTTCTCTGCCGATCTGCGCGATCCAATTATGAAGCGTCCGGAAATGACGGCCGAGGTCGCCTCCCGGCTTTACTGGTGGATATCGCAGGAATTGCGCCGCTATGCTCTGCGTCGCTTCGGTATTTCAACGACCCAGATCAACGAGACGCTGGCCAAAACGATTGACGAATTTTTGAATCATTACACACTGGATCGCTCCAATGATGTCGCCATGGAACAAGTTGCCGACTGGCTCAACGAGCGTCAGGCGATTTCCATTCAAATTCTTCCTCAAGTGCTGCGCCTCGGACATTACCGGCTGTTTAACATTCTCCTGAGCCGTCTTTCGGGCCTGACACTGCAATTGGTCGACACCATTACAACTGAGACCGGTGGCCGTGGCCTTGCCGCTGTATGCCGAGCCGTAGGCGTCGACAAGGCAGGCTTTGTTTCCCTGTTTCTTTTGTCCCGCGGCGCCCGTTCCGGCGAACAGATCGTCCACCCACGTGAACTGAGCCAGGCCCTGCTTGCTTTCGACCGGCTTTCGCCGGCACTCGCCCAGGAGCTGCTGCGCAGCTGGAAGTTGGACTCTTCCTATTTCGATAAAGCGCAAGCCTGAGCAACCTTCTTAGTGGACGCGCCAGGACTGGATAGCTATGCCCGCAGGGCTTTGACCCGCGGGAACTCGCGCAATGACAAGAGATATGCTTTTGCGCTCATGGGTCGTCACATTATTGTTGGTTGTATAGGTCATAATGACCGGCATATCCAAGTGCCATTCATAAACATGTTCCAGGTTCTCGCCCTGAGAGGTGATGATGCCGATATTGGAAGGAACAGTGGTCAGAACCAGTTGGCGCAAACGAAAGGCCTCGCCGATCCCCATTTTGTCAAAGGCCCCGGAAAAACTGGCCCATCCTTCGGGCGTAAAACGAACACGCTGCGCACGCAGATGCGATTGATAATCGCCAAAACCAAATGTCATGATTTCTGTAACACTATTTGTGGCCCAAGATAAGATCGCCTGCTTGGTCATGTTCGGTATATAAAGAGGGATCAGGCCCATGATTTGGTGATCGGGCGTAAGCGCGAAATATTGATAGATGGGTTGTGAAAAAGGCATCTCGGCCAAAAGGGCAAAGGCGAGGATGGCAATCGCAAATGTCTGCAGATAAACGATGCGCCCGATCCTTCGCTGACGCGCTTTTTCGGTTTTGTCGTCCAGAATGTCGGCATCGATTGGATCGGACCATATCGGCCCTGCCGTTTTGGCTTTTGATTTTATATGACCAAGCTTCGGCGCGCCCTTATCGGGAGTTTTTGCTTTGGCTTTATTCTCGGCGACCGGCGTCGAGGACATGAGTTGTTACCGAGGGTTCGGGTTGACGGTAACCCATTGCTCGATGCTGAGCCCGTCCGGATTCTGGAGTGTCGACACGCGCACGACTTGCAGAACGAGTGTCGTATTGATATTCGCGGGTGGTGTTACGCCGTCGAATTTTATCGTTACAGGAAATTCGAGATACCAGGTGAATACGCCGTTGCGAACGATAGTCTGTTTGATTTCAGGCGCAGCATTGATGTCCATCGACAAAACAAGCTTGCGCGCTTCTAGCGCCTCGATGATGTTGGATTCTTTAAGTGCCTTGTTAAAGCTGGTCCATCCCGTTTCGGTAAAGTCGCTCGAAACCTGCTGCAAATGCTGGCGATAATCGCTGTAACCAAACCGCATGACGTTTTGCGCGGCCCCCGCGGCCCAGGCAATGACTTCGGCGTTTGAACGATAGGGCTCGTTGAGTGGCACAATGCTGATAATGCGCCCATCTGAAGTTGTGGCAAAATAGATTTGTCGCGTCTGGACCGTCAGCAGAAGGGTAACGATACCGGCCACCAGCAACGCAATAATGACGCTTTGTATCAGGCTGATGCGCAAAAGCAGGCGATAGCCATCGCGGTAAAACGCGTTGCGGTTCAGAACAGTGGCGATGGCGTCTTTCAATGCCATAAAGTCTTCCTCATGCAGTCGGTAGGTCGATCTCGGGCAAGGTGCTTGCGGTTTCGTACTCTGCCGAGTTTTTGCATGTCGAGCAAATCCGATTATGCCGGCCCGCTGATTCAAACTTATTCAAGCACATAAGGCATACACGCAGGGATGTCTGGGGTGCATCCTGCGCTTGCTGCGTTGCGGGTTTTGCCCGCGGCAGCGTTTGTTTTGCGTCGCGATTATCCTTGTCCGTGCGAACCGTCGGCTTGCGGCCGGGCGCAGCGCGGCGTGGAAGGCCCAGCCGGGCGGCACGCGTCATGACGGCCGGCACCGAACGCCCCAAAGCCTCGGCAATAGCCTGCGGCGATTGGTTGCACAGCCACATATCCCGCAAAAGCCCATCCTGATCGTGCCAGCCAGGCGTAGCAGCCGCACCGGTTGCGGCGGAAAATGGCGGTGGTGGTGACTCCGTCGTGGACAAGTTTGAAATCCTCATGCCGCGCCACATCCTTAACCGTATGGCTGAAGGATTGCCGACAGAAACAGATACCCCATAAATTCTTAATGAGCGGTTAGGGGTTAAGTGCTAGGAATGAAAGAGAGGGCCAGAAGAGAAAGTTAAGCTTTATTCTCAGGCCTCTAACCCCTTTTTCAGGCCCTGTTTTTATGAAAAAGCCTCACCGATTACCGCGATCGCCACAAAAGAACGTCCATCCTGCACCGCAAAAGAACGTTCGACCTGAATCTGGTCGCGCTGTAGCCCTTATTTGGGGCCTGCATGCCGCACGAGCCGCGTGGCTTAATCCGAAACGGCGCTTTTACCGCCTATGGCTTACAGAGGCCGGACATAAGTCCTTCGAAAAAACTCTCGAAGACGGACGGCAGGAGCTTCTGAAACGGCCCGACCCGAAACGGATCGAGAGATCCGAAATGGATCGCCTCCTGCCACATGGCAGCGTGCATCAGGGTATCGTGCTTGAAGCCGCCCCTTTGCCAGAACCATCTTTGCGTGATCTGATTTCCGGCGACACACCGCCTGCCTGCCTCCTGATGCTCGATCAGGTTACCGATCCACACAATATCGGTGCAATTCTACGTTCAGCAGCCGCGCTTGGTGCCGGCGGAGTCATTTTAACGGAGCGCAACGCTCCCGGCGTAACCGGCGTATTGGCGAAATCCGCTTCGGGCGCAACCGAGTTCGTACCGCAGGTCCATGTCGTCAACCTGGCACGCGCACTGGATGAATTGCGACAGGCTGGTTACTGGTGCGTTGGTCTGGCGGAGGAGGGGGAGCAACTTCTTAGCGCCTGTGATTTATCCGGTCGCACCGTTCTTGTCCTCGGGGCCGAAGGCGAGGGTATGCGGCAATTGACGCGTAAGAAATGCGATCAGCTGGCACGCCTCCCAACCGATGGCCCAATCGCCAGTTTGAATGTCTCGAACGCCGCAGCCGTAGCGCTTTACGAAGTCGCGCGGCAAAAAGGAAAGTTTTAGGGGGCAGAGATCTTCTCCTGACCGGCGATCGGCAAACGCAAGACGATCTGCGTGCCGATGCCATCGGTTCCCGGTTGCACCGCGATGCGGCCACCATGCGCCTCGACGAAGCCCCTGGAAATCGCAAGGCCGAGACCCGCGCCGCTGGTGGGCGCGGCACCAACCTTGACGCGGTAGAACATGTCGAAAACGCGTTCGCGCTCCTTTTCCGGAATACCGGGACCGCGATCGGTGAAGGTCAGCCTTATGTAATGGGCCTCGCGACGCGCGGTGATCGTGAGCGGCAAGTCAGCGGGCGCGTATTTGCAGGCATTATCCAGAATGTTGACAAACACACGCTCCATAATCGTGAAATCGGTGTCGACCGGCGGCAGGTCGTCGGGAATGTCGAGGCGCAAAGGACGGCTGCCAACCTGCTTGCGTAGTCGCACCAACGATGCTCCGACCAGATCCTGCGTATCAGTTGGCTGGAGTTTAAGTTTGAGGCCTCCCGAGACAAGCTGCGTCATGTCGAGCAGGTTTTGAACGAAACGGTTCAACCGGTCAGCCTCATCCTCGATGGTGGCGAACAGCTCGCGGCGCGCCTTGTCATCGAACTTGTCCCAATAATCATGCAGGCTGGTGGTAGCCCCCAGAATGGCGACCAGAGGTGTCCGCAAATCATGACTGATGGTCGAAAGCAGGTTGGAGCGTAACCGCTCGGTCTCAGTTTGCAGCCGTGCCTGTTCGATATCACCGGCAAGGTGCGCACGTTCGATGGCAGCAGCAGATTGGGTAGCGAGACTGGAGAGGAAATTTTCCTGATCAGAGGAAAGTGGTTCATCTCGTTCCGGACGCACAGCCAGAACACCGAGTGTTTCTTTGCCCGCACGTAACGGAAGGCCGTAAAACGCCGCGCCGGGCAATGTGTTCGATCCAAGCCCGGCTGGCCGGCCGTGACGCCAGGCCCAATCCATGGCCGCATTCGACGCCGTATCGAGCCGCGTGTCCGGCGGGAAAGTTGCCACCGCCTCCAGCCGCTCACCACGCGGCAACAACAGGGCGGTGGTTGTGCGCAGGTTGCGTGACACATGATGAACGGCGGCCTGTAAAATATCATCCAACGTGGTGGCTGCTGCGATGGTTTTGTTAAAATCATAAAGCGCCTGCGTACGCTCGGCATTGTGCTGTGTTACGCTAATCTGCCGCTGCAACCGCGCACCGATCATGCTGATGGCAAGGGCGACGACGAGGAAAAACGACAAGGTCAAAAAATCCTCGAAACGATGGATCATCAACGAATAGCGCGGATCGATAAATAAAAAATCGAACAGCACAAAACTAAGGACGCTGGCATAGGCAGAAACCCGAAAGCCGCGGTCGACGGCCACCAGCAAAACCGCGATCAGATAAATCAGGGAAAGAGTTGATATATCTGTCAAATGGCTGGCGCCCCAGGCAATGACACTGGCGAGGATCACGGCCATTGTCGCTTGCACGTAAGACAGCCAGTTAAGGTGGTTAAACCATGTCCCTGGAGGCAAGACATCCGGCACAAAGCGCTTGCGCACGTCACCGCCGCTCATAACGAGAATGTCGAAACTGCCGCCACGATCCAGAACGGTCGCCGCCACCGACGGGCGCATCAGGCGTGACCAGAGTGAGCGCCGGGATTTGCCGATAATGATGACACTGACATTGCGCTCCCGCGCCACGCGCAGAATCTCGCCGGCGATGTCCTCACCAGCAACGGTCATGACCTCACCACCCAACGTCTCGGCCATATGCAGCGCCTGCGTAATGTCGCGGCGCACATTTTCGGGCAACATGACGTGGCGATGGGATTCGATATAGAGCGCCATCCACGGCACCTGCCGACGCTCGGCGCTGCGCTTGGCCGTGCGGATCAGGGCCGAAGCCTGCCCATCATCGGCGATGCAGACCATCACGCGCTCACTGGCCGGCCAAGGGCCAGTAATGGCGTGGCGATGCATGTAGTTTGCCATCTGCTCGTCGACGCGCTCAGCCGCCTGACGCAGCGCCAGCTCACGCAGGGCCGTGAGATTGCCGGGCGTGAAGAACCGGCCCATCGCCAGACGCGCCTGCTCAGGAATATAGACCTTGCCTTCCTTGAGGCGTTGCAGGAGTTCTTCAGGCGTCAGATCAATCAGTTCGATGGAATCCGCGTTCTGGATCACGACATCAGGTACGGTCTCACGCACCGTGATACCTGTGATGCGTGTGACGATATCGTTCAGGCTTTCGATATGTTGGACATTGAGCGTCGAATAGACATCGATCCCAGCATCCAGAAGCTCTTCCACATCCTGATAGCGCTTAGGATGGCGGGCGCCGGGAATGTTGGAATGGGCCAGTTCATCCACCAGGGCAAGCCGGGGTGAGCGCCGTAAAATAGCGTCCAAATCCATTTCCTGAAACGAAATACCCCGATAATCGATGACCTGGCGGGAAACCGCCTCAAGACCCTGCATCAAGGTTTCGGTCTCGCTGCGCTGATGCGTCTCGACCAGGCCGACAACGACATCCACGCCCTCGCCGCGCCGGGCTTGGGCCGCACGCAGCATGGCATAGGTCTTGCCGACGCCGGGGGCGGCGCCTATGAAAATCTTCAGTTTACCGCGGCTTTCGCGTCGGGCCTCGGCCAGAAGAGCCTCAGGCGATGGACGGGTTTCGGCTGGGTCAATCATGTCTTTATCTGTCTAACCCGATTTGCCGGTTTGTCAAAAGCCTTGCTGGACCTGAAATTATATGGCAGAGGACACCGCCTTAGAACGATTTCAGCCAAGGAGATCCGAGTGGCCAAAGTAGAATGGGGCGCCAGGCGCATTTGTCCCGCTTGCAGTACGCGCTATTACGACATGAAAAAGAATCCGCCGATATGCCCGAAATGCGGCACGGCGTTTGATCCTGAGACTTTGCTGCGCACACGCCGCGGACGGACGGCCGAGAAAAAGCCGGCCGCCGCGCCGCGCCCCGAGGAGATGATTGAAGAACTCCCCGTTGCGGAAGGTGAGGAGACCGAAGACACGATGATCGAGGACGCCGAGGAATTGGGCGACGAGGTCGAGGTCGAGGTCGAAGAAGCCGTCGAAAGGGAAGACGTCGAAGGAGTCTAGGTGTTGTTGATTGCCAGGTGTTGACTGTTGGCGTATCTCTGCAAGGGTATATTCCGGAGCTCATAACCAGCAATAAAGGACCCGTACCTGATGCCGACCCAGCCCCGCACCCCACCCGGAACACTTGAACTCCTGCCGCGTGAGCAAATGATTTTCCAGCATATGCTGGATGTCATCCGGCGCGGTTTTGAACGCTTTGGCTTCGTCGGCATTGAAACGCCGGTTTTTGAATTACGGGATGTATTGCTGACCAAATCGGGCGGCGAAACTGAAAAACAGGTCTATTTCGTTCAATCTACCGGCGGATTACAACAGGGCCATGAGCCCGAACTGGCGCTGCGTTTTGATCTGACTGTGCCGCTGGCGCGCTATGTCGCCGAACATGAACGTGAGCTGGCTTTTCCGTTCCGACGTTACCAAATTCAGCGTGTCTATCGCGGTGAACGCGCACAGCGCGGCCGGTTCCGGGAATTTTATCAATGCGATATTGACGTTATCGGCAAAGACAGGCTCGATCCGGCTTATGACGCTGAAATTCCCGCCATCATTGTGCAGATTTTCGAAGAACTGAAAATCGGCGATTTCACCATTCATTTCAGCAACCGGAAAATTCTGCTCGGCCTACTGGCAAGCTATGGTGTGACAGATGAGGAAAAACAGAAACTGATTTTACGGGAAATCGACAAGCTCGATAAAATTGGCACTGACAAAGTGCGCGTCAACGTCATAGCGCTTGGGCTGAGGGATGATCACACCGAAGATTTGCTTAAGCTCATCACCCACAAAGGCAGCAAGGACGAAATACTGGCACATCTGGCAGCACTCAGGGTGAACCATCCGGTTTTCCAGCAGGGGCTTGAGGAATTATCGAAGACGGTTGCGGTTCTCGAATCCCTCGGCACGCCGGATAATCGCATACGCCTCAATCTCGCAATCGCACGCGGTCTCGATTACTATACTGGCACAGTCTATGAAACACTGATCGACGCGCATCCAGGTTTCGGCAGTGTCTGTTCCGGTGGCCGTTATGATGATCTCGCCAGCCATTACACCAAATCGAAACTGCCCGGCGTCGGCATCTCTATTGGCCTGACACGCTTATTTGATCAGCTAAACGCACATAAACTTTTGCCACAGGTGCCAAATACGGTGCAGGTGCTTGTAACGCAGCTCGACCCGCAGCTCGGGGCAGCCTATCTGAAATTGGCCGCCGAACTGCGCCGTGCCGGCTTCAATGTCGAAAATTATCTTGAGCCGGCCAAACTGGAGAAGCAGTTGAAATACGCCGATAAGGCCGGTATTCCTTTTGTCGTTCTCATGGGCTCGGATGAGCGGGCGAAGGGTACCGTCATGCTGAAAGATCTGGCCACCAAGACCCAAACGGAGGTCACGCATGATGGCCTAATCGAAAAATTGCGCGGTATGTTTTAAAAGCAAAATAAGGGTGGGGCTTTTTCCCGGCGCCCTCTATGGCTTCAAATATACCCCGCCTCGCTCGCTTAACAACTTTATGGCCGACGTAAGGGCGGCTACAACCTTGTTGCCAGAATTTGGGGCCTTCTACTATCAGGACCAAGTTATGTACGCTGTCTTTGAAAGGGCTGCCGACTCTCCCTCATTTTGGCCCCACCTGTAAGGGGCGGGTCAAGACTCTAAAAAAACTGGCATCACAACGAGGCTCGAAAATCGGGTTTGATTGATGTAGCTTTGCTTTATGGCATCTAGAACAAAAACAGCGAAGGCGGCGATACGCACCCCCATCGAGGCGGCGGCAGAAATGACCAAGCTCGCCAAGCAAATCCGCCATCACGATACGCTGTATCATCAGAAAGACGCGCCGGAGATTTCGGACGCCGATTATGATGCTCTGCGCCAGCGCTACAAAGCGCTTCGCGATGAATTCCCGCATTTGGCGCCGAAAGATGATCCAGAAAAACGCGTTGGTGCAGCAGCTATAACCGGTTTTTCCAAAGTCACACATACTGTCCCTATGCTCTCGCTCAACAACGCCTTTTTGGATGAGGACATTGCTGATTTCCTTTCTGGCATCCGGCGTTTTTTACGCCTGACCGAAAGCGCGGAGATCGTCTTCATGGCTGAGCCAAAAATTGACGGGCTTTCAGCCTCTCTGCGTTATGAGAAGGGTAGGTTGGTACAGGCTGCGACGCGCGGCGACGGAAGTATCGGCGAAAACATCACCGCCAATGTGCGCACGATTAAAAATGTGCCACAGGAGCTGAAAAAACCTTTTCCTGAAATTCTTGAAATCCGCGGCGAGATTTACCTGAACCGCGAGGATTTCACCGCCATCAACGCCAAACGCGAGGAAGGGGGCGAACTGGTTTTTGCCAATCCACGCAACGCCGCTGCAGGCAGTGTGCGGCAATTGGATTCCTCTATCACCGCCTCGCGACCCTTGCGGTTTTTCGGCTATGCGCTTGGCGAAATTGTCGGTCATGCGTTCAGATCGCAGCAGGATATACGCGCCCAAATCAAACATTGGGGTTTCACCCTGAACGAACCCGCGAAACTGTGCGCTACCGCCGAGGCGTTGCTCAGCTATTATCGTGAGATTGAAAAGAAGCGCCACATGCTGCCCTTTGATATCGATGGCGTCGTCTACAAGCTTGACCGACTGGACTGGCAGGAAAGGCTTGGCTTCGTCAGCCGTGCGCCACGCTGGGCCATCGCCCATAAATTTCCGCCCGAGCAGGCGACAACCCACCTCAAGAAAATCATTATTCAGGTTGGGCGGACCGGTACGCTGACGCCAGTGGCCGAGCTTAACCCCGTCACTGTCGGCGGCGTGGTGGTCAGCCGCGCCACGCTGCATAACGAGGACGAAATCCGACGTAAGGATGTGCGCGAAGGCGATTTCGTAACACTGCAGCGCGCGGGCGATGTTATTCCGCAAATTACCGGCGTCGATGTGAGGCAAAGACCAAAAAACGCCAAGCCTTTCATCTTCCCTCCTCATTGCCCTGAATGCCATTCGCGTGCCGTACGGGAAGAGGGTGAAGTCGCCTGGCGCTGCACGGGCGGACTGATATGCCCCGCGCAGGCAATCGAACGTTTGCGCCATTTCACCAGCCGCAACGCCTTCAATATCGAAGGCCTCGGCGAGCAGCGTGTGCAAGAGTTGTGGCGGGATAAACTCATTCACACCCCGGCGGATATTTTCCGCCTGCACAAACATCGCAAGGCGCTGGAAACCCGCGAAGGTTGGGGTGAAAAATCAACCGCCAAACTTGTCGACGCCATTGAGGCGCGGCGCGTCATTCCACTTGATAAATTTATTTATGCGCTCGGCATCCGGCAAGTCGGCGAGGTGACGGCCAAACTTCTGGCACGGCACTATCGTTCGCTTGCACATTGGCGCTTGTCCATGCTGGCGGCCCACAAGGAGGAATCCGAAGCCTGGCAGGATCTGACCCACATTGAACAGATTGGTCAGCTTGTCGCGCGCGACATCGTCGATTTCTTTGCCGAAAAACATAATATCGAAGCGCTGGATGAGCTTGCCGATGAATTGACGGTTACGGATTACGTCGCACCCATCGCCGAGCGCGAAACGGCACTGGCTGGAAAAACCGTCGTCTTCACCGGAACGCTTTCGAAAATGGGTCGCGCTGAAGCAAAAACCAGAGCGGAATCTCTTGGCGCCAATGTCGCCAGTTCGGTCTCCGCTAAAACCGATTTCGTTGTGGTCGGTGAAGACGCCGGAAGCAAAGCAAAAAAGGCGAGAGAGCTTGGGGTAAAAATTCTCAGCGAAGATGAATGGCTGGAAATGGCCGAGGGAGATTAAGGCGAGGGTACCACGCCGAACGTACGATGACACGACTTAGGGCAGCCGCAAGCCAGATCATGAATGAGTTTCTGAAATTCTCTCAAATGCTCAATGAACGCTATATAGCGCACATTTTTTAAAGAGCACTACACGAAGACCAACCCTTCACCGTACTGCATTTAAAGCTGCACCAGGCATGCGTATGTCGAGGGAATGCGCATGCATTGTGTCACGCAACACCGGGCCAAGCGTTGTCTGAATCTTCTGCCACTGCAGTATCGCCGAGCCAAGCATGGCGCTTTGACCGCCGACGTTTTTCAGAACTTTCAGCACACGTTCGACCGGGGTTTCAGGCGCCGGGAAAACCTCAAGCTCCAGCGGGGCTTTTTCATCCAGCTTGAGCGCCTTATGCACGGCCGCGAGCGCCACATCATAGCCACCAAGCTCATCGACCAGATTGATCTTTAGTGCCTGCGCCCCAGTCCAGACCCGACCTTTGGAGATGTCGGGCATTTTCTCCATTGGAATATGCCGTGCATCGGATACGTTTTTGACGAAGGCGTGATAGGTTTGGTCCATTAGCGCATTGACGCGTTCCTTCTGCGCCGGCGTAAAGTCATTGATCATCGACCACATGCCCGCATTGTCGGCGGTTTTTACCATGTCCCAATTGACACCGACTTTCTGCATCAACCCGGCAAGAATGAATTTGCCGCCAATGACGCCGATGGAGCCCGTCAGGGTCGCCGGTTCGGAGATGATCCGGTCGGCATTCATCGATACCCAATAGCCTCCCGAAGCCGCCACGCTGCCCATTGAGACGATGACCGGCTTGCCCTGCTTCTGCGCATGCACCAGCGCGCGACGAATGGTTTCAGAGGCTTCCGGCGATCCGCCCGGGCTATCGACCCGGAATAAAATGGCTTTGACCTCCTTATTATCGACGGCATCGTCGAAAGCGCCGGCAATCTGATCGGCCCCCATCAGTTTATCGCCCGATATGTCGGCAGGCCCATCATTCTTATCCACGATCATGCCGGTGCCATAAATAAGCGCGATCTTTGTCGGTTCGGTCTTGGCCGCGGAGCGATCATAATCCAGATAATCCTCGATAGAGGGACGCCCTGCGTCCTTGCCGGCTTTTCTGTCTATTTCTTTCTCGAGTTCATCAACATAGCCGATCGTAGTGACAAGGCCGTTCTTCGAAGCTTCCTCATCCGTATAAGGACCTTCGTTCATAAGATGACGAACGTGATTCGCATCCCATTTGCGACTGTCGGCGATGCCTCCAGCGATCTGTTCCGACAGATCATTGAGCATATCCTTCATTTCCGTCTTGACCTGCGGCGCGAATTCGTCACGCGTAATGTTATCGAAGGCGGATTTGTATTCCTCGCGCTGGATGAAATCGCTGTCGATGCCGATTTTCTTGAGCGCGGTCTTGCCAAAAGGCATTTCCATGGCCAACCCCGAGAGACCGACTGAGCCCACCGGCTGAAGCCAGATATTCTCGAAGGCGCTGGCAAGGTAATAGGTCTTGCTGCCCATGCCGAAGCTCCCATAGGAAGGGGCAAACACATATGTGAATTTACCGCTGGCACGGAAACGAGCCAGGGCGGCACGGATTTCCTGTGCCTGCGTTAGGGAGGGTGCCGTCGATCCCATACGCGCGACAATGCCTTTGACATGCGCATCGCCTTTGGCGAGGTCGATAGCATGGAGAATATCGTAAAGCGGCATCACGTCTTCGTGGATGGCTAGATCGAGTGGCGAGGGATCGTTTTGCTCAACGATGAGCTGATCGAGATTCAGCATCAGAACGACGGATTCCGGTTCTGGATGCGGTTTTCCCTGTTCGGCAAAACGCAGGCCCGTCCAGACGCCAAGAACGACCAGAAGAATGAAGAGGAAGCCGATGATGGCAAGAAAGCCGATGACGAAGCGAAACATGCCCAGAAACTAGTTGCTTGTCGCCCACAGGTCAAACGCTATCCCGCTTTTCCCTACGTCTTTGGGCCGAGGTGGGAATGCGCATGGCTTCTCGGTATTTGGCCACCGTGCGACGGGCGACAGCAAACCCTTCGGTGCGTAAAATATCCGTAAGACGGTCGTCGGAAAGCACCTTGCTGGGATCTTCCGCCTCAATCAGAGCACGAATACGGTCACGTACGGCTTCGGAGGAAACGGCCTCGCCATCGCGCGTCAGTGCTGTGGTAAAAAAATACTTCAACTCGAACAACCCGCGCGGGGTGGTCATATATTTATTTTGCGTTACGCGACTGATCGTCGATTCATGCATCTCCACCGCGGCAGCGATATCGCGCAGGATCAGCGGTTTCAGATGCTGGACGCCATGAACGAAAAAGGCATCCTGCTGCCGCACGATCTCGCTGGCGACCCTGAGGATCGTCGTAGCGCGTTGATGCAGCGCCTTGACCAGCCAATTAGCTTGCTGCCAGCGCTCGCTCAGATAGTCCTTATCTGTCTTGCTGCGCGTGGAAGCCTGCACCCGGGCATAATAGCGTTCATTGGCCAGAACGCGCGGCAGGTTTTCGGTGTTCAACTCGACATGCCAACCGCCGCCGGGCTGGGGTCTGAGCATAACGTCTGGTACGATGGGGGGCGCGACATCGGCGGTGAAAGCCTGCGCCGGCTTGGGGTTAAGTTGGCGTATTTCAGCGATCATACCCGCTAGATCTTCGGCATCCACACCACATAATTTCATAAGCGCCGCGCGATCATGCCGGGCAAGAAGATCGAGGTGCTCAAGCAGTATTTCCATCGCTGGATCCAACCGGTTCTTGTCGCGTAGCTGGATGGCAAGGCATTCCCGCAACGACCGCGCGAAAATTCCCGGCGGATCGAAACGCTGCAATTTGCCGATGATGTCCTCAAATTGCCCTGGGCTCGCGCCCAACTGCGTCCGCGCCAAATCGAGATCGCCCGGAAGATAACCGGCCTCATCCAGAAGCTCGGTCAGTGCCGAGGCAATCAGCCGCTCGACTGGATCAGGCATATCTACCTGAATTTGGCCAAGCAGATGTTCGCGCAGGCTTGAACGTTCAGCGACGTTCTGGATGACCGAAAACTCATCATCGTCAAAAGAGCCGCCATGGGAGTAGGGACTGGTGGCGTCATCGCTGGCATAGCCGTCCTGCGCCCAGACATCTTCCTCTGATGCGGGCACTGTTTCCATTTCTTTGCCCGACAGAGGGGCTGGGTCAGCGTTTGAGAGCGGGGCAGGATTTTCCGCCTCGACGGGCACATGCTCAGCTAAAACTGGATTATCAGCCCCCCCTTCAGCGTTATCCTCGGCACGTTCAAGCAAAGGGTTTTTTTCGATTTCCTGGGCAACAAAATCGCCAAGCTCTTGGTTTGACATCTGCAACAGCTTGATTGCTTGTTGCAATTGCGGTGTCATAACAAGGGTTTGGGTCTGCCGAAGATCGAGGCGCTGTGAAATAGCCATACCTCAAATTAATCCCTGAAAGTTAAGGATGTATTGCCAAATTTAATATTTGGCACCTTTTTTGCATGGATTGAAGAGCCTGACGGTCTAGCCGTCCTTTTCGAGCGGGGCGTTCTTATCCGTACCAGGACGCTGCGGCTTCGGTGCGTGCATAAAACGCCAGCGATGTATCTATTTCAAGCTGTCCAATCAGGGCTTCGCGCTGAGTCATACGCATAATAGAGGAAAAATCCTTAGCCGGATCAACATCCTGTATACTGGCCACCCCATGCAGGGCAAACCCCAGGGCAGGCTTCTGCAGAATAAATCGCGGCTGACCATCACCGGGATCAAGCGCTGCCGCAACGATGCTGAAGCCATTCCTCAGAAACAACTCCCAGCTGCGAATATTCTCTGCGGAAATCTGCGCAAAGACATGATCGGCCAAGCGGGCCAGGGGCTGCGCTAGCGCTGCCTGCAGCAGATGTTGCGCCAGACCATTGCCCTGAAAATCCGGATGCACCGCCATACTTTTGGCAACGGCGACAGATTCAGAAGGCGCCGCATGATGGAATGCAACCTCGCTGCGTGTGATGGCGTTTTTATCAATGGCCTGCTCAAGCGTCAGGGGGCCCATAAGAACGATTTGCGCGGCAAGCTCTCCCCTCATTCGGAGACCGATGATCGCACCACCCCTTCTGGCCAGAAAATTTTCGAAATAGCTTTCAGGTTGCGGCAAAACAAACATTTTCTGTTCTAGCGGCAAGGCCGCGCGCACAGAGGCCTGAAGTGATAGGACTTCGGGTAAATGGTGCTGTTCCAGAATTTCTAGTCTGGCGCTATCGCCAGTTTTAGGCCGTATAATTTCGTTCATCTTTTCGGGCGTTCCTGTCGCCAATTTGCTGGCCGCAATATTAAGGCGGAATATTGAAAATAAAAAGAATTTCGTTCGTTTTAGGGTTTACCGCCAGCGCCATTAACCTTGATTTTCTGCTTGTTGCTCAGTGTGTTGCATAAAACGGCACAAAAGTAAACGAAAACCTATGATTATTCGCGGTCATTTCCGACGAAATTTAAGGTGCCAAAACGGCCCGGCGGAGCTCGTCTGTCACCTCCGGATCGACACCAAAAAAAGCCTTAAAAGCTGGCCGCGCCTGATGCAAAAGCATGCCGAGACCGTCGAGCGTTTTGTTGCCGCGCCGCCGCGCCGTTTTCAACAAATCCGTTTCCAGCGGCACATTAACAATATCGGTCACCAGCGCGTCTTGCGGCAAGGTATCGAGATTAACCTCCAAAGGTTTCGCACCTGTCATGCCGAGCGACGTAGCGTTGACCAGAAGTTCGGCATCCACAAGCGCCCGGATCAAATCATGCCAACCGAAAATCTGCGGCACAGAATCAAACGCTTTTCTTAAAACTTCGGCACGTTCTGGCGTGCGGTTGACAATACGGATTTCGCCGACGCCCACATCAAACAGCGCCGCAACCACCGCTCGCGCCGCGCCGCCCGCGCCGAGAATGACGATGGGCCTTCGGCGTGTTTTGTATCCGGCGGAAAGCAGACTTTGAGCAAAGCCATAAATATCCGTATTACGGCCTTGTAGTTTTCCGTCGGGCATTACCACCACTGTGTTGACGGCGCCGACGCGCCTTGCAGCAGGCTCAATTTCATCGAGATAAGGCAGAGCGGCCTCTTTATGTGGCATGGTCAGGTTCACGCCACAGAAACCCTTGGCCGGCAATGCCTGCAGGGCGGGCCCCAATTCTTCAGGCTTTACCGGAAGTGCCGCGTAGGAACCTTCGATGCCGTAATGCTTCAGCCACCAGCCATGCAGGCGCGGCGAAAGAGAATGCCCGACCGGCCAACCCATGACACCAGCTTTCATCTTCATAACTCGCCCCCTGGTTTAATAGACTCCCGCCGACGGTTCAGCAGCATAATAATCTCAGCGGCGGTTTCTTCGATCGAACGCCGCGTGACATCGATGACCGGGCAATTCAGCCGCGCAAAAAACCGTCGCGCCTCCTGCACCTCTTCGCGCACTTGCTCCGGATCTATATAGGACGTTCGTGCCTCAGGCTGTAGTGAGTGCAAACGCTGGCGACGGGTTTCGGCAAGACTGTCGGGGTCTTTTGTCAGCCCTATGATCAGAGGTTTGGCGAGTTTAGCCACCTCCGTCGGCAGTGGATGTCCCGGTATAAGCGGAATATTGGCAGCCTTGATGCCGCGTCCCGCCAGATAAAGGCAGGTGGGTGTTTTCGAGGTTCGGGAAACGCCGAGAAGAATGACATCGGCCTGGACCAATTCTTCGGCGCCATGGCCGTCGTCCGAAGCCATGGCAAAATCCATAGCATCAATACGCGCGAAATATTCAGCATCCATGACATGCTGACGTCCGGGGATATGACCAGATGGCATCCCGAAATATCCCGCCATGGCAATGAGCACAGGCGCCAAAACGGGAACACCCATTATATTTTGCTCGCGACAGAATTCCTCAAGGCTTCGCCGCAGTTCTTCGTCGACAAAGGTATAAAGCACAAGCCCGGGCCATTGACGAATGCCGTCCATGACCATTTCAAGTTGACGCCGGTTGCGAATCAGATTCCAGAAATGCTCTTGCACCTGGACATTTTCAAACTGGGCAAGCCCCGCGCGCGCGAGGCTATTAATGGTCTCGCCGGTCGCATCGGAAACCAGATGGATGTGATGTTTTATCTTCGCATTCATACTATCCACAACCTAATCTAAAAACGGGGATAAAGAGAGGGGATTAGTAGCAGCTGTATTTTCATGCCAGTTATGACTCTTTCATCCCCACAACTTCCCTAAGTGGATTTTTATAGCCCATCCCCCTGTGAACAACAGGGATAAAACAACCCTGACTTTTTCACATAATTCACATCACCACAAATAACGCTAAAACTCTGTTTTCCATCTGTTATAAACAAAGATATAAATAGCCGTAGGAAAAAATGCTGGTATAAAAAAGGCAAAACTTCTCCCAGAAACGCGTAAAATTTTATCCCCGTTATATGCCCTACCAACTAACTACCACTACCTTTATTTAAATAAAGAGAAGGGAAGAAAAGTGCCTGAAAACCGAAAAGCAATTCTCGATGTTCTTAAGGGCACTACACCTGAACATGTGCCAATTTGGCTTATGCGACAAGCTGGACGTTACCTACCAGAATATAAAAAACTTCGGGCTGAGGCTGGAAGTTTTTTGGATCTCTGTCTTACGCCCCAATGGGCAACTGAGATAACGCTTCAACCCATCCGACGGTTTGATTTTGATGCAGCCATCCTCTTTGCCGATATTCTTCTTATTCCCTATGCTTTAGGACAAAAACTCGACTTCAGGGAAGGTGAGGGGCCAGTTCTCGAAACGGTGAAGAATGAAAACGATCTGGATCGTCTAAATTACCATCAGGAAAAATTATCGCCGGTCTTTGAAACTGTCAGGCGAGTTAGAAAGGATTTACCGAATAAGACGACGTTCATCGGATTCTGTGGATCCATGTGGACGGTTGCCTGTTATATGATCGATGGTAATAGCCAGAATAATTTTACTCAGGCAAAACGATGGGCCAAAGAAAAACCCCTTCAATTACAAAAGCTTATCGATATTTTGTCCGATACGTCTTTTCAATATTTGTCAGGACAAATTGATGCCGGTGCCGAAGTCATCCAGTTATTCGATAGTTGGGCCGGATTGCTGGAAGGTGATTTATTTGATCGCTGGGTTAGTGAGCCGACACGAAAATTCGTTTCCCGGCTTAAGGAAAAATATCCCCATATCCCCGTCATTGGTTTTCCACGCGGAGCGAGAAATAAATATCGCGATTATATTCTTCAAACCGGCGTGGATGGTTTAAGCATCGATCCGGACGTTGATGTCAATTACGCCAAAACCCAATTGCAGAAGGTTAAGCCCCTGCAGGGCAATCTCAATCCCGCATTGCTGGTCAAAGGTGGGGAAGATATGAAAAAAGCCACCGAAAAAATTCTTGGCACACTTGGTTTTAAACACATTTTCAATCTCGGCCATGGCGTTACACCGGATGTTCCTCTCGAACACATCGCGGCGCTTGTGAAAATCGTCAGGAATTGGAAGAGCGGGTAATGTATTTTTCTGAAAAAGAGATATTCGGAATCCTCTCGACCATTCCCGGCGTGATAGGATTTGGCATCTATATCGGGTCTGCTGTTAAGAAAAATACAAAACCGCACGCCTTCACATGGATTATTTGGGCGACAATCAACGCTGTCGTATTCGCCGCTCAATGGAGCAAGAACGCGGGGCCGGGTTCATGGACCACAGGATTTACTTTCATAGCTTGCTCCGTCGTCGCGATCGTAGCCTTGTTTCGTGGTGATGCGCACATTACGCGGGGAGATAAAATAGCTTTTGCCGGTGGGCTAAGTACGATCCCATTGTGGTATTTTACAAAAGATCCTTTCTGGTCTGTCATTTTGGCTTGCATCGTTGACGGCTTCGCCCTTTATCCAACAGTCCGAAAATCCTGGCACAAACCCCATGAAGAATCCGTGCCCCAATATATTCTTGATAGCGGTAGGCTTCTAATTGCGCTTCTGGCTATGGAAAACATAACACTGACATCGATATTATATCCGCTTTTTGTTATTATTATCGACACGACATTCGCTCTCGCGTTGCTTGCACGCCGCGCCACGTTGAAGCGGCATAGATGATAATAGAAAAAGAAATTCTTGGCGCCCTCTCAAGCGCAATAGTCATTTCGGCCTATATATTTTATGCGCATCAAATTCTAACAGGAAAAATAAAACCCCACATATTTTCCTGGATTATATGGACAACAACAGAAGGCATAGCTTTCTTTGCGCAAGTGAGTGGTGGTTCGGGGCCTGGCGCATGGGGGTCGGGCGCCACCGCCATCTGCTGTAGTATAGTCATCCTCCTTTCCTTGAAGCGGGGTGAAAAGAATATAACGCGTGGCGATACCATAAGCTTTTCTTTGGCGCTAGCCGCCATACCCCTTTGGTATCTGACAAACAATCCGCTCTATGCTTTGCTCCTGATTACCTCTATGGATTTGGAGGCATTTTACATGACATCCAGAAAATCCTGGCACAAACCCCACGAGGAAAACATAACGCTTTACATGTTGTCGGGGGCGAGATGTGGCGTTGCCCTATTTGCCATTGAAAACATTTCTTTTACGACGATGGTTTATCCGTGCGCGCTTGCTATCGCTGATACGGTGCTGGTGATTTTGCTTTTCTATCGCAGAATGGTCCTGAAAAAATCATGACGAAAACCGCGATTGTTCTTTTCAATCTTGGCGGACCAGATTCATCCGAAGCGGTCGAACCGTTTCTGTTCAATCTCTTTAAAGACCGGGCGATTTTGCGTGTACCGCCGCCGTTTCGGCGAATTCTGGCGTGGCTGATCGCAAAGCGGCGCGCCAAAATCGCGCAGGACATCTACGCCAAAATTGGTGGATGCTCGCCCATTCTTGAAAACACGCAGATACAGGCGCGAGCGCTTGAAAAAACCTTTGGTGACGAAGGCAAGGTCAAATGTTTTGTCGCCATGCGTTACTGGCACCCGTTTGTTGAGGGCGCTGTTGAGGCGGTGCGGCAGTTTGCGCCGGACAAGATCGTGCTTCTGCCGCTCTATCCCCAATTTTCAACAACAACGACGGCTTCAAGCCTTAGGTCATGGCATCGCGCCGCCGGCAAGGCCAAACTGAATATTCCAATAAAAACCGTCTGCTGTTATCCGGAAGAGCCCGGCTTTATTCGTGCACTCACCGATGCGACGCGCCTGTCTTACGAAACCGCACTGGGGCGTGGCAAGCCGCGGGTTCTGTTTTCCGCGCATGGACTGCCGGAAAAGATTGTCGCCGCCGGCGATCTGTATCCCGAGCAATGTCTGCGCACAGCCAAGGTTGTGGCTCAGGCGTTGAATATCGACGGGCTGGATTGGGTGTTGTGTTATCAAAGCCGCGTCGGCCCACTCAAATGGATTGGCCCAGAAACCGACAGGGAAATCCGTCGCGCCGGGCGCGATAAAGTCCCGGTCGTCGTCGTTCCCATCACTTTCGTCTCGGACCATTCCGAAACGCTGGTTGAGCTCGATATCGAATACCGGCATATTGCCGAGCATGAGGGGGTGCCGCTTTATCTCCGCGTGCCGGTCGTTGGAGCTGCGCCGGCTTTTATCGAAGGCCTCGCTTCTCTGGTGCGTAATGCCCTGTGGTGTGAGCGGGATTGCGTTTCCGGCGCGGGCAAGAGAATATGTCCCGGTATCTGTGCGGCCTGTCCATCGAAACCAGAAGCCTGACCATGTCTTATGAATGGCTGAAAGCCCTGCATGTTATTTCCGTCATCGCCTGGATGGCGGGCCTGCTCTATCTGCCAAGGCTATTCGTCTACCACGCTGATGCTAAGCCGGGATCGGAATTATCCGAAACGCTGAAAATCATGGAGCGCCGCCTTCTGCGCCGCATCATCAATCCAGCAATGATCTCGACGTTCATTTTCGGTATTTGGATGGTCACGATCAACCCGCAGATCATGCATGAACACTTCATGCATGCCAAACTGGGGCTGGTCCTCGTCATGATGGGCATTCACGGGTTTTTAGTGCGCTGCCGCCGCCGCTTCGCCGAAGATCGCAACACGCACTCAGCACTGTTCTATCGGGTTCTAAATGAAGCTCCGGCGATGCTTATCATTGCCATCGTCATCCTGATCATCATCAAGCCTACTTTTTAGAAATTTTCTGGCAATGAGCCTAGATCAATCGCTAAGGGATTTTCCCGCGGCGAAACGCCCACCCAGTGTTTGGGCTCAAGCACCGACCGGTCACCAGCGACAAATTTCTGGATGTCCTCCGCGATGGCGCGCGTAACAGAGGCCCAGTCGCGCGGTGCCTGTTGACGAAAAAGCCGAGCCGTGGGGTACCAGGGGCTATCTTCACGCCCCAGCAGCCAGATCCAATGCGGATCGAAATGCAACATGACCCAAAGTGGCCGGCCCATGCTGCCTGCCAGATGCGTCGGGGATGAACAGATGCTGATCACGAGATCCAGTTCGGCCATAAGACCCGCGGTTGCCGTAAAATTATCGAGATAGGGATCGGCGTCGAAAACGTTTGCAGCGGCAAGCTCTTCGGCATTTCTTTGCGGCCCTTTTTGCAGAGAAACAAAATGCCCCGGTGCAGCCTGCAAAATGGGAGTAAGCTGGGCGAAGCTCAAGGAGCGTTCATACTCGACCCGATTGCCTGGATTGCCACCCCAGACAAGGCCGATACGTGGTCCAGAAATCGCGGCGAGCTTTTCGCGCCATGGCGCACGCCATTGCTCATCCGCCTTAATGTAGGGAATGGATGCTGGAATGGTTTCAATGCGCGTATCGTCAATAGCCGGGAGACTCGTTAGTTGTGCGGCGGCATCGGCATTCGGCGTCGGATCCTCAAGCGTTAGAACATCGATCCCAGGACAATTTGATACCAGCAGATCGTGCAAAATCCCTGTCAGTTGAAGGGAAATTTTCTCGACACGATTGCGGATAAGGGGAATATAGCGAAGGCACTGCAAGGCATCACCCATGCCCTGATCTTCAAGCAACAAAAGATGCCGAACCGGCTCGCCTCTCCATGTCGGCAAGGATGAGGCTTTGCGCTCTTTATCTTCAAGGCGCCTTTCCCATAGTGGCCATCCGTGCTCCGTATCACCCATCTGCAAAAAGGCCATGGCTTCGTTTAGGATGGCGCCACCAAAATCTGGCTTAGCTTCATGCGCTTTTTGAAACCAAGGAACCGCCTGCGCTGGCCGGCCTGAAGCCTTGAAAATATTGCCGACGCCCGTCAAAGCCGAAACAGTGTCGACAGATTTCATTTTCTGAATCGCCGCCCAAGCCTCCTTCATCCGTCCCATGGAGGTCAGAAGTACCGCATAGCTGTGGATAATCTGAGCATTTTCCGGCTGGAGGTTCACGGCTTTTTCCAGACAAGCTATCGCTTCGTCAAACCGCCGCTTTTCACGCAAGATCGATCCGGCCATGTCCCAGGCTTCAGCCAACCCGGGATCAATCGCCACCGCTTCGCGTGCCGATTGTAACGCGTCATCGGGACGGTTTAGTGCCCGTAGGACGATACAGCGGTTGTACCAGGCCTGGCCAAGCTCGGGATTTTTGGCCAGCGCCACCTCGATCAGCTTCAGGGCTAGTTCTGAATTGCCTGCCTGCTGGGCGATGATGCCTAACATATGAAGTGCATCGGGGTGTTGCGGATCTTCGGCAAGGACTGCGCGGTAAAGTGCAGTTGCAGAAGCGATATTGCCGGCACCGTGTTCGGCAAGGGCAGACTGGATTTTTTTCTCAAGAGACATCGGGGAAATCTAGCCCCCTGTCTTTTGAAAGCAAACTGTGAATTTTATCTACGCCGCTTCGAGTAAACCGTAGGCGTACCATTGAACGATGGAGCGCGAGACGGTATCCTCAATCATGTGATGTGCCGTATCAGACGTTGGGTTTGCGGCGTCCATAATCCGGGAGGCCTCGCCCGGGTTTTTGGCCAGTCGTTGAAGTTCTGGCAACAAGACGGAAACCGAATTGGCCAGACCAGCGCGATCCAGAGCTTGCATGACGAGAGCCTCGCGTGCCGGGATGCTCATAACATTGCCGAGGGTCGGTGAAGCCATCCAGATCTCTCCAGCGGACACTGGCGCACGGCCGAGGCGCTGATTCAGGAGCCCGGCAAAACGCGGTTGAGCTACGTTGTTGGCGTCGCTCTGGTAAAGGCCGCGCATGGGTTGTGCGATCCCGCATGCAACAAGAATTTGCACAGCACCGACGACATCGGATGGCAGAAATTCTTTTCCAACAGGATGGGAGAGAAAATCTCCGATATTTATGGGCATCAAGGTCATCAGGTCGACGAGCTTCGTAAAGACCGGGGCCGACAGATCGATGGTCTTGCCTGGAGCCTTGATTTCGATCGGCACGTTTTCGCGCGGCGCGATGATCCCGTAGGCGAAGGATCCAAAAAGCGCTGGAAGGCTGTCGGTTTGTGAAACCGGACCTCGACACCAGATATCTGAGCGCACAACGCGGTTCAGCGCAAAATCCTTGATCGGCTCATAAAGATAATTTTCGCGACAGCTGGTGATGATTTTCTGAGCTTCGGGCGAAACCGAAAGATCCATATAATTGGCGGCCATATGGCTGTCGCCAACATACATAAAGCCGTGTGGCCGCAAGGCAATGAGAGTATCGAAAGAGCCAGAAGAGGCCGCTCCTTCATCATAGTCACTAAAAAACATATCCGGCATGTCTTTGGTGGCAGCATCATCAAGGCAAAGCAGGGCGGCGGCATTGTCGGCAAAATAGGAAGCGCCGAGCGTCTTAAGTTCGCGCAGAAAGACCTTTGACTGATCGGCAGTCATTTCCGGCGCGAATTCCCGCACCAGAAAACGCAAAGCTCCATGGGCGTTTTCATAAGCGCGATAGCTGTAGTGAAACAGGCCGCCAGGTAAAAGAAATTTTTTGGCAAGATCAAAAAGGGCGCTGCGTTCGTTCGATGATATCGAGCGTACAGTTTCATCGGCGTACAGATAGTTAAGAGAAGGCAAGGAAATCTTCCCATTAAGAGCATCTTCTGCAGCGGCACAAAGAAATACGACGTTCTCGACATGGCACTGCTGTGCTTCGGCGACAGCCTGGGCACAGGCGGTGCTGTCCGTGACAAGCCCGTAAAACCGCCCTTCCGGATTGCTGGCCGCTAGACACATGAGCAGCCAGGGTTTCGTGCAATTCACAACAGCATAGGTAAAACCTGCGCCGGGTTGGCGAGGCGCCACGCCGCGCAGAGCGGCAATGTAACTGAGAGAGATGGGGCTGGGAATGTTGCTTGGCGTCATGGCAGGACTCCTTCCTGATAGGGCTAGAGATATTTGAGTATACTTAACTGCTCAAGGGAAGCGGTTGCGGAATACGAAGCCTGAAGTTGGGTTTGCAGGGTGTTAATCTCAGCCCCGACTTGCGCGACATTGACTTGCTGTAAATCACTGATCTGGCTCTGGAGAGTTGAGATATCAGCGTTTTGCGTAGTTGTCTCTTGCTTCAGGATGTTTTGATTGCTGGCGACATTGGTGTTTAGGGCTTGAATACCGGTGAGCGCCGTCGTCAGAAGACTGCCGGCGTTCGACATATCGGTTTGATATGTCGCCGCGCTGACGCCCGACTGTGTTGCGGCGTTTATAAACTGCAGGCCCGCCACCAATTGTTGAAAGGCGGCGCTATTGCTGGTGATGCCGTATTGGACAGAAAAATTGTTATCAATGGTTACAGAGTCTTGAGTAAAAGCCGACGCATCTGTCGTGGTCGTCGGCGGATTATATTCGGAATCATAATTGGGAAGCGTCGGGGATGTCGTCGGCGTAAAAGGCCATGACGGCGTTCCCGACAGTGTCGACAGGTCGACAACAGGCGTTGTCGAGTAGCGTGTGCCTGCATAAATGTACCGACCACCAACCTGCTGATTTAAGTCGCTGGTCAACTGCTTGAGATAGGATTGAACTTGGGCCTGCAACTGCGCAACGTTTGAAGGGTTCAGACTCTGATTGTTGGTGGCTAATGATCCCGCTTGGGCGGCGATATTTTCCATATCCCCCATTGTCTGATTGTAAATCGTCAGCCGCGCCTGAACCGTCTGCATGGTCCCGAGATAGGCCTGTTTCTGCGTAATGGAGTTCTGGAAATTCATTAAATTAATAGCTGTCGTCGGGGCGTATTTCGTCAGATTATCCTGCTGCTGCCCGCTGCCGAGTTCTTCGTTCAACTGCGCAAGATTAACCTGCTCCGATTGCAGGTTATTGATCGATAGAAGCTGGAGGCCCAGATTGCTTACAGAGGATGTCATTAGAGTACATTCTCCAGGTCAGCGAGCATGGCATTGATCGTCGATATGACATGGGCCGAGGCCGCATAACTATTTTGAAGGACGGTAAGATTTGTCAATTCCGTATCCACGTTCACACCGGTCGCGTTTGCCAGGCTTTGTTGATAGAAGCTTTGCTGTTGTGTCGCTGATGTGCTTTGTGTCTGAACGGTATTGGCGGCCTGCTGGAAACTGGAGAGGATGGCCGTGCCGAGATTGGCATAAGTTCCGCTGACGGAAAGATTGCTGGCGGTGAAGCTGCGCGTCGCCGCTAAAGCTGCTGTTACGGGGGCGCCGCTGGCCTGTTTAAGTGTCGAGGTACCGTTCAAGAGGTTGGCGTTTACAGCGAGAGAGGATGGGTCACTGCTACCGTCGACTGTGAAGAAACTTGACGCCAATTCACCGGTGCCCGTCGTTGCCGAGTTGTAGGCATTCGCGAAAGTTTGTGGCGTGCCGGATGTTGCATCCGTCAGGGCATTGGTGAGCGTTTGCAGCTGGGAGTTTATCTTTCCGATCACACCAGTACCAGGGTCCGAACTCGACGAGCTACCGGACAGGAAATTGATCTGTGCCTGGAGTGATCCGCCTGTGAGAGCGGTGGTTACGATCTGGCCGGCCGACGAAACAACGTCAGTACCGCTGTAGCTGAAACTTTGGGCGGTTCCGCCGTCGAGCAACAACAGCCCGCCCGGTGTGTAAAGTGCAACCTGGTTCTCGGGGCGTTGCAGAACAGTGACGTTGGTAATGGCCGCAATGGCGTTAATGTCCTGATCGCGCTGATCCTCAAGATTGCCGACCGGCTGGTTGCCGTTGGTGGCGGCGGCGATCTGGACATTGAGCGACGCGACATTAGCAATGTCGGTGCTCAGGCTATTTGTGGTGGTGTTGATGTCGCTTGAAGCCTGTTGCGTCAGTGTTGTGACTCCCGAGACAACTTCCCGAATCTGGTTGGCGAGATTAACGCCAGCCTGAATAACGCTTTGCTGTTGCGTGGAATCTTCCGGCGCCGCCGAGAACTGGGTCCAGGCCGACTGAAAATTGGCCAAAGCGGTCGACAGTGGCGGATTGTTGACATTCGAGCCCAATATGGACTGCACCTGGGTCAGGTAATTGTTTTGCGTACTGTAAAATGATGCCTGAGATGTTGCGTTATTGTACGATGTCGTCAGCGCTGCGTTCGCGCTTCGCGTATAGCTGGCGATGTTTACGCCGCCGTCACCGGATCCGAAAACATCCGCGGTCAGGCTGGCGGTTTTTTCCGTGTAGCCCGGCGTTTGGGCGTTGGATATATTGTTTGAGGCCAACTGCATTTGCGTCGTAGCAACTCGCAGGCCACTAAGCGCAATAGAAAGAGCCGCTGAAAGGGACATAAAAAACTCGCTTAGCTAGACCCTCGAGACTTTACTGGATCGTATTGATGATTGTGTTCAACATATTGTCGACCGTGGTGATGGTCTTGGCGTTGGCCGAGTAAATCTGTTGCGCCTCGATCATGGCGGTGAATTGGGTCGCGATATCGACGTTCGAGGATTCCAACGATCCGGTCGCGATCGATCCCGCGCCATCGGTTCCCGCTGCGCTGAGCGTCGCGGTGCCTGAAGCAAGGGTTTGCTGATAGGCGTTTCCGGTGATGCGTTGCAGTGCGTTCGGCGCGTTGAAGGTCGCAATGGGGATTTGATCGACGATGCGCGTGCTACCGTTGCTGTAATTAATAGCGACGTTGCCGCCGCTGTCGATCGACAGGCTGCTGAACGAACCTTGCGGCAAGCCATCTTGCGAGAAGGACGAAACCGAGACATCCGTTCCGGCGAACTGCGTCAGTCCGGTCGCGGTATTATAATCGCCGAAATTCAGCGTCACGTCCTGTGCGCCGCCGGCGCCAGAAAAATTGAGATCGAGAGTAACATCCGCCGCGGTCCCCGAAGGTACAGTGTACCCGGTACCGCCGGTTATGCTCTCGATTGTGCCGACGTCAGTCGTGCCGTTGAAGGTGAAGGGGATGGTCGCGGCATAGTTGGAACCGCTCGCGCCGTTCGTGACACCTACTTGCAAATTCCATGTATTGGTTCCAGTCTTAACCCAGGTGAACGTCATCGGATGCGTGTTGCCCTGTCCGTCGAAGATGTTAATCGTGGAGGCGGATGAAGTGAAGGCGGTCGCGGCGCTGGCCGGTAAATTGGCGACATACGTCGCTTCAGTGGTAGCCACCGGCGAGTTGATCAGCGACTGGATCTGGATCGGGTTGGTGGCCGTTTTATCGACCGTGCCGTTGGCGGCAACGCTGTAGCCGGTCAGGTAATAACCAGAACTGTTGACCAAGAAACCCTTGTTGTTCAACGTGAAATCGCCTTCGCGCGTGTAGAGGGTGTTGCTGCTAAGGCTGGTTGTGCCGTCCGCGTTCTGCGTCGCCGTTTCCACAGGGAAAAATCCCTGCCCCGAGATGGCAAGATAGGTCCCGATCGATGATTGGACGAGATTGCCTTGCACGTCGTTTTGGTAGGCGGGTGTCGCGCGGACGCCGCCCGGCTCGTTGTCGGTGAGCGTCGAGGAGGTGACGAGCGATTCGAAGTTCGTGCCGATGCTCTTGAAGCCGGTGGTCTGCGAGTTGGATAGATTGTCGGAGATATTGCCCAGCGCGTCCGACTGTGCTGTCAAACCGCCGACTGCGACCGTAAGGGCTCCGAAAAGTGAAGACATGATGACCTCCTGTGGTGGAAGGCGCCATATGAAAAGGCACCGGAATTCCACCAGGTTTTCAGCAAGGGCTGTGCCAACATGTAATATATTGATTTATAAGGATATTTAAAAAATGAGGCCACAGCTTTCACGTCTGTGGGGAAATTCTTTCCGATAAGTGGGGCGTTTTTTGAAAGGCCGCCGCCGTAACCATAGGCTCGCCATGAGACGAGGAAATTGTTATCAACGCGGTACAAATTTCAGGAAAACCATGACCGCATCCATTCAGGCACAACAGCTTTTTCCCGATAGGCCCGTTGAGGAAACGGTAACGCCTTTGATGGCTCAATACACAGCCATCAAGGCGCAACATAGGGACTGTCTGGTTTTTTTCCGGCTCGGCGATTTTTACGAATTGTTTTTCGACGATGCAGTTAAGGCGTCGCGCGCGCTTGATATCGCCCTGACCCGGCGCGGACAGGTACAAGGGCAAGATGTGCCGATGTGCGGCGTGCCGGCGCATTCCTACGAAAATTATCTCGCGAAATTGATCCGGCAGGGCTTTCGCGTGGCGATTTGTGAGCAAACGGAAAATCCCGCCAGCGCTAAAAAACGCGGCGCGAAATCCATCGTTACGCGCGAGGTGGTGCGCATCGTCACACCAGGAACGGTTACCGAAGAGGGCCTGCTCGAAGCCCGGGCGTCCAATTATCTAGCCTGCATTGCCGGGGTGGGCGATGAAATTGGCATCGGGTGGATGGACTTGTCCGCTGGCCAACCATGGGTGCAGGCTGTTTCCTTGGATGAACTGAACGGCGTTCTGGCGCGGCTTGATGCTACCGAAATCCTTATCCCACAGCGCCTTATCGAAAAGCCGGAACTGTTTGAGATCCTCGTGCCGTGGAAAGACCGCCTCGTTCCGCAGCCCAACAGTCGCTTCGACAGTGATAATGCCAAACGCCGATTACAGGCGCTCTACGGCGTTAGTGAGCTGACGGCTTTCGGTGATTTTGCGCGAGGTGAGATCGCCGCCCTCGGCGCCTTACTGGACTATGTTGAGTTGACACAGAAAAGCGATCTTAGCCATCTGGCGCGTCCGCAAAAATCGGGCATGGCACAATATGTTGTCATTGATCCGGCAACACGGCGAAATCTGGAGTTGACACGGACCCTGTCTGGCGACAAGCGGGGTAGTCTGCTCGCTGCCATCGATCAGACGCTGACAGGGGCGGGAGCACGCTTGCTCGCCGCGCGGCTGAACGCCCCATTAACCGACATCATTTCTATAACGAAACGTCTTGATGCGGTCGAATTTGCGGTCAAGGTGCCAGGCTTGCGGGGAAGCTTGCGTGCGGCTCTACGCCGGGTGCCCGATCTTGAACGCGCGCTGGCGCGTCTGGCGCTCAGTCGCGGCGGTCCGCGCGATCTTGCGGTGGTGCGCGACGCTTTGCGCCAGGCTGAAACCATGCATGCTATGTTGCTGGGCGTCGGAAGCCTGCCGGACGAATTGCGGCGGCAGACGCAAATCCTTGGTGGGCATTCGGCTATCATTGATCGGCTGACGCGTGCGCTGGCGGCTGATCTGCCACTTCTGGCGCGCGACGGAAATTTCATCGCTTCCGGTTACGCACCGCAGCTCGACGAACTTGTAGCCTTGCGCGACAACAGTCGCCAGTTGATCGCCGCGCTGCAGCAAAAATACGCCGCCACCAGCAATGTTGCCAATCTTAAAATTCGTCACAATAACGTCCTTGGCTATTACATTGAGGTTACGCCAGCGCAAGCCGACAAATTGCTGGGACGCAAGGAATTGTTCATCCATCGCCAAAGCCTGGCCAGCGCGGTGCGTTTCACCACCCTCGAGCTTGGTGAGCTTGAGCGCAAAATCACCGAGGCTGCAGACCGGGCGCTGGCCGTGGAGCTGCAGCTTTTTTCTGACCTTGCCGGTGACGTTATCCAGCATCTCACAGAATTGCGTGCGACAGCGCAGGCCATGGCTGTTCTGGATGTCGTATCATCGCTTGCCGAACTGGCTGTTGAACAGAATTATGTCCGGCCCGTGGTCGATGATACTTTTGCTTTTTCTATAACCGGTGGCCGTCATCCAGTTGTCGAGCAGGCGCTGAGACAGACCGAGGGAAGCGCCGCCTTTGTTCCCAATGATTGCGATCTCGGCTCAGAAAACCGCCTCTGGTTGCTTACCGGCCCGAATATGGCTGGTAAATCGACCTTTCTCCGCCAGAACGCGCTGATCGTCCTTTTGGCCCATATGGGCAGCTTTGTTCCGGCAGCGTCGGCGCATCTTGGTGTTGTGGATCGGCTGTTCAGCCGTGTCGGCGCGTCGGATGATTTGGCTCAGGGCCGTTCAACCTTCATGGTCGAGATGATAGAGACGGCGGCCATTCTAAATCAGGCTGGGGAAAGAGCGCTTGTCATCCTTGATGAAATTGGCCGCGGCACGGCGACCTATGACGGGTTGTCAATCGCCTGGGCAACGCTTGAGCACCTCCATGAGGTCAATCGCTGCCGCGCTCTGTTCGCTACACATTATCATGAGCTGACGGCGTTGATCGCGCGGCTTGATCGGCTACGTTGTTACACCATGAGCATCCGGGAATGGGAAAAAGAAATCATCTTCCTGCACAAAATTGTCGCCGGAACGGCCGACCGCTCCTACGGTATTCATGTGGCGCAGATGGCGGGATTACCGCCGACCGTCATTGCCCGCGCCGAGAAGGTGCTCGGCATGCTTGAAAGCAAGGCTGGCGAAAAAGATGCCTTGCAAGATATTAAAAATCTGTCCGCTCTTGAAGCTCGTATGCCAAAATCCGTTGAGCTGACAGCGCGCGAAAAAATGTTGGCCGCTCTTAACCCGGACGAGATGAGCCCAAAAGAAGCGCTGGAATGGATTTACACGTTTAAGCAATGCTGAAAACCGTCCCCTTTCTTCTGGCACTGCTGATCTTGTCAACACCCGCTTTTGCTGAACAGGGCTGCGATTCCTACCCTGATATACCCGTAAACATCACGCCTGTTTTCGACGAGCCCATCTATGACTTCACGGCCGACATTTCTGACATTCAGGGGTTGCTTGGTGACATGCGACACAGCATTCAGGAAAATCATGACCGGCTTCCACTCGGCGTCACGCATTACCAACCGATCATGGAATTTCATATGCCGGTTACTGTCACCACTTTCCCTGATGGCCTTTCCTGCGCCCGCGTCGAGCGCGCTGATGTTCTCGTGGGCTACAAAAATGTAACCGTTTACATTGCGAACGAAATCCCAGAAGGTAGTTGTGGCTTTGACCAGATTATGGGGCATGAACAGAAACATATCCGCGTCAATCGGCAAATCCTCCAGGAATATATGCCCATCATTGAAGGCAGGCTAAAGGACTATCTCAGGATCCATGGTGTTTTCCGGGAGGAAAATTCCGATTACGCTGTCTCGCTCCTACGCGAAAAGCTTCAGGAGATTCTGAATGGTCTGGGCCAGCAGATGACCGAAGACAATCGGCGACGCCAGCATTTGATTGATAGTACTGAAGAATACGTACGTCTTACCGCCTCATGCAACAGGCAACTTGCCGTGGTAGCGGCAAATTTCTGGGGCACACATCGATGAATTACGCGCGGCTCATAGGGCTCCTGTTGATCGCAACTTTTCTGTTTACGGTGCCAGTCCGAGCGCAGGAGCAGGGCGATGGCACGCTGCACGTGTTGCGCCCCCTGGTTCATGCCGAACAGAAAGAAGGCGAAATCTGCCTTGAATTCGATCACGATCTCGACACCATGGATCGTCATCATATTGCTGCAAGCTTTCATCTCGAATCCGCCGGTAAAAATCTGCCGATTGCTTCCCGCAACGTCAGTCTGGACGCTAACCGTCTTTGCCTCTCCGGGCTTGAACATCGGCGGGAATACCGGCTTGTCGTGACCAGCGTGAAGGGCGCAAAAGGGGAAAAAATGGCGGGTTCCTACAGCCTGCCATTTACGATCCCTGATCGTCAGCCTTCTCTCGCCTTTACGGGTGACATGGTAACAGGCTTTACGCGCTGGCAGGATAAGGATCCGTTTCTGAGGGTTCTCAACGTGCCGCACATTCAGTTGGAGCTGTTTCGGGTCACTGATCTAGAATCCATGATGGACGCCTGGCGTCAGAGGCGGCAGGCCTCACTGGCGCCTTCTGAAAGCTCTACATTTGCCCATGATCATGGGCAGCTTGTCTGGAGTGGTACACTCGATACCGACGGCGACCCCAACGAAACGGTGGAAGAAAAAATACCACTGCATATGGCTGTCAACGATCCGGCACCGGGACTTTACCTAATCGTGGCGCGCGGACCGGAAGATAAAAAGGAAACCGGCAGTCTAGCGCCCACCAGCGCCTTATGGCTTTTACGCTCCGGTTTAGAGCTTCATGTTTTTCAGGACCAAAACGGAATTTACGCGCTAGCCGGGAAAGTTGACGGCACCGAGATCATTAAAGACGCCCATTTTATTGTCGAAGACAGCAATGGCCAGAAACTTGCCGACGCCAAAAGTGGCGAAGACGGTAGTTCTTTCTTGGCATTGACGGGCGATAAGAAAAATGCCGCGACAAATTTGACCGGTGTCGCGGCGTCAGGTGATATCGATTTTGTCGATTTAACGCAGGAGGGGAATTTTTCTTTGTCGACCGCGAGTGATGCGTCCCTCAAGCCTGACAAGCCTTTTTATTTACCCGCCGCTCCTGTGGCTGTTACGCTGACCGCGCATGATGCGGGCGGACATCCCTTGATTGACCAAAATGCCTCGCTACAGCTTGCATGGCCTGACGGCAATCCCTATGCACGTTTTCCAGCCGCTCCTGATAAAAATGGCATCGCGCACGTCTCATTAACGGCCCCCGTCGCCTATGGCAATTGGTCCCTGATCTGGCATAGCGGTGACGGAAAGGTTTTGGCGCAGAACATGCTCCGGGTTACGTCGAACGCCGAAGCGCCACGCTTGGAAGTGAGTGCCGATCGCACCATTCTCCCGCCCGATGGAGATGTCGGCCTGGCATTGAAAAGTTTGACGATTGACGGCAAGCCTTTTCCTTATCTCACGGGCCAGCTTTCAGTCGCATGGATGGTTCCGGACCGGGTGTTTCAGGAATGGCGCGATTATCATTTTGGGACTGGCGAACGTCCGGCGGGCGACGCCGTCCTGTTGTCGGCTTTCATGACAGACGAAAAAGGTGCGGCGTCGCTTCATATATCTTTGCCGCCGCCCGAAGACAAAGCGCTTCTGCACACCGCCATTCTGCATATACATGGGGAAAACACCGAAGGTGTTGCCGAGCCGGCGCCTCTGATCCTCCCTGTCAGGCCAAAAGAGGATATCGTCGGCATCAAACCCTTGGCATCGGGAGGTCGCTTTCCGGAAAATGGTCTGGCGCGCTTCAACGTGATCGCGCTTGATCCTGAAGGGCACCGCAAAGGTATCGATGATCTTGCTTATCAGGTCTATGAAGAAGGTCGGAGCTTTGAATGGCACCCAGAAGACGGCCATTGGGGCTACAAACCTCTTCAGCAAAATCGGCGTCTCGGCGGCGGCACGTTGAATATCGACGCCAATCACGAAAGCACCGTCGAATGGCCGGTTACTGCCGGCAATTACCGGCTTGAAATAACTGACTCGAACGGAACGGTGCTGACGTCGTTAGGTTTTTCTTCAGGCTGGGGAGGGGGAGAAGCGAAGCCCAATCCACCGTCTCTCAATCTGAAGCCCTCACTCTCCGTTTTGCGACCGGAAGAGAAAGCAGATGTCAAGTTTACTCTCGACACACCATCCATCATCGGTGCGTTTGTTGGTGACAACCATATTCGCACGGTCATTCATCAATCCATGGTCAAAGGTGAGAACGCCATCAGCTTTGTTCCGGCATCGGATTGGGGAAGTCCCGTGAATGTGCGTATCGAAGCGTATAATGAAGGGCGTGTTGGTCAACTGACTTTGCCGTTGCGGCAAGATGACCAAAAGCTCGCTGAAACGACCGTTAGCGAGGTGAAGGCTCCGGAAAGCTTTTCAGCTGAACTTCATCTACCGCCTGCTTTGAGAGTAGGCGATTCTGTACATGCCACACTTGAACTCAAAAATAACGGCAAGTTTTCGCTTATCGCTCGATTTACGGCTTACCCAGCGGGTGGAATAAAAATTACGGATATAAAAGATGCTGCGATTACAGTTGCCCCTGGCCAAGGTCGAAATATTTCGTTTACGTTAAACGCGTTGCATGCTGGTGCTTCGTCTCTCAAGTTGGATGTTTTGCCGGCGCATCTGCACGAAAGCCACGAATGGCAGGTTCCGGTTTTGCCCGATAACTCAAAACTGGTTGCTGATAGCCAGCAGTTGATCGAGCCGGGCCAATCCTGGTCAGCCCCGTCGGATAAACAGCACGCCAAATCGGCCGTTGGTGTTCTTTTTGTGTCTCCCGCCCCGCTTATGCGCGCGCCGCTTTTGCTCGAACAGATTGTTGGGGCGCAGCCTTTCACAACCGTCGAGATATCCAAAGTCATCGAAGTGCTTCGTGTCTGGCAAGGCCAGCTTGTTGAATCCGGTTTGCAAGAAAAGGCTGCGCTTGATGCACAAAAAGACGGGTTACTTCTGCGCCTTATGACGCGCCAGAAGTCTGATGGAGGATTTCCGGCGTTGCCTGACGACGCCTCCGAGGTTGACAGCACAGCGCAAGCCCTCATCGCTCTTAGTCATGCCGATCAGCCTTCGGCCAAACCTGCCATAGAGCTGGCTGTGGGCTGGCTGCGGCATCGTCTCGAAAACACTTGGTTCGACGAGAAAGAGCGGCCTTTGCGGAGCATCGCCTATAGGGCTTTGGCCGAAGCGGGCCGCCTTGATGTGTCGAGCCTGCATTATTTCAGCGACACCAGCACCGACAAATCCCTGCCACCTTTGGCCGCCGCGCAATTGGCTCTGGCCTTTGCCTGGAGCGGCGATCAGGCAAAGGCTTCTTTCTGGATCGATGCTTCGGGCGCGCGTAAAAACCAGGATGATCTTTCCCTTTCGCTCCTGCCGGTTCTTGCAGCCAATCCGCTTTTTGCTCCGCGGGAAATGGCATCACTTATGGAAAAAACCGCGAACAAAATGAAGGATACAACATCCTATAATGTCGAGACGACCGCCGACCTTTTACTTGCCGTCTGGTTTGCGCAACACCGCGTCGGAATATGGCAGGTGGCGGTGGGTACGGATAAACGAACCCCGAAAGATGTACTGATCATTTCCCTGCCGGAAAAGGGTGGCCCGCCTGTTATTCATAACACAGGAAATGCGCCCCTTTTTTTAAGCAGCCTGACACAGACGGCCCAAACACCGTCCGCAGGTCCCGTTGGTCGTCGTATTTACCGCTTGGACGGTATGGAGATGGAGGTGCATGCGCCATTGGAAAAAAATCAAACGTATCTCGTTGTTCTTGAGGGACCGCGGGTTGATAAAAATGAAAACCTGATTGAGATCCGCGATAATCCCGTTTTTGGTTTACAGCCTATGGCTTGTCTCCCGCCCGGAGCCATTGTGGCCGATAACCTTTTGTCGTGGCTCAATGCTCAAAATCTATCGCCGCAAATTGCCTGTGAAATATCGAGCGGTGGTGTCGATATCATGGGCAAACAGGAAAGGGATTTCTGGCGTGTGGCCTATCTCGTTAGGACAATGTGGAGCGGCAATTTTATTGTCCCTCCGACGCAAGCCCGCAGCATGGAAAGCAGCCTGAACGAGCTCCAGGGCACCAAAACGCGTCTGGAGATTCGATAAGATTTTAGGTGTCGATCAATTCGATCGATACGGCTTCACGTCCCTTGGATGCCGTCTGGACTTTCATCCGTACACGCTGTCCTGAATCGATATACTGAAGGCCGGCCCGTAGAAGGATTGAGCGATGAACAAAGATGTCGCGATCGCCATCATCCGGTGTAACGAAGCCAAAGCCTTTATCGGGCTTATACCATTTTACCGAACCGGCCATCTCGACTTCCGGCCCGCTTGGTGCCGGGCGGTTGCTGCTTTGCTGCGGCACTTCGGTGACACCGAGAACCTGAATGATGCTTGAAACCTGCCGGCCCTTTGGTCCGTCGCTTATGTGCACCAGCATCTTTGTGCCCTCAGGCACATCCCGCAATCCGGCGCGGCTCACGACCGAAGAATGCATAAAGGCATCGGAAGAACCATCGGCTGGCGCGACGAAGCCAAAACCTTTCACGAGACTGAACCATTTGACGACAGCCTCGGTTTGAAAACCCTGTTCAGAAGACGAAAATGGATCAGAAGACAAGGCACTCACCTCTCAATAAAGTTTCACACATATACGAACGGACCCTTGCGCTCTTGAGGTTGCCCACAAGAAAAACAGCCTTTGGACCCCCCATAAGGCCGTCCCATTTCGAGAAATTGTTTCAAATGCGAAACAAAATGTCCCGGGCTATCCGCATACTTACGTAGCACAAAAACACCCAATTAGGACAAAATTAGGGCCAAATTTTTCACTTCAGAATTTATTAGTCATAAAGCCTTAATCTTGAGGAAGAAAAATATCGAGGAAGTGCCTGAACCCGGATGTCCACGTAAAGGAGACATCAAAATATGCGATCCGACAGACCTATTTTTATGCGCATGGTTATCGGTGTGTTGGCCGCTGTTTTGATTTGCGGTGGCCCAGCTCGAGCGCCTGCCCAAAATCTTGATCCGTTTGAAACGGATACCAACCAATGGAAATCCTTCGATCGCTACAAGGAGGAAGAAAAGAACAGGCTTTTCTCAACGATGACAGGCAACATTGAAGAAGATTCCAGGGCCGAGGCCAAAGCTGTAGCTGAAGAAGAAAAAAGTGAGGCAGTACCTATAAAGAAACCGGCTTCCGATGCCGATAAAGATACAATAATGCCGCCATCCCTAGACTCTTCTGTCATGGCTGCACCCGAAAAGCCGCTTGATCCCCCGGTCATGCCAGGTGTGAACAACGGTCTTGATATGCATGCAGGCTCGACCGATGATGATGCGAAACCTTCGGCACATGTGGTTAATCTTGACAGTGAGCCCAATCTGCAATTACCAAAACAAAACTGGCTGGATGCCTTGCGGGCAGCGCAGTTAAACGGCCGGGAAGATCATACACCGCTTCACATACGCATGAGTTTCCTACCAGGTTTTGAAGCGCCGCAAAAACACAATACCCCCAAAGCAGTTGTTGCTTCTGTCCTCCCCCCGCCTATCAAAAAAGAGGTGCAGCCGAAATCACCCGCCGATGTTGCTGCTTGCGCGGCGATCGACGCTTATAAAAAGAGACAGCTCGAAGCTATCCAAAGTGACCGCGAGACGTTGGCTGCCCTGCAAAGCGCCATCAAGCAATTGGGTCTTGAGAAGAAACTTGATTTCTTGTCCGAGGCCGGCAGTTTAAGCACAACGGCGGATAAATCGGCTCTTATGGATATGCCTGTTACGCCTCCACCGGCCCTGCCGCCGGTTGGCAAACCTTAACCAAATCTATTGTTTCTTGCGAAACCGTTCGGCGGCAATTTACCCGCTTGCGCGCGCGCGCCGCGCCAGCCGCGTAGATCGGTTTCGGTACGCTCACGCTCTCCGGATTTCCATGACAAACCTTCTTTCATCGTAAAGACTTTGACATCGGATAATTCGCCATCTTTGTATTTCTGCAAGATCACACCGCGCCCGCGGGACATTTCCGGCAATTCCTTCAAAGGGAAGATCAATAATTTGCGGTTGGTGCCGATCACGGCGATATGATCACCGCTCACCGATGCGAAAGCTGCGGCTTTCGCGTCATTGCCCAGATTCAAAACCTGCTTGCCATTTTTGGTCTGCGCAAGAACGTCTTCGGCCGTGACGATAAAGCCGCGCCCGTCGTTCGATGCCACGATGAATTTCTCTCCCGGCTGGTATTTCACAAGACCTAGAATTTCGGCGTCCGGCGGCAGATCGACCATCAGGCGCACCGGCTCTCCGAGACCACGTCCGCCGGGCAGTTTGTCGCCCCCCAAGGTGTAAAACCGCCCGTTGCCTGCAAAGAGCAGTATCTTGTCGGTGGTTTCGCAATTAAGCGCAAAACGCTCCTCGTCACCTTCCTTGTATTTGACGGCTTCGCGGGCTTTCGCGTCTTCAGCAATATGGCCGCGCATTGCGCGGATCCAGCCCTTGGCTGAGCAAATGACCGTGATATTCTCGCGCTCGATAAAAGATTCGACCGGTACGTCCAACTCTACTGGTGCGTCGGCAATTTCGGTGCGTCGCGCGCCGAGGCGGGTATTTTTACCAAAAGTCTTTTTTAATTCGACGATTTCCGCATCGATATGTTCCCAGCGCAGCTCTTCACTCTTCAGCAGTTTTTTCAGCGCAGACTGCTTCTCCGATAGCTTTTTCTGCTCGCCGCGGATTTCTATTTCTTCCAACTTGCGCAAACTTCGCAGGCGCATATTCAGAATTGCCTCGGCCTGTATATCGGTCAGTTTGAATGTCTTGATCAGCACTGGTTTCGGCTCATCTTCGGTGCGGATAATCTTGATGACCTTGTCGAGGCTCAGATAGGCGATCAGATAACCGGCCAAAACTTCCAACCGCCCCTCGATCTGTGCCAACTGGTAACGCGAGCGGCGCTGCAGTACATCCTGCCGGTGATCGAGCCAGGCACGCAGAGCGGTGCGCAAATCCATCACCTGTGGTATGCAATCCTTATCCAACACATTGAGGTTGAGCGGGATGCGTGATTCCAGCTCAGTCTGGCGGAATAGGGATTCCATCAACACGGCTGGATCAACATTGCGGCTTTTGGGCGTAAGGATCAGGCGAATGTCATCAGCGCTTTCGTCATGAACATCGTCGAGCAAAGGTAGTTTTCGCTCAGACAGAAGAGCGGCAATTTTCTCGATCAAATTCGATTTGCGCACCTGATAGGGAATTTCAGTGACAACGATCCGCCATGTACTTTGCTTCAACTCTTCCTTCCCCCATTTTGCGCGCAGACGGAAAGAGCCTTTGCCGGTTTTATAGGCCTCGACGACCGCGGCACGGCTTTCGACCAACACGCCACCGGTCGGGAAATCCGGCCCCGGGATGAAGCCAACCAGCTTGTCGATATGTGAATTGGGAAATTTGATCAGATGGCGCAACGCATCGCACAGCTCGCTCACATTATGCGGCGGGATTGATGTTGCCATACCGACGGCAATGCCGCTTGCTCCATTAGCCAGTAAATTTGGAAATGCTGCCGGAAGCACCACAGGCTCCTGACCGCTGTTGTCATAAGTGGCACGAAAATCAACCGCGTCCTCATCAATGCCGTCGAGGAGGAGGCGCGCGACTTCGGTCAGGCGCGCCTCGGTGTAACGCATCGCGGCGGGATTATCGCCATCAATATTACCAAAATTACCTTGACCTTCGATGAGGGGATAACGCTCGACGAAATCCTGTGCGAGACGGACCAGTGCGTCATACACGGCGGTGTCGCCATGCGGGTGAAATTTACCGATGACGTCACCGACGACGCGGGCCGATTTTTTCGGCGGTTGGCCAGGGTCGAGCCGCAATTCGCGCATGGCAAAAAGCAGGCGTCGATGCACGGGTTTGAGGCCGTCGCGCACATCTGGCAGCGAGCGCGCCATGATTGTTGACAGCGCGTAAGACAAATAGCGTTCCGACAGCGCTTCGGACAATTTCTTGTCGATAATCGCGGGCGGCGGTTCATCCGGTGGTCGGGTTTTGAGTGCGCTCCGGGCCATAAAACTCAGATTTCAAAAATGAAGATTCGCAATGTTCTATCACCCACATTGCTGAAGCGAAAGCTAGAATAGATGCCCTCTATTCCGCTCAAATGCCGCATCCACTTCATCCATCGAAACGTTAATCCCCATCGCCGCCAAAGATGTCACACCAAACGTGGCCAAACCGCAGGGAATAATCCCTTTGAAGGCATCGAGATTTGGCGCGACGTTGAGTGCCAGTCCGTGATAAGTGATCCAATGCCGCGCACGTACGCCGATGGCGGCGATTTTTTCTTCACACCCGGCGTTATCGACCCAGATGCCGATACGTCCTTCACGTCTTTCGCCGATAATGTCGAAATCCTTGAGGGCGCGAACGACCCAATCTTCGAGCAAACAGACATGCTGCCTTACATCGCGCCCATGTTTGCGTAGATCACGCAATATATAAATCACGCGCTGGCCGGGTCCATGATAAGTGAACCGTCCGCCACGTCCGGTCTTGTATACCGGCAAACCATGCGTATCGAGAAGCTCTTTGTCATCGGCACTTGTGCCGGCGGTGTAAAGGGGTGGATGTTCAAGCAGCCAGATGAGTTCGGACGCTCCGCCGGCTTCAATTGCGGCGACCCGTTTTTCCATCTCTTCAACAGCGGCAGGATAGGATACGGGTTCTTTTGAAACCCGCCATTCCGGCATTTCAGCCATCAGGATTTTCTGTCGACCACGAAGCGCGCGACGTCTTCGAGGTTTTTGGCGCGACCATCGAAGATACCGAGATGGCCGATCGCCTGTTCGGACAGCAATTTGGCCTGGTTGCGGGCGCGATCGGCGCCGAGCACGGTTACGAAGGTTGCCTTGCCGGCTTTGGCGTCGCGTCCGATGGATTTGCCGGTCTCAGCTTCCGTGCCTTCGGCATCAAGGAGATCATCAATGATCTGAAAGGCTAGGCCGAGGTCATGGGCATAGGCGCGCAACGAATTGTGATGCTGTGACGATGCCTTGCCAAGAATGGCACCTGCTTCAGCCGAGAAAGCGATCAGTTCACCGGTTTTGAGGCGTTGCAGACGGGTGATGGCGCCGATATCGAGCGGCGTCGTTTCGGCGATGAGATCCAGCATCTGCCCGCCGACCATGCCGTGCACGCCGGAAGCCTTGGCCAGCGTCGTTATGAGGCGGCAGCGCACGGCGGGGTCTTCATGGGTGCGCGGATCGGCAAGAATTTCGAACGCCAAGGTTAGCAAGGCATCCCCTGCGAGAATGGCGGTCGCGTCTTCATATTGTTTATGCACGGTTGGGCGGCCGCGGCGCAGATCGGAATTGTCCATTGCCGGCAGATCGTCATGGATCAACGAATAACAATGAATGCATTCAACCGCTGCCGCTGTGCGCAAAGCGCACTCATCGCCGACACCGAAAATTTTTGCCGTGCTCAAAACCAGAAATGGCCGCAGCCTTTTGCCACCGCCCAACACGCCGTAACGCATGGCGTCGAACAATTTCTTTTCGGGGAAATCAGATTTCGGCAGAAGCCGTTCCAGCGTGTCCTCGACGGAACGGGCAGAATCGGCCATGGCAGAAGCAAGAGAGGGGCTAACGGAGGGCATGGGAGAACCGTGGTGCTATGAGGTGAAGGAGGTCGTGCCGATTTTGCCATCCGATCCTATGGTGATTTTCTCGATGCGCATCTGTGCTTCACGTAGCTTGGCCTCGCAATGGCTGCGCAGGGCCGCGCCGCGCTCGTAAGCGGTGATGGCATCATCGAGCTTCGCTTTGCCGTCTTCGAGTTGGCGGACGAGCTTTTCAAGCTCGACCAGCGCTTCCTCGAAGCCCAGCTGGGTGATATCGGCGGGCAGGGTGTTTTTGGCTTTTTCCATGGGCGGCGACTTTAAGCGCAAATTGTATCGCGGGGCAAGCGTGGGCTTAACGGCGTTTCTCAGGCTTTACGGGGTTTCGCCCAGAACCTCTTTTACCTTTCCGGCCAATTGCTTAAGGGTAAAGGGTTTGGGCAGGAAATAGATGACCTCGCCGGACGTAAACTGTTCCCGTAAACGGTCTTCGGTATAGCCAGAAACGAATACTACTTTCATATTTGGCCATTTCTCACGGATGTGCTTGTAAAGCGTCGGCCCGTCCATTTGCGGCATGACGACGTCGGTAACCGTCAGGTCAATCTTGTCACCGCCTTCGCGATCGAGAACGGCCAACGCTTCTTCACCGCTGCGCGCCTCGATGACATGGTAGCCCTTGTTACGCAAAGCTCGTGCCGAGAAGACACGCACGGCGTCTTCATCTTCAACCAGCAAGATCGTGCCGACGCCGGTAAGGTCAGGGCCGGGCTTATCTTCAGCCACGGGCTCAGGCTTTGTTTCCGCGGCGCTCTTGCCGTTTTCCTTATGGACCGGAAGATAAACGGTGAAAGTTGAGCCTTTGCCGACTTCGCTTTTGACGTCGATGAAACCACCCGTTTGTCGCACGATACCGTAAACAGTCGAGAGGCCAAGGCCGGTGCCAGAACCGACTTCCTTGGTCGAAAAGAACGGCTCGAAAATCCGCTGCATGATGTCTTTGGGAATACCACCACCGGTATCCGTTACCTCGATCGAAACATAGGCGCCTGGCGGCATTTCATCTTGGCCGCGCATCACCGGTCTTTCTTGTTTGAGGCTGGTGGTGCGAATGGCGACACTGCCGCCTTTCGGCATGGCATCGCGCGCGTTGACGACCAGATTGATAATAACCTGTTCGAATTGGCCCTGATCCACCTTGACAACGCCGACATCGCGCCCATGGACCATGTCGAGCTGAATTTGCGCACCGATCAGGCGGCGCAGAAGATTGGTCAGTTCTGAAAGAATATCGACGAGGTTGAGGACCTTCGGCTGCAGAGTTTGTTGGCGCGAGAAGGCCAGCAATTGGCGTACGAGATTAGCGGCGCGGTTGCCGTTCTGCTTGATCTGCATGATATCGTTGAAGCTCTGATCGCCTGGTTTGTGTCGCTGCAACAGCAGATCGCAAAAACCGATCATGGCGGTCAGAAGATTGTTAAAATCATGCGCGACGCCGCCGGCCAACTGCCCGATGGCCTGCATTTTTTGCGATTGCGCAAACTGGATCTCGAGCCGTTTTTGCTCAGTTGCGTCGATGAAATACAACATAAGCCCCTGATGACTGGCCGGCGCCTTGGGGTCGCTGACGAGGCCGAAACGCTTAACGAAGATCTGACAAATAATCTCCCGGCCGCCGGCCATAAAAACTTCCAGGGGTTTGGAAAGATCGCTGCCCGCTAGGACTTCTGCCAGACGTTCCATGGTTGTGGTGCGATCCCGTGGCGTTAGCAGATCTGCCATGCCTGTTCCAACAATGCTGCCGTGCGGACGGCGTAAAATGGCCTCGAAAGCGTGGTTGCACTCCATGACGTTGTAGGAGCTGTCGAGAAGAAGAATGCCAATCGGTGCTTCGGCGAACAGGCGTTGGAAGCGGTACTCCGAGACTGAAAGCGCCTGCTGCCATTCGCGCTCGGGCGACAGGTCACGAACCACCGAACGGGTCCGCAGAGTTTTGCCGTCTTCGCCCGGAACGACGGTCTGTGTGATAGCAACCGGGAAAAGGGACCCGTCACGGCGACGCAGAATGACCTCGCCACGCAATTCGCCATGGGCACCAGGAGCGATAGCGTGGGCCACCACACCTTTCGGCACTTCGCCAAGAATGTCATGCAGGCGCATATCGCCACGGACCAGTTCTTCAGGAACTGTTTGCAGCCATTCGGCCAGCGTGCGGTTGATAAAACGAAAACGACCATGCTGATCGACGGAATAAATCCCAACCGGCGCATGGTCCATAAAATCGAACAATTTATTCTGTTCGTCGCGCATGGCTTTTTCCATGCGCCGCCGCTCGCTGATGTCTTCAAACCGCCAATGATAATAATTGGGGAAACCTTCGATCGGGCGCGCAACGATGCGCCGCCATTCCACAATCTTGCCGCCGCGAACGACCGGCAGTTCGGCAATACCGGGCTGTCCTTTTTGCAATTGGGTTTTGACCTGCTGAAATTCGGTGGCCACGGTTGGGCTGGCCGAAAAACGGCTCGCCAGCGCCAGCTCGGCATTTTGTTTGCCAAGATCGATCCAGCCGCGAAAGGCGCGATTGGCGAGCAACAGGTGTCCGGCATTATCGGTAATCAATTGCGGCGTTAAAACACTGTGAAAAGCTTCACGGAGAAGTTTCTCTTGCAGAAACCCGGACCGCGAATGGCTTAACTTCCACCACACCGTTCCTGCGGCGCCAAAGAAAATAAGGGCGATCAAAAAACTGGCCGTCACAGCCGCAAAGCCGGTAAGCATGTAAGGCATGACGATCGCAAGCGTTCCCAGTACCGTCATAACGCCAAGGCCCCACATCGCGCGGGAGGCGCTCAGATCAGTTGCAGGACCGAAAGTAGTACTGCGGCTCATGAACGCCGCCTTTGCTTCGGGAGCCGAATTGGTTTTTTGGGGATCCATGGTCATGCGATTGATCCGGCCGGTGATATATCCTTGATTCTATTCAAGACTTCATGAGCCGGCTTCAGGTTGCGGCAATAAACCCATGGTGGCCCACATATATCACGCCAAGCAGGATAACAGGTCAAATCATACTCTCCGGCCAGCATAAATCTTGAAACGGCCCGAATTTGCATCGGTTCTTTTAACTTTCCGTTAACCAGCCGCAGAAACACATAAAGACTTTCAAAGGAAAATCGGGTAAAATAACCGTGCTGTAAACCGGCCTGTTCCTGGGGAAGGGTTTCGTCAAGAATGCCTATTCTTCTACCTAAACACCAAATGGCCCAACGCGCCGCGCTGCGTGATGTGCGCCCGGTTTCCGTGCGCGTGGCCGAGATCCTTGGCAGCTCAAACACTGTTCTGCTTGTCGCTTTCGGGTTGGCCGGGGTTCTGATCTTCGATTCTGGCCCCTTTGCCTCCTTTATAGACATTCTCGCCTTATTCGTTGTGCTTTATTTCCGTTGGACCTTTAAGCGCCCTTTCACAATGACCTTTAAGATGCCGCGTTATGCCAATAGGCCCGATCGAAATAATCCGCCGCCGGGAAAAACGTCCGGTGGAAGAGCGGATGGCATTCTTTTTCTCGGCAATGTTTCCGATAAGGACCACGACGATTTTCACGGCGAACTCTGGCTGACAAATACGGATGCTCGCACGCATATCCTTTATCTCGGCACGACGGGTTCAGGAAAAACCGAAGGGTTGAAGTCTATGGTCGCCAATGCCCTAGCCTGGGGTTCTGGCTATGCCTATACCGACGGTAAGGCGGATACGGATTTGTGGGCCTCGCTTTACGCCATGGCCCGCCGCTTTGGCCGCGATGATGATATCTTCGTGCTGAACTACATGACCGGCAACTCGGATGATGGTTCGACTTCAAACACCATGAACCCTTTCTCCAACGGTTCGGCCTCCTATCTCGCCAATATGATCACCAGCTTCATGCCGGATGCCGGCGGTGACAACGCGATGTGGAAAGAACGTGCCGTGGCGCTAATGTTTGCGCTGATGCCGGCCCTGACCTTTAAGCGCGACAAGCAGGGCCTTCTCCTCGATGTCGGCGTGGTGCGTGATTATATCGAATTGCAACCCATCATTCGTTTGTCCCGTGACCAAACTTTACCCGAACGTATTGTCCATGGTCTGCAAGGGTATCTCAGCACGCTTCCCGGTTATGTAGACGCCGCTTTCGACGACGAAGGCAATGAACGTCCGCCCTCACCTGACCAACCGATGTACGACCTTCAGGTTGCGCGGCAACAGCACGGCTATCTGTCGATGCAGTTTACGCGCTCGCTGCAATCGTTGGCCGACGAATACGGCTACATCTTTAAGGCACAGCTGGCTGACATCGATGTTCTGGACGTCGTGCTCAACCGCCGCATTCTTGTGGTGTTGATCCCGGCTCTGGAAAAATCCGGCGACGAGGCCGCTAACCTTGGTAAGATTGTTGCCGCCTGCCTCAAGGGCATGATGGGTGCCACGCTTGGCAACGCGGTTGAAGGCTCGTGGGAAAGCGCGATCGGCAGCAAGCAAACCCATTCCGCCTCGTCTTTTATGACCGTCTTCGATGAGGTTGGTTACTACACCGCGCAAGGTATGGCCGTTATGGCGGCCCAGGCGCGTTCTCTTGGGTTCTCGCTGGTCTTCGCCTCGCAGGATTTACCGTCCATGGAAAAACGCGTTAAGCAGGAAGCTAAATCCATCGTCGGTAACTGTAACTTGAAAATCCTCGGACGTATCGAAGATCCGACGGACACCAAAGAATTCGTCACCCGCCACGGCGGCTCATCGTGGGTTATGGAAACTAGAGGTATGACAGCGCCGACCAACACGCTGTCCAGCCTTTTTATGACCCAGCCCTTTTACGACGATCGCGGCGCCTCCTATACCGTCCGTCAGCGCGTCGACTACGACCATTTGCGCGGTCAGCGCGAAGGTGAAGCCCATTTGATCTTTGCGGACTGGGCAGTGAAGGCACAGATGTTCCACGCCGTGCCGGAAAAGGTCAAAGCGCTGCGCGTGCATCGTCTTCTGCCGGTACCGGGTACGACCAAGTCAACGGAAGGACGCGACCGCGTCATGCAAGAACTTGTTTCGCGCCTGAAGGATAAAGAATGGACGGCGTCGGAAGCAGCCTCGGCCGTCAATACAGCGCCGGAAATTTCAGTTCTGGCCAAAGGTGCTGCTATGGCGGATATAAGCCATGATCCGGTTCAGGTCGGTATCATGGCGCTGGCCAGCCTGGCGCTTTCAGGCCTTAAACCACCCACCGAAAAAGAGCCAGCGTCGGCTGGGGATAAAGGGCCGCCGCGCCAGCTTGAGGCTGCGGCCGCGATGTCAGCACCGCAGGCAGCAACGGTCATCCCGGATCTGTCTTCGGCGGAAAAAGCCAAAATGCATGCGGGATTACCGCCACTTTATGAAGGTGATCAATACGCGATCACGGAAGTCGAATCGATGCCGAATGGAGGGGGACAAAAAGCGGCCGGCTTTGTGCCGAAAGATGCCGATTTTACCGCTGTTTCACCTGTCGGCATGGATCTCGGCGAAGATGTCGGTGTTTTCGATATCAAACTGCCCCAAGATATCCTGGCTATCCTCGAACAATCCGCCAAAAGGCTCAATCAGGAGCTGGGCGGCAAACGCGCTAGGTCATAGTCAATTGGGGGTTGGGATATAATCCCATATCGGCTATGACTATGGCCGATCGGCAATCTTCAAAAAACCTTCAATGCGTATTCTCCAGATCATGGCCGGCCGTGGGCATGGCGGCGCTGAAACCTATTCGTCCGATGTGCTTTTGCAACTTCATCGGGCGGGGATTGATCAATGCATCGTCATGTCGCGCCAGGCGCCGCGTTATGCGGAGCTCGAGAAACAGGGGCTTCGTATGGCGCCGCATGTTTTGGACACACCCTTTCGTCTGCTGCAAAAATTTCGCCTCCAGCGCCTGATACGTCACGAAAAACCAGACGTCATTCAATGCTGGATGCGTCGTGCGGCTAGCCTCGTGCCGAAGATGGCGCCGTCGGTTCCTGTCATCGGTTGGTTTGGCGGCTATTACAACCCGGAGCATTTTCGCCGCTGCAGCCATTTCGTCGGCGTGACCAAGGACATCGTCCGGCACATGGTCGAAAATAAAGTCTCCGCCGCCCGTGCTTTCTATATTCCAACTTTTCCTGACATCGTCACCGTGCCCCCCGCTGATCGTGCGGCCCTATCGACACCGCGCGAAGCAAAAGTGTTTCTTGCGCTTTCGCGGCTGCATCCTAAAAAAGGTCTCGATATTTTGCTGACGGCGCTACGGAATTTTCCCGACGCCTATGTCTGGCTGGCCGGTGACGGACCTCTGCAACAGAAGCTTGAGGCGCTGGCGCGCGATCTGGGTGTCATCGATCGTGTGCGGTTTCTGGGCTGGCGAACAGACCGTTCGGCCCTGTTGCGTGCTGCGGATGTGTGCGTTCTGCCTTCTCGGTATGAGCCCTTTGGAACTGTTATTCTTGAGGCCTGGGCCGCCGGAACACCGCTGGTTGCCTGCCGTAGCGCCGGTCCCGTTGCGCATATCGAAGATACCGTCAATGGTCTATTGGTGCCGATCGACGATGCGTCTGGTCTAGCCCATGCCATGCGCCGTGTCGTGAATGATGAGGATCTCCGCCGCCGTCTCGTGGCCCAGGGTTATGCGATTTATATTAAAAACTATACCCCCGAAGCCGTGACGCAGCAGTGGATACAGTTTTATAAAAAATTATGTGAAAACTGAAACCGGAAGCGAAAATATGCGTGTCCTTGTCATCAATCTTACCCGGGCGACGGAACGCCATAAAAAAATGCAGGCGCAGCTCGATGCTTTCGGATTGCCTTTTGAGTTTCTTGAGGCGACAGACGGACGCCATATTACATCCGAGCAACGCGTTCTTGTCGATCACACCCGGCGGCGCTGTATAACACCCTATCCTTTGACGGACAACGAAATTGCCTGCTGGCTAAGCCACCAGCGCGCGCTACAAACCGTCGAATCCGGCAGCGAGAGCATGATCGTCATACTTGAAGATGATGCCTTGCTGTCTCCTGATTTCCCCCATGTTCTGGCGGCCATCGAAAAACACGATCGTCCTTTTGATGTCATCGATCTGCATCGTAACTTCAAGCGCGGAGAGATTTTTGTTCCGGTTCGTCCGCTGATCGAGGGTAATGCTCTCGGGCGCATAGGTTATACGCACATGAATCTGACCGGTTATGTGATCTCTCGGGCCGGCGCATGCAAATTTCTTTCCTATGCAAAGCGTTTTGTCCATGCTGTGGATAAGGAAATGCATCGTTACTGGGCCAATGGACTCGATATATACGGACTTAAAAACCCCATCGTTGCGCATGCCGATGAAGGACATTCCTATATCGACGAAAGCCGTGCACAGGATCGACCTGTGGAGCGTGAACGCTACCCCAATGCCGATGCGCCTTATTGGCAGTTTCGCCAGTTTTTAAGTCGCGTCTCCGACAGCGTTCATAAGCGCATCGCTTTTTACTGCATGAATAAAACCGAGAGCGTCTGAATATGAATGATATTCTTTCACGCCGTCTGCCTGATTTTGTTCTGTTGCTCTACATTCTGGCCGTTGCGGCGGGAACCTATACGGGTGGGCTGTGGGCCGGGGTTGGTATCGGCGGCGGCATTATCCTGTTCGTTGCATCAAGTTTGGTTGACAAAAAGATTTCTCGACCGCAATCCGATCTAACCATCATGGCCGTTGCCTTTTTTACCGTTACGGCCTTCCTGAATTTACAATCTTCGCAACCAGCCCTGTCTTGGCATGAATGGGGACGGCTTTTGACGATTTTTGTGCCACTGCTTTTTTTATTGAGCGCGGGCGTCAAACGCCATGCCGATCATCCCAAATTTTTTATTGTGATCCCCGCAGTACTTATTCTCGCTGGTCTAGCGTTAGCTGCTAGGCTTTACCCGCAGGAAACAGCCACGCTGCCTCCGGAGATGCTGACAAAATTGGTCAAATACAATCGCGGGTTTTCCTATCTCGTCTTGTTATCTTTTCCTATCATGGCGAGCCTGTGGCTTTCAAAACGCCGCTGGCTGCTCTTACCGTTTCTTCTGCTGCTCTTTATTCCTGCCGGCCTTACCGAATCCCGTTCATCCAAACTGGCGCTGATGGTGGGGCTGATCACCATTATTGTCGCCTCTATCGCCCCTTTGGTGGTGCGGCGATTGCTGGCAGCCGCGGCGATCATTGCCCCAGGATGGTCTTTTGTCGCTCGGGAAATTTTTCTTAAATATCCCGCCATACTTGGGCCCATTCCGCCTTCATGGCGCGCGCGCGTGGAGATCTGGGACTACATGTCTTATCGCATCCAGGAAAAACCCTGGCTCGGCTGGGGACTTGGTACAAGCCATACGCTGGATTTTCTCAAGCCCCACGGTGCTGCCTATCTTTTCACAAAGGTACCCGCCACTCATCCACATAATGTGATGACCGAACTCTGGGTTGAGCTTGGGCTGCCCGGCCTTGCGCTCGGCATTGCCTTCGCGTTTCTTACCCTTAAGTTGGTAAGCGAAGTTGATCGGCGCCTGGTACCTTTTGCGCTCGGCGCCTGGACAGTGGCTTTTTGCTTCAGCCTGATCGCTTATGATTTCTGGACGGATTCTTTATTCGCTGCTTTTGCCATGACAGCGCTGGCTTTCGCGATCTTACAGAAACAGATCAGCCCTCGGTTCTCAGGGGCCGCGCCAGAAGCTGCGCAATAGTGCGGTCGATATCCGCCTTGTGATTGAGAATAGCATCGACGGCGGCGACAATCGGCATATCGACATGATGTTTCTGGGCCAACGCATGCGCCGCCGAAGCTGTCGTTACACCTTCGGTAACACTGGTGCGCGTCGCCAGGATATCAGCAAGCGCCTGGCCTTGGCCTAGCGCGATGCCAAGCGAGGTGTTGCGGGACCGGTCGCTGGAACAGGTCAGGACCAGATCCCCGATACCTGAAAGCCCCGTCAGCGTTTCCGGTTTGGCGCCCAACGCGCGGCCGAGACGCATCATTTCGGCAAGGCCACGCGTGATGATCGCCGCCCGGGCGTTGTCGCCAAATACGCGCCCGCTGACGATACCGCAGGCGACCGCCAATACATTTTTAATCGCACCGCCGATTTGCGCGCCCGCGACATCATCTGTCCGGTAAAGCCGAAGCGACGGCGTCGCCAATGCGGTCGCAAGCTCCTCGCCCAGCGCCTTATATTTTGTCGCCAGTGTCAGGGCGGTTGGCTTACCGTCTATGACCTCACGTGCGAAACTCGGTCCCGAAAGCACCGCTAGAGGATGCCGCGGCAGTTCGGCGGCCACAATCTCGCTCAGTAAAGCACAAGTGTTTTGTTCTATGCCTTTGGCCGTGATGATAACCGGCGCGGTGTTATCGTCGGCGACTTGCGCCAATTGCTGGCATATGCTGCGGACATGTTGTGCCGGCGTTGCCAAAACCCAGGCGCTACAGCCGGCAAGCTCAGCCAGGTCGGTGACGGCCTTCAGTTGCGGGTCGAGTTTCACACCCGGTAGATGGATGCTGTTTTCATGCGACGCGTTTATGGTTTTGGCGACGTCGGGTGCGTGGGCCCAGAGCGTGGCCTCGCGTCCGGCACGTAACAATGACACCGCCAAGGCGGTGCCCCAGGCGCCGGCGCCGATCACGCCGAAATGACGGAACTCCTGATACATATCTCTTCGCTAACGGTTTCCAGTGGCGCTTGCAACAGAAGAAGCGGGGTCGAGCGGCCAGCGTGGCTTTGCCGCGGTTTCGAGGCCGTCCATCAGGCCAAGCTTTAATCTTTCCAGCCCAGCCCAGGCCACCATAGCGCCGTTATCCGTGCACAGTGCAAGCGGCGGTGCGACGAAGGGCAGGCGGGAGTTCGAAGCCAGTTTCGTCAATCTTTCGCGTAGGACCTGATTGGCGGCGACACCACCGGCCACAACAAGAGCACTGATCGTCTGGCCCTCCTCCTGCAGCAGGTCGAGCGCGTTTTTTGTCCGGTCGACGAGGATATCCCCGATGGCATCCTGCAGGCTTGCAGCCAGATCGGCGCGTCGGAATTTGTGCTTGTCTTCGGTTGCCTGCCGCAGCGCTGTTTTCAATCCCGAGAATGAAAAATCGCAACCAGGACGACCGAGCAAAGGACGCGGCAGGTCAAAGGCTTTCGGATTGCCGTTTTTAGCCTCCTGTTCAATCAGCGGCCCACCGGGGTAACCGAGACCGAGAAGCTTGGCACCCTTGTCGAAACATTCGCCGACCGCGTCGTCAATCGTACTGCCGAGTTTCCGGTAATTACCGACGCCTCTGGCCAGCAGTAACTGGCAATGACCGCCAGAAACCAGAAGCAGAAGATAAGGAAACGCTACATCATGCGACAGGCGTGGCGATAGGGCGTGCGCCTCGAGATGATTGACAGCGATAAAGGGAAGGTTGCGCACACCGGCGATGGCCTTACCCATCATGGCGCCGACCATCACGCCCCCGATCAGTCCAGGCCCACAGGTAGCGGCGATACCGGAGAGATCGCTCAGTTTTATGCCGGGTTCATCTAGCGCCTGATGGATGAGCCGGTCGAGATAGTCGAGATGCGCGCGCGCTGCGATTTCCGGTACCACGCCACCATAAGGGGCGTGCTCTTCCAGCTGCGTCGCCACGCAATTGGCGCGAATGCGCTGTGCCGGGTCGGTGTCGTCATCGACAATACCGACGGCGGTCTCGTCACAGCTGGTTTCGATACCGAGAATAAGCATGTCTTATAACTAGCAATTAGGGACTGTGTTTATCAATCCACTCTCTGGCCTCGGCGGCTTTGGTGACCGACCATGGCTCGCCCGGCTTTGGCTGTTTGAAATGCTTCGCAAACCAGGGTGTTTCGGCGGTTTTCCAGTTGAATTCAAACTGACGGCGGAACATATCGGCGATACCAGGGTTGCGTATGACGATAACCCGGTGCGGTCGGCCGAGAATCTGGAAAGCAACATTGTCGCCGTAAACGATATAGAAAATATGATTGAAAGCTTCTGGCTTCATCCAGCGATACCAGGAAGGCGGGCTCAGAATCCATTGTTCATTGGTGGCGATAAGAATGCGTTCGGTAATACCGCGACGCGCAATATGCCGGAAATAATCATCCAACATTTCCGGCCGCAGGATCGAATGTGGCTCTTCACTGGCGAGATTATAAAATATTTCCGCGCCTGGCGTATGGACCTCCTGCATGATGTCAATCAGATGGTGGTTGAGGTAAGTATCACCCTCCAGCTTGATAATCTCAAGCCTTTCTGTTTTCCGGCGCACGCCATCGTTTTCGCCGAACTCAATGTTTTCTCTTTCCAGTGTTTCTTGAATGGCGCGCAGATTATCAATGCGTGGCACGGCAAGCCCGCGCTCGATGCTGTTAAGCGCACGGAGCGAAAGCCCACTGCGTTTTGCCAGTTCGCCCTGCGTCCAGTCGAGTAAAGCGCGGGCGGCGCGAATTTGTCCGGTCGAGATCATTTTGTGCGGTTTCCCCCTTTCCTAACTGCTTATACTACGCATTTTATGCAGTGAAAGTAAAAAAATAAGTGACAAAGGGGCGTTATCCAGATAATCGGGGATTATAGAAAAAAGAATTTACGAGACATGATCCATCAGGGAGAAAGAAGAATGACCGGCATTTCCGAAACCACCGTCGCGACACATGACGACGATCACGCGATCATCGAGGCAGGCTACAAGCCGCAATTGAAACGCAGCCTCGGCTTTTTCTCATCCTTCGCCGTGTCGTTCTCCTTCATGTCCGTGCTGATGGGCATCTTTGCCAATTACGGCTATGTGCTCGGCAAAGCGGGACCGTTCGGGTTGTGGACATGGCTACTAGTAGGCGGCGGGCAATTTCTAGTCGCGCTCGTCTTTGCCGAAATGGCGGGACGCATTCCGCTGACCGGCGCGCTTTATAACTGGAACACACGGCTTGCCAATCCGACGGTTGGCTGGTTCACAGCCTGGCTGCTGCTGTTTGCCTATGCCGTCGGTTGCGCCGGTGTTGTGGTGGCGATGCTGGCGCCATTGCAAACTTTCTTGGGCCTGGAATTCGATGGCGTCTCGGCGCGTGCCGTCGGTGCCGTCATCGTCCTGATGCAGGCCATGGTCAATATCTACGGTGTGCGTCTTGCAGCCTATACGAACAAGGTTGCCGTTATCGCCGAGATCATCGCCCTCATTGCGTTTGGCATTATCATACTCGCGGTCATCCTCATTCACGGCGAAGCCCATACGGAGTTGTTGACGACGATTCCCGCTCAGCCGGTACCCTATTGGCCAGGGTTTTTAATGTCGAGCTTAATGGCAGCCTGGACCATATTTGGTTTCGAGGCTTCGTCGGATCTGTCGGAGGAAACGCTGAATGTCAAGCGTGTTACGCCACGCAGCATCATCTCCTCCGTCATCGCTACCGTGTTGCTTGGCGCTTTCTTCATCGGAATCATCACACTCGCCATTCCTGATCTGGCTTCGGTGACTGCGGCAGCTGATCCCGTATCGACGATCGTCGCCAGTCATCTCGGCGATACTGTGACAAAAATTTTCCTAGTTTTCGTTCTGACGGCTATGTTCGCCGCCTCCATGCTGGGCATCACGACGGCGTCGCGCATTCTTTTTGCCGTAGCCCGCGACAAACGTGTTGCTGGCTCTTCATCTCTTGCAAAAGTATCTTCGCATGGGGTTCCGTCCGGCGGCGTGTGGATTGTCGCATTTATCGAGATCGTTTCAATACTTTTGGCCAAGGACCTGGCCGATCTTTACGCGGCACCGGTGGTTCTCTTGAGCCTTGCTTATCTGATCACGGTCATCAGTTTTATTGTCGGCTCAAAAAAACTGCCTGCGACGAACAATTTTTCTCTCGGAAACTGGCACTGGCCGGTGGTTATTCTGGCCGTTTTATGGCTGGTTAGCCTAATCGGCATCCTGACCCTGCCTGATGAATTCCATGCGGTATCGGTGATCGCAGGTGGTGTTCTTGCGCTCGGCGTCGTGCTTTACTTTATCGCTGGACGGGTTCGCAAAACCGCGTAAACTCGCGGCCAGCTTTTGAGCTGCGAGAACTGTGTATGAGCCGGGTCTTTTTCGTTTTGATGACTATCGCCATGCTGGCCGCCCTTGGCGCGCTGGCGATTGGTGTGCTGGGCATGGCCAAAGGCGGCGCCTTCAATAAAAAGTACGGCAATCGCCTGATGCAGGCCCGTGTGGTTCTGCAGGCTGCTGCGCTGGGGCTTTTTGTGTTGGCGGTAATAGCGGGGAGGGGCTAGGTGTCGGCTGCCGGTTTTCCCGCTGACGGTCAGAACTGACAACTGTGCCTGACCATCTGATGTCCCTGCTTACCTTCCATCCCCCTGTCATCGGCCATCGCGGCGCCAAAGCGCTGGCCCCTGAAAACACCATGTCTTCATTCCGCCGGGCCCAGGAAGCGGGCGTACTGTGGGTCGAAACGGATGTCAAACTAACCCGCGACGGTGTCGCCATACTTATGCATGATGACATGCTGGATCGGACGACCAATGGCAGGGGCGCCGTTGCAAAAACCGATTGGTCCGAAATACAGGCTCTTGATGCCGGAAGCTGGTTCGACCCCGCTTTCAGGGATGAGCGCGTTCCTCGTCTGGAAGAAATTCTGCGTTTTGTTCTTGATCACGGGCTTCGGATTAATCTTGAAATTAAACCTTGTCTCGGCCGCTCGCAGGCCACAGCGATGGTGGCGCTCATCGAAACCGCAAAATTATGGCCGCGGGATGCCGCGCCACCGCTCATTTCCAGTTTCGATATCGATGCCCTTATTGTCGCATCCCAACTTCATCCGGAATGGCCGCGCGGCTTTTTATTCGAAAAATGGCCTGAGAATCTGGACACGATCATTCGCATGACCCAACCCGCCATTCTCGGAATTGATGAAGAAATAATAACCCCGGAGCGCCTCGATGACATTCGAAAGACCGGTCTTCCCCTCCAGGCCTTTACCGTCAATGATCCGTCGCGGGCACAGAAACTGCTGCATGACGGTATCGTGGCCGTCTTTTCGGACAATCCCAGGCCTATACTTGACGCTTTGTAAAAAGCTGGCGACGCCCTCGTTTCACGCCTATACTTTACGGGGAAAGGATACATTGTGAAACCACTTAAAAATCTTGTTATCTCCGGCCGAGAGGTGTTGCCGCTTGTCGAAGGCGGTAAGGGCATCTCTGTATCCAACGGGGAAAGCTCGGGTGCCTGGGCGGCGGCGGGCGGCGTCGGTACTTTTTCCGGTGTCAATGCCGACAGCTATGATGAAAACGGCAATATGATCGATCAAGTTTACAAAGGCAAAACGCGGCGCGACCGTCATGTCGAGCTGATCAGTTATTCGGTTCAGGGCGGCATTACGCAGGCGCGCAAAGCCCATGAAATCGCCAACGGCAATGGCCGCATCCATATGAATATCCTATGGGAGATGGCGGCGGCGGAGCATATTCTCGAAGGCATCCTCGAAGGCGCGAAGGGTCTTATTAATGGTGTCACCTGTGGCGCCGGCATGCCGTATAAGATCGCCGAAATCTCGGCCAAATTCGGTGTGCATTATTATCCAATTGTTTCCTCGGCTCGCGCTTTCCGTGCTCTGTGGCTCAGGGCTTATCACAAATTCCGCGATTGGCTGGGTGGGGTGGTTTACGAAGACCCGTGGCTGGCCGGGGGCCATAATGGCTTGTCCAACAGTGAAGACCCGAAAAAACCCGAAGACCCCTATCCCCGTGTCGTCGCCTTGCGTGCCATGATGCGTGAATGGGGGCTCGGCGAAACACCGATCATCATGGCCGGCGGCGTATGGTGGGTTTCCGAATGGGATCACTGGCTCGACAATCCTGAAATCGGGCCGATCGCTTTTCAGTTCGGCACACGGCCATTGCTGACGAAGGAAAGCCCGATCTCCAATGCCTGGAAGAAAAGGCTGTTGACACTGAAATCCGGCGATGTGTTTCTCAACCGTTTTTCACCGACCGGTTTTTATTCGTCTGCCGTCAACAATCCCTTCATGCAAGAATTGCGTGAACGCTCTGACCGACAGATAGCCTATACGCTTGAACCGCTGGGTGAACATACGGCGCCATTTCAGATTGGTGCTGTGGGTAAACCGGTTTATCTGACGCCCGGCGACTTTACACATGCACAAGCTTGGATTGCGGAAGGTTTCACAAAGCCGATGCGCACGCCAGACAGTACGCTGATTTTCGTCACGCCGGAACGGGCGCAGGCTATTCTTGCTGATCAAATCGCCTGCATGGGTTGTTTATCGGCCTGCAATTTTTCCAACTGGTCGCAGAACGAAACCGGCACGACGGGACGCAAGCCTGACCCGCGCAGTTTCTGCATCCAAAAGACGCTGCAGAATATCAGCCATGACGGCGATGTGGAATCCCAGCTGATGTTCGCTGGCCATAACGCGTACCGCTTTGCGCAGGACTCCTGGTATAAAGATGGCTTTATACCCACCGTCAAACAACTGGTCGAACGCATCGCGACAGGGTTTTGACGGCCACTTTATAATCACTACAAAATTGTTTCCCTCTCATGGTGGGAGAGGTATAAAGGCCCGGTTGATCGCATCTGCCCTGCCTTGAAGGAGGCCCGCTATGACAATTGAACTTCCGCCGCTCCCCTATACCGGCAACGCGCTCGAACCTTATATGTCGGCCAAGACGCTCGAATTTCATCACGGCAAGCATCACAAAGCCTATGTCGATAATTTGAACAAATTTGTGCCCGGCACGCCGTTCGAAAAGGCGTCGCTTGAGGACATCGTGCGCGACAGCTTTGAAGGTAAGGAATACCAGAAAATTTTCAACAACGCCGCCCAAGTGTGGAACCACACTTTTTTCTGGAATGGTATGAAGCCCGGCGGTGGCGGAAAGCCCTCAGGCAATGTCGCCGCGCAAATCGACAAAGCATTCGGCGATTACACCACCTTCGCTACAAAATTTAAGGAAGCCGCTGTGGGCCAGTTCGGTTCCGGCTGGGCCTGGCTGGTGCTTGATGGTGGTAAGCTGTCGATCACGACGACGTCAAACGCGGTCACACCTCTGGCGCAAGGCCAGAAGGCGTTGCTCACCTGCGATGTGTGGGAGCACGCCTATTACCTCGATTATCAGAACCGTCGCCCTGACATGGTGCAGGCATTCCTCGACCATCTGGTCAATTGGGATTTCGTCGCAAAGAATTTGGCCTAGTCTTTAAGGAGCAAGACAAGGGTATAAGGTTCTTGTTACGTCATAGCCCTTCTCCAGCATAGCGATGTAGCGATCGGAATCGGCATTGCTGCCTGATGCGATGATGACAACTTTCTGGCCTTGCAACTTCTGCGTATGATTGAGGGCGCAAGCCAGCGCCGTAGCACCACTTGGCTCCAATTTAATTCCAAGATGATCGATATGGCGGGAGGCTATATACATGGCTGCAAAGATAAGCTCTTCTTTCGCCGTCAATCCTTGTGCCTTGTGATGCGATAAAATCGGCAAAGCATTTTCGCCCGGACATGGCGCCATGAGCGCATCGCAAGCCGATTTGGCCCCGGCTTTATTGGCAATGGCATAACCGGCTTCGAGCGAGCGGCGCATATCATCGAAATTTTCGGGCTCTGCCGTATAAAGGGCTGGTGGATCCGCATAAAGCCCTCGCGACAATGCAATCCCTGCCGCCAATCCTCCCCCACTGCAGGGAACGATAAGGGCATCCGGAGTTACCCCTTGCTCTTGCATTTGCTGGTGGATCTCAAGTCCAATCGTGCCCTGTCCGGCAATTGTTCGAAGACCGTTATAGGGATGGATAAGATAAAGTCCGCGCTCCTCGGCGATTTTGAGAGCAAGCGCCTCGCCGTTCTGGTTCTGTCGATCATAGGTTATGATTTTTGCTCCATACGCGCGCGTGTTTTTCAATTTCAGCCGTGGGGCGTCGGTGGGCATGAGAATGGTCGCAGCAATTCCGAACTTTCTGGCTTGACGAGCAACGGCTTGTGCATGATTGCCCGAGGATATGGCAAAAACGCCGCGGCGTTTTTGTTTGTCTGTCAATTGTAGAAAGTGATTTACCACCCCCCGTTCTTTGAAAGCGCCAATGGGATGAACGGTTTCATTTTTAATAAAAAGGCGGGAGAATCCCAGGATTCCAGCAAGATAAGGTGCTTCAACCAAGGGGCTTTCATAAAGAGCGCGTGAGCAGCGTATCCGCTCACTGGCCTGCTGCACATCTTCGAGAGAAACGGGGAGCATCATGGATCCTTTCAAATAAAGTCAATCGGCTAGGATCTTGCATAAAAACAATTTATATGAGAAATATATTATTTGAATATATGTGATATCTTTTTCATATGACAAACTTCGATCGCCGCCAACTCCGCTATTTTGTCGCCGTCGCCGAAGAACTGCATTTCGGCAACGCTGCACGCCGTTTGCATATTTCCCAGCCGCCCCTGAGCCAACAGATCGCGGCACTTGAAGGGGATCTTGGTATCCAGCTCTTCGTTCGCACAAAGCGGAAAGTGGAAATCACGGCCGCTGGACAGCAATTGCTTGATGATGCTCGCCGCATTTTATCCGAGATGGACAGGATCGCCGCTCGGGCGCAGGCGGCGGCGGCAGGACAGACGGGGCTATTGCGCGTCGGGCTCAATTATTCCGCACCGATTAGCCCCATGCTGCCGGCCCTGACCCGGCGTTTTACAAAACTTTACCCGCAGGTACGGCTTGAGCTGCACGAAAATACCAGCGCCAAACAAATCGAAGGCTTGTTGAATAACACACTTGATCTATGTTTCATTTGGCCCACACGTGAAGACGCATCCCCTGAACTCACTCTTCTTCCTCTTAGCCAAGATGAACTCAGACTTGTCGTTGCCAAAGATCATCCCTTGGGGGTCAGGCCAAAACTGATGGCTAAGGATTTTGATAAAGTGACGGTTTTTTTGACCTTGCGCCAGACGCGCATGAATTTATATGACACGCTGATGGAGGCGTGCCGAAAAGTGAGAGCCACGCCTATTATACGCACCGACATCATTCAAATGCCTTTCATTATGAATGTTGTTGCCGCTGGCCAGGGCGTAGGGTTTATTCCAGAATTTTTCAATCGTATTAGACCGGCCGGTACGCTCTTTCGAAAGTGTGGTTTTTTGCCGTACGCGGCAAAACTTTTTCCTTTGTCACTTATCTACAGAACGCATGATAAATCGCCCCTTGTGAAAAACTTTGTCTCGACAGCGCGAGAATTTATCTCCACGAATAACTAGCGTATGCACGCGCGCCGCAGCCTGTCATTGATCGCGACACCGAGGCCCTCATCCGGTATTGGCATGACGGCGATGCCTTTGAGGTGTGGTCGATCAAGTTGTCGCAACATCGCAAATAAATTCGCCGCCGCTTCGGCAAGATCACCGGTCGGGCTGAGATTGAGCCGCAATGCGTCGCCTTTAATCATCGTGCCCGATCCGAATACCAAAAGGGCTTCGTCTGCGCCGACGGCATTTGCGTTCATACGCAAGGGCAGATGGGGCGCATAATGGCTGGCCAACTGGCCGGGCGAGGATAGGCCGATTTTTTGATCGTCACTTGGCGCTGGCGCTTCGGCAATTTTTCCTAAAATCTTTGCCAGTTGCTCACGCGTTACGCCGCCGGGGCGGAGAATAAGGGGGTGCGAGCCCGTGCAGTCGACAACAGTCGATTCAAGACCGACCGAGGGTTTCTCGCCGGACAGAATAAGACCAACTTTGTCGCCAAGAGATTCGGCGACATGCTCTGGCGCCGTTGGGCTTAGCTTTCCGGATAGGTTGGCGCTCGGTGCGGCGATTGGCTTGCCAAAACTTTTCAATAATTGCTGCGCGACGGGGTGTGACGGAACACGGACCGCCAGTGTTTCAAGCCCTGCTGAAGCCAGCAGAGAAACCGGGCAGGTTTTTTTGCGCGGCAGAACCAGCGTCAAAGGTCCCGGCCAGAAATTTTGTGCAAGTCGTCGGGCGACGTCGTTCCATTCAATCAGCCCATCAAGCGAAGCGGACGCAGGGACATGGATAATCAGCGGATTGATCTCGGGCCGCTGTTTCGCCGCATAAATTGCCGCCACAGCCTTTCCATTTGTCGCGTCGGCGCCGAGGCCATAGACGGTTTCGGTCGGAAAAGCGACCAATCTGCCTTGGTGTAATAAATTGACCGCCTGATTGATGGATGCGGCGGAAGAGGGTATGATTCTTGCCATATTCTGACCTGCTGACAGCTTTCCGCCGGCATGGTAGATGACAATGACCGGCAGGCTCAATGGGATATTGTCATGCGCGTCAAAATTTCTCTGGCTCTCCTTCTTCTTACCGCTTTTCCTGCCAATGCTTCCGAACCGATTAAAATCGGTATCGGCATTCCGATGAGCGGGCCGGTCGCTTCGACCGGTGACAAGGTGCATCAGGGCGTCGCGGCGGCGGTCGAGGATATTAATGCCAAAGGTGGCATTCTGGGCCGCCCGCTCGAAGCGGTTTATGAAGATGATGCATGCGATTCCAAACAGGGACTGACAATCGCCAGCCATTTTGTGGCCGATGGGGTGGTATTGGCCAGCCATCTGTGCAGTGCCGCCTGTATGGCGGCACGCGATGTCTATCGCGATAATAATATTCTTATGATGGCAACGGGCTGCAGCAACGGCGCTCTGACCGCCGAGGGTTACCCCCTTATTCAACGCGCCTATTACAGCGCGGCGGAGCTGGGCAACAGTGTTGCCGATTACATCTTGCAGCATAAGACGATCAAACGGATCGCCTTCATCGTCGATCGCGAAGGCTATACCTTCGATTTCTCTCAACACGTTCGCGAAAGACTGGCTGAAAAAAATATCACCCCTTTGGATGATGAAACACTTTCGACCGGCGAAAGGGATTTCACTGCGGCGATTACCAAATTCAAGAGCGACAAGGCGGATCTCATCGTTCTGGCGGCATGGCCGAACGAATTGGGGCTTTTCGTGCGTCAGGCGCGGGAGGCTGGGCTGAAGGCCGCCATCATTTCACCCGATACTGGCATGATCGATGTCGTTGCGCAGATTGCGGGCCCTGCCGTCGACGGGCTGCTGTTTGTTTATACGCCGGATTACAGAAATGAGCCGCGTGCCAAAAATTTGGTTGCAGAATACAAGGCAAAGCATATCGATCCATCGGGCTTTACAGTTTTCCCTTACGCGATGATTGAAGCTTATGCGCAGGCGGTCACACAGACCGGTTCAACTGATCCCGAAAAAGTTGCGCAAACTCTGCGCCTCAATAAATTCAGGACGGTCATCGGCGATATAGGCTTTGACGACAAGGGTAACCTTATCGGTGTTGCACCGGTGGTCTATAGCTACGAGGGGACATCCTATAAGCCGCTGACGGAGAAATAGGGACTAGAGTTCCTTAATTGTCTCCTTCACTGCATCGACATGTCCCGGCACACTGACTTTACGCCAGACATGGCGAATAATACCTTGGGCGTCGACCAGGAAGGTGGCGCGCTCAATACCCATATAAGTGCGTCCATACATGCTTTTTTTCACCCAGACGCCGAACCTTGTACACACCTTGCCGGCTTCATCGGAGGCTAGAGGAAAATTCAGATTATGTTTTTTGGCGAATTTTTCATGACTAGTGATGCTGTCCTTCGATACACCGATTACCGTTAGGCCAAGCTTGTCAAACGCTGGGACCACCTCGCGAAAACCGCAAGCTTCGGCCGTACAACCAGACGTGTCGTCCTTGGGATAAAAATAAAGCACGAAGGGTTTGCCCTTCAGTTGCGCTGAACTGACTTCACCCACAACGGTCGCGGGCATTTTGAACGCCGGCGCACTTGCACCGACGGAAGGGCCGAGAGGCTTGGCTGTCTTCGTCGGTTTAGCCCGCCGGATCGAGATTTTTGACTTTAAAACTTTCCTAGCCGGTTTCTTCTTAACCATACGAGTCATTTTCATGCCTTCCTGATTTGTGAACAGGGCTAGAGAACGCATCTCCTCTTGCATTGTCAAGAATATACCCGCAACATTGCCCATGCCGTAAAAGACCCGGCACAAACCGGGATGGAAATGGCATTCTTGCTCGTGACATAACCGCTTTCGACGTCGATGGCCGAACCTTCGCCTCTCAACAATCCTTTTCTGATGATCACGGTGACCGCCATAGCGATCGCCGGGTTCCTTATCATCGGATTCAAGATGCGCCTTGACGTGACGACGATGACCATCATCGGTTTGGTAACGGTTACAGCCGCGCTGGCTTTAGCGACCGTATTGCTGGAACGTCGTGCCCGGCGGCAGAAGCAAGAAATCCGTCAGATCCGGCTCGTCGCCGAAAAACTGCAAGCCATACTGGCATCAATACCCGGCGGTTACTGTCTGTTTACGGTGCAGGGTCTGTTGCGAGAAACCGCCCGCGTGCCCGTCGCACTCGGCATTGAAAAGGTCACGCATTTTGAGGATCTGGTTGCGGCCATCAAGGATCCCACGGATTTTGTCGCCTCCTTTCGCAAATTGCAGCAAGCTGGCACAGCTTTCACCCTGCAAATCGAGACTATCAAAGGGTCCCGCCAGGTTCGTGTTCTCGGCCGCCGTTTTCGCATTGGCCGCGAAGGCCCTCTGGCTGACGCGCTCTGGTTTTACGACCTCTCGGTCCCGGCTTCAGATGCAAAACCACCGGAGACGGTGCCGGGGAGCGCTAAAACGCCCCAGGTTCAAACCTTTCTGGATGCTTTGCCCTTTCCAGTCTGGGGAAGGCGCAGCGATTTGTCCCTTGCACTCTGCAATCAGGCCTATGCCAAAGCAGTTGATACCACGCCGGAAGGCGTCATCAGTGAACAGCATGAATTGACCTCCCAAACGGCGTTGGGTGGCAGTGGACGAACCTTGTCGGAAACGGCGCTGTCTAAGGGCGAAGCGCAAACCGAACGCCGCCATGTTATTATTGCCGGCAAAAGACGGTTGCTGGAGATCGTCGAGATTCCCCTCAAGGAACCAGCAGGCGAAGGCGTGGCCCTGCTTGGTTTTGCCATCGACGTAACAACGGAAGAGGATAAGGAAACCGAATTACGGCGTCATCTGGCTGCGCAAAACGAGGTGCTCGAGCATCTCGGCAGCGCCATCGCTATTTACGGCGCCGATACCCGTCTTGAATTTTACAATCGCGCTTATCAACGGTTGTGGGAAACGGACGAGACTTTTCTCAGCGGCAAACCCACTTTCGGCGAAGTCGTGGAAGATCTTCGTGCGCGCCGCCGCGCGCCGGAACAGGCGGATTTCCAGCGCTATAAGAAGGAACGCCTCTCCCTCTTCACCTCCTTGCTGGAGCCGCGCGAAGATCTGATGCATCTACCGGACGGATCGACCTTGCGCATTCTCGCTGTGCCACATCCCTTCGGTGGCATCATGTTTGTGCACGAAGACGTGACCGACAAGCTGGCGCTCGAATCTTCCTATAACACATTGATCGCGGTGCAGCGCGAAACCCTCGATAACCTTGCCGAGGGCATTGCCGTTTTCGGACCAGACGGCAAACTCCGCCTTTTCAATCCGGCTTTCACGCGCATATGGAATTTGTCGGTCGAGTTCCTTGATACAAACCCGCATGTCGCCGATCTGCTGGAGCAGATGAAACCGCTTTTCGATTTCGGCGAAAACTGGGGCGATTTCAAAAACGAAATGGTCGAATACACGCTTGACCGCAGCCCGCGCAAGGGGCGTATCGAGCGTATTGACCATTCTGTCATCGAATATGCCACCATTCCTCTACCAGACGGCGCGGTTCTCAACAGTTATCTCGATGTCAGTGATTCCGTGCGTGTTGAGCAGGCGCTGCGCGCCAGCAACGCCGCGCTGGCGACAGCTGACCGGCTCAAATCCGAATTCGTCGCCAATGTCTCCTATCAATTACGCACGCCCTTGAACACCATTATGGGCTTCGCCGAAATCCTGACTAATCAGTATTTTGGTACATTGAACGACAAGCAGGTCGAATACACACGCACGATCATGGATGCGAGCAAGAAATTGCTTCTTCTGATCAATGACGTTTTGGATCTGGCGACGATCGAGGCCGGCCGTATGGCGCTCAATCGACGCGTGATCAATATCAGCGATCTGTTGAATGCTGCCAGACAGATGACGACGGAATGGGCCCGGCAGCAATCGCTAGAGATTGTTGTCGATTGCCCCCCCGCCATCGGCAGCTTCGAAGCTGACGAGCATCGCATGAAGCAGGTGCTGTTCAACCTGATCAGCAACGCCATTAAATACACGCCGGCCAGTGGCACGATCACGCTTGAGGCGCGTCGGGAGGATCCCTGGATTATTCTGACGGTCGCTGATACCGGCGTTGGCATCGCCGAAGCTGACCGGCAACGCGTCTTTGGCAAGTTCGAACGCGCTGGCAGCCCTTCGCGACAGGCGGGCGCTGGCTTAGGGCTTAGCCTCGTCAAAAGTTTTGTCGAACTTCACGGTGGCACGATTGCGATCGACAGCGCACCGGGCAAAGGAACGCGCATTAGCTGCCGTTTACCGGTAAGTGCCGCGGATGCAGCCCTAAACGCTTAGTTAGTTAAGCCCTTGTTTTTTTCGCCGATTTCGCCCATTTTGGCGCCCTTCCGTAAGGAGGGCCCATAGCTCAGCTGGGAGAGCGCCACAATGGCATTGTGGAGGTCGTCGGTTCGATCCCGATTGGGTCCACCAAATCTTCTTATTTTTTGAAAATCACCCATTTTTGTTAAATTGATCAATTGATTAAACCGGTTCGATAAATACGTTTTTTCTAATCCGATGATGATCACGTGTTAAGCAGATTTCAGAATACCAAATCACATCAATGAATTAAGCGGTTCGATCCCTCTTGGGGGTCATAGCGGTTTACGCTTCTTATGGGCGCGTGAAGGGCGGCGAAAGTTGCGCTGTTTTATATTGCAAATGGGAACCCGTTTGACAGGCGGTTCATCAAGTGTACCGTCATAAATCGCATCAACATATAACTTTTTCCCTTAGGCATCAGGGAACTCTTGTTCGAGTTATCTCTGCACGGGACATGCGTAGAAAGGAGCGAGTGATCTATGGAAAAGAAAATTGAAAAGACCCCGCATTTTGCTACAGAAGCGGCCGAGAGAAAATTCTGGGAAAAAAATGACTCCTCTTCCTATGTGGATTGGAGCCAGGCAAAGCGTGTTCGCTTCACAAAATTAAAGCCTTCAACGACAGCTATTTCCATTCGGTTGCCAACGGATTTACTGGATCGAATTAAAACGTCAGCCAATCGCCAAGACGTGCCCTATCAATCGCTTATCAAATTGTGGCTTGCGGAAAAGATGGAGCGGTTCAGAGGGCATACATAAATTAAGGACGTTCAATAAAGTTCAAAATATTTACAATATACGTGAAAATAAATCGGCCATTCCTCGGGCATCGGCAATCTGCGCGTCAGGGGCCGTGCGTACGGTCCTGCCGAGCTGTAGGCCAGCCTCCCTATATTGCTGCTTCGTGGGAACGCCGGTCATTTCCGTGAAGATTCCCGTCATCCAGGGCAGGTTTCCATGTCGAGATTTCCGGGCAGGCACGAGTTATTTGTTCGATGTGTTTCTGGATCGAAAAAATGGAATCCTTGTCGCACACGATAGTAATCGATTTACCCTTATCCGTCAGAATGTTCATCTCGACATGTTGTCTGTCCAGATGAACAGAAAGCTCCATGGCAAGAGCACGATACCGTATCGGCGCGAAAGGAATGTTTATTGTTGACCCCTTTTCGGGGCGGAGAGGCCATTGCCAATTTTGATCCGTTATATGTCTCATGAGTATGCTCGGCACGCCCGGCTCGCTGCGACCGTCAGCAAAAGCGTGGCTGGAATAACAGCCGGTGGAATAAGCCAGGTTTTCATTGGGTGTCCTCTGGTAAAGGCTTCTGAGTGTAGGTCATGGGTTGGTATTATCCTTAATTTTGTCGCCAGCATCCTTGACATCATCACCCAATCTTTGGCCGGGCGTACGATCTTGCAGCTCTCGTTCTGCTTTATCGACGCCGTGAGGCAATTCGCGAATGGCGTCGCTCATTCTGTCGGTCGTGCTGCGCTGATCCTGCATGGTCAAAACGCCATAAGCCACAACGGCAATGATAACTATCGCTACAATAGTCAATGGCCCTTTATATTTTGTGTCGATCATATTTTTATCTCCTCATTCAGGTCTGGTTGACAGGGTTGTTCACAGCTTTCTTATTTATCGAGATTGATTTCCTTTGGACTTGTAATGGCTCCGGTCGCCGCACCGACAGCGCCTCCGACAAGAACAGCGGGAATGAGAGGCGCGCCCAGCAAGGCAGCGCCCACACCGACACCGGCGCCGATTCCACCTCCAGTCAGGGCGCGCTCACCCGGGTCGTTTCCACATGCCGCCAATGAAAGAAGTAATGCGGACACAACCAGACAACTCACCATCTGCTTTGAACGTAGATATCGATTAACGGCCATCGGGTGCCTGCTCTCCGGAAGAGTATTCGATCTCAACTTCGACCTTGCGATCATTATGTAGGCACTTGATCAACTGCGGACGTGTTTCCCTGGTGGAACAGCTGGTGGAAGGTTCGGATTTTCCGACCCAGCGCGTCGCGGTCACGCGGGCGTTGGTGTATCCGTTCGCAACCAGATAATCGCGCACGGTTTCGGCGCGTTTTTGCGAGAGCCGTTCATTATAAGAAACACTACCGATGCGATCGGCATACCCTACGATGCTCGCCTGTTTTATGCTGTCATTGGATTTGAGGACATCAACCAGCGTATCGAGGCGTTCCTTCGCTTCGGGCGTCAAAACGGAACGGTTGAATGCGAAGTAAACCGTCCGATCTTCTTGCGTAAGCCCTTCGGCCGTGCGCGTTTCATGGCGTTCCTGCCGTTGCTGCGTAACCGTCTGCTGCGCGACGTATTGTGGGGCACATGCATCCCGATCAGATGTCCATTGCGTACGCACGCATTGGCCATTGCTGCTGTGAACGATCTGTCCTTCCGTATCGCGTACAACATCGCGACAGTCCGCCGAGGCACCCGTCATGCCAGCGGAGCCGGCCAGGATCAATGCGGTTAACAGGAAGGTTTTTGCGTTGAAACACGTCATTTTGATTGTTCCTCAGTTGGTTGTCGTGGTGCGGGTTACGGTCTTTGTCTCTGTGGCATTATCCGGCAATTCGTCCGGACCGATATAGACGGTGGAGTTAGCCGCCGGAGCGCCGCCGGGAACCACATATCCGCCGGAATAGGTAACGGGTGTGCGATAGGTTGTGACGGTCTTTTCTGTTACCGTGCCGGCATTATCGGCAACCGGCTGCAGACGGAACTGGGCCAGTTCCTCGCGACCGGCAATAACACCGTCGATGGGATAAAGACTGACTTTGTCGCCCTGACCTTGATGAAGCACGGCGTGGCCTTCCACCGTGTACTGGTCTTTATAGGTTTCTTCGACATAGAGTTCACGCTTGCCCAACGTCGGTATGTCTCCGCCCCATTTGGAAAAAGCGTTGATGCTTTCGTTGCGCGGTACGATGTGATTACGCAGGATGGCGGCGACCTCAACGCGGCATTGTGCGGAGTAAAAGCAGGGATAGGCGTGGGGCTGGATTGAGGTGAAGGCCGCATTGGTCGGCGCGAAGATGGTGTATTCGGTATTTTCGTTCAGCTCATCGGCCACGCCCGTATTATGGAGCGCCTGAGTGAACATCGAAAGATCACTTTGGCTGGCAAGGACGCTTTCGATGTTGCGATTGGCGGCATGTGCGCCCGCGCCAAAAATTGCCACGCTAGTAAGGACAATAGCTGCATATTTTGCGGCGCTTTTAATCTTGCCGAAAGCGTTGATGATATTGTCTTGAGCTTTAAGGAATTCTCCGCCGGTTTCCGGTTGAACGTCACGTTCAATTTTGCCGAAGACGGCTTCGATCGATTCCTGAACGGCATCGGCCATGCCAAAAATCTGGTCTGTATTCATAACCCTGCCATCCAGAGTTACGGAGCGTATGTTGCCGATTCGGCGGGGGATATTGCCGCGGAAGTTGGGGGCGGATGCCTGCGAAGCCGTGCCTGAGCGGTCGGGCGCGAGATTTTTATTCATGGGAAAGCCTATACGTTGGATCGGAAAGAATTCTCCGATACCGCCATAGGTACTCTCATCCCACAGCCCTGATTTGACATTCATCAAGGGCTTTAAAGTGATTACGGCTTTATTTCGAGGCTTACCCCGTTAGACGCGGAATACCCCATTTTACGAGATCAGGCTGATGGGGATCTAGATCTCGGCAACACGAAGTCTTTTAACGAATACGGGTCCAGATTTGAGTTTCGCCGAAGAGAGGGAAAAGATCATAAAGGCGGACGCGCAGGGTGTCGTCGTCCAGAATCCACATTTGCGCATTATAATCCACGCCATCGTTGGGATTGTATATTTTGCCGTCTGTCCACTTGCCATCATCGTCGAGATGAAGACCGTAGAGGACTTTAAGTCCGAGAAGATGGCGTGTCCGCAACGAGGGATCGGTATTTTTCAAATCAACCATGGGCAGGCCCTGGTCATCATTGGGCCATCTGAACCATATGATTTTCCCACATAATCGGTCGCCACACGGAGCAATCTTAACAAGAACGCGCTCGCTTAAATCCTCCCAAACGCCGACTGGCGTTGGGCTTTGAGCATACACCGTCATGGGAATGAGCAACATGAGAAGCAACGCGCAAGCAAGTTGAATACCCATAACTTCACGTTTCTTCTGCGCGTTTTTCGTGGTCATTTCACGTACTTCCTCGCCCGGTAGCTTTTACAAGTAAGTTTGGCTGTTTTGCATGTCAATTTTCAATGAATAGTTCAATGAAATGATCTTATATTCTTATCCTGAGACTCTTCCGGCGGGTTATGCTATACATCTTCCTAGATGAGTCCCCAGATAAAGCCCGCAGATGAAGACACCATCGGGTACCGAACGAAGCCTCCCGGTTGCCTGCGCGGCGCGTCGTTGTTCTCCAATCTTTCTGATGAAGAAATCGCCTGCTTTCAGGACGCGGCCCAAAGCCGTACCTACAAGAAGGGCAAAATTTTATATGTTGAGGAGGAACACGCGGAATTTTTTTACGTCATCTGCGGCGGATGGATAAAATTGTTCCATACTATGCCGGAGGGCGATGAAGTCATTGTCGATATGCTCACGACCGGCCATATGGTGGGTGAGAGCGCTATTTTCGAGCTTGGCCGCCATACCAGCAGCGCCGAAGTCATCGAAGATGTTCAACTGTTCAGCATCCCCTCGAATCTCCTCAAGGAACGCATACGCCTTAGCCCGCCGCTGGCGCTCAGCATGATCTCTTCCATGTTCCGGCATCACCGGCGCCATTATGGAGAGATTGCGCTTAACGCTATGCAGAGTGCCCCTCAACGTATTGGGTGTTTTCTGCTCAGGCTATGTCCTGTCGGCAAGAAAAAAGACGTCGTCTTTCATCTGCCTTATGACAAAACGCTGATTGCCTATACGCTGGGGATGAAGGGCCCCACTTTTTCGCGAGCGCTGAATGTATTGAGGCAAAAAGCCACCATTCGTATCAGTGGCTCATCCGTTGAGATTGACTCGGTAGAGCAATTGGCAAAGTTCGTATACGGTTCTCTCGCCGCTAAATATACTCCCGAGAAACTATAATTTATCCAAACACGCCGGTTAGCCATCCCCAATCCAGATTGGCGGGATGCTCAATATATTCCTGCGGATTGTCGACCACATGCTTGAGATAGCTGTATTTAAAAGGCCATGCGTCTTCCGGCCCGACATGTGTCTTCTTTATGATTTTGATCTTCATGTCTTCGGTAAGCTCTAATGTGTAAATCAATTTCGGCCTGTCATCATAGACCGCACATTGCATGATATTACCAAGCTCCGCATTTTTCCAACGTGCCTTCCAGATTTCCATATAGGGAAACCTGTCCTTATTTCTTTCGATCGCCTGATTGCATATATCCAGGTAACGCTCAAAAATGAGCTCATATTCCTCGACGGTCGCAGCATCTTTTGTAATAACATCCATGGCAGATCCCCTTTCCCTATTAAGGATACGTATCACGATTGCTGTATTGACTTATGCACAATCAATGCAACTAATTTTCGCAGGCGCCGCTTCCACCGCATTGGTCGCATACTGCCGTGCCCGTGCCGTTGCAATGTTCGCAAGGCATGTGGCCTTGTCCCTCACATGATGGGCAACTCACAGATTGAGTGTCGCCCTGAGCTGTGCTCTGAACGACTTCGCCGGTTCCTTCACAGGCCGCGCAGGCTTTACTTCCGTTTCCCTCGCACTCGGGACATGAAACTTGTCCTTTTCCATTGCAATTCAAGCAAAGCGACATTTATCACCTCTTTGAGGCTTCCTAACGGATGTTCAGCGGAACAATAAGGTTGAACCCTGGAGCTTCGTAGGCCGGCGGTGGTGCATAAATAACTGGCGGTGCATAAATAACTCTGGGTTCTGGCTCGTAATCTGGGCGACTCCAATAGCCGTGAGCACGGAATTCGTGTCCACGCCAATCCCGATCGGTAGCCACATACCGGCCGTGACTGTGCTTGTTTCCTGCCCGTCCCCGATTTTGGTGGTCATCGGCATGTGCCGGGCCAGTGACAGCCATCGCCAGAATGACACCGAAGGCCAAGCTTCTCATACTCAAGATGTTTTTCATGATTTTCTCCTTACAGAATAAAGGTTACGAATGTTTCTTGGCCGACATGTCGCCGTGACCTTCAAAGTGGCTAAAAGCTTTATCAGCATCTTTCTTTTGGTCATCCGACATGTCGTTATAGAGAGCTTGGAAGGTCGGAATCAGCTTTTGAAGCCCATCAACGTGCGCTTGAGCGATCCTTTCATAGGATTGAAGATCGTCGACAGCGGTCATGTTTGCGGGGTCCTGATGCCGCGCCTGAATTAGCTGACTAATAGTGGTTTCGTTATCACGCATGGCTTGTGCGACATCACCCCACTTTGCTTCCTGCGTACTTGTAATATCAAGCTTGTCGTGGAGAGTCTTAATACGATCCTCGACATGTTGGGCCATAGCTTGAGAACTATGCCCCATCTTTTCGCTAGGAGTGGCTGCGGATGCGGTGCTCAAGGGGCTCATAAAAGAAAAGCCACCGATAAGAGCAGCAAGAGCAGCGATGCGGATGGTAGATGCTGGTTTGTTAGACATATGAAATCTCCTGATTCTGTTGGACGGCTGGATAGAATTTTTTCGATAGGGGCATGCGTACACCGATTTGACGGCCCCGATTTGACATACATCAAATGACCATCATGAAATCAGAGTAGCCGTGTCGTCATCGGAGAATTCCTGCCGATTGACTGACGAGGTATCCCCATGAATCAAGTTCGAAAAAATAGCCTACTGATGGTTGCTGGCCTGGCGCTGCTTTGCGCTCCCGTATTTGTTGCTTCGGCAAGGGCTGAAAACGTGACGCAGACAATTGAAATGGTGAGAGTTGATGTTCAAAAACTGTCAACCGGCTACCGTACCTCTAAAATCATCGGCACCAGCGTTGTCAATGATGGGGGTGAAACGATTGGCAAGATCGATGACCTTATTGTCAGCCCAGACGACAATAAATCAGCCTATGTGATCATCTCAGTTGGTGGCTGGCTAGGCATGGGTACGCATCTTGTTGCTCTTCCCTATAACAGCCTTCAGATTACCACGAGCAAGGTTACGCTTCCGGGGGCTACCAAGGACGGCGTGAAGGCTCTGCCTGAGTTTAAATACAGCACGACGTAATCTCCATTTAACGTTAAGGGCCGATGTTCGTTCATCGGCTCTATACTCAACACATGTTCCCCAGGAGAAATCTTATGAAATATCTTAAACCGTCCGCATTATTTGTTTTGGCCTTTAGCTTGGCCGCCTGTACCGGTCCCGCCGGACCACAGGGAGATACTGGAAGACAAGGCAATACCGGAAATACCGGCTACACCGGTTATACGGGCGCGACGGGAGCTACCGGTGATCAAGGTAATACTGGTTACACCGGTGCAACTGGAGCGACGGGCGATCAAGGCAGCACCGGGTACACTGGTGCCACTGGTGCTACCGGAGCTACGGGTAATCAAGGAAACACCGGTGATACAGGCCAGCAAGGAGCTACCGGTGGTCAAGGCAAGAAGGGTAACACAGGTGCGAAAGGAAGCACCGGATCTAACGGCGGTCCTACCACGGTGATTGTTCAGCCCGGTTCCAATTGAGTTTGGACCCGATACCGTTAAACGGGACTGAGGAGGTTCGCAACACCCTCTCTCGGCACCGAATAAATGTTCGGCAACCTTAATGTAGAGGAACAATATGACTCTGGGCACAATCCTTCTTATCGTCCTTGTTTTAATGTTAATCGGCGGCTTACCGACTTGGCCGCACAGCCGAAATTGGGGTTATTACCCTTCGGCTGGACTGGGAACGGCACTCACGATCGTTCTCATTCTCGTTCTGTTAGGACGGATTTAAACGCCGATTTGTGAAAATGTTCCCCGGAACCGCGTAACCACAACTAAACCAGAAATGAGGAACCAATGAAAGTCGCGCAAAAGAATGCTCCCATGAAAATCCGGGACATCATGAGCAGGGAAGTGGAAATCGTTTCTCCCGATACGCTCCTTCATGAAGTCGCTAGAAAAATGCAACGACGTGATTGTGGCTGCGTTCTCGTCACCAAAGATGACCGGATCGTGGGCGTGATCACGGACCGCGATCTTGCCTTGCGCTGTGTCGCCGAATCCCATCATCCCGCAGAAATGATGGCGGAGCAGGTCATGACGCCGGAAATTCTCTATTGCCGTGATACGGATGACGCCGACGACGTCACAAAAAACATGGGTGAGAACAAGGTGCGCAGGCTGGCCGTTCTCGACTCAAACAAGCGGCTTGTGGGCATTGTAACTCTCGGCGATCTGGCGTCGCATTCAAATCACATGCTTTGCGGCGAAACGCTGGGCGCAATCTGTCGCGCGGCTGCCTGACCTGCGATTTCCGTGATTTCCATCCGGTAGCCAATACCCGGTTCGGTAACAATAAGAACTGGCACCGAAGGATGTTTCCCGATTTTCGCCCGCACTTGCCGGATATAGACCCGCAAATATTGTGTATCCTCGACGTGCGCCGGACCCCAGATTTCTTTAAGAATCTGCTTGTGGGACAGCATCTTGCCGCGATGGACGATAAAATAACGCAGCAGATCATATTCCTTGGGCGTAAACCTCAACAATTCATCGTGCAGAAAAACCTTATGCCGAACCAGGTCGATGCGCAGGGGGCCGTTGTTTATTTCCAATACGCCGGCTTCATCCACGGTCGATTTGCGCAGGGCAGCATAAATCCGCGCCAGCAGAACGTCGGCGTTGAAGGGTTTGATGACGTAATCACTCGCGCCTCTATTCAGCGCCATGATGACATCATTATCTTCCTTGCGTGCGGTCAGTATGATGATGGGCGCCTGCGACCGTTCCCGAATGGCTGTAATGACGTCTTTGCCTTCCATATCCGGCAAGGTGAGATCGAGCAACACCAGATCGGGCTTGGTCAAAAAACTCAATCGCGCGGCCTGTTTACCGTCCGGGCATTCGACAATTTTAAAATTCATCGGGTTCAGAACAATAGACATCAGCTTTTGAAGCTGTGGATCGGAATCCACGACTAAAACCGTATTTCTTTTTATATACATCCAAGTTTCCTATTTATAGCTCGAAGAAGAATTTTCATTTCTGTCTGGCTCCCCCTGATCGGCAAACTTCTCGGGACCGGGATCTTCGTTGCCGAATTGATTAATGGTTCCCGTTTTATCTGCGCCGCCGTCCTTTTCCTGATTTTCGGCAGATCCTGTTTCGTTCGAGTAGACAGGCGGTCCCGTAAACACGCCAAAGGCAAATGTTGGCCCGAATACTAAAATCAGCAACGCGGATGTAACGAAATATTTTGTGGGGTCTTTCTGAATATTCTTCATAGAGGCACCTATAGGTTGGATCGGTAGGAATTCTCCGATGACACCGTAGATACCTCAATCCCACAATTCTGATTTGACATTCGTCAAACGCACAGCATGAAATCGATGCATCATCAATATACATTCCGGCACAGAATCTGCCGTCAAACAGAAAGAGACGAAAATCATGCGTTCGTAGGATATGCGATAAAAGATGACCGCTGAAACAAATACAACTTATTATCGCAAGTTATTCGGTGCTTTTGCGGAAAAGGCCGCATCCAGGACAGGTACACCGATGGCTTTTATTTTTGCACTGTCTTTTATTATTGTTTGTATTGTTGCCGGTCCGTTGCTTCATTATTCCCAGAAATGGGAGATGGTCGTAACCATCGTTCCGACGATCATAACTTTCCTGCTGGTTTTCCTTATTCAGAATTCCCAGAACAGGGAAACGCAGGCTGTTCAACTCAAACTCAACGAGCTGATCCGCGCAACGGAAGGGGCGCACACCACGATGGTTAACCTGGAAAAGCTTACAAAAGAAGAGTTAATGGTTTTGTGTGGTCAATATGAATTACTTGCCGAGGAAGCCCGCAGCAGCTTGAAGAGGGGTGAAACAGACCAAGGGTCGCCCGACATGCCGTCAGTCGATGCCTCGTGATTTCTTGTGAGATAGACGTGCTACTCAAGAATTGAAAAAACGCCGCCCCATGGAAAGACGGCGTTTTCTACAAACCGGATTGCTCAGGCGGCTTTGTTCGAATTGTTGCTACAAGACTTTTCAAGTTCGTCGAAGCGCTTTTGCGCGTCTTCCTTGTTGAGGCCGTAGACTGTTTGCAGTTTACCAAAGAATTGATCCCTCTTGCCATCGGCGAGAGCGATATCATCGTCGCTCAGCCGGCCCCATGTTTCTTTGATTTTGCCACGGAGCTGAGTGAGTTTTCCCTGTATCTGATCCTGATTCATGACTGTCTCCTTTTCTTGAAGGTTGCGTGCAACCGTTTTACGATTTCAGATGCATCTTGAGACGAAGACTTACTCTAATTCTCCGACTCCGGTTTGACATCCATCAAAGAAACGTCTGCTTTTGGCCGTTTCTGCTACGATGTGCCTTTGCGGCCTGCGAAGATGTGGCTTATCAAGCTCACAACAAAAAGCACTACGAAAATCACGGCGATGAGCTGGGCGATTTGCGCAAAAGTACCTGCGAGGCCCCCGAAACCCAACACGGATGCAAGGACAGCCAGCACAAAAAAGGTGATGACATAGTTTAACACGAATGTTCTCCTTCCTTTGGGTCAAGAGGCGACGGTATTATGGATTCTTGATGTGGGAGATCTTGGTTCCCTCAAGACTGAGACTCGCCATCAACCCCTGTTGATCGAAAATAAAGGCATAAGCATCGTCTTTCAGAGTTGAAGTCGTCAGGTTTTTGGCGACGCCTTCATTCACGACAACTAGCGTTGGGCCTGTGCCGATTTCCCAGCCATGCGTTTCATGAACATATTTCATCGCCTTGTCGTTCATCAGAAACACGGCATATCCGTAAGATTGCGCGCCCGCCTGAAAGCCCCAGGATGCGGTAACGGTGTTATAGTAACCGTCGATTTTTGATCCCTGCTTCAACTCGCCTTCTCCATAGGCACCGCCGAAGATTAGGCCGGCTTTCACGATGTTCGGGAAAATAAGCACTGCCCTCGCGCTTTTAGCCACATTCGCGGCGGTCGGATTCGTGGTTTCGAGCGTATGCAAAGCTGTATCGGAATCTCTGTTCAAATCATCAGGTGTTGCCGCAAGCACGTTATTAAACGCACTGCCGGACATGATAATAAACGCTCCGATAACAAGCGACGTCATGACGGGACGTAGTTTTTTCATTGTTTTCTCCATTTGTTTGATTTCTGATTGCCCCTGATTGGATGGTTATCCGCTCTGACGATCACATTGAATTACGTTTCACAGGTGGTACGCGCATTTCATAAAGTCGGTTTGACATTTATCAAACGACTGCAACTTGTTTCTTTATATCGTTGAAAGCATCCTTAAGAATTGGCACTCAATAAGGATTGGAGGACGTGTGTCGCGGTTGCTGCGCAGTCACTCCTGGATACTTGTGCTTATAATATTGTTGCCGGGGTGCGCTACGCGTTTGCCTGTATCCTATTATCCGCGTGTCACTACCTATGCGCTGGAAGATACGTCGAATACCCGTTTGGGCCGTGCCTATGAACGGGCCGCCAAATTGTCCTGCATAATATATGTCCGCACATAATCTTGAGGAACCCCTTGGGGAGTGGCACATCCATTTTTCTTGGGTTATTATAGTTAATGCGACTTGCGCCACCATCTTGTTTTTGTTGCGGTATGGGCATATATAAGACACGTGGTGTCTGCTTTTTTGCAGAGAAGACATTAGCCTTACATTAAGATTCAGTATTCTCAGAAAGTTAGGAATAAAATGGCTGAAGCATTAACTATCGGACCAGCAACGCTCGAAGGATTAAGTCTTCGCATCGAGCGAGAACGTAGAGATAGAACCCCCGTTTTATTTGACGACGCCGCGTTTCAGCGGTTTTGTGGGTACACATCTATGTTGTCTCATGACGACCCCTTTATTCCACCGGAACTTCGACAGGCACGGAGCGCATTGATAGAGGCATTGCGTTCTACTATCGCTGAATTTGCCACCGGCTCCCCTCGCGTATTAACCCGAGAAGGTATCGATACAAAGACACAAGCTATCACACGTCAACTTTCGATCTCCCGGGCAATGGCCATGGGGTTTCGGGCTGTTATTTTGTGGGCTGTTAACAAGACAGCGTTACATGAGAAAATAGAAGACACCGAGCCTCCTCGGCCGCCTGAAAAGGTGAAAGAAAAACAGCGGCGGCCGACCCGCACTTGATTGCTCATCGAAGGCCGATCAGGCTAGCGCTATCTTCCATACCATTTGTGGAATCCGTATCACCCATCTGATCGAGTCATAAAACAGAAATAGAAAATGCTGGAGACATTCCTTTAGAAAACGTAACAGAAATCAAAAAGCCAGGTTATGAAGATGCTCGATTATGCCGATTACGGATTTAGAGATATTGCAAATTATCTTAGCGGCCGTTCATACACCCGTGAATTAGAGCTAGAATTACTCTACGGCACAGCAGATTATGAATCGATTCCTAGAGAGCCGCGCATTTTCTTAAAAAAACTCAATTTTGGTCTAGATCGTTTGTTACGGACATCTTCGATGATTCAGATGATGACCCTGCAACCAGATCCGCCGACATCCATAGTTATTGCTGATAGGCCACCTAAAGTTATATTGCCAGCAATCTATTGCACTATTGCTGCTGAAGTATGCATGGGCCGCAGAGTACAAGTCACCATACATGAACCCGCCTCGCCGCAGCAAGCCATTCTAAATTTAGAAAGAGGTTTTTTTATCGAGCATCAAGACAATAAATTGAATGGTTTTATGAGTTTTTGTGGACAAGTACGCGCAAGGATCGTGGGGCAGAATATGGCATTTACAGTGATCTTCGGACGATTGGCTATACAATAGCGGGATTACCATCCTCCAAAGAGTGCAGATCTGAGGCGCAATATGAGACTTATATTAACCTGCCATGGTGAAACAGTTGAAAACGAACAGCGCCTGACATTATTCCCGACTTCTCCCACTGGTGTCAGGTAGCATCTTGGCCTTCACGACCACAAATTGTCGCTTTTTATTAAAGCTTGTTTAAGCCAGAAGCGCAGCTCTATGGTTTGCCCGTGCATAGCATTCGGCAAATGCGGATCTAAAGCCGGGATTTCAAGAAGAGATACCGTTTTTCATCAAAGAACTGGAAAAGGCCGTAATCAAGCTTGCAGAGCAGCCCAGCAAGCCGTTAATTGCGTCAGCCACAAAATTTCGCAGTCAGAAATGAATGTATTGCTCAAAAGTCAGCCGCCAATCTACAAAACCCTCACTGGAGGCTGGTCATCAGGTGCTGCGCGAAGATGGTTTTTCTGACGATAAAAATAATCAAAAAGGTTTTGTGAATGCAAGTTACATATGACGCTGCAATACTTGATTGCGCAATACTGCATCTCTGGGCATTGTGAATCGTGGCGGCTCTTCCATAAAATATTTCAGAGTAAGCAAACTTTTTGGACGATGTGATGCTTTAAGTGTTTCTAGCTCATGCTGTTGAGCAATCTCTGGCACCAATTCGGATATGAGTCTCATAGGTGCCGCAGGGCTCATGTCGGTAAATTGTACAAGTTCACATGAGAGATTGACCTTTAACCAAGCTTCTTTAAGTAAACGCACGGCCTCCGTGTTTGTTGTAATATATGAACTTACTTGCTTCCAATCAGGTGGCGTGATCGCAGCGACATCATTTGCAAGACTAAGCAATGCATCTGCAAGCTCTCCCATCTTCTGAGGCGCGTATATATTTTTTGTTCTCTCAGGAAAAGACGAAGGTATTCGAGAACTTATATGATGCAAATATTTTGTAGTCGCATAAATCATCAAGGCGCAATCTCGTGCAGAAAATTCTTCGGTTTTTAAGGTGGCTTCCCAAGGATTGTTATAGACTAAACGCAAGATATCTTTAGGCCTAGACGGCCTCACAAGGGCCTGACAAAAAACGTCAAAGATTGCTAGAGTGTGTTCTTCTTGCTTTATCGTGCGACGAATATCGTCTTCTTTTAAATACAGAAACTGCTCTACTTTAAAACCCGCAGGTAAATATTGTTGAATAACATCGCATACGACCTTCATATGTTCTGTAATTGATGTTTGAACACCAACGAAAAGCTGCGTTAACATTAAATATTTATCTGATACCAAATGGCTACGAACACGAGACAGAGACCATATAACAGCCGCCAATGGAATTGGCAGTCCCCCACGTGTCCGATATTTATCATCTGGGAGATTAATAATGACGTTTGGCATTGTGACAGTGACGCGCTTCGGCTGTTTTTCACGAGTCTCTAGCGTTATTGTTACGTCTGGAATACTCAAAAATTCTGTTAATACAACGGCTGTAGTCGATGGAGTGTGATCCTTAAGACGTTCGGAAAGCTCTGATGGTTTATCAGTGAAAACCTTTTGGCGTAGGGTTCTTTGGTAATCAACAAAATCACGTTCTACTTCAGAGTGACTGAATAATCTTTGCACGGAAGCTGGTAGAAGATCTGGTGAGGTTCTAAAATTAATCATCAAACTGCGTAACGTAATATGCATTTGATCGGCAACGAGACCAAGCCGAAAAGGCTTGCCCTTGGCCCAACCTGTGTGCGTGCCGTCTGCATTGTGCAAAACAAAAGAAGGGATCAGCCTGTCTCCAAGCAATTCTCTCAAATAAGGAGGAAGTGAATCCAGGGGCGCGAAACCGTTTCCGGCGGCCATGTAGCTGTCCATAAAATTTCGAAACAGCTCGCCAAATTCTACAATACCTGGAAATGCTTTAGTCGTCTTCGCCATGATAGTCCTGTGAAATTATGAGCCTATAATTTATATTTTAAAACGTAAGTGAGAAGCAGCACATGGATTACTTTAATACCATCCCCTCGTCTCTATGCCCTTAAATAAACCTCAAAAAAAATCTGAGCCACAATTTGCATTTATGATCGGAGGCTTCGCCAATTTAGGGAAGCCGTATAATACTCCCCATAAGTTCAATCAATTTAATGCGCATACCATATTCGAGCGTTATGGTTAAAACAAACCCTGATTTGCTTGCATGAAGAAAATTTTATCAAATAAAACAAGGGAGCTTGGCAGTAATTGGCCCTCTTGAGCCATCCCCATCGTATTTCTCTTCCAAAAGTTATACTTCAGATCGGACCACTTCAATGAGGGGAGATCAGTCACCTGACCATTCAGTGGGGGCAGGTACTGAGGCAAACGAGATGATTACACTTAGGGAGTGTATTTGCGGTCGGCAGGCCTCATGCGGTGTAGGCTTTGCAATACCGTCATCATCGTTGATGAAGCGGCATAGCGCACGGGTACCTGGCGCCCCGTTGCGCCTCTCGCAGTAGGGGAGGACGGTTTAGTCGTGCTGGCTTTTTCTTTAGATGATGCTTCCTTAAGGTCTTGGACCATGACTAAAATCCTATCAGTTTATCAGGCACTGCGCTTAGCTTTTATATCATATCATTGTTTCAATAAAGTGACAAAAATTACTTTCAGAGATCATTTTTTTCATAATCACATTGGCTAGATCGGACAATCTGCTTCTTTTGGTAATTAAGAAATGTTAATTGGAGGGCGTTTATGTGGTTTTTAGGGTTAAATCGGTGCAGGACAAATATTAAATAGGGCTACGTTTTTAGTTGCAGGAAAATTCTGTTATAATTTGAACATTGTATAGCTTTTTTCAAAAGAAATATCATGATGGACGTAAGAAAACATTTCGAGAGAGTGGCCCAAAATCTTTTAGGAAGAGCAAAAAATCTTTTATGGAAGGCAGTAGCACGTGGCTGCCTAGAACTATCGACGCACGAAAAACCCGAATGGACGATTGAGACACCAATTGTAAGGTCTAATTTGACCATACTTTCTGTGGCCGATAAGTTCGACGGCACTTTATGGTCACAAATGGTGATCATGCGCGATCAGGAAGCTGAATTTTATGGGGATGTTGAATTTTCAATCGTAGGCCCTCGACATGACAGTTCGTTTCGCTCCTACGAAATTGAGTACGACGAACGGGAGAAACTCTCCGGCTCTCATCGTCCCGATGGGACTTTCTTTGAATTGTTACGGGGTCACATCGGCAAGGATCTCCTACCTTCGATTTGTCTTGTCAAACCCGGGAAAACCGATGAACAGCCCGATATTCAAAATATGCTTTTCGTAAAATCGAACACCTGGAGCCTCTTGTGGAACGAGTCTGGTTTTGCCTTAAAGAATCTTTTGAGAATCGAAGATATGGCTGCGCATATTGGGGAAAGCGGCAACACCCTCGCCGTTATTACAGACGCCTATTACAAAATGGTGCGTATCCAAAAATTTTTCCATAATAGTCCAATTCTCAGACACCTTACCTTGTAAAGGCACGTTTGCAATTTTCGAATGAAAGATTTTTAACATGGCTGAGGCAATTTTTCCCCCGGACGAGCAAGTCATTCCGCTTTATGACATAGCTAGAACTATTCCATGCATTGTCGTGCATGAATTGAGGGCTCCTATTTGGGATATGCTGATGCTGTTGCGACGCGCTGATATTGAAGGGCTGGCGCGTGTGCATAAGGCAAGTAAGCTTATAGCCGTGAAGATTCCTTCAACGGAGTCGGCGCTTGTTATGCTTGATCCCTCGATAACCAAGCATTCCAGACGCTATAACCTTGATTGGGAGGGGTGCTCGGACGTGCCCTACCATGTTGGACAGGTTCGGAGGCCTGATACGCTCACAATCAAATATACGGATATCACTGGACGCAAAAGAGAGAAGGAATTTGGTGGTTCGTCGCATATTGGACAGGAGCTTGCTCGCAATTTAGAGCATGAGATTGATCATTTGGATGGTGGGGATTTCCTCGATAGAGGTCGTCGTCTCGTTCAAGTGGTTTTAAAACATGAGTTCAAGCTGTAGTGTCCTGAATAATAATCATTTATGCCCTCGTTTTTCTGATATTATCTTCGGCCTTCTTGGACGGAGTATGGCAATCCTTAGTCCATTCATTCATGAGCTTGCGGCGTTTGTCGAAATGATCGGTATGAAGAGTGGATCTGAGTACCTGCTTTTTGTGCGTTGATTGTGCCGTTCGCGGTGGTAAGGTTTGCCCAAACTCGTGGCCGGGTCAGTCTAAAAGATATGCCACATGAATCCTATAGCTTATAACCTTCAAGAAATGCGCAATCGCATAGGCGTAGCTGCAAATAAAGCCGGACGCGATCCCGGCTCCGTGACACTCATCGCTGTCAGCAAGACAAAAACAGAAAACGATGTTCGTGTTGCCATTGCGGCCGGGCAAAAACTTTTCGGCGAAAACCGTGTGCAGGAAGCAAAGGCAAAATTTACATCTCTACGTGTCGAATACCCTGATCTGAAACTCCACTTAATTGGTTCTTTGCAAACCAACAAAGCCGAGGATGCCGTTCGGCTCTTTGACGTTATCGAAACGCTGGATCGGCCGCGCCTGGCTATGGCGCTGGCCGAAGCCATGAAAAAAACTGGCCGTACACCAGCGTTTTATGTCGAGGTCAATATTGGCGCCGAACCGCAAAAGGCTGGTATCGCACCTACGGCGCTGGGCGACTTTCTAGCTTTTTGCCGCGAAGCTTGCCGGCTTAATATCACCGGTCTTATGGCGATTCCGCCACAGAATGAGGACCCCACGCCTTATTTCGTCCGGCTTAGGGAACTGGCAGAGCAATATAAATTGACTGATCTCAGCATGGGGATGAGCGGTGATTTCGAGGCAGCTATCGCCTGTGGTGCCACGGAAATCCGCGTCGGCACGGCGATTTTTGGCGCGAGGACGGCGGCAGCGGGTGAATAAGTCGTAACCCTTGCATAAATCCTGAACGGCCTTACATAAGAACACTATAAACAAGCCGTTAAAGGCCCCGATGCCATCAAAAACCGATTATTACGAACTTCTCGGCGTGCCACGCAACGCCAGCCCGGAGGATATTAAAAAAGCCTATCGCAAACTCGCGATGGTGCATCACCCCGATCGCAATCACGGCAACAAGGAAGCCGAGCACAAATTTAGGCAATGTACCGAGGCTTACGAAGTGCTGCGCGATGAGCAGCGCCGCGCGGCCTATGACCGCTATGGGCATGCGGCGTTCGAGCAAGGTGGTGGTTTCGGCGGTTTTGAATTCGGCGCAGGCTTTGCCGATATTTTCGACGAGATGTTCGGTGAAATCTTGGGTGGTGGCCGCCGCCAGCAGCAGGCGCAAGGAGCGCAACGGGGTGCCGATCTACGCTATGATCTCGACATCTCGCTTGATGAAGCTTTCCGCGGCACCGAAAAGCCGATCACGATTGTCAATTCAGTTACTTGCGACGATTGCAAAGGGCAGGGCGCAGCAGCAGGCACATCGCCGGTCGAATGCCCGATGTGTAAAGGCATCGGCCGCGTTCGCGCCCAGCAAGGTTTCTTCACGATCGAGCGCACCTGCCCAAGTTGCCAAGGTGCCGGGCGCATCATTCAAAATCCCTGTCGTAAATGCACCGGTGCCGGGCGCGTGCGTCAGGAAAGAACGCTGGCGGTTTCCATACCCGCTGGCGTGGAAGATGGCACGCGCATCCGCCTTGCCGGTGAAGGTGAGGCTGGCATGCGCGGCGGACATGCCGGCGATCTCTACGTTATCCTTTCGGTCGCCGATCATCCATTGTTTCAACGTGACGGCGCCAATCTGTTCTGTCGCGTGCCGATTCCGATGACTGTCGCTACGCTCGGCGGCACAATCGAAGTACCGGTGATCGATGGCGGCATGACGGAATTGAAAATCGATCCCGGTACGCAATCCGGTCAGCGCAACCGCATGAGGCAAAAAGGCATGTCGGTTTTACGCAGCACATCACGCGGCGATTTGTATGTCGAATTGGCTGTTGAAACGCCGGTGAATTTGTCTAAACATCAGAAAGAATTGCTCAAGGAGTTTGCCGATGAAGCCGGGAACAACAAGACCAGCCCGGAAAGCGAAGGTTTTATGAGCAAGGTCAAGGAAATGTTCGGTCGTTGATTGACCGTTCTACCGCGCCTTATGCGCGAGTGCGATGCTGGCAGCGACCACGACATTCAGGCTTTCGACATTTTGTGTCGGTATGCGAATGCGGTTTTTGAATTTTTTGAATGTACCACCATCGTCGAAGCCCGGCCCTTCCTCACCGACGATCAAAAGCCCGTCTTTCGGCCAGGTAAAATCGTCGATCGATACGCCGTCCATATCGAGCGCAAGGCAAGTATCCGGAAACATATTCAAGGCAGGGCCGTGGATCAGTGGCAGCCGCAAAACGCTGCCTGCCGAAGCCTTGACAGATTTGGGCAGGAACGGATGTGCCGCTTCTTGCGCCAAAATGACGCGGGGCACGCCGAAGGCTTCGCAACTACGGATTAAAGCGCCGAGATTCCCCGGGTCGCCGATCGGCATGACGACCTCGATGCCGCGTGGCTTGTAGGTAAGCAGATCCGCTTCTTTCAGATCCGCCATGACGGGCTGCTCTAGAACCAGAATATTGTAATGCGTTCCCAGGACGTCAATCTGCGCAAAAAGCTCGGACGACAGTTGAATCTCTTTTGCCGCCGGGTGGTCGGAGGAGAGAACGGCAACTGCCTTCATTCCTGGTGCGGTCACTTCATACATAATTTTAAGATTTGGATCCCGTAAGAATTCCGCGATGAGTTTTTTTCCGCTCAACAGAAAAAGCCCCTCTTTTTTCAAACCACGCGCGAAAGTCAGGCTCAGGATTTTCCTAAACATGTCGTTCTGGGGGCTTTCGATAAGGGGCATAAGTTTCTTTCTTTTACAGTTACGAATTTGTTTCTTCGATAAGGGCGAAGGCGCGCATCGCCATCATACGCTCCTCATTGGCTGGGATGACGAGAACACGCACAGCGGCCGGGAGATTTAAATGCTTCACAACAGCCTCACGGATGGAGCTGGCATTCTCGCCGATGCCCCCGGTAAAAATGATGCCATCGATTCCGCCGATGGAAACGCCCATCATGGCCATATATTGCGCAATTTTCAGCGTGAAATAAGCGAGTGCGAATTGGGCCGCTGGCTCGTTGCTCTCCAAAAGTTTTTTGACGTCATTATCTAGCCCCGATAATCCCTTGAGGCCGGATTCTTCATAAAGAATATGTTCGACTTTGTCTGGCCCCAAGCCTAGTTCCTGGATCATGTAAAGTACGGCACCGGCGTCGATGGCGCCGCTGCGCGTTCCCATCGGTAAGCCATCCAGCGCCGTCATGCCCATGGTGGTGTCGACGCTTTTTCCCTCTTTCATGGCACAAAGGCTTGCCCCATTGCCGAGATGCGCAGCGACGATGCGTCCTTTGGCCAAATCCGGATGATCGCGCCGTAGGAGATATGCAATCCATTCATAGGATAGCCCGTGAAAGCCGTAACGTTTTACGCCTTTTTCCCTCAACGTTCGCGGCAAGGCGAAGGCAGTAAACAGAGCATCGCGTGTGGCATGAAACGCAGTATCAAAACAGGCGATCTGAAGGCAATGCGGGAGAAGGCGCTCGGCGATGCCGATGGCGGCGAGATTATGCGGCTGATGTAAAGGCGCGAGTGGGATAAGTTTTTTCAGCCGGTGGAAAATGTCGGATGTCATGCGTATGGGTGCTGTGAATTCCTCGCCACCATGCACGATGCGATGCACAACGGCTTTGATCTGCCATACCGAAATATGGCCCTCTATCCAGCCGATAATGGCTTTTAGCCCGTCTTCCTGTGTGGCTTTTTCTGACAAGGTCTGCTTTATGTTGGGCACACCGTTACCGAAGGCATGAAAAGTTGGGGCTGTGCCGATGCCGTCTGTCGCGCCGCTCGCCAGTAATGGTAAATGGCTCTCGGCGGCAAAAAGCTGGAATTTGACACTGGATGATCCTGCGTTGAGGACAAGAAGCGTATCACTCATTTCACATGACCTTCGCGGCGTGCGGCAGCCATAAGCACGGCCAAGGCGCAGGACAGAAGCCTTGTGCGCAGATTATCCGCACGGCTTGTCAGAATAATCGGCAAGCGTGCGCCGAGGACGATGCCTGCGGCATCGGCATGGCCGAGGAAGGTCAATTGTTTCACAAGAATATTGCCGGCTTCGATTTCCGGCACGATCAGGATATCGGCATCGCCTGCGACCGGCGAGGTGATGCCTTTATCCTGTGCCGCCTGCAGGCTGATGGCGTTATCAAAGGCTAAAGGCCCGTCGACGATACCGTTTATAATCTGGCCGCGCTCAGTCATTTTGCATAAATCACCGGCATCAATCGTCGCCTGCATTTTGGGGTTGATGGTTTCAACGGCAGCGAGAATGGCGACCTTGGGTTTTTTATCCATGCCGAACAGCACACGCCATAAATCGATAGCGTTCTGCGTTATGTCGGCCTTGGCCGCCAGATCCGGTGCTATATTGACGGCGGCGTCGGAGATGATCAGCGGTTTGGGATAGCCCGGCACGTCCATGACATAGGCATGCGAAAAACGATGTTCGGTATGCAAACCGGCGGCCGGAGGAACGAGGGCGCTCAGCAATTCATCGGTATGCAGTGATCCCTTCATGATCGCCTCAATCTTGCCGTCATGCGCCAATTCTGCGGCTTTGGCGGCCGCCGCATGGCTGTGTTCGGTATCGATGAGTTTCCAGCCAGATATGTCCACGCCAGCTTCTTTAGCTGCTGCAAGGATTTTACCGCGCGGGCCGATGAGTATAGGAATAATCAAATTTTCTTTGACGGCATCGAACACTGCTTCGATGACATTACCTTGGACCGGATGAACCACGCCCGTATGCACCGGTGGCAGGTTATGGCAGGATTGCATAATGGTGTGATAGCGATCATGGGTCTGAATCTCGATATCCGGGAGCTCCGGCCGTAGGCGGCGGATTTTTTCCGTTGGTGCAAGAACGGTTGCTAAACCTTCTGCCACGGTTTCGCCGGCCTGATTGATGCAGCGGCAATCGAGCGTAACGACGGGTTTATCCTTGCGAATGTCACGCACGGTAACGCTTACTGTGATGCGATCGCCAATATGCACCGGCTTGCGGAATTTGATGTTTTGTTCGAGATAAATCGTGCCAGGACCGGGCAGAAGTGTTCCCAGAACGGTGGAAATAAGCGCACCCAACCACATGCCGTGCGCGATAACGCCGTGAAATATATCCTGCCGGGCGTAATCTTCGTCCATATGTGCCGGATTGACGTCGCCAGAAACGCTGGCGAACAATTCGATGTCCTGTTTTGCCAAAACACGTGTCAGGCTTGCGGTGCGGCCTGCCGTGAGTTCAGCATATGTGATGTTTTCAAGAAAGGCCGGATCGGACATTGCGGTTTTCCCTCTCCCATTATCCCACAGTTAGCGTTTTCAGGAAAGTTTCCATCAGATAGGGCTGAACGAAATAAGACTGCCAGAGTACTCTAAGATGCCAGAACGTAAAAACCCGGTTTTGGGAAGGATCGACTATTTGTCGATTTTGATGTTACACATCTTTGACACCATCTGCATGACCCTCCTCAATGCGTCGATATTGCCGCACACAGGTGGCTGGCCCTAATATCGATTTGTGTTCTCCGCTGTCCACCGATTATGAAAGGCCCTTAACACTCGACCCGCGCTAGTAATATGTTGCCGCTGATATTTGTCGGTTTTAAAAGACCAGTTGCTTACCGTGCTGGATGTAGGGCAGTTTATACACATTCAGGAAAGCGGTGCCATCTGAGTCCGCTTACCCCATCAACGATGGTTCAACGCATGAAATCCTGTTTGATTGTTGATGACAGCCGCGTTATTCGCAAAGTCGCACGTCAAATTCTCGAAAGCACCGGTTTTTCTTGCGAAGAAGCCGAAAACGGCCAGCTCGCGCTGGATTTGTGCATCAAAAAATTACCGGATGTCGTTTTGCTTGACTGGAATATGCCGGTCATGAACGGCTTGGACTTCATGCGTACCATGCGGCAGCTTCCGGGTGGTGATAAAACGGTCGTCGTTTTCTGTACGATAGAAAATGATTTGGAGCATATCCAGCAGGCGATCAATTCTGGTGCCAATGAATATATCATGAAGCCCTTCGATGCCGATATTATTCGTGGCAAATTCAGTCAGCTCGGCCTCATCGAAAAATGACAATCTCGATCCGTTTCGAAACCGCATCACAAGACGGGGATGAGGCCGTGCTGAAGCGGTCGATGGTAATGTGAGGCTTCGTTCGACGGCCTTGCCCTGAAAGCAAAGGGAGCCTCTTGTACAGGAAATTGCAGGTAAAGCAGGGGGTTAGGGGCCATCCACCCCTCTTTTCGTATTTTTACACTTAATTTTCGTGCGAATATGTGGCATATCGCCTATTCCTTTTCTTGTCTTCCCCTTCAGTCCCATCTCACCCCCCTTCGGCATTTGACCCATACATTAAGGAGCATACACAATGAAACAGAAAAGACTCCTCGCCCTCAGCGGCTTCCTGCTCTTGGCAACCGTCGGTATGACTCATGCTGATGATTATCGGGATGTTGTGCGTTCCACGGATGGACAGATCGTTCATGTCACATCTTCAGGCACATGTGTTCGTACCAAATGGATGAACAACTACGATGCCTGCTCCTCGGGCCAGCTGCCGGTCGTGGAACATACCGTCATCGCCAAGGAAGATCGCACGGTTTATTTCGGGTTCGACAAAGCCGATCTGACACCGGAATCAATGGCACGGCTTGACACGCTTGCTGAACGGCTTAACTCGGCTGCTGACGTTGAAGGTGCCCGCGTTGTCGGTTATGCCGATCGTATCGGCACGGTATCTTATAACGACAAGCTTTCGAAAAAACGCGCTATTGCCGTGCGTGACTACCTCGTAGCGCATGGCGTAACCAACGCCAGCGTGACGAAAACCCGCTGGGTCGGCAAATCAAAGCCGTCGGCGAATTGTGACAAGGATATGAGGCGTGTGCAATTGATCGACTGTCTGCAGCCGGATCGCCGCGTGGAGGTTGAGATTGTCTACCATGCTGAAACCCATAAGCCGGGCAAGCATTAATAAACCTGGTTGATAAGGCTACGGCAGCGAGAAAGCCGCGCGCTGTAGCTTTATCAAAAACCAGCAGGGCAGCGGGAAAAGAATAACCGCCAGCAGACACTCCATAAGGACGGGGAGGACCGGCAGGGCATGCCACAAGATAAGGCCCTGCAGGCCCCATTCGGCGCCCATGACGATAAAAACCGTCAACGCAAACCCGAACCACATCATGAAGAAAGAATGGCCGGCGAAAAAACGCCGCTGATGGAAAATCACTTGATGTGCAGCGACAAAGAGAAGTGCCGAAAGACCCAGGGGCAAAAAATTAACGGCGTCATGCAAGAGACCGATGGTGAAGGCCATGCTTGGCCGGAATAAATCGGGCCGATGGATCGCCCAATAATAAACCGCCATCAACGCCAGCGGTGGTGCCACTGTTCCGAACCAGGGCAAGGGCCAGGCGATGACGCCGAGCAAGGTGCACAGAATGGCCGTGCCGAAAGGCAGAATCATCCGCGCGCCGCTATCAAGACGTTGCCAGAAAACATTAAGCATGCAGCGTTCTTAAAGCATTTTTTGCCCGAAGGCGAGCCCGCGTGTTAGGGCGCCGGTTTGACCGGCGGCGGGTTACGCAGGAAGCTTTCATCCATTTTGTATTTCTTGAGAATGGTATCGAGCGTTCCATCATATTCGATATTACGCAGCAAATTGTCGATGACATCCTTAAAGCGCCAGTCGTCAGGCGGCAACAGCATAATATTGGGGAAAACATTCATCGGCTTATCAGGAAAGGCGTTTTTGACCTTGCCGGGATTGTTGGCGACATAGGCCGCCATTGAACCGGCATCGACAAGAATGAAATCCGCCTTTCCGGTTGTCAGGGCCTCGATCATGTCCGAATTTGTTCCCAATTCGGGCAGGGCGAATATCTTGGTCTTAGGGAAACGCGTTGCCAAAAGAGACGCGTCCGCACTTCCATCGATATTTGCTGCTATGTATTGATCGGAATTTAAATCTTCAGGGCTGTTGAAATTACGTTTGTCGTCCTGTCGCGTCCAGACATAAAGCGGCGAATAAATCTGCGGCGCAGAAGCCAGAACATTTTTTATACGTCCGGGATTGAGCCAATAACCTGCGCAGGCCATATCAACCCGACCGTTTTTCACACTCTCGGTGACGGTGCCCCAACCAAGTTCTTCCTGCCAGACAATTTTCACGCCGAGGCGTTTGCCGACCTCTTCCATCATGTCGTGGAAGATACCTACCTTCTCATTGGTTTTTGGATCGATGTAGAACAGCGGATTCCAGGACGTATAGCCGCAGCGGATCTCGCCGGTACGTAGCACGTGCTCATAGGTGGTTTCTTTGGCTGTCGTCCCTGCTGATCGCGACAGATCATGCGTGAACAGCAGGACCACAATCAGGGCAACAATCGCGGAAAGGGCTATGGATTTTAGCAATTTTGGCATTATTCACTTTTTCGTGGCTTGGGCATCTGCAAAAGAGTACCAACTTTTGTGGCTAACGGATTGAAAGCGCCGCCCTTCAAATTGAAATCGACCAGTCGGACATAGCTGATACGGCCAAGATCGGCGGCAGGAACGATGCTTGTTGTTCCATGCGTCGATTCTGCCACCATTCCCACCGGTAATCCCGGCGGGAAAATACCGCCATGACCCGAGGTCACGACACGTGATCCAGCCCCGATAACCGCGTCATGCGGCAGATAAAGCAGCTTGGGCGCGAAGGAATTGTCGCCGGCCAGAATGGCGCGATCACCAGAACCCGCAATGGTGACGGGTATGCGCGAATTCAAATCCGTAATCAAAAGCACGCGTGATGACCAGTCGCCAGCCTCGATCACGCGGCCAATTAATCCATCGCCTGTCATGGCCGCCATGCCTTCGCGCACGCCGTCAACCTTGCCAGCGGTAATAATCAGGCCACGCATGAAAGGACCACCGGTATCGGCGATGACGCGCGCCGAGATATAGGCGACGCCTGGTTCCGTCTTGAAGTGAAGCAATTCACGCAATTCGCGATTTTCATTCTGCAACCCAATCATGGCATTTTGCCATTGCCTCATCTGATCATTGGTCGCGCGCAGTTTCTGGTTTTCTTGATGCAGATACAGGTAGCTTTTTGCTGTGCCTATGCCGTTTTCAACCAGCAGTGCCGGGCGCGACAACGCATCCAGAACAGGCGCTAGGCCATCGACCACATGCACGCGCATACCTTGAATGAGCGCCGGCTGCACCCGGTTCAAGAGCAGGACCCCGAGCGCCAGGATGATAAAGAAGAGGAAAGAAAAACGCTGAACCATCACGCGCCAGGGCAGCGTGACCGAAATCCATCGAGAGGAGCGGGAACGAGGAAGCATAGACTAAAGAGAACCAGAGAAGTCGGTAAGGTAACGTATGATAACCCAGAATCCAATCGGAAATATTAACGCCTTAACTATTGGATTTTTCAAGTAATTCGCCGGCAGCCTGATAGACCTTTTCTACATCCAGCCCCCCCATAAGATTAGGGCTGACAGCCGCAGGGGAGGATAGTCGGCCAAGTAATTCCTCCCGGCTTTCGGGTGTATGTACCACATGGCCGCCCCAAGGACCGTAGACGTCCTTCTCGCCGGGCCCGAACAGGCCAAGGACGGGAATATGTATGGCCGCCGCCAGATGCATAAGACCGGAATCATTGCCGATATAAAGCGCGCATTCTTTCAGGCAGGCAGCGATGGTCAGCAACCCATGCCCGATGATCGGAATACATTTTCCAGCGGGCAGAGCTTGACGAAAGGGCTGGACGATCTCATTTTCCGATTCACTCGCAATGACAAGGACAGATGCTTTCGGCAGAGGCCCGTCTTCCGCCGTAAGTTTTTGTGCCAATGCGACGAAGCGTTCAACCGGCCATTGTTTTGGTGGCCAGTTGGCCGCGGGTCCAAGGGCAAGGAGGGGGCGCGCCGATGGCAGGAGGTGCGCAGCTTCCTGTTCGGCTTGTGTGTCCAACCAGATATGGGGCGCGGGCGGTTGGGCGATCTGGATGACGCGGGCGTTTTCGATCACCTTATGTTGTCCTCTATGACGGCCGCGATACAGGCGCTTGTCCGCAAACAAAAGACGTGTAATCAGGCTGTTGCGTAAGTCGACAATGAGATTCCAACGGGTTGCAACGCAATCCGACCAAAGACTTAGCCAATGAAAATTTAATCTTTGTTTCTGAAGCATGATAAGGCGCTCCAGCCGCGGCACGGCGCGGAAAAGCCCTGCGGCATAAGGTCCGCAGACAATCGTAAAACGGGCGTTAGGATAATGCTCAACGAGCTGTGTTAAAACGCCGGTCGAAAGTACAGCGTCCCCCAGCCGGTTCGAGGTGATAAAGAGAATTTTCATGGATCAGCGCCGCATGAAAATATCTGGCCCGGCCTGTGGATCTTCATGCTGTTCGAAAGGAACCCGGATTCCTGCGATTTCCGCATAGCGACCGGCGCGGTCATTGAGTAGCAGGGGATAACAGCGTTGCAGAGCCTCGGTGGGGGCTTCATTCGCCCGCGGAATAAACGCCCCGCCCCATATGACCGGCTTGGGATGTTCGATATAGCGCCTGAATAATTCAGCGGTATGTTCTGTCGAGGTTTCGAGATAAACGATCCGCGTCAGGGCAGCGAGTTCCCGCAGTATATCTTTGTTGGCGTAAATCACACTGCCGGATGTATCGATCGCGAGCGGTCGTGTTAATTTGGCGCCGCGCAGTCTGGTGATAATTGTCTGCATGACCGCATTCTCGCTGTCCATGTATTTTTGGCTGGCGGCGCCGTAACGCGCCTCATAGGGCTGGCCCATCCAAGCGGCGATATCATAGGCAACGATATTCTCTTTAAAATCGCTGATGAGCTTTTCCCCGATCAAGGCGTCGCAATTGACATGCTCGAACCCCGCTTCGGCGGCGAGGCGTTCGGCCCAATAGGTTTTGCCAATATTCGACATGCCTATCAGGGTTATATGTGGCGATTGTCGTCTTTCCTGATCCATTCTTCCATTGTTACGGGTATGGCCGCTATAATACAAGACAGGGATAACCGGGTTTGTGCAAAAGGACCGAATGACAAAAGCGCCGAAAATCGTGGACATCTTTACCGACGGTGCCTGCAGCGGCAATCCAGGCCCCGGCGGTTGGGGCGCGATTTTGCGCTGTGACGGTGTAGAAAAAGAGCTTTCCGGCAGCGCGGCGGCAACCACCAACAACCGTATGGAGCTTATAGCCGCGATCGTCGCGCTGGAAACACTCACATGTTCGTCCCGGGTTCGTCTTCATACCGATAGCCAATATGTGCAGAAGGGCATGACGGAATGGTTGCCGGGATGGAAAAAGCGCGGTTGGAAAACCGCCGATAACAAGCCGGTAAAAAACGCCGATCTGTGGCAACGATTACAAACTGCCGTGGCGCCGCACGAAGTCGACTTTATTTGGGTGCGGGGGCATGACGGACATCCCGAGAATGAACGCGCTGATCGACTGGCAGTAGCGGCGATAGACCGCACTCTCTCCTAGGATCAAGAAGAGAAATCTTGTTCGTATCCGTTGTATAGAGAAGCGTTACAACCAGAGGGTATTCAAAAGCCGGATTGCGGTGCCCGATACTTGGGTCTTTATCCAACATAGATTGCGTATGATAACTTATAGAACACATCGCACGTACAGACATAAGGCGCGCGAGCTCTAAAGCCGCATAATCAGGATTTACACTGTAGGCTTTATCCTCGAGGGGATACTGATTATGAAGAGGGCTGCGGTTGTACTGCCGCACAAGGGCGCGCCGGAAATCAATTTCTGCCCTCATGGCTTTATCAAGCGCTAAATCACCCCAAGTTCGTGGGTAGCTGGCGAATTTTTTTGCGGCGCCACAGTCGGTGTGAGCCATAATAAACCAGATCGGCCGGATGGGGTTTTGTGTACGGCTAAAGGTTCTTGCTCTTTGAGGATCAGCCGCCCAGGTTAAGTATAAATGGGTCGCCACATGGGCCGGATGTGCGATTGCCTGCTCGGGATCGTAAGGGGAGAAGATGTTGCCGGCATAGCTGTCGGCCTTCAGCTCTCTTGTGCGAAACGAAAAAAGTACATGCGGTGGCGTGCGCGGATCGATGCAAGACGTGAAGCGGATAAGGGGAGTTGGTTGAATGATTTGCTTGGTGGCAAGTGGCCGCCCGCAAAGCTGGGCCCGATATTGCTTAAAACCTAAAAGAACACGCTGAACAGAACAATTGTCGTTGATAGATTCAGGAACGACCAAACAGCGCTCAATTGTTTTAATATTTTTGTCGATGATGTGTTCTAAATAAAGCATTTTATCCAAAAATTTTGCCGGAATTATAGCCCGCTTTATAGCGCAGGCGCCGTTTAAAAATCCAGAAGTATGGCATTATGGTTAATGTCATAAAAACAGCCGCTGTCCTGAAACAGCGGCTGTTCAATGAAACGTCCTGTTTTTCTTAGGCGGCGATACGTGCGGCGCACGCTTCGGCGCTTGATACTTCAAAGGCACCAGCCTTCTCAACATCGAGGGTTTTGACGACACCGTTTTCGGCGTAAAGCGCGAAACGCTGTCCACGTGTGCCGAGGCCGTAGCCGGTGCCGTCCATCTCAAGGCCAAGCGCCTTGGTGAAGGTGGCATTGCCATCAGCCAGCATCAGAATGCCGTCGGCCTTTTGCTGTTCTTGCCATGCCTTCATGACGAACGGATCATTGACAGACAGGCAAACAACATCGATGCCCTTGGTCTTGAACTCACCAAGGCGAGCAACGAAGCCGGGAAGATGTTTGGATGAACAGGTTGGCGTGAACGCGCCCGGCACCGAAAACAGCATGACTTTCTTGCCCGAGAAAACGTTGTCGGTGGAAAGATCTTTCATGCCGTCACCCGTTAGCTGTTTCAGCGTGACGGATGGAATTTTGTCGCCAACTTTAATGGTCATGTCGGTCCCCCTTGAAAGGATTGGTCGAATGCCCGTCATTAGCAAGAATGCGGGGAATAGGCAATTCGGAGCTCATAAACGGGCATTCTTCTTGTATGGACAGGGGTGTTGTCATTATCCCTTAAAACGTGAACCTGAAGCCACCGGAGAGGGCGTGTTCGGTATAGCCGCCATTGAGGCGGGCGTCATAGGTGAGAAAGACCCGGCTATGCCGGGAGAGTTCCTGGGTGAGCGCCAGGCCGACGGTGGCACTGTCACGGCCATACTGGGCGCCGGCTATGGAGAAAGTATTGCCGGGGCTGCTGAGGAACGCGGCGTTAACGGATTGGCTCTGATCCATGTTCTCATGCTCCCAGGCGAGATGGATCTCAGGCGTGAGGATGCCGTTCCCGGATGTCTTGATGGGAGTGCTGGCCCGGAGACCAAGCGTGCTGATCAGCGAGTTGCTGGAGCCGGGTGCTATGATGAGGTTGGTCACCCCGTCGCCGCTTTCGGTGAAACCATCGGTATGGGTATAGGTATAATCGAGGCCAACATAAGGAGTGAGCGTTAGGTCGTCGGTGGCGTGCAGCGCATAACCAAGCTCGGTGGAGGCGGTGTAATCCTGACCAGAGAACCCCCCTGAGGGGTTGGCCGTAAAACCGCCGATGTTCAGAGACCGGCTGCTGTTATAGTTGTTCCAGCCGAAGCCGGCCGTGCCATTCACATAAAGCGGACCGTCATGCCAGCCACCATAGAGTACACCATTATAGCTGTTGGTGCCGGAAGAGGCCGAGCCGTCGGTAAAGCGCAGATCGGTGCGGGCGTATTGCGCGGCGAGGCCCATGGTCCAGTTGGCGTCAAGTTTTTCATCGGCCCCGAAAATCACGCCGCTGCGATCCTGATTGAAACCGGCCACGCCGTTCTGTGCCGCGCCGCTGGCGAAGCTGCCGAAGCCGCGCATCCAGCCGCTCAGACGGTCCCCCGGCGGCAGCATGGGAAACAGCGGCGTACCGGTCAGCGCCGCCATCTGCAAATGGTTGCCGACCATGTTGAGGGACATCACATCCGAACTGGTATAGCCCCCGCCGGCCAGCAAGCGCTGCTGCACGCTATTGGCAAGACCTGATGAAACCCCGCGCAAGGCCGTGATGTTCTGGGCGGTCGCAGGGCCGCTCAGCTGGGTGGCAGCATTTTGCAGTTGCGGCGCGGTCAGACTATTGATGGCCGTCGAAAGGCTTTGGGCTACGGGGTTGTTATCACCCGACAGCCCGGCGATGAAATCATTCACAGCCGGTATCGAGGAAGAAGTAGGTGGGGGAGATGCTCCTGCACCCTCCCCGGTCACAGAAAGACTGAAAGCCTTGCTGCCATCGGCAATGAGACTAACCAGAAAATCGTTGGATGCTGTCACACTTGTGAAGCTGCCGCTAAGGCTGCTGCTGGCCGAGATGATATCGGCGTAAGTGTGGGCTACGCCGATGACCCATCCACTGCCTTGTGGGACGATCTTCAGCGCGCCATTCAAGACAATCGTTGTGGCACTGAGTGTGGGCGCTGTGCTGGTTGTCACATTGAGGACGAGTGTTCCTCCCGGACCTTGGGTATAGGTGCCTATATTTCGGATGCTGCCGTTTGAGGGAACAGTCAACATCCCGCCGGTGAGGTTGATCATATCACCCTCGCCGGTGTTGTTAACATTACCGATAATGGAGCCGGTTACTGTACCATCATTGATATTCAGCGCATCGTTCCCGGAAAGCCCGATATCGCCGACGATCTGTCCATCGTTTTGATTGATGGTTTGGCCTTGACCGCTGTCATAGATTGCCCAAGCTGCGCCACCGCCGGTCGCCGCCGCTTCAATGGTTCCGCTGTTGGTAAGATTATTGACACCAGCGATGCTATAAGAAGTGCCGTCAGTGCCGCTCGTGGCTGTGATCGTGCCGGTGTTGATTAGACCCCCCGTAATCGTTGTGTTCGCTTGAATGCCATAAGAAGTGCCGCCATTGCCGCTTGTGGCCGCGATCGTGCCGCTATTTGTCAAATTGCCGGAAATGGAGCTGGTGGGAAGAATGCCATAAGAAGTGCCACCATCGCCGCTCGTGGCCATGATCGTACCGCTATTTGTCAAATTACCGGAGATCGTTGAGCGGTTGCTGAAAAGGCCGTAGGAGGTACCCCCATTGCCGCTTATGGCTGCGATCGTACCACTATTTGTCAGATTGGCTGTTGCAATTGTTAAATTTGAATTATCAATGCCATAAGAGGTGCCGCCATTGCCGCTTGTGGCCATAATCGTGCCGCTATTTGTGATGTCGCCCGTGACATTTCCGTTGAAGTTATATATGCCCCAAGAAATGCCGCCATTGCCGCTTGTGGCCATAATCGTGCCGCTATTCGTCACATGTCCTGTAATCTGGACAGTTGAGTAAATAGAGTCGCACAGACCACAAGGCCGACTTTCGTCGCCGCTGGTGACTGTGATTGTACCACTATTTGTCATACTGCCTGTAATGGCACCTTCAGTGTCTATGCCGAGATTGTAAAAACTAGCGCCGTTATTCGTAACCGTAATTGTACCGGCGTTTGTTACATTGCCGGTAACGCTGGCGGTATCATCGATCAGAATGCCGGCCGTACCGTTATTGCCCGATGACATCGTAAGGGTGATCTGACCATTATTAATAACATCCCCGCTGATTCTGCTGCTGTTGGCGACAAGAATTCCGGCGATATTGTTGCCGGCGTTTGTTTGGTTGATCGTGCCGTTGTTGATGATATTGCCTGTGACTGTTGAGGCGTTGACGCTGAGGCTGGCAGCGAATATGCCTGCGGAATCGGTAGAGACATAAGGCGTGTCATTGCCATTGATAACGCCAGTGCTGGCGTTCGTGATGTTGCCAATAGATGCCCCATTCGCTAACGCAATATAGTCAACCGTACTGGTGTTGTTGATGTCCGAGAAACTACCGGGGCCAATGTCGGTGGTATGAGCTCCGCCACCGCCCAGCCATGTCACGACAAGGTCATAGGCATTACCGCCGTCCGGTGTCAGGCTGACCGTGAATTGCGGCGAAGCCGATGTGACCGAAGAAAAAATACCGTTCAGCGTTGTGGCATCGATGGCATCTGTATACGTATGCGGTGTGAGGAACCCCCCCCCTCCCGGTGCAATGACCAAAGCACCATCAAGGTTGAGTGTGCCCGCATTAAGTGCCGCTGATCCTGCGGTTGAAACCTGCAACACAAGAGTACCGTCGGCCCCCTGCGTATAGGTGCCCATCCCATTGACGGTGCCACCTGGAAGAACCGTTAGCGTCCCGCCTATCAAATGGACCTGATCCGCGCCGCCGCCGGAAATCGATCCGGTCACCGTTCCGCCATTGATGTTTAGTGTATCGCCGTTGCCCGATAACCCGATATTGCCGATGATGTTACCTGCATTTTGGTCGATAGTGAGAGCAGTGCCCGCGCTACATATTGCACATCCTCCGGCCGCAGTGATCGCGCCGGTATTGGTTATCCCACCTATAATCGTGCCGCTGTTATAGATACCATAGGCAGTACCTCCGACACCCGCTGTTGCCGTAATCGTACCGCTATTTGCTACATAGCCGGAAACCACGCCAGCGTTAGAAATGCCGCCGATATTGTATGACGAATACGTGGTACTGGTGGCTGTGATCGTGCCGTTATTCGCAATATGACCTGTAATGGCAGCAGGTGTGTCAACCACAATACCCCAAGCCTGTTGGCTGCCCGATGTGGCTATCGCCATCGTACCATTGTTTGTGATGTGACCGCCGACGCTGCTGGTGTTGGCAACAAGAATGCCGGTGACGTTGTTGGCGGCATTCGTCTGGCTGATCGTGCCGTTATTGGTAATGTTTCCTGATAGCGTTGCGTTATAAAGGCCTATGCCGAAGGCCCAATTTTGGCAGCATTTTGCGGTAATGCTCGTTGGGGTATTGCCGTTGAGAACGCCATTGCTGGCATTCGTAATATTGCCAACGCTGCCGTTGACGACGGCAACATAATCAAGGGTCGACGCGTTATTGATATCTGAAAAACTACCAGGGCCCAGATCGATGATATTGCTTGAGCTCGCCAGCCCTGGTTGGATCAATGTTAGGTCAAGAGCGTTGCCGCCGTCGGCTGTAAGGCCGACCGTGAACTGCGCTGCATCGGATGTCACAGACGAGAAACTGCCGTTCAAAGTCGTAGCGTTTATAATATTATAATAGGCATTTACCAAACCAAAGCCGTTGCCTTGCGGCGAGATAACCAGAGATCCATCGAGGTTGATAGTATTGGCGGAAATACTGCTGCCACCCGAACTCGAAACTTGCAACACCAAATGACCATTCGCGCCCTGCGTATAGGTGCCTATATAATTGATGCTGCCAGTTGAAGGAACCGTTAGTGCGCCGTCTGTCAAAAAGATCTGATCCGCGTTACTGTTGCCAAAGATCGATCCGGTCACTGTCCCCCCATTGATGTTTAGTGTGTCGGAGCCAGACAGCTGGATATCGCCGGTGAGAACTCCAGCGTTTTGGTTGATGGTAAGCGGATTGCCAGCACTCAATATTGCATAAGCATCGTTAAATGGCCCAAGCGCTGTAATCGTGCCGGTATTTGTGATTTCACCCCCCGTGAGGGTGCCGTTGTTGTCAATACCGACACTGCAGCAATTGCCACCGCCGATTGCGGTCGTTGCTGTGATCGTACCGCTATTCGTGATGCTGCCTGTAATTATGCCGTTGTTATAAATGCCGCTGGAGGTACCGTTGGTGCCGCCTGTAGCCGTGATCGTGCCGCTATTCGTGACGTTACCCGTAATGGTGCCGTTGCTGTCGTTAAAGATGCCATTTGAGTTACCGCCGGTACCGGCCGTGGTCGTGATTGTGCTGCTATTCGTGACATTGCTTGTAATAGTGCCGTTGTTATAGATGCCATAGTAGGTATTATTGGCACTGCTTATGACTGCAATCGTATCGGTGTTTGTAACACTACCTGTGACGCTGGCGGGAGTGTCGATAAAAATGCCGGCGGCATTGTTGCTGCCCGATGCCGTGATGGCGATCTGGTTGTTGTTGACAATGTTGCCGCCGGCACTGCTGGTGTTGGCAACAAGAACTCCAGCAACATTGTTGGTGGCGTTTGTCTGGCTGATCGTGCCGTTGTTAATGATGTCCCCTGATAGCGTCGTGTTATCAAGGCCGATGCCAAAAGCGTAAGACCCGCAACAATTGGTCGAAATTGTCGTCGGGGTATTGCCGTTGAGGGCGCCGCCACTGGCGTTCGTAATATTGCCGATGCTGCCATTGACGACCGCAATATAATCAAGGGCCGCAGAGTTGCTGATGTCCGAAAAACTGCCAGGGCCGGTATCGGTGATGTTTCCAGCGTACGCAGCGGATGTCGATGCGAGCAATACAACCAGGGCAAAGCCAGGTGACTTCTTCATCCTAAAGACATTCCAGAAGTGGCCGGATCGGCTACGAACCGGGAATGGTATTTAATCATACCTTTACCACTATCGGCGTTTACACCTTAAAATTTGGTTAGTGTTTATTGGGGATTGCAGGACTCGTGTGAGCGTCTTGGATTTAATGTTTCGTATTTCGTGGTGCTGCCGATAGGAATTGAACCTAATGACCCTGTCTTTTCGGTGTTGAAGTGAACGGTGGGCTTGCTTGCCAGAAATTTGAGCTTTTTGCTTTTTTTATTCCTATGAAATCATCCTTGACATGCAACTAATAGGTTGCGTATAATGTCTGCATGGTTACCAATGACTATAACGTGTTCAAGGCTCTTGCCGATGTCAGTCGTAGAGAATTGCTTGACCAGCTGTGCAAGAAGAATGGACAGACGTTGAGCGAGTTGTGCGAGAGGCATGATATGAGCCGTCAGGCGGTGACCAAGCATCTTGTTTTGCTGGAGGAGGCCGGTTTGGTCGTCGCGGCGAAACGTGGACGCGAGAAGCTGCACTATCTCAATCCTGTGCCGATCAACGAAATCTACATGCGTTGGATCGGCAAGTTTGAGCGCAAGCGTGTTCAGGCGCTTTATAACCTTAAACAAGCCTTGGAGGGCGACGACAATGATTAATCAAGACTTCGTCTATACGACCTACATTAAGTCCACACCGGAAAAAGTATGGTCTGCTATCACCAATCCGGAATTCACCCACCAATATTGGGGTGGGCATGAGAATGTTTCCGATTGGAAAAAAGGTTCTGACTGGAAACACACGCATGGCAATGGCGGTAATGTAAGAATTATTGGAAAGGTATTGGAAAGTAATCCACCGAAGCGTCTTGTACTGACCTGGGCCGACCCCGCCGACACGGATGATGATTCCCGCGTAACGTTTGAAATCGACACCGCCGGGGACATGGTACGCCTCAATGTCATCCACGGTAACTTCAAGCCCGGCTCGGTTATGGCTGGTAAAGTTGCCATGGGTTGGCCGCTTGTACTCTCCAGCCTGAAGTCAATGCTGGAGACCGGCAAAGCCATTGATGTCATGGGTATTAAGGCTGCGCTCGGCCAAAGCTGCAACGGCGAAGCAGCAGCATAATATAAATCCACACGCACTGCCGGTATTTGTTGCCGGCCGTGCGTGAGAGGATATAATTGATAGCGGAATGCAGCCGGCGAGTGCTTTTAAAGTTTCCGCTATGCGTTCACCTTTTTTCTTTGTTTGTCTGTGAGACCTGCGCTTAAGTCCCGCACAGTCCCGCAAATAATAGAACGTGCTCTCCCTCAAACGGCTAACCCTTTGAAAAATGATGCTGCCGATAGGAATTGAACCTACGACCCCGTCCTTACCAAAACATTCTTCTATGTGCAATTTTCTTTTGATTGCCAAATAGTTATGCGAATGGGTTGTGCAATTGAATTTCGAGTTACGCCCTGTTACTGCCTTGTTTTGTCTAGTTACGGCCAGTTTCTATTGCACAAAAAATTGAACATATTCTGAGCTGGTTTAACCTTGTATGGTCTATGAAAATTGATGAGAAGCAAGAGGGCGCCATGACAAAGTACTGTCGCTGTAATCACTGTCAGGGTCATCCCGTTACTATACGACCCGATGACATGGACATCAAATGCTCGGCATGTGGGCAAATCTGCGAAGTGCTAGACCCCGAGCACTTTAAGCAAGCCTTTGAAGCGGGGGCAATTTACAATATTGATCCGCGTACCGGTGGCCCAGCTAAAAAGAAGAAACGATAGATGATCGAAGCATTTCTTTTAAAACACATCGGTTATTTAGTATCGCCATTTAAATGGTTGTATAATTTGGCTGTCGATCAAACACTCATAACAATTGAGGGCCAAGCCGTTCTTGGTGAACCTGATAAACTTTTTGCAGTTGTTGATAGGGGCAATAGGTCGGGTTATTTAAACTTTTCGATTTTGACTAGTGCTGAAGGTGAAGTCGAATTATTATCTATCCAAATAAGCTACACCGCTCCGCTCCAATTAACCGACCCAGGTAATAGGGGGTTTTTTAAAGGGGCGATGGTCTCTGATCAAACATATCCTTTTGCCTTAGTTTGGACGGGCAATGTGATTATACGCAAAGATCTGCTTCAAATGTTCGCGGTTGAGACCCACTTTCCAACCTCCCTAAGCGAAGCGCACGTAACGTTTAAAATCCGCTCGCGCCGAATTAAACAATCTATTGGAGGATACAGAAGTTACGGTCGTGAGCACGAAAGAGTATTGGAACAAACTATACATTTAACAAATAAGCCTATTACAGGCTTAAGGCTGCCCCCCAAAACTGGTTTTAGTACTCCGCAGCGTTTTTTCGTTGAAAGTGGGATGACCTTAGGTGGGCAGAAAGGCGATGGGCCAATTCTGGTGCACCAACGCTTTGATGACGGAACAGTTTCAACAGAAGAATACCAATTCTGAACTATCTTCAATTCATGGGCGCGTGGTCACGACAAAATGGAATTGCTTAAATTTAAAACGGAAACATCTGACTTGAAGAAACTAGGGCAAGTTCGTTTGAACCTGCTCATCGGATGTATGCACTCACATAACGAATTAGCCGTACTCAATAGGCTTTTGCTTTTTGCGCAAAATGAAACTGCTCAGGGCGAAGCGTATGCCTCCGTTAAGGCGATTCAAGTATGGACTTATTTACAAATTGTCATCGGAAAACTTTTTGAAACCTGGATCATGCTCAAAGAACGCCTGCTGGATAATGCAGAACAGGCGGAATTAATAACCTCACTAACCGAAAAACAAAAAGAAAGTTTGAGCTGGCTGACAAACTATTTCGGTCGTAATCCACTGAAGAAGAGCCCATTGAAAATCATCAGGGATAAAACAGGGTTCCATTACGATGGAATGGATTTAGGACAGGTCCTAAATAAAATACCAGAGTCAGAGCAAGAAGTTTACTTAGCCAGACATCCCGCAAACACGACATATGTTGTCGGTTCAATGACGGTGTTTAGGGCGGCTTTTTCTTTAGTTGCACAAGAATGTGGACTTGCAGGTGAGGTCGATATTGTAAGAGCTGGTATGTTGAAAGTTATGGATGATACCAAAGAAGTAAATCTACTGATGCATGATGTGCTTTATGGCCTCATAAAGCATTTACTAGAAACGGCCAAAGGCGGAGACTTAGGTGACCCAGCCATGGTTATAGCTGTTGAAGATGTGCCCACGCCCGATCAAATTGGTATCCCCTGCGTAATTAAAATTGGCAAAGAATAGACATTGGAGGGTATTCCTAGCCTGTAATGGTAAACTACTCAGTTATTGCAGTTTTTGGAAACGTATTCACGTGACATAGCATAGAAAAA
>Ga0206945_1001_pt1 | contig 183213 bp, 182 predicted proteins | sample Alteio_BWOrgHeat_5_FD_152982 | JGI IMG/M metagenome (GOLD analysis project Ga0206945, IMG submission 152982) | Enriched cells from forest soil in Barre Woods Harvard Forest LTER site, Petersham, Massachusetts, United States -... | ecosystem: Environmental > Terrestrial > Soil > Temperate forest >... | reverse complement strand
TCAGGCCGCCGCAAAGGTAGCGAAACTGATGATCTTTCTGATTTTTCTTTAAGACATCTAGGCGAGTCTGATGGACTATTATTAAAGCAATCCCTGAAGGCTGCGCTCGAATCTCTTTCTAAACCAGAAAAAGCAGTTTTCGACTATCGACATGAGGAAAATTTAGAGTATGAAGAAATAGCTCAAGCTATGAAACTCAAGGCAACAACTGTAAGACAGATTTATTCCCGTGCATGCAAAAGGCTTCGTGAGAATATTATAACAAGTCACCGTCTCTCTGCCGCTGCTTGATCTAGAAGGGGTTATATTCTTGATATCTTATCAACCCACACGGCTTTAAGCATCAAAAACGCCCTCATCTCTTCCTGTATCCCCATTATCGACAGGGAAGTTAATGCCCCCATTATCCCGGCATTTTAGGCATTCTCAAAGTCTTGCCCCTGAGAGTCGCTACATAATTTACCTTATTAACCTATTCAACAACCCTCTTTACATTCACAATGTATAAGTGCACATGCACCACAAAGCACTTTACACAACAAAGCCAACGCCGGCCGATCGACCTAGGTCGACGCCGGCTGGATAAAGCTTCAAATTACAAAGCACTTTGAATTATAAAGTAAGCAGGCAAAAACGAAGCCCGATCCGGCTCCCCCCCGGGCTTTCAGGGTAGAACCGAACCGGGCTTGTCGCGCTCCGCCGGTGGAGTCGTGCAGTCAAGCAGTCAAGCAAGGCAGAGGCGAGCTTACCGCCCGCTCTATTCGATTGGAGCGCGGGCGCGGCCGGAAGTCTTCAGCGTGAAGCCCTGATGGTTCGCCTTGGCGGTGGTCCCATTCGCTTGGCCATCGGCCAGGGCAGTGAAACAGAGGCACGGTACATGCATGGTAGTTTCTCCTCGGAGTAACGGACAGAAGTGAACTGCAAAAACTGCCTACACTATATAGACCGTTCCAAACCCGATTTGTGACACCAACCCCAAAAAAAAGTTCCCTCCTCAAGCAATAGGCTGGATTACTAAATGGAGAACGCCGGCAGGCGTAAAAATTCTGCCGGCAGGCAGGATTTTGGTCTCCATTTAGTAATACAGCATATTGCTTGTCTATATCATATCTATATCATAAACATTACATGTTACACGCCAAGCCCGAAGAAAAATCTACAAAAACCAACAAAACCACCGTAAATTAGCCCCCACAACAACCACTAAACAGCACACATGATCATAAACGGCGGCAGCCGATCCAACGCCCTCTGGTTCACAAACCACCTCACCAACGCTGGGGAAAACGAGCGCGTAACACTCTGCGAAATCCGAAACCTCGCCGCTTCAACGGTAAGTGAAAGCTTCCAGGAGATGGGTGCTATCGCCCAGACCACCCAATGCAAGAATTGGTTTTACCATGCCAATATAAACCCGCGCGGGAATGAATTGTTAACTAGCGAGCAATGGCAAACCGCCGTCGATAGGTTAGAAACAAATCTCAACCTCACGGACCACGCAAGGTTCGTGGTCGAACACAAAAAATACGGCCGAACCCACCGACATGTCATCTGGTCACGTATCGACACCGACCGCATGCGCGCTGTGGCAATGACCGACGATTACGAGCAACACCAAATCACCGCCCGCAGCCTCGAGCGCAGCTTTGGCCTCCAACCGGAAGAAAGCGTTTTTGAGAGAGGCGGCACCAAAGCAAGGCCAGAACGTCGGCCAGAAAATTGGGAAACATTCCGCGGCAAGCGCAGCGGCATCGACCCCCACACCGTTAAGAACGAAGTCACCGCGCTTTGGAAAAGCGCCAAGAGTGGTAAAAAGTTCGCCGAGGAATTGAAGGCGCGGGGCTACGTCCTCGCCCGCGGTGATAAAAGCCTCTTTTGTTTAGTCGACAAGGCCGGAGACTCTCACAGCCTGACACGGCGAATAGCTGGCATAAGGCTCGCGCAATTGGTAAAATTCATGAAAGACATCACCCATAAATCTCTGCCAAGCGTAGACGAAGCCCGTGCAGCAATCCTTGGCCGGAAGCCCATTAAACCCAAGCAGCCCAACCGCAACGCCCAGGCCTCAGGCAGCAAACAGAGAAAATCAAAAAGAAGCCCGGGTTCTTCTAAAAAGCGAGACGCTGAAAAATATCCATGAGGTAAATTCATACTAATTAGTGTAGATCTCGCCACGCGAAAATACGCGGCAACCCGGACGGATACAACATCGAGATTGCCTATAGGCCTTGGCTCTACAAATAAAAGGTGCGAGCCATCTCGCGATCCGCAATCTCATCCTTTGGTTTCAACGATCTACTGGCTGCTGAGGACTGCGACCTCCTCCGCCCGGCTATACCGGGAAGGCTTCACCATGGGTGTCACGTCGGTCAGGCTGGAAATTCCCGAAGGCGTCAGCGTCTATCCTCGTTTCTTCCACGAACTCAAAACCTCATTCCGCTAGACAACCTAGCGCCGAAGTTTGGAAAAACCAGCGTTAACATTTGTCAAACATTATTTGGGAATAAAACACGAGCTTCGTTTGTCTATTCACTAGAAGGCCCCACACCCTCGAACCACGGAGCCGTAAAATGGACATGGACGATTTCAAGAATAAAGTATCCAACGGGTTACCAATGAACCGCCGGTCGGCACTTAAGTGCGTGGCTACCTGGGCCGGTACAGGAGTGGTGTGGGCATTGGTTGGGGGCGTGCCGAAAGCTTTTGCTGCCGATGCTGCGGGAGCCACCATGGCTGCCAGTGCCGGTGCTAGTGCTTTCAATTTTGTGCAAATCAGCGATAGCCATATCGGTTTCAACAAGGCGGCTAATCCTGAACCCCTCAAATTCCTGCAAATTGCCATTGATCGCATCAATGCGATGCCGGTGAAACCTTCTTTCGTTCTTCATACCGGCGATATCACGCATCTATCGAAAGCCGAAGAATTTGATACTGCCGCCGAGGCTTTGAAAGCTTTGTCCGCACCCGTGCATTATGTTCCCGGCGAACATGACACCCTCGATGAAGGTGGCGGCAAATTGTTCCTTGATCGTTATGGCAAAGGCACCAAAGGCAATGGCTGGTACAGCTATGACGACCACGGCGTACATTTTATTGCGCTCGTCAATGTTTTCAATCTCGAGCCGGGCCATGAAGCAAAGTTGGGTGCCGATCAGTTAAAATGGCTGGCCGATGATTTAAGCGCCGTGAGTTCGAGTACGCCAATTGTCGTCTTCACCCATATTCCACTTTGGACAGTGTATGAACCATGGGGCTGGGGAACCGAAGACGGTGAACAGGCGATTGCCCTCCTGCGGCGATTTGGTTCCGTCACTGTGCTGCACGGCCATATCCATCAGGTCATCCAGAAAGTCGAAGGCAATATCACCTTCCATACCGCGCGTGGCACCGCCTATCCGCAACCCAAGCCCGGTGAAGCGCCATCGCCTGGCCCCATGCTGGTGCCAGCTGATCAGTTGCGTTCTTATCTCGGCTTGACCAGCGTGAATGTGATCGAAGGTGGTCATACACTGGCACTTACCGATGCAACGCTTGTCTAAATATGCGCAACGGAAAGGTACTCATATGAAATACATTGCGGCCTTTGTCTTCTTTATGTTTATGGCTTCACCGGCGTTCGCGGCGGATGCTCCGGCGAACCAGATCGTGATCAACGAGTATATGTATATGCCTGCCACGCTTAATGTTGTCACCGGCACAAAGGTCACTTGGGTCAATCACGATGAGGTTCCACATACGGTTGTGGACGCCGACAAAGCTTTTCATTCGGCTGCGTTGGACACCGATGATACTTACAGTTTCACTTTCACAAAGCCCGGCACCTATCACTACTTCTGTACCCTACACCCGAAGATGGTGGGAACGATTGTCGTCGCGGATACGAAATAACTCATGAGCGATGCACCAGCTCAATATACGGCCACAGCCAAAACCCTCCACTGGCTTATGGCACTTTTAATCGGCTGTATGTTATTGCTTGGTGTGCTGATGACGACGGACATTCTTCTGGATGGTCCCGAAAAGTTAGTCGCGCTGCACATTCATGAATCTCTTGGCATGATTATTCTTGGGCTTGCAGTTTTGCGATTGATGTGGCGTTTTACCCATCGACCTCCGCCATTTCTCCCTATGCCGCGATGGGAACGTCTGGCCGCGCACGCAACTCACGTAATTCTTTACGCCTTGCTGATTGCCATGCCGTTCGTCGGCTGGATGATGATTTCCACCATGCCGCACAATGCATTGTTTTTCGGACTATTTCCTATCCCGAATCTTCCGGTCTTGCCCGAATTGCCTAACAAGAAAGATATTCGCGCAATACTGATAAATATTCATTGGACGCTGGCCTGGGTCATTGTCGGTTTTGTCGTGTTGCATGCCGGCGCGGCTCTCAAGCACCATTTTCTCGAACGCGATGATGTTCTGCTGCGTATGACACCACGTTTTCTTGAAAGGAGCTTACGATTTATACGCGGAGGCAACTGAAAGCCCTGAATCTCAAAGACGGGGATATAATATTATTTTTGTACTCCGTACCCGCAAATGGTAAGAACGGTCATTGTCGCTGCAGGGAAATAGACCTGTGGCAATACCAAATGAACGGTCATACTTGGGTGTCGAGGAAACATGGGGGCAGGATACGATCAGCATCGGTTTAATGCTTTGATGCTGCCCCATATGGATGCGGCCTATAATCTGGCGCGGTGGCTGACAAACAGTCCCGATGATGCCTCCGACGTGGTTCAGGAATCGTACCTGCGGGCGATAAGATTTTTTGGCAGTTACCGAGGCGGTGTGGCACGAGCGTGGCTACTCACCATAGTACGCAACACCAGTCTGAACTGGCTGACGCAAAATCGAAATCAGAAAACCGTGCCGCTTCCGGAACCGGATGAAGACGGTAAGGGCCAGGAAATTGTTGATGATAAGGCTGACCTCGAATTTGAACTTATTCAAAAAGAGGCAGCCACTACGATGAATGAGCTTATCAAGGCGTTGCCGGTGAAATATCGTGAAGTTGTTATTTTACGGGAAATTGAAGAGCTTTCTTACAAGGAAATTGCCGAAGTGACGGGAATACCTGTCGGCACTGTCATGTCACGATTAGCCAGAGCGAGAAAAGCCATCCAGCAGCATTGGCATGAAAGCGCGGAAAGGAGGATTTCAAAATGAATGACGACGATATTGAGCGGGCCATTAAAACCCATGCAACACGCTACACTGCACCACCGGAACTTTACGATAAAATCGCTCGTATGACGGCGGCGCACCAAATGAATATCGTGCATCCGTCCAAAAAATGGCTCCCGCTTAAATGGGGGTCAACGGGCGCGGGGCTTGCTTTGGCGGCATGCTTCGCTTTCTTGATGGCCGTCAGGCCCGATAACGAATATTTGCTTGAACAACAACTCATCACCAGCCACATTCGCTCACTGCAAGATGGTCACCTGACCGATGTCATTTCGACTGATCAGCACACAGTAAAACCGTGGTTTAATGGACGGCTGGATGTTTCACCGCCGGTGACCGACTTTAACGCGGACGGATTTCCTTTAATTGGCGGCAGGCTCGATTATGTCGATCACCATACCGTTGCTGTTATTGTCTATCGTTACAATAAGCACGTCATCAATCTCTTCGTCTGGCCATCCGATCAATCGAAGGTCAACATAGAATCCGTTACTGCGCAGCAAGGGTATAATATGCGACATTGGCGTGATGGTGATTTACAATTCTGGGTAGTTTCAGACGTCAATCCAGCCAAGCTGACGGAATTTGAAAATCTGTATCGCGGGCAAATACCTAAAAGCAAATGACCGTTTGTCGTCTTTCTCAATAACTACTCATACATGGCGTGCCGTTTTAAGTTTCCCTGATCTTCCCTGCAAATTCCCTGATATGATGCCGCCAATACCTCAACGACGACCACCCCGACCGCCGCCGTAACCACCACGACCATAATAACCGCCATGGCCGTAACCGTTGGCTATATCGATATTTATACCGGTACTCCATGGATAATAAGTTGGCCCATAACCATAATAGCCATAGGCGGGCGGTGGGGGAGGACCACCATAATAACCGGGATCAACAACACAAGCGCCAATAGCCAGAACCAAGATAGCAAGACTTAACCTTGAGAATTTGGATATTATCATGTGTTCCGTGAGTAGCTTTGAGACCATGCTGATTTCCTGGAGGGATTGGGTTATTAAGTGCCTATAAGAGGGCGACATCATTTCTTATTCTGAGATACCGGGTATCAGCAGTCCATCGGCTACTTGCTTTTGTTGCTGAGAAAGATTGCTATATAGCGGCCGGAACGCGTTGAGAAAGCGGGTCTCTCCCTGGGCGCGGAGGCTGGCAAACGAGACTCTATTTTCAAGATATTCAATCGCATTGTCGGGGTGTTGCTTTCGATCAACGCTACTTTCCGCTTCTTGAAGATTCTTCACATCCTCGCGCATGGCTGCAGCAACGGGTGACCATAAAGACTCTTGCGCAGCCGTAATGCCAAGCTCAGCCTTTAAAAAGGCGATATGCCCTTCGACATGCGCGCCTTGAACTAGGTCGTGGGAATTGGCCCCAACATCGCCTTCACTGCGCGCCATACGTGTGGCCAAATCCGCAGCTGCGGCGAGCGGTGGTCCCGCAATCGCAAGACCGACAACACACGCGAAGGCTAAAAGGATATTGGGTCGAATAGTCTGGAATTTACTCATTGCTTTCGGCTCCCGGTGTGGTTTTAATTTTGGGCGCAACTATTACTTTCCTTTTCGATCGAAGGTGCCGGAATAGAAATCCCGATACAATCTGAAACAGAATTTATAAGGATTCTATGTTGATTGGAATTTTAAAAGCTGCCTCGAAAATGTGTTTTGATAAATATCAAAACAGGCTTGTGAGATCGGCGTTACACGTTTTGAGGCCGCCCCACTTAAAATCACATACGGCTGCGACAAGGCAATCCTATTGCTTCTTTATCGCCTTTAAGCTTCCGTGATATTCCTTGAAAATTCCTTGTTACGTCAAAAATATTCCCTGATCCGATAAAAGTTTTCTCTGATATTTCTGATATTATTTACAGGAATTTGCAATCTCACAGCTTGTAGGGCACTGCTGCCTCGTGATAATTTTGGAACCCTCGGCGATGAAGAAGGGGTCTGGAAATCAAGAAACTCCCTATTTATCAAGGAGAGTAGCCATGAGAAGACGTTCGGCCAGACGGCAAGCACCGCCATTCTGTCTGCCGTTTTTTGAGAGTTATCCAGAAAGCTTCAGGATAAGTTTAAGCAGGCCGGGAAATTTGGCATTGATATCGTCCGCACGCAGGGTGTTGCGATTTTCAACACCCTTCTTTGTCGTGCGGATGAGCCCCGCTTCGCGCAGAATGCGGAAATGGTTAGAAAGCGTTGACTTCGCCATCTCGGGACAGGGCGCGGCTTCGGAGCAGGACATGCACCCATGCTCTTTCATCATGCTCTTGATGATGCGAAGGCGCATGGGGTCGGCGAGCGCACTAAGCACGCCCGCGAGGTTAACATCCTCTTTCGAGGGGTGAACGAATTGAACCATGAAAAGACTATAACATACCGCTTGACAAAGTTCAATAGTTCAATTATATGGAACTTAAGAACTAAAGATCGCCCACCCCGCGAGTCTCTCCCGAAAGGAGAATATCATGCAAACTGCCAATGACTGCCTTGAAAAGGCAATGTTTATCGCATCGGAAAGCTATTCGGGCTCGACCTATGAAATGGGCTTTTTTCGAGCTATGGACGAGGACCGTGACGAAACATTGGTTATGACCCCTGGAAACGGTCCGACAACCCTGCCGGCTATTGCCGCCTGAATTGCTCAATCACTCAACCACGAAAAAGGAGGCCTGCCATGAAAATCGAAAACAAAAACATCGTCGTCACGGGCGCCAATCGCGGCATTGGTGCCGCCATCGTGCGGGAACTTCTAAAACATAATGTCGGCAAGGTTTATGCCACCGCCCGCAAGATCGAAAACCTTCCAGACTTCGGTGACAGCCGGGTCGTGCCGCTGGCTCTCGACATCACCGATCCGAGACAGGTGAAGGCGGTTGCGGAAAAAGCAAGAGACGCGCATATCCTCGTCAACAATGCCGGAACAGCACATTTTGGCGGCGCGCTCGATAACCCGATGGAAGCCGTCACTGCCGATATGAACACGAATTATTACGGCACGCTTGCCATGACGCGCGCCTTCGTACCCGTGCTCCTTAAAAACGGTGAAGGCCTGATCGCTACTGTCAGCAGCGTCGTCGGCATCGCGGCATTCCCGGCGGTCGGCAGCTATTCGGCATCAAAAGCGGCGGTTCATTCCCTGATCCAATCGGCGCGCGGCGAATTGAAGGACCGTAATATTCATGTCGTGGGCATCTATCCGGGGCCGATCGACACCGATATGGCGAAGGATTTTCCGATGGAAAAGGCATCGGCGACCTTGACAGCGCAATCGATCGTCGCCGGCATGATCGCCGGGAACGACTATATCTTCCCCGATCCGATGTCGAAGGAAGCCGGAACATTGTGGCAGCACGATCCGCGGGCGCTCGAGAAGCAATTCGCGACACGACCCGATGCGGCGGCATCGGACGCTGCTTGAAAACATCGACAGGGAGAAATACAATGACTACAGCTATCACAAAAGAATCCGTTCAACAGCTTTTCACTGAGGCGCGTACGCATCATGCGTGGCTCGACAAGCCCATCGCAGATGAGTTGTTAAAGGCGGTTTACGATCTCGCTAAATGGGCTCCGACCAGCGCGAATTCCATGCCGATGCGCATCCTGTTCGTCAAATCTCAAGCCGCCAAGGAGAAGTTGTATCCAGCCTTGCAGGGGTCAAATGCGGATCAGGTGAAGGCGGCGCCGGCCACAGCGATCATCGCTTATGATGAGAAGTTCTACGACGAGCTGCCGACCTTATTTCCGGCGTTTGACGCAAAATCAATGTTCGCTTCGAACCCGGTCCTCAGCAAAGAAACAGCGTTTCGCAATAGCGCGCTACAAGGTGCTTACTTTATGTTGGCGGCTCGCGCGCTTGGCCTTGATGTTGGTCCTATGTCAGGATTCGATAATGCCAAGGTCGATGAAACTTTCTTCAAGGGCACCTCATGGAAATCGAATTTCCTGTGCAATATCGGCTATGGCGATACGTCTAAACTTTACCCGCGTGGACCGCGTCTGAGTTTCGAACAAGTCAGCAGAATTGCGTGAGGCTATTTTGGATTATCACCGGCAAGGTTTAGACTGCCTTCCCGGTGTGCGCATCAACAAGGGGGGGGAAAGCTATGAATGCCATGACTAATCAAATCCATCCCTATGAGCCCCTGACTTCAGAAAACGCCACGCTCATCCTCGTCGATCACCAGGTCGGTCTTATGACTGGTGTCCGCGACTACTCGACCGGCGAGTTAAAACACAATGTGGTGGCTCTGGCGAAAGCTGCGAGAGCGTTGAAATTGCCCATTATCGCGACCACGACGGCGCGCGACAGCATGTGGGGACCCACATTCCCCGAACTCGTCGAAGCGCTATCAGGCATTGAGATCATTGATCGTTCCTCGGTTAACGTCTTTGACGACGCGCGCGTGGCCCGCGCCATCGAGGAAACGGGCCACAAGAAGCTGATCTTCGCCGGCATCTCGCTTGAAGTTTGTGCAGCTTTTCCCGCTATCACTGCCGTTGGTAGAGGGCTGGACGCCTATGTAGCAGTCGATGCCTCGGGAACTTTCAGCGAAACCAAGCGCCAGATCGGGCTCCTGCGCATGCTGCAGGCTGGTGTTATTCTATCCGACTACGCAACTTTGATGGTGGAAATCCTCAAAGACAATGCGCGACCAGAGGCCGGGGAGGTATACGGAGCCATAGATATGGGCTGGGCCAAACTTGTTGGCCAGATCGCCCAGGCTTACGGAAAGTAACCCACTGGCGGAAAGGCATTCGGCTCACAATGTTCGGCGATAAAAATTCGGGAGCAGTGATGTCTTTTTCTCAACTCTACCCCATCCCTTCTGAAAGCCATTCTACGATTCACACGTCGGTTATCCTGCGACGTCTGATAGACAACATTCCATCCGATACCTTCACCCTCAATTGGGTGGTTGAGAATATGCCCAATCGGTCTTACGGTGTTGTCATTCTTTTTCTCGGCCTTATCTCGTTTATCCCGATCATCAGTATTTTCAGCCGGCTGCTGATTATGCTTTTTGCACTGCAGATTGTTCTCGGTTTCCGCCGTCCGGCCCTGCCGAAACGCATCATGATGCGCGCGCTGCCGAGCCGTCACCTTAGTCGATTGCCTTCCTATACATTTTCAGTCCTTACATATATCGAGAAAACCATTCGCCCGCGCTGGGAACCTTATCTTGGCGTCCGGCGCTTGTCGGGCGTTATTGTTTTTCTTATCTCTCTCGTTTCGCTTCTCACTCCCTTGCCTTTCGCCAATGTTCCGGCAGCGGCGATTACCGTACTTATGGCGCTTGCTTATCTGGAGCATGACGGTCTGCTTCTTGTGTTCACGCAAATAACGGGGCTTGGGATATTGGTTCTTATTTCGGTGGCGGCTCTTAGCGCAACCCACATTTGAGTTTCCTTTTGAGAAACGTGTTCAACGATTGATCTTCCCTAGAAACTCCCTGATCCGATAAAAACTCTCCCTGATATTATTTGCAGGAATTTGCAATCTGACGGCTTATGACTTACCACTGCACCATGATCATTTCGAAACTCCTCGCGGTGATAAAGTCTGAAAACTGAAAAATTCCCTGTTATCTCCCTGACAAACAGGGAAAGTGGCGACGAAGAGAAGTTCAGTCAGACTGCAAGCACCACCACGCAGATGGTGTTTTTTACATGTTTTGTGAAGGGTAACACCCGAAAGGCCGAATTCTTTGGCCAGTTCAGTTATGGGCTTTGACCAGACAAGATCATAAAATTCACGACGGGAAAATGTGCGCATACAGGCCTCCGTTGCATCCAAAAACGCAATAACCGCAATACTAAAATTTGGGTTCCGTCTGCGAGAAAACCGCGCTATATCAAGCATCCCTGCGGAGACGTGGCCGAGAGGCTGAAGGCGGCGGTTTGCTAAACCGCTATACGCTGTAAAGGCGTATCGAGGGTTCGAATCCCTCCGTCTCCGCCAATTCACGGTTGGTCTATTCTGACCACATAGGTAACATTTTATTCCGACCACATAGGTGACACTTTTAAGGTTTTTGGAGGTCTCCAAATGCCCTGGAAAGTGAGCAACACCATGGATGAGAGGATTAAGTTCATCGGCCGCGTATTGGATGGTGAGAAGATAAGCACCCTCTGCGAAGAGTTCGGCATCTCCCGAAAGACCGGCTACAAAATATACGATCGTTATAAGGACAGCGGGATCGAAGGTTTATCAGACCGAAGCCGGAGACCCTATCGACAGGCCGGGCAGTTACCGTTCCAGGTCGAACGAACGATCTTGGCTCTCAAGAAAGAATATCCCGGATGGGGCGCGCCTAAGCTGCGCGAGAAGCTCATCCAAAGATACCCGACGGTATCAGCGCCTGCGATCAGCACGGTGCATGCTGTACTCGACCGCCACGGCCTCGTCGTTCGACGGCGCCGGAGACGCTACAAGGCTGAAGGAACGCCTTTGAGGGAAGGGACGCAACCCAATGCGTTTTGAAGCCGGTCAAGCACGGCCGCTTTGCCGCCTTGGATGCCGACGATTTGCCGGAATTCCTGCAGGCATTGGAGCAAAATAAAGCGAGGCTTTATGCGCAGACCCGCCACGCTATCAAATTATTGATGCTTACATTTGTCCGCACTGGGGAACTAATCGGCGCAAGGTGGGAAGAGTTCGATCTTGTAAATGCCCAGTGGGTTAGCTGCGCAGAAGGCAATTTACTAAAACTCTCACGTTAATTTCATGCGGACCCAGTATGAAGACAGGCCGTGTAGAATGAACCAAAAAACCATAGAGTTAACCATGTTTAGTTAAACGAAAGTATTTCTACCGGTATCAATAACGCATATAAAATGCTATATCTCTCAATTAAAAATAGGCTTTATTATGAATCTCGATCTTAAACGAAAACATTCTGTTCGCGTCATTGAATATCCGTTTAGCGGAGCCGCAGAGATTATTAGCTTCCGCTCCAAATGGATGCCCTCAATTATTCGGGCGGTTTCATCCCGTTTTGTCAAAAAGATTGTTCGCGACTGGCGCACAGCGGCCGTGCCGAATACTGTCTCCGGCAAAGTTACGAATGGTGTTCGTAACTGGTACGAGGTCAAAGAAGCGGTTACAGCTTTGGCAACAGAAACGGCTCGTTCACAATGGGCGGGCGTACGAACTCTGGCGTTAGGCGGCGATCATTCGCAGGGCTTTGCTACCGTCAAAGCGACTATGCTTGTTGAGGTTACAAGAGCCATCTTGCATGCCGAGAGTATTCCTGTTGACGCAGCGACCAAAAGGACCCTCTGGTCATTGACCGATGAAGGAAAATGGACGGACGTTGCTGACATTGTCGACCGTCTTGCAAAGAGCGATGAAATTGTTAGGAACGGCATCCAAAAGGTTATTAAGGGCCTTGCTATTCTTTGGGTCGATACACATGGTGACTTTAATAACCGCTTTACGTCAGGATCACAGAATTTCCACGGTATGGCACTGGCGGCCGCTTGCGGTGAAGACACCGGAGGTATTGAGAAGGTATTTGGAGAATGCATAAAAGCAGATCCGCCAAATGTTTGGGTCGTTTGTTGCCGTCATCTCGATAAAAAAGAAGAGAAGCTCATGTCAGACCGGGGCGTGAATTTTCGTGAATTTGACATGAGCCATCCTGAAAAACCTCAAATACGAGCCTACTGCACACAAGATGGCCGTTATGTGGGACAGCCAAAAGGCAAATCGCCAAGGGTCGCAATGGAGCTGAGATCTGCGGTCCAATTGGCACATGATCTCCCATTGGGAAAGTCAGGCCGTGTCTCTAAGGATATTCCTTTGTATGAGATCATTCAGAGTATTATTTGGGGAAATCCGGACAAGAAATTTATCGTCTCGGTAGATGTCGACCATTTGAGCGGGTCTTATGTCAGTGTAACAGGCACTCCTATGGGCCTGACAAGAGAGGATGTTCGTGGTTATCGCCCTCATTCTCCGGGTGCAACAAGGGTAGAAGTTCCACGTAACCGTTTCGGTGTATCGGCGCGTGGCCCAAGCATTCAAGACAGTATAGCTGCGCTATATGGTGTCGCCACCTGCTATGAACAGGTTTTGGCAACCGATCTTACGGAAGGAAACTACGCTATTGGTAAGTACGGAAAGCCAAAAAACGATAATACGATGACGCCATATGCAACTCATCAACTATTCACAACTATGATGGGCATCCCCTTTCACACTGCCTTGTGGGCCACGTTAAGCATTAAAAAAACAGAAGCCGATTTACGAAATTCAATTGGCGCCCTTTTAAAACAAGAACTGTCGTCAGCTCCTACCTCTCCGTCACAGCACGGTGGACAATCACAATCCCACATTCGCAGTAACCGTGATGCGAGACTGGGTTAAGAACTTAGGTGTTAAATATCAATTAGTTAACTCTAGAGTCCTAATCCCTCCGTCCCAGGGATTGACGGTCCGAACCGGAGACATACTTTACAGATTGTTCCTAAGACATGGTTGACACCCGCGGGCCGAACAGGTTGTCGAGGGGTTGCAGGGCTTTCACCAATCATTGTTGATAGGAAATGTCGCGACATTTCGTGGCTTCTAAATTCTCTACAGCTCGAATGCATCTCGAAAATTTTTAATTGTTAGCCCGAATTCTCTGGTGCCAAATTCGGCAGTCCGGTTTACATAAAATCAAACCATCTGATCTTCATATTTTTTCAAATCAATAAAACCGTAAAAATAATCATGCACACGATCAGGTTAACCATAACCGATTCTATTTTTTACGGACTCACGTCTCAATTATGTTTACTTACCTCTAAAATCTGTGCTACGGGTATGGCTATGGATCGCTTCGCACACAATTTTATCTCCATTATTGCGATTATTGGCGCCTAAGCGCCACATCTCCACTCGTCTTAAACACATCACTGGGTTGATTTTTTGGTTCTCGCATCTCGCGGGGCCATCGTTGAAATCATTCCATTCCTAAAATTTTTAAGCGTACTGGAGGCATATTATGCAACAGGCGACAGGAGGCGTGCGAACTCAACCAGAAAATGGCGCACAAGAAAATACCGGGGCAGCCCCTAAAGAAAATCCAGGATCACAAGATTCTAGAAGCGCGCAATGGTTATCGGTGAGTGCAGAAGTTACAACCACCCCCAAACAAAGACGTGACAGATTTCTTGCCGAAGAATTTGCTCATCCCGCTGTTGCTCACGGCAACGTTGAACATATGTCGCCTGCCGAATTCAGGCACATGTTCGGAGAAGCCACAGCGCAACGGCATGCCGAAAATAGAAATCAAAAACGCAACACGTCGTTCGATCCCCAAGCTTATGAATTTTTAAAACTTGTTCGTCAGTCGAGCAATAACTCGAGAATTATCACCCAACTTCTCCAAAAAATGTCCAGTGCAATCGGCCAGGAACAGGCTACAGGACTTGTCGAAGTATGGCAGAATTTTCCTGACAGCGAAGCACTCGAACAACTCGATCGATTGAAAAAACAAACGGAAATATATCTGCAGCAAATAGAAGCAAGCTTACAATCCGTGGATTCAATCAAGATCGTCGAGCGTACACGGGGGGACTTGAGAAAAGCCCATGAACTTCTTCAGGCGCCTCATGCCCATGAAATGCTCAAGATGCTTAAGACCGAGGGTGGAGGTACAGGCCGACAGGCCATAGTTGATGTCGAAGTTCGACTGAGCCGACAAATACTGGATCTGAAAAGGCGACAGATACCGGACGATGAGCGCGATCGCCTGAAAGTCATAGCAAGACTTGATAATCTCAAGGCTCACGCGGCATCAAATGCCTTCTGTACCGATGATATCTTACGGATCGCGGTCGGCGAGCCGGGGTTTTCTGAATCATCTGAGTTTATTGATGGTTTATTGAGAAAGATACAAAAGACCATAGTCAAAAACAGGAGTAAACCAGGTAATCCCTATCATTCTTATTATGAAGAATTTGGAAGAATCATCACAGAACTGATGATGGCGACGCTCGGTCAGACTCTTTTCGCATTTGATGATTTAAGGCCAATAAATGATTGGGGCCCCGCGGACATCAGCCGACTAAAAGAATTTGCCCAGGGCCGATACCAGATGCTGCATGAAGTGATCGAGGCATTGGCCGATAGAAGTCGCAACCCTCTTGGAACTCTTAAAAATGAAGAATTACCGGGGCTGGCGCGTGAGATACTCTATTCGAGCCTTTACCCCAACCGAAGGCTGGAAATAAGGATCGGCCTTGGCGGCACAAAACAGAAAGAGCCGCTTCTCAGGGCCTGTGCCTATATCGTCCCAGCTCTGGATATGATCAAGATCATCCAGGAAATAAATAACGCGGCGCGTGCATCTGCAACACACGGCATCAATGTTCCGGAACTGGTTATTGTCGACGGCTCCTCGTTAGCCGTAACCGTCAATGATTTTGATGACACCACGACACGCGAGAACGGGCGCAAGCTTGTGCATTTCCTTCATCAATTTGTGAGGGCATTCTATTCTGATCAGGCACCTTTCGTAAGGTCGCATGAGACGGACGCCTCGCAAGTGTTCGGCCATCCTGTCTTTGAGCTACTTCACCAAACCATGCGTGAATTGCTGGAGAAACGGGATGAGCGTCTTATGGATGTTCTACCTATTCTTTTGAAACAAGCCATAAAATATTGCGGCATTAGTGAAGAAATCGACCTCTCCAGTCAGGCCACATGGGATGCGGTATTTGAACTTCCCTCGACACATCCGATCAAAATTGCTCTGGATAAGGCGCTTCAATATACTGCGGCACACGTCATGCCCGAGGTGTTTGCAACAATATCTTATGATAACGCGACGGCAAATCCGGTTTTGAAAATAGGCGGCCACGGAGAGCACAGCTTTAACTTAATTCAGAAGGTAATCACCTGGCTCTTGTTTGCCGCCCCCAACACGCCCAGTGAGATTGGGTTTCCCGACACTTTTTTCATGATAGAGCCGGTCGGCGAAGATCCGCCTTACTACAGAGCGGATTCCCCTGCCGAAATCAGCGTAGCGGAGGCGAAAGAAGCGATCCACAACGGCGATGACCTGCGGTCCAGGTTTAAGGGGACGGACGGACCGGCCACGGATATGCAGGTTTTGCTTAAACATCCCGCCGTTGGCCCGGAAAAGTTCTTACGCTTCATTGAAAAATGCCATCTGCGATGAAGTTGAAAAAAACTCTATGCCACGTCCCATTCGGGGATCGGGGAAAAAGTTTTTCTGAATTTCTACAGAAATGCAGAATGATTTCTGCATGACCTCAAGTTTGCCCTCAAGGGTGATGCGATGACAAATTCAGGCCCAATAAACACCAACACCCACGGGATCTTCAGTGATCTTCGAACAATTGGTTATGCAATAGGTATGCCGCTATTTTGAATGAACCGGCCATAACGAAATATATTTGGTGTTAACATAGCGTGGCGTGAGGTGTCCTATCGTCATAAGCTCCCGGTCAATTCCTTGTGCGACCTCTCGGCCCGCCTCCCTAATATCCTGCAGGTGAGTTAAGATGTGCTGTTTTGCTGCCTGATCAGCCTTGTTTGGCGGGTTCGTATCGCTCTGAAGATACAAACGTACAGCAATAGATGTTTTTTTCTGTGTAGCATGGGCAATCGACCATAAATTCTTTCCAAGATGATCATTAGCATCTTGGTTTGTATTGACCTGCCAGCCTTTTACCCGAAGCACTTCTTCCATACGACCCTGAATTTCTAGATCAAACTCTTGGTTACGAATAACTCTGTATCGGTTGATTTCGGCGAAGACTCGTCGAAACGTATAATACAAATTTTGTACGGGTATACTTTCCGATTTAGAAGTCAGCCTGCAAAACTGTTCTTGGGCCGCATCAAATAGCGCTCTCAAAAGGCTGCGCTGCCCGAGAGCGACCTGGGACGGGTCGCCATAGGTCTGTGCCGTTTCGGTAATCGCATCACGGGTGGCGGTTTGCAGGATATGGATATTCCCCCCCCCCTGCTCAAAAAATCCCCAATCGTAAAAGTAGCGTTTTTTTCTATTTTATGTCCTACCCAGACATAAAGTTGGTTTGGATCTTCCGCCAAGTTTTCTACAAGGCGGTGCAAGAAGCCATACTCATCGTTATTCGGCAATCCTTGCTTGGCCAACTGTCCGGAAAGATTGTCCAGAAAACAGCGGCGACCATCAAAATCACCAAGCGCATAAAAGGCTGCGGCAGCTTTGCCAATTTGTTCGGCAACGGCAATCGATGTCTTTGAAAGTCGTTTTCTCATTATGCTACTCTATAATTATCATTCAGGTTGAATTGGAAATGACCATAGTCGAAAAACCACACAAAATGCAAACGTTCTTCAAAGCAATTTTCTGCTTAATTCTTGCTTCTCTCCCAACACCTAATCTTCCATGTAAATTCCCTGTTATTTCCCTATCAAACAGGGAATTCGGCAACAGAGAATGGTTCAGCCAGGCTACATCCATCGCCATTTTGTTGAAATCAATACAGCAAAATAGAGATACGAAACCGACCACATGGGGTTCGAGGGCATGGACAGCAGCCGCGAAGGAAGTTTCACGATGTGTTCTTTCTGGTATATTGAATGCTTGGCCCGGGCGGGACAGGTGCAAAAGGCCCGGTTGCTTTTCGAGAAGATGCTCGGTTACGCCAATCATCTTGGCCTTTACGCCGAAGAGCTTGGGTTGGACGGTTCGCATCTCGGAAATTTTCCGCAGGCCTTCACGCATTTAGCATTGATTTCGGCGGCCTACGCCATCAACTTGAAGCTCGACACAAAAACTCAGCAATCTTGGCGTTTTTGACGTTACGTGCGCATAACGCGATATTTCCATTTATAACGTTTTAACATAATAGAAAATTACATAATGCAAATTGAAGCAAGCTCCCGTTACTCTTTACTGCTTTCTATCTGATTGCAAGCGATCCAGATCAGAGAGAACCTCTTGATCGTGGCTCATAGGATCAACGGTCGCATAAGTTTTCCGTATAATGCCCGTCGGATCGATAAGGAAGGTGGTGCGCGCGGACAAAATTTCCTCGCCGTTTTTCATCACCGAGCCATAGGCCGTGCTGACGGCGTGATCCGTATCGGAAAGCAACTTAAAATCCAGCCCCTGCTTAGTGCAGAAGGCCCTGTGCGTTTCTAGGCTATCGCCGCTGATGCCGATAATGACCGCATTCCTTGCGCGATATTTCTCGATGTCCGCCTGAAAGTTATGTGCTTCCAGGCTGCAGCCGCTGGAAAAATCTTTCGGATAGAAATAGAGCACGACCCACTTACCATTGAAATCGCTCAGGGACACGTCTTTTCCGTCCTGACTGGGCGACGTGAATGCCGGAGCAAGCGTTCCGGGCTGTGGCATATCGGCCGCGATACTTTGCTGCGTGATAAAGCAGAACAATACCACCAATATGTAATGTATCTTTTTCATACGGAGGATTCCTTATAGCGGGAGGACCGAATTGTATCACATCATCTCATGAATGGAAAACTTTTGAAGTGATGTGACTTAAATCACTGGAAAATTATAAAAGATATTCGACATGGCGCGACTAAATGTCACAGATTATCCACGGCTGCAGATCTAGGATTTCGAGGCAACCCGCGCGAGAACCAAACTGGACGGCATCATCAGGACGGCCGAAACGCTCAGGTATCTGACGCGGAATGCTTTTTCTGGTGTCATTACTCTCCTTCTGGCCGCTTGATGTTCAAAGATGAATTTGCTTATGATGTGAACCGAGCATGACCGAGGTACATAAGCTGGGAGGATTTCTCGAAGCGAACCCTCACGCAGAAGATATAAGGCCTGCAAAATATTGTCGGGCCAAACATCTAGACTACCGAACTATTTTCTAAACCATGACTCAATCAAAAAACGTGAGATACCATCCTGAAACACATCTGGTTCATCGCATTGGCTGGTTACGAGCAGCCGTTCTCGGGGCCAATGACGGAATTCTCTCGACGGCTAGCCTGATCAGCGGCGTGGCGGCGGGCGGAATGCCGCGCAGCGCCATTTTGTTAGCGGGACTGGCAGGATTGGTGGCGGGCGCTGCATCTATGGCGACCGGTGAATATGTATCCGTCCGCTCGCAAGCGGATACAGAACAAGCCGATCTTGCCCGCGAAAAGCGCGAACTAGCCCATAATGACAAATATGAACGTGAAGAACTCGCACAAATTTACGTCTCAAGAGGGTTGGAGTTACCACTCGCCAGAGAAGTGGCCAATCAGCTTATGGCTCACGACGCGTTGGGCGCTCATGCCCGTGACGAGCTTGGAATATCCGCAATCACCAAACCCCGGCCTGTGCAGGCGGCCCTGGCATCGGCGGCCAGTTTTACCTGCGGAGCATTATTGCCCTTGTTGGTTGCCGTTATTTCGCCACAAGCATTCATTACGTGGGCGGTTATCGCTGCCACTCTTGTTTCTCTGGCCCTTCTGGGTGCTCTTAGCGCGAAAACAGGTGATGTTAAAATTCTGAAACCGACATTGCGTGTTCTGCTCTGGGGAGCCCTTTCGTTGGGGCTTACGACACTCGTGGGCATTTTGTTCCGGATGAAATCATAGACCCTTACCGTATTGGGTTGTCGCACCTGTCTACTTCTGGTTAAATTGAGTCTGGACTATAACCCAATGTGAGGCACATGCAGGGTCCCCAAGATGATGCCACTGCTTCGCGGCACACGAACCTCCTTCGGGTTTTTTGGACCCGCCTGAAAGAGCATCCCCTGTCGCGGCTTGGGCCAGGACTTATTACCGGCGCTGCCGACGACGATCCAAGCGGCATTGCCACGTATTCCCAGGCTGGCGCCCAATTCGGGCTCAATATGTTGTGGACGATGCCGCTGGCCTTCCCTTTGATGGCCGCAATCCAATCCATGTGCGCACGCATCGGTCGGGTGACCGGGAAAGGCCTTGCAGCCAACATCAAAACGACCTTTCCGCCAATTGTGCTTATAAGCGTTGTATTACTGCTGCTGATCGCCAATACCCTCAACATCGCCGCTGACGTCGCAGCTATGGGAGAAGTAACGGAGCTTGTCACGGGCTTTAATCGCCATCTCATGACGGCGTTCTTCGTATGCACGACGTTGCTGCTCCAGGTGTTCGTCCCCTATCACCGTTACGTGTTCTACCTGAAATGGCTGACACTCTCTCTCCTGGCCTATGCCGGGGTCTTGTTCACTGTTCACGTCCCGTGGGGTCAGGTGGCGTTGCGTTCGGTCTGGCCTCATTTTACACCGAATGCTAATGCCGCAGCCGTGGTCGTCGGCGTTTTCGGCACAACTATCAGCCCTTATCTCTTTTTCTGGCAGGCCTCCGAAGAAGTAGAGGACATGCAGGGAAAACAAGGCACCGCGCCGCTCTTGCACGACGCGCCCGCGGCAAGCATAGAACTTCGTCGCATTAAATGGGACACCTGGAGCGGTATGCTTTACTCCGACATGACAGCCTACTTCATCATCCTCGCCACCGCCGTCACGCTTAACATGGCCGGAGTTACTGACATCAACACGGCGGCACAGGCCGCGAGCGCATTGCGGCCACTTGCTGGCGAATTCGCTTACGTGCTTTTCGCTCTCGGTATTCTCGGTGTCGGCATGATCGGCGTACCGGTACTCGCGGGCTCGGGAGCTTATGCACTTTCCGAGGCCATGGGCTGGAAATGGGGTCTTGAACGGAAGACGACCGACGCCCGCGGGTTCTATGGCATCATAGCCGTCAGCGTACTCGCAGGACTCGCTATCCAGTATTCGCCGATCAGTCCGATGAAGGCCTTATTTTGGAGTGCTGTCATTAATGGGATCGTTGCCGTACCACTGATGGCCGTGATCATTTTGCTGGCGTCAAAAAAATCTGTGATGGGTGCTTTCACCGCGAGTCGCGGGATTATCATCCTCGGCTGGATCGCGACGGCGGTCATGGGCATAGCCGCTATATGGATGCTCGTTCCCGGATAAGCTAAAGACCGCCTGTGGGCTTATTTGGTTTTCTTTCTTTGCTGTTTGTCCCGTTCATTTCTGAGAAGATGGTATGCCGTGTCACCAGCGATAAGGATTTCGGATGTCATCTCGTGCCCATCCGGTATTTCGCGGAACAGCTGCACAGCATCCTTCGCAGATGATGATGCAGAAGTTCCTGACGGCGGCGCCAACGTCTGTGACACGCGGGGTGTGATAACCGAGTAGCCAGGAACCCAATTATCCGTTCGAACGTAAAATGGTGAATTAGGATGTCTTATGTCGCTTGGAATGATGGGCCGAAAACCCAACATAAGTCAGATAAAGTCCCAAAAGCAGTGGGATAGCGGCGTAGACGTCATAATACTCCGCATAACGCGTGGTTTCAAGGAGGCCAGTTATTCCGCTTTGTGCAATGAAGATGACAACGGCACCCTTGATCAGCAAGGCCCAACCGATGAGCGTGACGACCACAGATGCCGCACCACCGGTCCAGACATTATGAGCAAGCACCGTAGCAAGGCCCGCAAGCAACGTGAGGATGCCGTAGGTAAACATTAAGGACGGATTATTGACGACCGTAGTGACTATTTCGACCGTCGCCGTCTTATGCATCATGTCTTCTATTGAAAGGATTAGCATGAATAACCCGATCAACCGGCTGAGATAAATGGTGCGTGACAACATTTTGTCCTCCAGACGCGATAATAGAGTCTTGTAACTAGGCCATAAAAGAAAAAATCATTTGATGAATATCAAATCTGGATCATGAGATTGATGCAGAGTGGGGGGCGGTGCGGGAGAAAGGCTGCGGGCGGAAACCAAAAACACCCGCGCACCCATGGTCAATTTGCAATCTACAATCACGAGGGAGATTCATATGTTTGCGACAGCTAAAGACAACAAAGCGAATATGGCTAAAGATGGTATGGTCAACGAAGGAGGCCCTACAACCCATGATATAAAAGCAACAACACATCATTTCAAAGATGATATGCGGGACACCACCAAAGCCGTAAGAGACGATGTTGAAGATCTGGCGCGTCGAACAGGTCATCATATGCGTGAGCTGGCCGATTCAGCCGGTCACAGCATTAAGGGTGTCGGAGAAGCAATGACGGTAAAGATACGCGATAACCCCATTCAGTCGAGTGTCATTGCTCTTGGCATAGGGGTTCTTCTTGGCATGCTGTATCGTCACCGCTGATACTCATGTTTTCTGTAAATCTGCGGGTTGAAGCCCAATGATAGGCAAACTTATTGGCGTGGCAACGGTTGGCAGCACCCTGGCAAGCGTGGGGCTACTGCACCGTTTTCTGTCAGGGATAGCAAAAATCGTGATCCTGTCCGTTATCAGCGCGTTCATGCTCTGCGCTCTCATGGCGGGTAGTTTCTATATGGCTTACTTCTTTTTGGTTCATTATGGTCTTGATCCTTACGCGGCAGGAATAACGGTAGGCATTGCCGCGTCTCTCATAACGCTTGCGCTTGTTGTCCTGACTATTATTCAATTCCGGCAGTTACACGACCTGACTCATCGCAGCCTGCATCCATATAGGGCCGGGTTCCCTGAGATCGGTAATGTTGCTCATGCATTCATTGATGGGTTTTTGAATCAAAGGAGTTAAAAGACCCATTGTGTGTTACATGTGAAAATTGGGGTGGCTTGCCCGACCTGCCAATACGCGTATGTGCAGCGATGGCTGTCAGTAGATTTGGCTTGATGTCGCATGCTAAAAGAAACCCTTTTTGAGCCAAAGGAAACTCCGCCATCTTCGATAGCCAGGAGGCACGTCGCACCAAAGGTAGAAGGCTGTTACGCGCCAGACGATGATAGGTAACGTCATCACTATGCAGATAATGCTCGACCGCCAACATGCCCGTATGAAGCGCGATGGACATGCCGTAGCCGGAAAACGAAGGGATGACAGCCATTTGATCCCCCAGCCGGTAAAGTTTTGACGGCGCATCCCGACCAACACGATACACGAAGCCGTAAGGAATACCGAAGATGGACAAGGGCTTGCGCCAACACGGCTCGGCGCCGGCTAGCCGATTTGCAAGTAATGGCGTCGCCTCCAGAATTTTATTCAATAACCCGTCCCAATTTTTTCCATACGTCACAAAGTGGCTCTTCAAAACCACAAGGCACAAATTTGCTTTTCCGTCCTCAACCGGTTCCAGCCCGGCATAACCACCGTTGAACAGGATCATTTCAACATGCCCGGCAAGCGCTATTTTCTGCTTCGACGTCAGGCGAAAATGCATTTTAAAACCAATAAAATCATCTTGTGTCTCTCCCGTACGGTGCCGCCCGCGCAGATCGTGTTTGCCGGTTGCTAGAAATATCGTTTCGGCAAGAATATCATTTGCCCCCGCAATTTTGATCCGCCAACCCTGCGACTCTTTTTCTATCGCCGTGGCCGTGGCTCCGCGTCGAATATGTGCTCCCTTGCTCTGGGCGCACAAAAGCATGGCTTCATCGAGTACGCGCCGCGAAAGACTGAGGGCGTGAAAGGGCAGTTTTGCAGATACAGTTCTTTTTCCTCGTATCAATCGCATGTCGGTGATGCGTTCCGCATGCAACATTTCAAGATCAAGGCCTAGCTCACCGAGATAGCGTGTGGCTTCAAAGCTGATGAATTCACCACAGACCTTGTCATGGGCCATCACTTCTTTTTCCAACAGCAAAACCTTTCGTCCGGCCCCGGCCAGTCTTATGGCCGCAGCGGTGCCAGCCAAGCCGCCACCGATAACAGCCACATCCCATCGTTTTATGCTTTTCGGCATGATATGCCGTAGCGGAACGGGAAGAACCATTCGACGCGTGTTTGCTCTTTCGGAATATCAGCTTTCATGAGGAAGTATCGCCAGTCGGACGCCGTAAACGCACGTGCCACGGATATGGGCGCGTCATGTATGATCAATCGATTTCTGCTGAGAAGCCTGACGACCCATTTGATAAAATAAAATGGCAACCAGTGCCGATGCAGGTCGTTGATGAACCAGCCGCGCATGGTGTGCGCGTCCATCCATTGGAGAAAGTGGATCAGTTCATTATCGGTAAGGTGATGCGCGAAGAGAGAGCTGATGATAAAATCAGCGCGGAGGGCAGGATCGAGTGCGAAAAGATTTGAAGTCTCGAAACGAATCGGTACGTCTTTTGGTGTCACCAATTCAGCCGATTGTTTTGACCACGGGTTAAGATCAATGCCGACAAGTTCAAACGTAAAGTTTCTTGTCTGCATCCATTTCTGAATTCGGCGCAACATGTCTCCACTGCCGCAACCGATGTCGAGAACGGTCATCAATTGTTCAGATTTTGGATCGGCTAACATGCGCTTGAACCATTGCAATGTCGGGCGATAGGCCAATGTAAGGATATTGATCGTTTCCAGCTGGCGTAGACAATCATGGAATTCCGCAAAGCTGATGGATTCCGTATCCATCAATTCTGTCTGGGTGCTGCGTTGGCTGAAATCCCGCGTCACCATCCATCAGCCTCCCGCCGTCTGAAACATCATGCTTTCCACGGTAAGGCCCGGCCCGAAGGCCATCGAACATCCTCGCCCCGCCGGCGTGCCGGGCTGGAGCATCTCTTTCAAGACGAACATGACCGTTGCCGAAGACATATTGCCAAACCGACGCAGCACATCGCGGGATGGGGCCAGCATATTATCTGGAAGACCAATACTTTTCTGCACGGCATCAAGGATTGTGCGTCCGCCGGGATGAACAGCCCAGTGATCGATATCTTGGGTCCTGTGGCCACACAGAATGCGGTCAAGATTGGAGGGAAGCCCTTTGGTAATTGTCGACGGCACCCGCCCCATGAGTACCATATCGAAACCGAGGCCACCGATATGCCATGTGATTTGATCGGCGCTATCCGGCATAATCGTCGATGTAAAACTTTGCAACTCTATGCCCACTGGCTTTGCCGATACCAGACTGGCTGAACAGCCATCGGCAAAAATCAGGAAAGAAAGCAATTGTTCCAGATTATCAGTTTCCTGTAGGTGAATCGTGCATAACTCCAGATTCAGAATGGCGACTTTGGATGAGGGTTCGGAACGTACAATGTGACGTGCCAGTTTTAGGGCATTCAGCCCGGCATTACAGCCCATAAAACCAATGACCGTCCTCTCTACCGAGGGATTGAGGCCGTAATGCTCAACCACCTGAAGGTCGATACCCGGAGCGTAAAAGCCGGTGCACGTCGTAAAGATTAAATGGGTTACATCATCCTTGTGTTCGACAAAATTCAATTGATCGAGCGCGCGCGTGGCCAAGGTCAGCGCATGATATTCGTAGAAACGCATGCGCGTTTGCGTGTCCGGAAAAGCGCCGGGTTTATAGAAACCAGAAACATCAAACCCTGTGGCGTCAGGATGCGGCTTCAGAAACGAATAGCGATGTTCAATTTCCGCACGGCTGGCCATTCGCCTTAGCAGGTTGCGCTGACGCTCTTCGCTCAGCAGACACGGAGCATAAGCGACAAATTTGCGATGAACATCATAATCCGGCACTGCCGTCGTAATCTGGTTCAGATAGGCCTCAACCATATGGACCACCATAAAGCCCGGTGGGCAAGTTTAACCACGAAGACATGATGACCAGCTTTCCAAAAGGCAAATCTGCAGGAATGTGATCGATGGTCGTCATCACATTTTCATATCGGCCAGTTTACCCCGCAACCATATCCCGGCTTCGACCTGTGTGCCGTCGGCAAGCCGCACATAGTAGGAAATACCCGTTACCGAGGATTCGCTGGCGATATAATTAATGAAGTCCTCCACCGTATGAATGAGGCCCTCCGTAGAGTCCATCTTTTCCTGAAGATGCGCTTGTGCTTCTTCACCGGTATATTCAGCGTCATTGCGGATAAAAACAAGGTCAGATGAACCTATAGCATGAAGCAGATATGCAATTTTGTGGTTTTCGGATTCCTGATTGGCGAAACTCTTCGTCCCAGGTGACAAAAACAAAAGTACGATAAACGCCACAAAGAGAGCGTAGCGCATATTCCAGAATGGACGGTAAATAAAATTTATCTTCATTTTATATCTTACAGTTCGCTGTCGATAGGAAGAATGGAAAACAAACTATCCGTGATGTTACGCCAAAATCCGGCATGCGGGTTGAAATCGTAATAGACGGTTTTACCGTTCTCCTCAGTCATCCATGCCAGAGAGCCTTCTTGAATTATTGGCTGATCGGAAACCGGAACCGTGTTTGCAAGGATGATGCGATAACTCGACGCAGGCGAAGTCACTTCCTTGAACACCTTGACAATTTCTGCGCATAGTACGGGACTGTGAATAATCAGCATCTGTTCAGTATTCAGATGTGTCGATCTTGGATCGAAGTTGAATGAACCTATCGCCAGATCGCGCCGATCAACCATATAGATTTTTGCATGCAGTCCGTTCTGAGAGGACGGCTTGAACATACTTTTGATCGAAGGCTTTGGTTGCGAGGACTTAATTTCATACAGCTCGACGCCTCCCTTCACCAGGGCTTCGCGATAATTTCCATATCCGGCCTGCGCGGGAACCATATCAGTCGAAGCCAATGAATTGGTTACAATGCGAACGGCAATGCCACGTACGACCAACGCATTCAACCATTCCACCCCGGCGTCGAGAGGTACGAAATAGGGTGTAAAGATGATGAGTTCATGACGCGCGCCGCGCGCCATTTGATTGATAGCTATTGCCGGGACGCTAATCGTGGTTCCGTCCTGCTGATCAATCTTGCCAGGGTTGTCCGCTGCAAGCTCGGCACGAGCCCAGACAAGCGGAACAGTTCCACCTTTTACTTCGCGAGGAAGCGGCATCCGGTTTAACCGTTTCCCGACCGGAGATTTTATCATCGCGTTCCAATGCTGTTTCATATCGTCATGAAGTTTTTTAATCGTTGCAGCATCCGGCGGCGGCAGATTAATGACGGAGATGGGAAAGGATTCGTCGCTGTTCCAATAGGTATCGAAATTGTTCGAAATCTGGCGCGTAATCGGCCCGCTAGCAAAAACATCGATATCCCGAAAATCCATATCCTTGCTGGCTTCAAAATATTCATCACCCAAATTGCGTCCGCCCATAATTGAGACCTGATTATCGGCAATGATCGCCTTATTATGCATGCGTTTGGTAAACTGATCCATGTCGGAAAACACATTCCCGATATGCGCGAAGAAGGATTCGTCTTGCGTCGAGTAAGGATTGAAAACCCTGATCTCTATATTGGGATGAGTATTCAGGGAAACCGCTCCGGCCTCGAAATCCTCGAGCTCCCAATCATCCAGAAGCATCCGCACCCGTACACCCCTATCGGCCGCTCGCGTAACCGCCTCTAATAACAGCTTGCCGGTGGTATCTTCGCGCGTACTGAAATACTGCATGTCGAGACTCCGTTGGCTTGCTTCGACCAAAGCAATCCGCATCATCAAGGCTTCAGGGCCGGTAGAAAGGATGTGAAAACCAGATTCGCCGAGATGCCGCTTGGCCGCTTGCTCATAGGCCCGGCCCAGGTGGGTATCTGATGTATCTTCCAGCGCATAGGTCGCATCGCGTGGATAATGGGATGCCGGCAAGCGCGTAGCACAGCCCGGCAGCAAGGTTATAAGCACAAATACCCAGAGATGACCGCGCAACACTCGCGACACATGTTCTCCGATCTTCTTGATTGCCAATTTTTGAGGATGCTTTCGACAATATAAAAAAACAAGCTGCGGTTGTTTGATAAATGTCAAATGAACGGCATGAAACGAGGATGATCCGTAGCACTGCCGGATAAGCTCCTCGATGGTATTGACAGACGCTTGTTAAGGAATAGATTTTCTTTGATTTCCTTTACGGTGTTTCTTTGTTGCGGCCCATATGGCGATGATCCGGGCGATTTGAGCGAAAGTGCCCGCAAACCCTCCAAACCCCAGAACAGACGCAAGGACAGCCAGAACAAAAAACGTGATGATATAGTTTAACACGAGTGTGTTGCTTCGTTTGAGAACAGAAGCAATGTGGACATCATGGATTCTTGATGTGGGAGATCTTGGTTCCTTCGAGGCTGAGACCCCGTGCACACGGTCCGTGAGGCGCAGATTGACAGTGTCCAAGAAATGGGGTAGATGTTCTTTCTCCGTATACTGTAAATATACGGATAAATAACAGCGTCAAAAAATATCATCAAATATAATTCAGAATATATTTTAATAATTACTTATTGTTGTATTGTAATTTATTTTTCCCATACCCATATACCGGAAGTCGGCAAATCCTTGCCGCGTTACCGAAAGGTGCTTCCAATGACCTCATCCCCCACACAAGCCACACCGCTGCCAGAACAGAACAAACAGCCAGATGCGAAATTGGGCAATGTTCTTACAGATGCCGAAAAAAAGGCTGAAGCCGAAAAAGCTCAGCCCCCGGGCAGCTCGAACACAAAGTCGTAAGCTACCGCAAGAAGGGGGACCGCAAGGTTTCCCTTCATACCGGACAATAAAACGCCATATAGAGGAGACACATCATGCCTACGACCCAGACAAAATCCGCGAGCAGCGCAAAAGCCGAACATCATACGAAGGCTGCCGAGAGTTGCGATCAAGCGGCCACAGAACATCGCCATGCCGCCAAAAGCTGCGCCACCGGCGACCACAAGAAAGCCTCAGATCATGCGAAGCAGGCAGAAGACCACCGCACCAAAGCCCATGATCACGGTAAGAAGGCAATGGCAGCCTAAAAACGAAAAATAACAGACAGAGCGCCGCTGCGGGAGATTCTTCCCCTGGCGGCATCTGATCATTGGAAACGGCAAACATCGGTATGAAAGGAAATCATTATGCAAAATAAAAATCGCGTTGGAAAGTTTATGGCCATTCCGGTTTTCGTCGCCGCAATGGGCGTATCACCTGCTGTTTTCGCTCAATATGGGGATAGCCCCCAACAACCTAAATCAGCCAGCACCAAACAATATTTCGAGGATGCAAAGATCACCAAAACAGTTAAGACCGATATCCTTGAAGACTCCACGCTGAAGGGACCTCAGGTCAGTGTCGAAACAATGCGGGGTATCGTCCAGTTAAGTGGCTCCGTCGATTCTCAACTGAGTGCTGCCAAAGCCGTGGCAATCGCCAAAAACGTTGAGGGTGTCACATCGGTCAAGGACGATCTTGTCATTCGATAACTTAATCCTTATCGGCTAAATCTCGGGATGAATTGACAAATCGAACATCGAAGGCAACCTTCAGGCAGTCGCAGTCAATACTTGACGATAGGCGATCACCGATGATATGTAATGATGCTAATCAATATGGATGACGATAAAATGAAGCTTAATCGACTGCTACTTAGAAGTGCGCTGGACACGGGGCGATCATAGGATCGCACGAACGCCGGCGCATATCCCAAGGCTCTTTTCAGAGCCTTTTTTTATGCCCAAATGCAACCTGAAAAAATTGAATAAAAGAAGGCAGACAAAATGAAAAAAAACCAGGCACAAAAATCTTTGAAGCGGGTTGTTGTTTTTGACACCACGTTACGTGACGGCGAACAATCACCGGGCGCGACCATGACACTTAAAGAAAAAATTGCTATTGCCTCCCTTCTTGACGTCCTGGGAGTTGACATCATCGAAGCTGGCTTTGCGGCAGCTTCGGCGGGCGATGCCGAATGTATCCGCGCTGTCAGCCAAGCCGTTCATCAAGCCGGCATATGCAGTCTGGCGCGCGCCATCAAAAGCGACATTGAAGCCTCGGCGCGCGCGTTAGAGTTTGCAAAGAAACCACGCATCCATACCTTCGTTTCCACTAGCAAGATCCATCTCGAACATCAATTGCGTAAAACCGAGGACCAAGTGTTAGAAATTATTGACGAAACGGTACGTTACGCCAAATCGTTCTGTGATGACATCGAGTGGTCAGCAATGGATGCTACGCGCAGCGATATCGGCTTTCTTATAAAAGCTGTCGGCATTGCCATTGCAGCTGGGGCACGGACAATCAATATTCCAGATACGGTCGGTTACGCCATACCACATGAATATCACGCCCTCATGTCAAACCTGGTCGCTCAATTCCCGTCAACATGTTTCTCGGTGCATTGTCATAATGATCTTGGTTTGGCAGTGGCCAATTCACTCGCCGGGATTGCTGCAGGTGCGGGGCAGGTCGAATGCACCATCAACGGCATTGGCGAACGGGCAGGAAATGCGGCGCTGGAAGAGGTCGTGATGGCACTCAAAACGCGCGAGGATTTATTGCAAAGTTACACCAAAATCGATACGCATCGGCTTTATCCAACGTCACGATTCGTAGCAGCAACGACTGGATTTCCTTTACAAAAGAACAAGGCCATCGTCGGGGCGAACGCCTTTGCCCATGAATCTGGCATTCACCAGGATGGAATGCTGAAAAACCGCGATACTTACGAGATTATGCGGCCAGAATCGGTCGGCATAACCAAGTCCCAACTGGTTCTTGGCAAACATTCAGGACGGGCCGCTTTGAAAAATAAAATGGCCGAATGGCAAATCGATCTTTCGGAAGAGGATTTTGCGTATTGTTTTGAAAACTTTAAAAATCTATGTGACCGCAAGAAAAACGTCACAGAAGAAGATTTACTGGCTTTAATTAGCGACCAACACCAAATCCCAATGCAAAACTTCATATCCCTTATTTCTCTTGATACAAAACAGCGCGGGCCAGGGCAATATGACGCCAATATCCTACTGCGGATTAACGGCACCGAGTTCCCTAGTACAGCTTCAGGCGACGGTCCTCTGGATGCGATTTTCCAGGCAATCAATCGTGGCACAAACTGCACGATCTCCCTCAACAGCTTCGAGGCGCACAGCGTTTCTGAAGGATGCGACGCACAAGCCGAGGCCGTTATCGTTTTGAGCGACAATGGTATTTACTACAGCGGGCATGCTCGGGATACGGACACCATCATGGCTTCGGCACGCGCCTATGTTGGCGCCATTAATAAATTTCTAGCTCAAAATAAGGATAGTCATGTTAAATGATCAAACTGGAAAAATCTGGATTGACGGTACGCTGGTCGATTGGGCTGACGCGAAGGTGCATGTCCTGACACATACATTGCATTATGGTAGTGGTGTTTTTGAAGGCGAACGGGCGTATCGAGGCGTTATATTCAAAATGGACGAACATCATCGGCGCTTTCATACTTCAGCACAAATGGTTGGATTTGAAATCCCCTATTCCATCGATACTCTCAATAAAGCTGCTGACGATATTCTTCGGATTAACAAACTTACGGAAGCCTATGTTCGCCCAATCGCCTGGCATGGCGCAGAGTCACTGAGCGTTGCGTGTTATCATAATAGCGTTCATGTCGCTATTGCCGCATGGAAATGGGAATCCTATTTTACAAATGGAGACGACAATGCTCCAGGTATTCGCTTGATGTGGTCGGACTGGATACGTCCGGCGCCGAATATGGGGCCGGTGCATGCCAAAGCATGCGGCCAATACATTACGGGCACACTCGGCAAGAACAAAGCCGAGAAAAACGGCTATAATGATATTCTTATGCTCGATTATCGGGGTTATATCGCCGAGTGCTCTGGCGCAAATATCTTTATGGTCAAAGACGGCGTTTTGATGACCCCTATTCCCGATTGTTTTTTAAACGGCATAACGCGCTTGACGGTTATTGATTTGGCGAAAAGCCTTGGGATCCCCATGATTGAGAAATACATCATACCCGATGAATTGATGCAGGCCGATGAAGTCTTTATCACGGGCTCTGCCGCCGAAGTGCAGCCCGTCGCTGAAATCGGCGTGCAAAAATATCTAACGGGTCCGATCACGGAAAAAATCCGCCAGGCCTATAAGAAGCTGGTCAACGGAGAATCTTATGTCTAAGACTCTCTACGACAAAATATGGGATCAACACGTCATACGCTCTTTTGAGGACGGGACGCATTTGGTCTATATCGACCGTCAGCTTGTTCATGAAGTGACAAGTCCGCAAGCTTTCGAAGGATTGAAGATGGCCGGCCGCAAATTGTGGCGCGGCGAGAGTATTCTGGCGACAGTCGATCACAATGTACCAACAACTTCGCGCGCCATAAAAATTGAGGACGAAGAGTCGCGCCTTCAAATCGAAACCTTAAACGAGAATTGCCACACACATAAACTTCGCTATTTCGATATCGACGACGAAAGACAAGGCATTGTCCACATCATAGGGCCAGAACAAGGTTTTACATTGCCTGGCATTACTCTGGTTTGTGGCGATAGCCACACGTCGACCCATGGTGCGTTCGGCGCTTTGGCTTTCGGTGTTGGCACCAGTGAAATTGAACAGGTATTCGCTGCACAATCTTTGATTTTGCGTAAATCGAAGAATATGCGCATTTCTATCGACGGCACTATGGGCAAAGGCGTGACCGCCAAAGACCTCATTCTGTACATCATTGCACAGATAGGCATTGCCGGTGCGACAGGATACGTTGTGGAATATACGGGCTCCGCCCTGCAACATCTGTCCATGGAAGGGCGCATGACGATCGCTAACATGACGATTGAGGCTGGTGCGCGTTCGGGGCTTTTTGCGCCAGATGAAACGACTTTTACCTACCTTAAAGGCCGACCTCTTGCTCCCTTCGGCAACATGTGGAGTGAAGCCGAAAAATTCTGGCGCACATTGCACTCTGATAATGATGCGGTCTTTGACAAGGAAATCCGAACCGACGCGGGACAAATTGTCCCTCACGTAACCTGGGGAACAAATCCAGAGATGGGCGCGCCGATAACAGAGCGCGTCCCTCATCCGGATGCCTTCCAGAGCGAAATTGCTCGCGCCTCTGTTAAACGTGCGCTCGCTTATATGGGTTTGGAACCGCAAATGCCGATTGAAGGCATAAAAATTGATCAAGTTTTCATCGGTTCCTGCACAAACAGCCGGTTGGAGGATTTACGGGAAGCCGCCCAAGTCGCCAAAGGCCATGTCATAGCCAAAAACGTCAAACGTGCTTTGGTCGTTCCCGGTTCTGGCCTCGTCAAGCAGGCCGCAGAAAAAGAGGGCCTCGACAAAATCTTTATTGAAGCCGGATTTGAATGGCGGGAACCCGGGTGCTCTATGTGTCTTGCGATGAACGCTGACAGACTGGAGCCGGGCGAACGCTGCGCCTCAACTTCCAACCGAAATTTTGAAGGCCGGCAGGGACGTGGCGGCCGAACACATCTCATGAGCCCAATGATGGCTGCAGCAGCGGCAATAGCTGGACACATTACCGATGTTCGTTCTTACCTATAAGGAAAAATAAAGTGGAGAAATTTACCAAACTGACAAGCGCCGCTGTCTATTTGCCGATTGCCAATATCGACACGGACATGATTATTCCAAAACAATATCTCAAAACCATCAAGCGCTCTGGCCTGGGTCGCTGGTTATTCGCGGGCTTACGTTACAATTCGCAAGGCAACCCACAGCCTGATTTTGTGTTGAACAAGCAACCACGGGCGCAAATTCTTATGGCTGGAGAAAATTTTGGCTGCGGCTCCAGCCGTGAACATGCGCCATGGGCCTTGATGGATTTCGGTATTCGGGCCATTATAGCGCCTGGTTTTGCCGACATTTTCTACAACAATTGCTTTAAGAACGGCCTTCTCCCTACGCGATTGGAAAATGAGGCCATTACAGCACTAGCGAACGAAGGCAAGCCGGTGACAATCGATCTCACCGCCCAGAAAATTACCTGCGGCGCACTAACTTTTTCTTTCAAGATAGAGGCAAACAATAAAAAAACTCTTCTTGACGGCCTAGATGGTGTAGCCACCATTTTGCAAAATCGCGAGGTTATCGAAGTTTTCGAATCCAAATATTTTACACAGTTTCCCTGGCTTTCTATGAAGGTTAAAGAAAAATAACATGCCTAGAATTTTACTGATAGCCGGCGATGGCATCGGCCCCGAAATCATGGAGCAGGCGAAAAGAATTTTGTCCTGCTTCAAAAACCAAATTTCGTTTACACTGGTCGAAGGGTTAATTGGCGGTGCGGCGATCGATACCTGTGGCTCGCCTTTTCCAAAGGAAACGGAGCAAGAAGCCACGCGGGCGGATGCCGTATTGCTTGGAGCCGTCGGTGGACCAAAATGGGACAATTTACCTCTGCAACAGAGGCCCGAAAAAGGCCTTCTGGCAATTCGCAAAGCTCTCGGCCTCTATGCAAATCTGCGGCCCTTGGAGATTTGGCCGCAGTTAAAAAATCTTTCTCCATTGAAACCGGATAGACTCAAAGATGTTTCCTTCATCATCGTGCGCGAACTGACGGGTGATCTTTATTTCGGTGAACCACGCGGTATACGAGAGGAAAACGGTGTACGCAGCGCGTTTAACACGATGGTCTACAGCGAGAATGAAATTCGCCGCATCGCCCGAATTGCCTTTGAACTGGCGCAAAAACGCAAGAGGCGCGTTTGCTCGATTGATAAGGCAAATGTCCTTGAGACCATGCGCCTATGGCGTGAAATCGTCGAGGACGTTCGCTGCGGCTATCCCGATATCGAACTGTCTCATCTTTATGTTGACAACGCCGCGATGCAAATCATACAGAAGCCCTCAGATTTCGACATAATGCTAACACCAAATATGTTTGGCGATATTCTTTCCGATGAAGCGGCGGTGCTCTCCGGTTCTCTTGGTCTTCTGCCTTCGGCTTCTATCGGTGGAAAAAGTGCGCTTTACGAGCCCGTTCACGGCAGCGCGCCGGACATCACGGGCAAAGGAATAGCCAATCCCATAGGTATAATTCTTAGCGTCGGGATGATGATGGAGCTTTCCTTCGGCAAGCCAGAATGGAACCAGAAGATATTACAGGCTGTCAGTAGTGTTCTTGATTCTGGCTTACGTACAGCGGATATATGGATTCCTGGCGCACATAAAGTTTCTACCGATCAAATGGGAATGTCCATCGCGAAAGAAATTTCGAAATAAAGGCAAGAGGGAAACTCAACAATTTTCCTGATAAACGTGGAAAGTAACAACGGAGAGGCGTCTGACCAGACTGCAGGCACCACCGCGCCGTTTTCGGACCAGAGAATGGTCCGGTTTGAGCGTGGGAATTGGCCACGTTATCCTGAGATTTCGTGACTTCTCAAACCTCTGCAGGCCGACTGCATCTTAATATTTTGCAATTGTTAGTCCGGATGCTCTGGAACAGAAACTTTATCCTGTTCCCAACCACGTGCCGAGAGAACGATGATCGGAATGTGAGTCCACTGACGCATGCTCTTGATAACGCCCAGGCTATCCATATCGGGCAGTCCAGGATCGATAGCGTAGCTGTCATTATGGTGGTGGCTCGTGAGAGGAAAGGCCTTTTCGCCGCATCGTCGAAACAACTTTATTGGCGTAGGGATTGCCAAAACCCCACCTTGCCGAATGGTAAAAAGCGATGCCACTATAAAGGCCACCGGTTTTGACGATTTTCTGTTTGAGAATCCAGGCGCCAACATAGACATTTTCGCAGCCATCGTCGCGCACCCAATCGCGCGCGATCTGGTAATTCACATGCCAGAGTTGAGCAAGCTGCGGCACCCAAAGACTATTGACCTGCATGGGGCCAAGATCATAGGTGCCGTTAAAATTGGGACCGACTTCCTGGCCAATATGGCCGCCCTCGATCGACATGATGCCGATCACCGCCTCCGCCGGAACCCCATAGGCATGCGCGGCCGAAAGAATGCATCCGGCAAGGATTGAAGCGCCGGTCATTGCTGTATTACCACTTGGCCTGTTTTGAATTGAAACGCTGGTCATTGCCGTATTGCCGCTCGGCCTGTTTTGAACGGAAGCGGGAGCAAGGTGCTGGTACACCGCATGATCATGCTCAAACGACCGCTCTTTCAAGCGATTGACGCAGCACAGGCAAACATAGGCCAGCTCGACAATTAGCACGAATGCCAGAAACAATTCCGGAGTTTTGGTCACAGGAATTTTTATCATTTGGCATCTCATATTCGGAGATTGCATACGTAATCTTACGTTATTTATCGAATGAACTTGCGGGGCATGTGAAGATACTCTGTGAAACATTTAAGCACTTCCGGCATAAATTTTGCGTATTTGTTGTGCATCACAATTTTTAGTGGACACCGTCAGTTGGACCGAAAAGGGCCGACTTAAGGTGCAGCCTGAAACGGCCTTGCAGTCTTGAGATCAGGGGATGATTTGAGTTTTCCCAACATGTAATATTTTAGAATAGCTATATTTTCTAACGTCCAAAATTTATGCACACATAGAATAAAGAACTTATTCAGAAAGATCAATCATTAATGGTTTTCTGACATGCGATTTAATAAACTGCTGACTGCCTTATCTTTTGAAGAACCTTCAACGTAACCTGTTAACCCACAATCGGGAGAGAAATATCATGGTGCGAAAATATTCACCTAGCGTCGCGCGAGATGTGGAACGCGAGATGCATAGTTTTAAAAGAGGCAAGCTCAGAAGCGGAAAAGGTGGCCGAGGCGGCGTAGTAAAAAACCGCAAACAGGCTATTGCCATCGCTCTTTCCGAAGCCCGCAAGGAAGGAAAGAAAGTCCCCCGAAAACCTACATCGTAAAAATAGAATTGCCTCTAAACATTGCAGGGTGGTCGATGAAATGCTTTGAAAATCACTCGCCACGAAAATGTTATAAACACGGCAAGGGGGCTTTTACTATCCGCGCAAAAGGTCGTCCGCATCCAACCATCGCCAACTTCGTCCATTTTATTTTCAAGAACCTTTTTGGCCTTGGCATAAACAAAGAGGCATATTATGGAAAACCTCGCTCTGCTGTTCGGCGAAGGCTTGTGTGGCACCGACCAGAAATTTTACCAGAAATTTTACGACTGTGTTTTTTCTGGTACCCGTCATGCGAGTTGTGGCGCGGATAGACATACTCAAATTCAAACTGGCCTATTACCTGCACGCCCGCTCGACTTACGTATTTTTGATAAATTTGAACTTCAAAAACACCGCAACTTTAGAAAAGCCTCTGTATATTCATAACAGGAGGCATGCATGAAACGCGCAATCTGTCTTCTTATTTGTATGGGCCTGCTTTCGGCGTGCGGGCATGACCCCGGCGAACGCGCTTTGACGGGTGGCGGTATCGGGGCGGGCGTCGGCGCCCTTGGGGGCGCTATTATCGGAGGAAATCCTGTCGCTGGTGCCCTGATAGGTGGCGCCGCAGGCGCAGCAACCGGCGCACTCACACGGCCTGACCAGATCAATCTTGGAAGATAAGCATTTTAGGGGGGATTGCCGCATTCCCCCGACAGTCGCAGCCGACCTGTTTGGCTTTTGCCGAACAGTTTTCTAATGAGGGTCGGTCGTATCCTTGATCTTGTCGCCCAATCTTTGCGCCGGGGTGCGATCTTCAAGCTGCAGGGCGGCCTTATCGACCCCCTGCGGCAAGTCATGAATGGCATCACCTATTTTTTCGGTCGCATTACGGTCGTCAGGCATTGTCATAACGGCATAAGCCAAAAAGGCAATCATCAGAACAATAGCTGCTGCAAGAATATTTCGGGTCGTAGGGTCAGGGTCGGCCATTTTTTTCTCTCCGGGTTTTGATTTTATTGCGATTCCGAGCCGTAGGTATCAATGACTGTGGTGGTTTCTGATTCATTCGCTGGTGGGGCGCCCAGCGTGACAGGATCCATAGAGCCCGCCGGATAAGCGCTCGGCGTTGCTGAAGGATTACGATAGGTTTTTTTGACGATGGTCTTTTCGGTCGTAACCGTATCGGCGACCGGCACCACATTGACCATCCGGAACTGAGCCAGCTCTTGCGGAGTCGTAATCACGCCATCGATCCGATAGATAATGTTACCGCCAACATTGCTTGCACTAAGGATTGTCTGGTTCTCGACGGTATAGTCATGCACATAGGATTCTTCGACATGGGCATGCCGGGGTCCGCTCGTCTGAACACCGCCGCCATACGAAACCAGATTGGGAAGATCGTGATGCCCGACAATAATATGGTCACGCAGAATAGCAGCTATCGCCGGACGGCATTGCTCGGAATAAAAACAGGGGTAGGTCGCACGGGGAATCATTTGAAGCCAAGCGGAATTAATAGGCGCAAAAATCGTGTATTCTTGATTTTCATTCAGTTCATTGATGACGCCAGTATTAAGAAGCGCTTGATAAAACATGGAAAGGTCGCCAAAGCTTTGGATTCCGGTCTCAACACCACTATTGCCAGCCTGCGAAGGCGCGCTCAAGCCCGCGAGCGACACAACGCTGATAAAACCAGCAACGCTTATCGTGACGAATGGATTTTTCATGGAACCTCCTAAGAGCAAACTGTATTCGGCCTAAATGGCGTAGAGGAAAAATGACATCAAACAATATCAATCTGCCATCCGGATCAGGCACCATGACATAAATGATGCATAAACCAATGGGAAAGGTGTGAGATGCAGAAATTTTCTGATGCGCCGTTCGGGCACTTGGCTTACGTATTATTTATAAAACTTGAACCTTATGTATATAGAAGCATGATGTAGATTTGGTGTGAATTGATTTGCTTCAATCATCCTAGGTTTTGTTTCTCGGGCACCCCCAACAGCAGCAATCACGAATAAAACAGAGGAGATATGCATGTTTACATCGACCACCAAAGACAACACGGCAAAAGCGAAAAATGACATGACAAACGAAGGCGGCCGCGCCAGCGACGATTTCAAGGAGGGCTTACGACGCGTCAAGAATGATATACGCGATACCACCAATGCCGTAAGGGGTGATGTGGATAGCATAGCACGCGAAACCGGCCGCCAGGTTCGCGAATTTGCGGATTCCGTTGGACATAATGTTTCAGGCGCCGTCGATTCAGTAACAACCAAAGTGCGCGACAACCCCGTTCAATCAAGCCTCATCGCTCTCGGCATAGGGTTTGTTGTGGGTTCACTCTTTCGGCGATAAACCAGAAAAACACGTCTTTCAGAAACCATCTTCATTCGTACCGATTATGAACAAATTGCTTGGCATAGCGACGATCGGCAATACGTTGGCCAGTATCATGCTTCTACATCGTTTTCTATCCGGCCTCACAGACGTTGTGGCCTTGGCGATTGTTAGCGCGTTTATATTCTGCATGTTTTTGGCGGCAGGATTTTGCGCGGGCTATTTTGGTCTGGTCCATTATGGCTTCACGCCTTACGCCGCTGCGGTGTTGGTCGCTGTCTCCATATTTCTTTTGGCGACAATATTTGCCGTCTTAACTTTCATTCGGCTGCGCCAATTAAGGGATCTACACCGTCATGACCTACAACGCGACACACCAGGCCTATCCCGCATCAGCAGCACGGCCCATGCATTTATGGAGGGGTTCCTCAATCCACACCCGCCGTGAAGATACGTGTAAACCCAGGTTGATGGAGATCACATGAAACGCACAGCAATGTTTCTGATAGCATGCCGGGTACTTTTTCTCTCGACAACGGCACTGGCAGCCGCAACCGTTTCCGTCAAGGAGATGCCTGACGGTAGCGAAGTGACCCTCAGTGGCACTGTCGAGGACTTCGACAGTGAACATTCTTTTACGCTCCGCGATGCCAGCGGTGCCGTTAAAGTGGATTTGAGATCAACGAAATCAATGATTTTAAAAGATGGTGAAAAAGTCAACGTTACCGGCCTTGTTAATCACACCTTTTTAAGAACCGATGTCGTCGCCAGAAATGTAAGCGAAGATAAAGGGGTGGGAGAAAGGATCGGTGAGGCCATCGATTCCGTTACTGGTGAGGATGCCGCCGGTTCGGCACAAACCGCCACCATCCAGACCCTGCCGGATTCAGGGCTGGTTGAGGTTAATGGCACCGTTGACAGCGTCAGCAACGCAAAAAAATTTACGCTGAAGGATTCGACCGGGCATGTCGACGTTACTATTAAATCGGGGGAGTCAGCTTCTCTTAAAAGAGGCGCTGAGGTTACTGTTATCGGCAATGTGAACAAAGGCCTGCTAGGCAAAAGCATTAATGCAACGGAAGTGGATGTGCGGTCCAGCAGCGCTCCCATGGCTAATCAGTAAATCCGACAGCAAAAAGGCAATCTGTCTTTATTGGGCAGCGGAAGATTTCGGGCTGGCGGGTTTTTGCAAACGTTCGCGCATGAGGTTGAGGAGTGCGTCTATATTACCATTGTTGCGCTGGAGTATAGCAGTGTATTCATCTCTTTGTGTAACGCTCTGACTCACGCCTTCGACAGAAACGTCCACAATAGCAAGTTTGCCGTTGTCCTGGCGAACACGCCAATCGACCCGTGTCGGCTGCTCCCCACCGGGATGATCGATTTCGCTAGTAACAACGGAATCCTTCTCGCTTTCCTGCCGGACGTTTTTCACATGAAAACTTTCGCCGGAATAAAAACTGAGGCGATCGCCGTATATCTTAACCACACTGTCTTCAAAAAGTTTCATATATTCCTGCTGCTGCTGGGGTGTCGCCGTACTCCATGCGCGCCCGAGGACAAAATGCCCGATGGTCGGAAGGTCGAAAGCCTCACGCAGCAACGCGTCATATTGAGCCGAACGTTGCGCCGATGTCAGATTTTTATCGGTAACGACACCGATGGCCCGGTTGCCAAGGTCCTGAATGAATTTTCCTGTCGGTGTTTGCTGATCTTGCCCGGAGGTCACGGCTGCATTCGACGCCGGCGGCGGCGTCTGGGCCAGCGCGAGCCCGGCGACGCTCAGCAAAATAGCGAAACCAAAGATGACCAGAATTCTTCGCGAGATGATGTGCATGATTACCCCCTGAAGTTCGCGATAAGATCGCGGATTTTGGATTCAGCTTGTTTCGTACCCAGGTTGTTGTGTTCGAAGAATTCGAATAAATGCCTGTGATTGACCTCCGTAACACGAAAGATTTTTTGGAAAAAAAGATTGTTGGGAATGTAGAGAGTACCACCTTCCTTCTCTCGCAGGACTGTGAACATCATGTTGCGGTCAATCGCTCGACCTTTGAGGTTCTCCGGCAAAATTTCGACGGTCGTACCCATATAAAACGGCCGCCAAATCGTCAAGAAAACACTGGCCGTAATGTTGCTGACTATCGTCCAAACTGCCAGAAACCCGACGCCGATAATGGCTGTAACACTCACCAGAACTGTCCATAATCCCGTCATGCTGACACCCCAGAAACTTAGCAACAGCATGCCAACGCCGATCCACATCGCGGTAGCCATAAGCCGCGTGATGAACAGAATTGTTTCATAGGAAAAGCGAATCCACACCCGACTGCCGAACAGTAACCCCCGCAGAAATCGGTCGATATAGAAAATGGCAATGGAAGCAACAATGAGGATAAGGATGGTGCCAAGCACCATGTCAATCCGAACACCGTAATGGTCCATCCATGTTACCAGTTGATGCATCTGACCTCCGCGACTGCACATGGCAATCACATGCAAACATCGTGGCAAAATTTGGTTGCAGATTGAGATAATATTTATCCGTTTCTTATATGGTCGAGGGTGTATTCATGCAGCCTTTTTATTAAGATGCCCCTATATGTTATATTTGCGTCGAGATCCTTTCATTCTTTTCATTACAACAGAGGAGATATTTCATGAACAATCTCCAATCCCCCACGCATCACGACGACGTCACGCGCATATACGCCGAAGAAATGCTTGCTTCGTTTTATGAACAAATGTGCGAAGCTGAACGTCTTGCGGATGAGCTCAACAATTTGCTGTCCGATTTCCAAGCTTCCTTTGAGCGTGAAGGAATTGGTGAACATATTGAAATGCTGACCTGTTGGACTGAACGTTACCGCCATGGTTTACTGACTGCCGACAAAATTTTACGAAATGGCTATACATGGTTGGCCAATCCTATTTACTGCCTGAATAAGGGGGGCGAAAAGCCAGACCGTCTGGAAGACGAAAGCCACCATATATTTCACAATCAACCTACGAACTTTCATCCCACTAACCTTCAAATAGAAGATTTTGTAGCCGCCGCACAGCAGGTTGGCGCCCTTTCCACCCGAATGGAGCATTTGTTTGGCCGCTCCGCGACGGGGATGTCGTCGGTGCGGCCATAAACGGGGCTGTTGAAATTGCCGCAGTGTGGTAAAATCCTACACTTGCATAGGCCGCAGGCCCTCACCACCCGGAGAGAACCAAAAACAAAAAGGTCTGATATGAGCAATATGGCATTCACTCCTGAATTGGCAAACGATACTGACGTGGCAAATGATACCGACGCATCTTCCCTTAACCAAGAGCGTGAACGCATCCATCGGCAAATGCTGTCACCGATTGCCCATGATCTGAAAACACCACTAGCCTCAATCATCGGCTCCTTGGAAATTTATACGCACATGAAAGATGCACTTCCGTCAGAAAAGCAGGACACACTTATAAAGGTCGCCCTGCAGGAGGCTCATCGGCTCGATACTTTTATTACCAATATTCTCGACATGGCGAAGTTGGAGAACGGACTTGTCCAGCCCAAGCAAGAAGACATTGAGATCGGCGCTATTCTGCGCGATTGCCTGGTCCGGCGGCAGTATGATCTGAAAGATAGCACCGTCGAGGTCGAGTCCGTATCGGGCCCGGTTAAAACGGCAACCGATACCGCACTTCTAAGCCGCGCTTTATGCCTTATTCTAGACAACGCCGTTAAGTATGGCGGCACGCCTTCGACAATCCGGATCAAATTCGGTAAAGACGACAATCGTCTGGCTTATATCTCTATCCAGGATAACGGCAGCGGCATACCGGAAGCGCAAACAAAGAATATTTTTTCCAAATACACTCGGTTCGGCAAAGAGGATAAGCATAATAAAACGGGCATGGGTCTTGGGCTTGCCATTGCGCGGGCAATTATGACCCTTCTGAATGGCAATATTTCAGCGATCAATCACTCTGGTGGTGGTGCAATTTTTACGCTGCATTTTCCTCTTCAGTAACCTTTTCGATTGACAATTTTTCAGACCGGCGGGGGTGGCGGTTTACGGCCGGTGATTACGCCATATATAAGAGATGCGATAAACAAGATCACAAAAATAACTGCTAGAGATTGCGCGATATTTGCAAATGTGCCAGCAAGGCCGCCAAAGCCAAACACCGCAGCGATTACAGCCATAAGGAAAAATGTGATTATCCAGTTAAGCATGGCGCTCTCCACAATTTCAGTTTCGTCAGCCATTCTCATGCCACTTTCCCACAGTCATCCCACCGGGGGGTGCACCCATGCGCCTGCTGCAAACGATGATCACAAACCGAAAGCATGGACAGGGAGATAGAAAGAAAAAAGAGCGCAACAGCCATGCAGCATATTTTCCTGTCTCAACAACGCGGAGGCTAGATTAGCTGTAACATTCTAAAATTTCACTACCCTTAAGGCAAACCATTCGTAGTGAAACCATAAAGGCATACGACGCCCACATGAACTCAAGCAGCCTGAAGAATATCTGCTTGAACACTCTCCATGCGATAACCGACGCCTGGTTCGGTAATAATCAACGTAGGATTCGCGGGGTCGCGCTCGAGCTTTTCGCGTATTTGGCCCACATAGACACGAAGATATTGCGTATCTTCACTATGTACCGGCCCCCAAATTTCACTGAGAATCTGCCGGTGAGTCAAAATCCGGCCGCGGTTGATCATGAAGAAGCGCAGCAATTTATATTCCTTGGGGGTTAGCAAGACTTTTGTGTCATTGCAGTAAACTTCGTGGCGCATTAAATCCATGCGGATATAACCATTTACCAATTCCGGCTCACCAGCCTGCTTAACCGCGGCCTTGCGCAAATTGGCTCTAATCCGCGCCATCAACACCTCGGCATTGAAGGGTTTGACGATATAATCATCCGCTCCCATATCAAGGGCCGTCGCCACATCTTCATCCAGAGCCCGCACCGAAAGAACAACGATCGGCACCTGCGACCATTCTCGAATCTGGGCGATCACTTCCTTGCCGTCAATGTCAGGAAGGCCAAGATCCAGCAAGATAAGATCCGGCTTAATCGAGTTTGTCATGCGCACGGCCTGTTTGCCGCAATTGCTTTCCTCGATCCTGTAATCCGAGGCATCCAGAAAGATGCTCAGCATTTTTCGGATTTGCGCTTCATCATCGACGACGAGGATCGTATTTTTTATGTCCCGCATGACAGAACTCCTTTCGGGGTTATGTATTAAAGTGGATTGGGTTTTATGAGCGACTCTTCCCTTTTTCAGTGAACCTGCCCTTTATTTAGAGAAAAGAACGGAATTAGGGCAAATTTGTGTGCAAAAAATGATGGATTCTTTATGGATTCTTTATGCTTTTTATCCCATCTGACATCGTTTTCTAATAATAAATACGGCATGTTAGCGAAACAGCACCCAGATCCTGACCCCAGGAGAACAATCCATGATCGAACGAAAAATCAAATTGATATTGGCCGGAATATTCCTGCTTCTGTCCATTGGCCCCTCTTTCGCGACAACAAACGACCTTCTCGGGACGGATAGCCATTGCGGCTCCATGCCCCAGGACAGGCGCGACGTTGTGCGTGACGAAACCACCGGAACGATCGTTCATTCTACATCAGGGGCCTGCGTACGAACGCAATGGATGAATTGCTGCGATGTTTGCGCCACACAGGTTGCCACACCACGCATGCTAAACCGATCCACGATCACAACCTTGTCACGTGAAGAGCGCACCGTTTATTTTGGATTCAACCAGGCCAATCTTTCTCCGGAGATGAAGCAGCGTCTTGATACGCTTGCCCTGAAGCTCAAATCCGACAATAATGTAAAAGGCGCCCGCATCGTTGGTTATGCCGACCGGATCGGCAGTCCTGGCTACAACGAAATGCTTTCTAAGAAGAGGGCAGAAAATGCGCGCCGCTACCTGGTTCAAAGAGGTATTGTCAATGCCCGTGTCGCCGACACGCGCTGGCTTGGCTCGAGCACGAGCGTTACCGATTGCCCGGATGATCTTCGGCGACCGGAGTTAATCAATTGCCTGCAAGAGGATCGCCGTGTGGAAGTGGAGATTGACTACTTCCCAGAAACGCAGACCCCTGCGTCTACAGATTGAAAAAATAAACGGTGTCCAACAGTGGCGCCGTTTTCCCTTGTAGATCAATCAGATAGAGCTTCATTTTGTATAATTTGCACAACAAGGCCGCCTAATGTTATTCCCGTTCCGAGCTTTTTCACGGAACGGTTGGCACCCCATGCTTTCTTCGCTTCAACCCACGAAGAAGTATTTCCTCATCATGTTCATGATTTCTTGCATGCTGCTGGAAATATTCACATTCGTCATTTATCAGCAGTCAAGAGTCAATAGAAAATCCCATGATTGGGTTATTCATAGCTATGAAGTCTTACGTGCAACGCGGCTGGCGCTGACCGATGCAATCGATATGGCCAGTAACGAGCAGGATTACATCATCACTGGTTATTCTAGGTATTTGCCTCCCTATAATGCCGCACTCACGGATTTAGACAAGCGCCTAAATGAATTATCAAAGTTGACGGCGGACAACAAGGAACAGAAAAAAAATATTTTTTTATTACAGGACAGGATCGAACACCTGAAACAGATCTGTGCCTCCCATATCAATGCCATGAATAGAGGTCACATTAACTTCTATTCCATCAAAACAGAAACGGCATCCACAAAGCAGGCTATTGCCGAAGTACGTGCAGCTTTTGATTCCTTTAGCCAGGGTGAAGACCGTTTACTCGACGAACGCACGGATATTGCAGGCAAGGAGCAGAGAAATTATTTATGGACGCTCATCATGGGCGCCATCCTTGGCTTGGGAGCCCTCATTATCGCCAACCTCGTTATTTTTTCACTTATCGCCAAAAACGCGCGCGCCGAAGAACAACTTCGCAAAAACGAGGAATTGTTCGCGCTTATACTGAAGGGCCTCAATGACGGTGTTTGGGATTACAACGTTCTGACGAATAAGATCTCATATTCGGGATCCTATAAAACGATGCTAGGTCTCGAGATCGAAGAGCTGGTCCATGTTCACAATGAATTTTCCCGTTACATTCATCCAGACGATGTGCCAGCCGTCATCGACATTATGAGACGATATCTCAACAAGGAAATATCCGACTATCACAACATATTTCGGGTGCGTCATAAGGACGGCCATTGGGTTTGGATCATGTCACGTGGTATCGGCATCAAAGATAGAAGCGGTACAATCGTTCGGCTCGTCGGGACCCATACTGATATTACGACGCAAAAACAGCGCGAAGAAGAACTCAATTATTTTATTCATGAAAATGAAAAGCAACGCGCAGAACTGGAAGATTCCAAGGAAAAGGCGGAAGCCGCCAATCAGGCCAAGAGTGATTTTCTTGCGATGATGAGCCATGAGATCCGCACACCGATGAACGCGATCATCGGGCTATCCGGCCTTCTTCTCGAGACATCGTTGGACACCAAGCAGCAGGAAATGGCTGGCACCCTGCATACCAATGCCGATATATTGCTCAAACTCGTCGATGATTTGCTGGATCTCAGCCGCGTTGAAGCAGGCCAGATCGACCTAGAATCCCGCTCTTTCACATTGGACGGCGTTTTCAGGGTGCTGCACGCCCTATTCGACGATCAGGCAGTCGCCAAAGGCTTGAAGCTGTCTCTGACAAACAACACCGGCAAACAGGGTTTTATCGGTGATCCAACGCGCCTTCAGCAAATTCTTGCTAACCTGATAGGCAATGCCATTAAATTCACTTCACGCGGCTCGATTACAGTTACAGCCGACAGGGAGACCTCCGATGTTAATACAGGATTTCGTATAACTGTCGCCGATACCGGTACTGGTATCTCGCCCGAGAAATTGCCGGTCATCTTCGAAAAATTCATACAGGCGGATCAGACTATTTCGCGGCGTTTTGGCGGTTCGGGACTTGGATTGTCGATTTCAAGGTCGCTTGCCCAATTGATGGGAGGCGACATCACGGTAACAAGCCGGGTGGGCGAAGGTTCCATTTTTACAGTGTCGCTGCCGACACAAATGGGGCAACTCCCTAAGCCTGTTGCGATCACAGAGAGACCTGTACCGGTAACTGTTTCATCTTCGCAAAGCCCCGTTCTTGTTGTCGAAGATTACGCAGCCAATGTCATGGTCGCGACCATGATGCTGGAAAATCTGGGCTATATTGTGGACGTAGCCAGCTCCGGCAGTGAAGCCATCCAGAAAATTCAGGAGAGAAATACGCCTTATTCAGCCATTCTTATGGATGTGCAGATGCAGGATATAGATGGCCTTGAGGCAACCCGTCGCATTCGCATTCTCGAAAAAGAAAAAGGTTATCGGCATTTCATCATCGGCGTAACGGCCCACGCTCTCACGGGTGATCGCGACCGTTGTCTGAAGGCAGGCATGGATGAATATATGAGCAAACCCATTCACCTCGATCTCCTGGAACGGAAGCTCGGAAGACTTGAGCGGGCGGCTTAAAATTATTACAGATAAAAACCCGCTGGAAGAGATTGCATATCTCAAACCGCCCATTGTCTTTTAATATCGCCGAAACCTTCAAGATTAAGAGTTCGGTACTTCATTCTACAGGAAACATCAAAGCTCAAAAGTTAAAAGAAAAACGCCGTCCCCATGGAAGGACGGCGTTTCCCCGAGCCGGCAGCAAAACCAGCTCAACCTTTAGGCAGCTCTTTCATCTTTATAGTTGCAGGATTGCTCGATTTGCTTAAGCCGATCCTCGGCTTCTTCCCGTGCCAACCCGTATTTCTCTTCGAGCTTGCCGAAAAACCGATCGCGCTGGCCATTATAGAGCGCAATCTCATCGTCGGTTAGACGGCCCCAGCTTTCTTTGAGCTTGCCTTTAAGCTGATCGAACTTTCCTTTGGTTTGATCCTGATTCATAGAATCCCCCTGTTCATCTGGATTAAATTTCTTCGGGTTAAAATTCCCGCCAGAGCCAGAGCTTGTCTGGCGGCTGCCCGAAGCCGGTTTGTCCTGAATTTGATCCGTTCTCATAGGATCCTCCTTTTTCAAGTTACATCCGCGGCTGCCGACGGCAGGCGCCATTTTGAAATGACAGACATAAACTCAAGAAACCATGCGATGATGCCGCGAGTTTGATAAGGGGCCGATAAAAACATGATGAAATTTTAGACCAATACGAACAGCATTGGCTATTCTGTGGCATTTCGACAAAGTTTCTCCCAAACAAAAATTCCAAAATAAAATTTATGGACGAGTTTAACCTCGACGGCACAAAGGATTTATAAAATCCCTATTTTTTCAAGAGCGGCGCCGTAGGAATGACAAAATTGGAACAGCATCATGCGTTGCCGACGAGGATATGTTTGTCCAAATGAAATCCTCACACTTCAACTCATTCCTTTCAACTCGTCCCTATGGAGATCAGCCATGCAAAACCGTCGAACATCCAAATTTCTGGTCATACCGGTCTTTGTCGCTGCTATAGGGGTGTCTCCTGCTGTTCTCGCGCAGGGAACCAACCCCAACGAGACACTCTCTAACACCAGGCAATACATTGATGACACCGCAATCACGACGAAAATCAAGGCGGCACTGGTCGCGGATTCGCAGGTCAAAGCCACGCAGGTCAGTGTAGAAACTAAGGACGGCGTCGTGCAATTAAGCGGCACCGTCGATTCGAAAAAGGCAGAATCCGAGGCCCTCAGAGTCGCCAATCAGGTCGATGGCGTCAAATCGGTTAAAGACCTTTTGAGTGTCAGGGGCACACAGGAAGAATAGCCAAGGTCGATCCCGGTCCCACCGGCATTATTGCCCGGTAGGACCGGTTGATCGAACGAACAATGCGAAACTCACAACAAAGAATTTCCCGATATCGGTCCCTCGACTCGGTTATATTTAGGGCGGCGGCGCAAAAGCGTTAGACAACTTCAGGCAAAGACTTAACTACAAATTTACGACTTCACTGATTACATGCTGCAGTCTCAATGAATCCTAGAGGATGCATGGCATGGCTATCACGCTTTAACAGCCGCACTTTTCTTTTGCTTTACGCGCATCGCTTTTTGTTTGGGTGGGCCAGCGCAGCGGCTCTGTCTTTCGAATACGCCTATTTGCTGCGTCATAATACCCCGATAACAGTCATCCTCCTTTTTATCGCCAGCGTCTTTTTTGTCAGCGGAACCGTCGCGCTTTGCTCGGTTTCACTTCAACAACGCCTTAAGATTCCCACCGTTTTTATGATCGCCATGATTTGCTCGGTGATCGCTTCTATCATGGTAGCTCAAGCCTCGTGGTCACTGCCTTTGGCTTTATCGTCAGCGTTATTCTCAGGCAGCGCAATGGGACTTTATTATCCAGCCTCGGATGTTCTGGAAGCCATTTATGTTACCGACAATCGACGCCGCGGGCGGCAATATACATTCGGCATAAGCTGCACGATTTTGGGTACGGCCATAGGTGCGGCATTGAACGGGGTTTTGATCGCTCATTTCGGCTATCTGGTTTCCGCTTTCACATCAATGCTGGTTTATATGATGAGCCTTGTGCCAGTTTATCAGCTTCCTCCCCATGCCCACGGAAAAACCAAGCCTTTATCGCCGCCGAAGGTTCTGCATTACATGGGCAGTCCTGCGTTTCGTTCCTTTTGGCTTTTGTTCTTTGGCCAGCAGTTGTGCATTATCATTAAGCTGCTTATCCCTGCATATTTGTTTCTCGTCCTAGGTGGGTTTCAGGAAACGGGCTTTGTAATAGCTGGCTCCACAATTTTGCAGGTCATTCTGTTGACGTTATCAGGCAACAGCCTTGATCGTCACGGCCATGCCATCGGGGTGCGAAATGCTGCATGGCTTTATGCGACATCCTTTTTAGGGTTCATACTCGTGCCGGTGTCGGCTGGTACAGCCCTCTTTCTGAATACAACAAACATGACAACCGCCATGCTCATGGACGGTGCGCTGATAACCCGCCTTCATAGTCTTCTGCGCCGCCATCCCATGCCGCCATTTCTACTTTTCGGGACGGCTTGGCAAATTGCACTTTGCAGTGGGGAGGTGCTTACCTTGCTCTGCATGTCCGCCCTGACCACCTATGTCGGTAACGGAATTTTCTCGGTGCTGTTTTTGGGAGGCGTTATTGGCTCCCTTATTCAGTATTATGGTTTTCCTAGAAAAACAAACGTTTGAAAATACACAAAAAGAAATCGACAAATCCGCACACGGGAAAAAACTTAACTATCTCCGTCGATAAACGGGGGCCATTCGCCGGCCGTCATTCGTTTCTGCCCGGGACTCAAACGTTTGATGACTGCTTCCAGCCTGCTGGCCTCGGAACGATCCCGACATTTACGTGCACCGACGACGTGCGATGGGCGGTTCAATCTTGTGAACATCGCCCCCTTGCCGGAACTATGCTTGCGGAAACGTGCGCCAACATCAGTGGCAATACCCGTGTAAAGACGGCCGTTTTTGCATTCGAGCAGATAAACAAACCACCTACCGCCCGACTTTTTTGCCATAACCATGCTCTCATTAAGGATTAAAGGGGACAGATTTATCTTTACCTTAAAGATGGTTTTAGGCAATAAAAATCCATGGTTTTTACCGTCGCTGCTTTTTACCGCTTCGCAAATCTGCAGGATCCTCTCGCCCTGCGGCAGGATCTGTTATCTGCATTCGCGCCGCTCAATCTATGTGGCACTTTATTGTTAGCGCATGAAGGCATCAACGGCACGCTCGCCGGAACAGCTTCCGGCATCGACGCCATGCTCGAGATTCTGCAACAAAAATGTAGCTTGCCGCGCGAAGATGTGAAATTTTCCCATACACCAGAAAAGCCCTTCAAACGACTCAAGATCCGCCTGAAGCGCGAAATCATCACGTTTAAACAACCCTCCATCGATCCAAACAGACGAACCGGCACGCCTGTTGTGCCGTCTGAATGGAATGCCCTGCTCGATGATCCAGACACTGTCCTGCTCGATACCCGCAATACGTATGAAACGATGATTGGTAGTTTTTCCGGCGCGCGCATCCCGCAGATCGAAACCTTCACCCAGTTTGCCGATTATATCCGCACCAATCTCGATCCGAAGAAGCATAAGAAGATTGCCATGTTCTGCACCGGCGGTATTCGCTGCGAAAAAGCCTCAGCTTTCATGCTCGCGGAAGGATTTCCTGAGGTTTATCACCTCAAGGGTGGAATCCTGAAATATCTCGAAGAAATCCCGCAAGGTTCCAGCAAATGGAATGGCGAATGCTATGTGTTCGACCGGCGCATGGCCGTAGGGCACGGGCTGACGACGGGCCGTTATGCGATGTGCTTCTGCTGTGGCTTGCCAATAACCGAAGAAACCAAGCGTCATATGCTTTACGAAGAAGGTGTATCATGCCCACACTGCCATGCGCTCACCAGCATCCAGGACAAAGCTGGCTATCGCACACGCCAACGTCAAATATCAGCTATGGCAAGACCGGCGACCGTATTCCAAAATCAAAATCCCGAAATACGTGATCATCATCAAAAATAACCAAAGCAACGATCAGCATATGTGTCCATGTCGGTGAATTCATCCAACGTTATGACCCGGTATCTTGATGCGCCATGGAATCAGGTCGACATAACAGGTTGATATTCCGATGCGTAACAATCGTCAAACGTGGAACCTTAAAAATGGCCTGACGAAAAGGGGCGGAACGAGACCTGCGTTCCCGCCGTGATTTCCGTTAAACCGGTTGGCAGATCGAGCATTCCGTCGCTGCGCACGAGTGATGTAAAAAGATTAGAACTCTGATCATGAAAAGGTACCGCTTGCCATGTGGAATGGCGGAACTCCAGACGCGCGCGGGGAAAACTGCGAAGATGCTTTTCCTTGCGCACCGTTTCCGCAAGCGGCACTTTAAAGGCCGGAGGCAATGACGGTGTCATTCCCCACAAAGCTTGCAAAAGCGGCATGCCAACCAGATAGAATGTGACCAGGACGGACACCGGATTGCCCGGCAACCCCAGTATCAAACAGCCACCAATCTCACCAAACATAACCGGCCTTCCGGGGCGCAGGGCCAGTTTCCAGAAATGTACTTTGCCCAGGGCCTGCACCGCATCGCGGATATAATCGCGTCGTCCGACTGAAACACCACCAGTGCTGATCAACAGATCACAATCGGCAGCGGCCTTAAGCAGCATAGCGTCCGTTGCCGCGCGATCATCCGGCAAGATACCGAGCATCGTTACATCAATCGGCCAGCCGAACAGAAGTTGCTTCAACATCAAACTGTTTGTGTCAATAATTTGACCGTTTTCAAGCCGAGCACCGACTTCCTGCAACTCTGTTCCCGTTGCCAGAACACCAATACGCAAAGGACGCACAACCTTGACCGATGTCAATCCAAGCGCTCCTAGAAGGGCGATGTCTTGTGGCCTCAGGCGATGAGCGGTGGTGATCGCCGTTTCACCCTGCCTGATATCGAAACCAGCACGACGTATATTGGCTCCTTGCGGCGGTATAGGATCTATAAAAACGTCATTGCCTTCCAGACGGGCATATTCCTGCATGGCCACAGTGTCGGCACCCGACGGCAACACAGCACCCGTCGCAATATGCACGGCGCAACCCGGCGGTAATGTCGCCATCAAAGGTTCACCGGCCAGCGATTGTCCAACCAGTTTCAAACGGCCGTTTTCACAATCGCTATGATGAAAGGCAAAACCGTCAACGCCGGTATTATCGAAAGGTGGCAGGGCATAAGGCGCGATTACAGTCTCGGCCATCACATGGCCAAGTGCATCGGCAAGATTTACAGTGACGACTCCGCTGACAGGATGCACGATTTCGGCCATCTGCCGGTGCGCATCGTCAAGCTCCAGCAGTGGCGCGGGGATTTCATCGCTCATGCTTTTGTCGTCTTTTTAAGGACGATATCGGATTTACCGCCGATTTTTTTGACCAGCACCACATCGTCAATCCGCATCATCGGATCGGTCGATTTCATCATGTCGTATAGCGTTAGTGCGGCAATGCTTGCTGCCATAAGCGCCTCCATCTCAACACCGGTCTTGTAATAGGCCGCGACTTCAACCGTCACGGTAACGCGATCTTTATGCAAGGTAAAATCGACCGTAACATGCTCAAGCTGCAAGGGGTGGCAATAAGGAATGATCTGCGGCGTGTTTTTTGCTGCTTGTATTGCCGCGACTTTGGCGACGGGCAAGGCATCGCCTTTGGGCAGTGTACCTTTGCGCAAATGCTGCATAGCAATGGTCGAGGCGTGAAGCACGGCCTGCGCCATAGCGCGACGGTTGGTATATTTTTTGCCGGATATATCTTTCATCTACCCACCTATTGCGATCATGGCGCGGTTTTCGACGTGGATTAATTCCTCGACCGGGGGATGCGCGGCCGGTTTGGCCTGCACAGCTGCCGCGATCAAGCCCGCCAGCTCATCATTGCTTCCACCGGCACGCATGACATCACGCAGATTCTTTTCTGCCGGGTGAAACAGGCAGGATTTAATGTTGCCATCCGCCGTCAGGCGCAAGCGGTTACAGGTGCCACAAAAACTCTCGGTCATCGAGGTGATGAAACTGACATGTGCTATGTGACCGGCAAGGGTGAATTCCTTGCCAACCGCCGATGCATCACCTACCACCGGCAGCAGTTGATAATGTTCACTGATGCGCGCACGAATTTCGGCATAGGGCAGTAGCCCGCCGGGCGACCAATGGTTATCCGGGAACGGCATATATTCGATAAAGCGCAAATCCACCAGCTTATTCCGCCCCCAGGCAACAAAATCGAGAATCTCGTCGTCGTTAACATCCTTCATCACCACGATATTGATTTTCAGCGGAGCGAAACCGGCCGCCAGCGCTGCTTCGATACCCTTCATCACATCCGGAAAACGATCCCGCTTGGTGATTGCTTGAAAACGTTCCCGCCGTAAAGAATCGAGACTGACCGTCAGAGTCGTCAAGCCTTTTTCGTGCAGCCGTGCCGCCTCTTCCGCAAGACCAATGCCATTGGTTGTCATAGCGAATGTCTCTAATCCCTCTATCTTGGCTAGTGCTGCAACGATATCGACAGTATCACGCCGCACCAATGGCTCGCCGCCTGTCAGGCGAATTTTACGAATACCCATACTTACAAAAAGACGCGCCAAGCGGATGATCTCATCGGTCTGTAAAATCTGCTGCGGGGGAGTCCAGTCAATGCCATGTTCCGGCATGCAATAGGTGCATCTTAAATTGCAGCGATCGGTAACCGAAATTCGCAAATAGGTGTGATGACGACCAAAACGGTCGGTGAGTGCACCCATCATCCCGCCCTCTTCATCGATGACGATGGTAGCTGGCCAATGCCATCTTTCAGACTGTACGCCATGTAACCTTTTGCACGTAATTTCTGAGCCGCGATCCGGCTTCGCTGCCCCCGCGCGCAGATTATCAGCAAGGGCGCATCAAGCGGCCAGGAAAAAGGCGCGTCCTCAAGACCGCTGAAAGGAAGATGTTCCGCTTCAGGCAATGGCAAAGCGTAACGCTCTTCTTCCTCACGTACATCGACCCACTGGTAACGCCGCAATAAATTATCACGCGTGTCGTCTGACTGAACCGTAATTTCATAAGGCGATAAGGCAAAATCCGACACTTGCGTGATCGAGGGTTTATCGCCACAAAGCGGACAATCATCACGGCGGTGACGCTTGATATGACGACTTGTCAGGGATCGCACATCGAATAGGAATAGAGTCTCGGCCGCTGCCTTGTTCAATCCTAGAAAATGCTGGATTGCTTGATGGGCTTGCAAGGCGCCAAAGATGGCGGGAATACTGCCAAGCACACCGATTTCGGCACAATCACCCACCAGCCCGGCGGCAGGAGGCTCGGGCCAGAAACAGCGCAGACATCCCTCACCGCTGGGGTCGACCATCAACATCTGGCCTTCGAAACGATGAAGGCTCGCATGGATGACGGGCTTGCTGAACAGAATGGCCGCATCATTGAGAAGGTATTTCGTCGTAAAATTATCGGTACAGTCGAGCACAAGATCATAAGAGGCAAACAGCGATTGTACGTTTTCAGCTGTCGCTCTCACGGCATGAAGTTCAATCTTGACGAAAGGATTTAGGGCGTGAAGCCGTACCGCGGCTAGCCCCACCTTACTTTTGCCGACATCTTCGGCACTATACAGCATCTGACGATGCAGATTGCTCGCTTCCAACCTGTCATGCTCGACGATACCGATCACACCGATCCCCGCCGCTGCAAGTACCGATAAAGCCGCAGAACCGAGACCGCCGGCCCCCACCACCAGCACGCGCGCGGCTTTTAATCGCGCCTGTCCTTCGGCGCCTATTTCCGGCAATCGTGTCTGCCGCACATACAATTCCTGCTCATTGAGGGAGCATGAATGATCGTGAGTGTGGTCGTGGTGCTGACAGTTCACCCACTCGACACGACCATCGGTGTAGAATTCCTTCTTCCAGATCGGTAGGCGATGTTTAATGGCATCGATGATGTAGCGGCAAGCGGCAAAAGCTTCCGTCCGATGCGGGGCAAGGACACCGACCCAGACGGCGCAAGCACCGATTGCCAAATCCCCTTCGCGATGAACCGCCTGAGCATCGATCAGTGCAAACTTCTCTTTTGCCTCAGTAAGAATTTTTTGCCCTTCCTTGACCGCCAAAGCATGGAAAACCTGATAGGATAAGGATTGAACGCCATAACCATCATTATGGTCACGCACACGCCCTTCGAAAGTCACACAGGCTCCGGCAACCGGATGCTGCATGGCCTGCGCAAGCGTATAAGGATCGATGATTTCCGTGCTGATCGCAAATTGTGTCACGCCCGTCATCCTCCGGCAACCGGTGGAATAAACGTCACGTTGTCACCGTTCTTGAGCGACTGATCGAGCGCAACGAATTCATCCCCGATAGCAACACCGATACGATCCACCGGCAAAGTAAAATTATAGGTGGCGGCCAATTCCTGATACAAGGCGCGCGGCGTCGTGGCGTCGGTCGACAACACCTCATCGGCGACGCCCCGTTGGTCGCGGAGAACGGCAAAATAGCGCAAATTTATGGTTATTGGCGTATCTTGCATTTTACGCTATTCCCTATCTCGCCTGATTTTTATGGGGTCATTTTTCACATACCTTCCGGTAAAGCGCAATGTCGAACGCAGTCGATGTCACGCCCCTCCATATCGCCGTTTTAACGGTTTCCGACACGCGTTCATTGGCTGATGACCGGTCAGGCAATGTTTTGGTTGAGCTCGCGACGGCTGCAGGCCATGTCATAGCCGATCGCCAGATTGTAACTGATGACAAAACCCTGATAACTGAACACCTCAAGCGATGGATCATCGATCCAACGATCGATGTCGTGATCTCAACCGGCGGTACCGGCGTGACGGGACGCGATGTGACGCCGGAGTCATTCGAAGCTTTATATGAAAAAACCATTCCTGGTTTTGGTGAACTGTTCCGTTGGCTAAGCTATCAGAAAATCGGCCCGTCAACCATTCAGTCACGAGCGACGGCAGGGATGGTGAATGGTACGTATTTGTTCGCTTTGCCCGGATCACCCTCGGCGTGCCGTGACGCATGGGAAATGATTTTGAAACATCAGTTTGATCACCGTTCGCGCCCGTGCAATTTTGTTGAGCTTATGCCGCGCCTTAAAGAAAAATAATAGACTATTTACAGGATTTATCGTTTGACTGATCCAAGTAAAATTTATTTATTGGCCGCAGGGAGCCTCCGCGCTGTTATGCCAGATATTATTCAGGCATATGAGACAGCGAGATTAGGCAAGGAACGGCCTATTCATGTTGTGGCCGATTACGCATCGGCGGGCACTCTTATGCGACAAATAAAAGGAGGCAGAAAATGTTCTGTTTTCGCATCGGCCGATATGAAAAATGCGAGCAATGTACATGCAGAGAGCCATGTGGGAAAGGTTTTCTGTTTTGCCGGCAATGCAATTTGCGCCGTCCTTAAAGAAGGATTGACGACAACGCCTGAGGAGATCCTGGGATTCCTGCAGAACAACTCTTTTTGCATCGGAACGTCGACGCCTATTTTCGATCCCTGCGGCGATTACACCAAAAATATTCTCGACCGGGCCGGTGTCTGCCAAAAGCGCAGAGTATACATAACCGGCGGTCTTGGAAAAAAAGAAAAACGCAGAAACGGAATGAGCGATTACGCCTTTTCCTTGATAAACGGCGCTGTTGAAGTCGTTTTGCTTTACCGAACAATATCACAAAAGGTCGCACAACAATCGAAGGGAACGATTGTCTCCCTACCATCCGAGCTGGAACAGCCCATTCATTACGGCATTACCGCCATTCAACCAGCTTCACACGAGGCCGAAGATTTTATAGAGTTCATTTTATCACCGCTGGCGCAACAGATGCTTACCGCTCAGGGATTTAAAGCAGCCCCACCATCCCCCGTTTGAGCTCACAAAGCTAAATTTCAGCTGCCGCCGAACCAATTATATCCCTGATCTTCCCAATAACCGCCGGGATAGTCATTGGTCACTGTCATGGACATGATGTATTTGGGATTTTTGTAGCCGAGCTTGGTCGGCATACGCAGCTTCATTGGAAAACCGTAAGCGCGCGGCAAAGTCTGCCCGTCGTAGGTCAAGGTCAGTAGAGTTTGCGGATGAAGTGCCGTTGGCATATCGATGCTGGTGTAATAATCATCGGCGCAATCGAAACGAATATATTTCGCCGTCGTATCAGCGCCGATGCGCTTCAAAAAATCTGAAAAACGCACACCACCCCATTTGCCAATTGCGCTCCAGCCCTCCACACATATATGACGCGTGACTTGTGTGGTTTGTGGAAGCGCGCCGAGCTGCCTTAGCGTCCAGCTCTCCTTGTTCTCAACCAGCCCATCGATTTCCAATTCGTAATCATTGGGATCGACTGTCGGCGCCTTATCGAGACTGTAGTAGGCGTTGAAGGGAAACGGCCGGGTCATCATGCTTTCAGGATAGATCGGTGCAAGCTTGGCGGAATCGAACAAAGCCGCCTGCGCGCCATCATTAAAGCGCGATATTCGCTCCAGCAACTTATCGATTGAAAACTCATCCGTCAGCGTGCAACCGGTCAGCAAAGAAAGGCCGCCTAAACTCAGACTCTTGCTGAGAAAGGCGCGGCGAGATGCGTCTTTTAATTCGCGTTCGGCGGATTTAATAATGTAAGCCCCGTCCAGTTTAAATTTTTTACGGGGCAATTTGAGCATTTCAGCGTCCCCGGATCATGGCGATGAAGGTTCGCGGTACCAGAGCAACCATGATGATATGAACCAGGAAAAAAGCGACCAGGGCCACCATAGCAAAAAAGTGCACGTAACGCGCGCCTTCGTAACCGAACAGCAGCTCACGCAAGACAGGAAACTGAACCGATTTCCAGAGAACGAGACCAGACGCAACCAGCAGAGTGATATCGAACATCACAAATAGATAGGCCAGTTTCTGCACGGCGTTGTAATGATTGGGGTCTTCGTGACTTAATTTTCCCTTGAGGGCGGAGAGCAAGTCATGAAAAACGTCGCGTGGCGACAGAGGGAAAAATTTGCGGAACAGGCGACCTGTAAAAATATTGATGAGCATATAGGTCAACGCGTTAGCGCCCAACAACCACATCGCTGCGAAATGCCATTGCAGAGCCCCACCCAACCAACCGCCGAGCGTGATTTGATTGGGGATATGGAATCCAAGAAAACCCGTTGCGTTATAAATCCGCCAGCCGCTCAGAACCATAATGATAACCGCAACGGCATTAAGCCAGTGCGTGATGCGAAGCCACCAGGGGTGAATAATGGTCTTTTTTTTCATGCGTTCGGGAACACAGCAGAAACACCGTCCATTGAGTCTATACGAATCTTCTCAAACAGCCAAGCCGGGATGGATCAGAAATGACGACATTATGGTCGAGAAGCACCATCACAAGCGATAACAGCCTTGTTTACCGGTTGTGACTCTTTTCAGATTCGCTGCATACTCGAAGATAGCCCTGACAAAATATGAGGGAGTTGTCTCGTGGAAACAGATCCCAAAACGAAAAATTATCGCAAGGACGAAAACCGCATTGCCAATCTCAACGATATGCAATACGAAGTGACACAGGCCTGTGGCACGGAGCCTCCGTTCGAAAACGAGTTCTGGAATAACAAGCGCCAGGGGATATATGTGGACGTCGTATCGGGCGAGCCCCTTTTCGCGTCGGTCGATAAATTCGACTCCGGCACAGGCTGGCCCAGCTTCACCCGCCCCCTGGAAAAAACCAACATCGTTGAAAAGAGCGATACCCACCACGGCATGATCCGCACAGAGGTGCGCTCCAGGAACGCGGACTCGCATCTCGGCCATGTCTTCAATGACGGCCCCGGCGCCACAGGATTGCGCTATTGCGTCAATTCGGCGGCGCTGCGCTTCATTCCCAAAGAGCGCCTTGTTGAGGAAGGTTATGGTGAATATACCAAACTTTGGGAGATCAAGTCATGACCCGGGAACATGCGATCATCGCCGGGGGATGTTTTTGGGGGATGGAGAATTTATTCCGCCATCTCGATGGCGTGATCGATACGACGGTTGGCTATACCGGTGGGCGCAAAGTTAACCCAACCTACCAATCACATGATGATCACGCCCAAGCTTTAGAAGTGGTTTTTGATCCGGCCAAGCTGGCCTATCGCGCCTTGCTAGAATTTTTTTTCCAGATACACGACCCGACCACCCGGAATCGGCAAGGTAATGATATTGGGGTATCATATCGTTCAGCGATTTTCTATCTCGATGAAGCGCAAAAGAAAGAGGCCGCACAGCTTATTTCTGAAATATCTGTATCGCATAAATGGCCGGGGCGCATCGTGACCGAAGTCGTGCCCGCTGAAATCTTCTATCCGGCTGAGGAGTATCATCAGGATTATTTGCAACACAACCCAAATGGGTATTCCTGTCATTATGTCCGCAAGAACTGGACGCTTTAACCAAGATATTCCTTTAACACCGCGACGCTTTATGATGATTCACATATTGACCGCTTAAAGCAAAAAAACGTTATAATTCCCCTTAACTCTTTTAAAAATACATGATAAATAGGATTTCATGGATCGTTTTTCGTATATTTCTGTCCCTCTTGTTGTGCTCCTTGGCGCATAGGCGCCATATCTCCACTCATCTCAAAACACATCAATGGATTGATTTTTTGACCCTCCAGTGGTGAGGCTAGTATCGAGGATTATTCGACTTATTACACTTTATTTGACTTACTGGAGATAAACGATGCTGCCGAATATCATGGCACCTGGATTGGTACAGGGACAAAAAGTTGGGCCTCATATCGAACCTCAACTTCCTGGCTCCGAGGACATCCTTAAAGATCAGGCTGCTTTACGACAAGTGTTTGGTTTGGAAGAGCTGGCGCCAGAGCATGTAGCGCTGCTCGAGGCCTATGCAAAATTTTGCGATAACCATATAGCTCCCGTAGCTGCGACATTACTGGGAAGTGAACCCATCCATATAGATGGCGAAAATAGATATCCACCTGAAACAGCGCGGCTCTTCGAAGAATATGCTGCGCGTGGCTTCATTGGCATCGCCGCGGATTCTAATTACGGAAACGATCCAGAACATAAGGGTCTGAACCTTCCCAAAACGCTTTTGCCTGCTGTCGCGATGTTGGGATTCAATGCTTCACCTTCCTTTTATCTTAAAGAAATGGTGACACAAGGCGTATTGAATTTACTGCAAACCGCGATCGATTACGAAGCAGCTCATGGCAACGATCAAGAAAAAATTGCCATGCTGCAAAACATCCTCAGCAAACTTATCAAGGGCGAATATACCGGTGCAATGGTTCTGACGGAGCCTGCGACTGGCGGCGCCAATATTGGCAGAAACATGCAAACTTTCGCCACGGTACCGGACGGATCCGATCGAGTCCATGTTGAAGGTCCGAAAAAATATATTACCGGCTTCACGAAAGGCGGCATCGCTTCGGTTCAAAACGCCATAGCGATCGTTATCAGCGCAACGAAGGATGGAGGAGGAAAAATCTTAAAAACGACGAGCGGAAAAACCGCCGTCACCGCCTCGCTGGTTCCCTTATTCAGGCTTGATGAGAAAGGCAATACGATCCAGACGACCCAGCGCAACAACATTAGAACCAGCCATTGGATCAAGAAACCCGGCTTTCAGCAACAGATACTGGAGATGCATGTATTCGAAGGCTCCGAGGGAAGGCTGCTCGGCGAACGCGGCAAGGGCTGGGAAATGATGTTTGAGGTCATGAACCCCGCACGCATGGAAATAGGAGCGCAGGGTGTTAGCGGTATTTATACGATGTATGGGCTCGTGGCAAACTACGTGACAAAACGTGGTCTCGACACATCAAGCAGCGTCGCTTTTGCCGAAGCCTATCCTTCCATTGTCGAAAAGCTCAACGTCATGCGTGCATTTGCGATGACAGCTTCTGCGGTTTTGATGAATGCCGGGTTTAATATGGATATTGCTTCCGGGCACAAGGAATCCTGGCTCGACGGTCGAGGCAATAAGGTGGAGGCAGAGGCACTCACAGCGCTCGAAATGCCTATGATCAAAGCTCATTTCACAAACTGCGCGGTGAAATTAGCAAATGAAATGGTGAGTTTAATGGGCGCCGATGGCTATATTTCACCCGTGGTGACACAAGTGCTTGAGGATTTGCGTCCGACACGATTTTATGAAGGGCCTAACGAAATGATGGCAAAGCAAATCGTGTTTCAGAAATTTTTTACGGACGGAAAAAAACCTAAACCCAGAATGAACTTCTTCATCAAAGAGACTGAAATAATGCTGAAGGGTTGGGCATGGGAGAGGGATGCCACTCCTGACATGCGAAAGATGGTCAAAGCCATGCGTTCATCCCTCAATCTGTTAAAAGAGAGGACGAAATATTTGCGAGATGAGCATATAAAAATGAGCGAAGGCGATAGGGACGCGGAAAGGCGCATGCAAATAGCTAGCGAAGATTATCTTGCACTTTATGGCAGTGTTTGCATGGGACGCGAGGCCTTGCGTATCGCCGCCTGTGCGGAACATAAATTGGCCGGTGATTTAACTGCTGCCGAACGCGAGGATTGGGAGCATCGTCTAATGATGGCCGATCTTGCTCTTCTGGAATTTGTCGAGGGACCTACCGCAGCGCTTAAGGCAAGAAGGCAAAAAAGCACGTGGCATGCCACTATGGGTCCCAATATCAAAGCAAAGGTAAAAGCCGCTCACCAGAGTATGAGCGCGGGCCCCCACGTGCACTAAGCACCTTCATCGGCAGGCTTATGGGCAGCCTTATCGGCGTCCAGTTCAAACCACAACGCATTCAGAATACCAAAAGCGCAAGCAAGACCGGCACCCAGAATCCAGCTAAAATACCACATGGCCCTCTCCATCAGTAAGAATTGTCGTTTTGTTTGACGAGCTCCGTCGTCACTTTACCGCGCAGCACATAATAGACCCAACTGGTATACACAAGCACGACCGGCAAAAACACGACGGTCACAATGGTCATGGTAATCAGTGTATTGCGGCTCGACGAAGCGTCCCACACTGTCAGGCTGGCGTTCGGATCGGCCGAAGATGGTAGCAAAAACGGAAACATCGAAACCCCGGCCGTACCGATAACACCTATCTGCAAGAGCGATGTACCGATGAAAGACATCAATGGCTTGCGCACGGCAACACCCATCAAAGCCATTGCGCCACCCAGAAAAGCAAGCGCAGGAACCAGCATGCTGGCAGGCAGTCTGCCGTAATTATCCATCCAGACACCGGCCATGCGCGTAACCTCTTTCAGCATTGGGTTGGATGGACCATTTGGATTGACCACACTTATGAAGCGATAGCCTTCTATGCCCTGAGCGGCCCAGAAGCCGCCGATGGCAAACAGAACCAAGACGACAATGATGCTAATGACCGATGCCATACGTGCGCGACGTTCGACAACGCCTTCGATTTTTACCGCCAACCAGCTAGCGCCCTGGGCAACAAACATGCCCAGGCTGATCGCGCCGCACAATAAAGCAAAAGGATTGAGCAGGCCAAAGAGCGTGCCCTGATATGTCATGCGCAGGGTTTCGTCGAAAACAAACGGTACGCCCTGAAGCGCATTGCCAAAAGCCACACCAAATATGACCGGCGGCACTGTTCCACCGATGAACAGGCACCAGTCCCATATGGTGCGCCATGACGACCCCGGCATTTTGCTGCGGAATTTGAAACCAACCGGGCGCAAGATCAGACTGCACAGCACCACAAACATGGCCAGATAAAAGCCTGAAAAAGCGACGGCATAAAGATAGGGCCACGCAGCAAAGATAGCCCCGCCGCCGAGGATCAACCACACCTGATTGCCTTCCCAGACAGGGCCGACGGTATTGATAATGATGCGACGTTCTGCATCGCTGCGGCCGATAAGGGGCATCAGGAACATCGCACCCATGTCAAACCCATCGGTAATGGCGAAGCCCATCAGCAAGACCCCCAAAATGGCCCACCAGATCAGGCGAAGGATTTCATAATCGAACATCAGGCAGCCTCCTCTTTCATTGATATGGGAGCAGGGCCAAGGCGAATATATTTGAGCAACAGCACAACATCGACCACCAACAGTGCACTGTAAAACACAATAAAGCCGATCAGGGTCGTCCAAACCTGCCCTACGGATATCGAGGAAACGGAGAGAAAGGTTGGCAGAACACCGTCGATTGTCCAGGGTTGGCGGCCGCATTCCGCAACAACCCATCCCAGTTCAAGAGCGACCCAGGGAAGTGGCAAGGACCACAAGGCGACTTTCTGAAACCAGGTTGCGTTGCGCAAGCGGCGCCGGCTCGCGAGATAAAAGCCGGTGCCAAACAAAGCTATAAAAAAGAAACCTATCCCCACCATGAAGCGAAAGCTCCAGAAAAGCAGTGGGACATTCGGTACCGTATCCGCCGCGGCTTTTTCGATTTCCACATCGCTCGCCTTGACGACATCAGGGCGATAGCGCTTCAGCAACAGGGCATAACCGAGATTATCCTGATGCGTCTTAAACTGATTGAGCAATTTTGAATTGTCACGGTCGTGACGTAGTTTATCGAGCGCGTCATAGGCGATCAGACCATCACGGATGCGCTGGATATTTTTCTTCTCCAGATCGACGATGCCCGGCACCTCGGTATCAAGAGAACGCGTAGCAATCAAGCCCAATAGCCAGGGTAGCTTGATCTCAAAATGCGTAACCTGGTTTTTCATATCGGGAATGCCGAAGACCGTAAAATCGGCGGGCGGAACTTCGGTGTGCCACATCGCCTCAATGGCGGCGATTTTCATTTTCTGGTTCTGGCCGGCGGTATAGCCGCTGTCATCGCCGAGAACGACGACGGAAAGCGCCGAGGCGAGGCCAAAACTCAGTGCCACGGTCATGGATCGTTTGGCGATCTCGATATGTCTCCCTTTCAACAGAAACCACGCACTAACGGCGAGAACGAACATCGAGCCGGTGACATAGCCTGCGCTGATCGTATGGACGAATTTGTCTTGTGCGACAGGATTAAAAATGACATCGGCAAAATTCGCCACTTCCATGCGCATGGTATCAACATTGAAACGCGCGCCAACCGGAAACTGCATCCATCCATTGGCGATCAAGATCCACATGGCCGACAGGCTGGTGCCGAGCGCGAGCAGCCATGTGCACATGAGATGCTGCAAACGTGACAGCCGGTCCCAGCCGAAAAAGAACAAGCCGACGAATGTGGCTTCAAGGAAAAAGGCCACAATCCCTTCGATGGCCAGCGGCGCGCCGAAAACATCGCCCACATAATGCGCGTAATAAGCCCAGTTGGTACCAAACTGAAATTCCATCGTGATACCGGTCGCAACGCCCATGGCAAAATTGATGCCGAACAGGGCGCCCCAGAATTTTGTCATTTCTTTCCAGATCGGGCGTCCGGTCATGACCCAGACGCTCTCCATGATCGCCAGAAGCATCACGAGGCCGAGTGTCAACGGTACAAACAGAAAATGATAAAGTGCTGTTATAGCGAATTGCAGGCGGGAAAGTGTGACAACATCCATATTTTATCTCGCGGCAAAGGAGGGCTTAATTGAGCAGTTGGTGAGCAATGGTTTCGGCAGTGACATGTATACGATGATTTTCTCCGAACAGAAAAAAACCGGCCAGAACAATCAGCGTGATTTTGATTGCCAAAACAATGACAACGTCGCGCGCAAGAAGGCGTGAGGCAGGACGAGACATGCAGAACCTTAGAACTTTTTTCATACTGAGTCTTCACCATGAACCCTGTCAAGTTTTCTAGCACTTGGGGGCGAATTTTCTCTTGCCTTGCCTCCAAAATTGATACCGAAAAAGTCCTCTATAATGAGCTTATGTGATGCCGTAAGGGATGATAAGTCTTCTGCCGTTTTAGACATTCTTCCGCATCACCATATACGCCTTTATACGTAACGCTAAGCTCTCTCCCTCAAGAGGAATGCCTACAAAACTGGGCCTTATCGGACTTGACACCCCAAACATACTAGTAAAATATTACGCTATGAAGAGCGCACAGAAAAATCTGGCCGCCAAGCCATCGGCATCGGCACCCTCTCGAGCTGGCCTGTTTCCACTGGAAGATGCCGTGCTAGCACTGGTAACTAAGGAAGAAGTCACGCGGTTTCTCATCGACCTTTGCACACCAAGTGAAATCACCGCTTTCCGGCAAAGATGGATGATCGCGCAGCTGCTCGACAAGAACGTGTCGCATCGCAAGGCAGCGGAGCAGTCGGACGGTAGCGTGGCGACCGTCGCCCGCGTGGCACGTTTTCTTCAGCATGAGCGACATCGTGGCTATCGGCTTGTGCTTGACCGGCTGCAAGGAACCAAAAGCCGGTAGATCCCTCTTTTTCTTAAAATGAACAACAGTCTCCGTCGGCAAAACGGCGCGGGGTGGTGGAACAGAAAAGGCTGGTTATGGATTTGTTAAAATCGACGTGCTTTTAAGTTATCACGCGTAATCGCGATCCATAGACTGGCCATATTTTCCTCCAGAGCCTGAATGACCGGTTTCATCAGGTGGCATCCTAATAAATACCCTTATTTATCAAAATGTTAGACATATTCCTGTGTGGCACGGCAGTTGCTTCAACAAGAAGGTAGGGCCGGCAAGGGCTCGTTCTTGTTAGGCGAGGATTTAAACATGCAGAAAAGCTCATTGATGATTTCTTTCCGGCCTTATTTGCGTGCGCCAATGATCGGTGCCGGGTTCGGAGTCCTGATGGCGCTCAGTCCCATCGTTCTCGGTGGCCATGTCTTTTTGATGATCTTCAGCCTCGGCGGTTTGGTGATCGTTGTGGGCGGCGTGATCACCGTCGCTTTCATGAGCTTTGAGTCCGCGGATGTTCACCGGGCGCTTGATGCCATCCGCCAATTATTCAGAGAGCCAAGAACGACATCGGAAGATTTACAGAGCGATGTCACAGCGATCATCTACTGCGCACGCCTTGTGATGGAAAAAGGTATGCGCAACCTGGAATCCGTCGTCAGCAAGATCGGCATTCAGGATCCGTTGATCAAGTACGGCCTCAATATGGTGGTAAGCGGCTATTCGACCGCCGAGATACGCGCGATGATGGAAACAGCAGCCGACGCTTCGTATGAACGCGACCATATTCCCGTTGACATTCTGCAGGCGATGACCAGTCACGCGCCGGCTTTCGGCATGGTGGGCACGCTGGTCGGCATGGTAGCAATGCTATGCAATCTTGGCGATAGTATTTCCAGTATCGGCCCCGATCTGGCAGTGGCCTTTCTGTCTACGCTCTATGGCGTGCTTTCGGCGCGCGTGGTTTACATTCCAGCCGCGTCCAAATTACGACAGGAAGTCGCCCGTCAGCGCTTTCGCAATCACTTGATCACTGAAGGCATGGTGATGTTGGTCGAAAAGAAAACGCCGATGTATGTGCAGGACCGCCTCAATAGTTTCCTGCGCCCCGAAGCGCATGACTATTTCAACGTCATCAAGGTTGCGCCGGCGACATCAACCGTGAAATGGGCAACGGCGGCCGCATGACCCATCGCTGGCAGCAACAAAAGCCGCCGCCAAGTCATGCTGATGACTGGCTGATCACTTACGCAGATATGATCACACTACTGCTGTGTTTTTTCGCGATTTTTCTTATCGTCTCGACGACAAAAAAAGAAACGGCAGAAAAACCTGTAACACATGCCATTTCTGTAGAGACCAAAGCGCCGCCTAAGCCAGAAACTCCCCCCTCACCTACGGTGTTGCCGGGTGTGTTTCTCAACAATCTGTCATTCCGTAAGCTTGGCCCTGATGACTTTGTCAAAGCCGAACCTATCATGGAAGAACCCGCTGCCAAGCCGGCAGAACAAACCGTCTTGCCCCCTGCCTCGCCCGCAATCGAGACGCCTGCCGCTAAAATCGAGGTGCCTTCCGAACCAGAATCCGCTCCCACACCGTCGGAACCTACGCCGCAAATCGCCGAGCATTCGTCATCGCCGGGTAATGCCAACTTCGAGCAGAAAGGCGACCGCATCACGACGCTGGAGATCAACAGCGCTGCCTTTTTCGACAGCGGATCAGCGAGCGTAAGCGCTACCGGGAAAACTCTCCTGCAAAATATCGCGATTAATCTGAAGGGTGAGCAATTCAAAGATTATATCATCACCGTCGAGGGACACACCGACGACACACCGATCGACACGTCGCAATTCCCATCAAATTGGGAATTGTCAACCGCGCGCGCGGCAGCCGTGGTTCACTTTCTCCTCGATCAGGGAATTCCTGCGGCAAAACTGCGCGCGGTAGGCTATGCCGACACCATGCCCAAAGTGCCGAACCGCGATGCTGGTGGCAATCCCATTCCAACTAACCAACTGCAGAACCGACGTGTCGTCATCAAACTGGAAAAAATCGACAGGGCACACTAGCCGTCGTCATGCCTTCGCTAGAACAATGCCATTTTGATTGAATTTCTTCAGGACCGAAAACATCACATCGCTTTGCGGACCGTTACGACCTTCCTTGACATCAGAAATCCAGAAGCTGAGCGTAAAAACAAGGCCGTTGCCGGCAAATTCTTTCAGGAAACAAGCCGCCGCCGGATCCTTGAGGCAGCGCGGATGCTCACGCGCCGCCTCCAGCATAAGGTTACGGGCTTTTTCCGGATCACTGTCAAAGGCGATCGTCGTTTTGATCTCGATCCGCGCCATCGGCGTGCTTAACGTCCAGTTGGTGACGCGCGTCGATATCAACTCTTCATTTGGGATGATGATTTCACGCCCATCTGAAGTTTCAAGCAGGACATAACGCATATGGAGCTGGCGCACCCATCCCGTATAACCACCGACCTCGATCAAATCGCCAATCTTGATCGAGCGTTCCATCAGCATGGTAACTCCACTGACGAAATTGGAGGTCATCTTCTGCAAACCGAGGCCAATACCGACGCCCAGCGCGCCGCTGAAAATGGCAAAGGCCGTGAGATCAATGCCAATAGCCGAAAAAGTTAGCGCGATGGCAGAAATATAAACAAAGACCTTGAAAAGCTTAATGGTCAGGTGACGCGAATTAGGACTGAGTCGCGTGCTGCGCCGCAGATAGCTTTCGAGCAGGCTCGACAAAACTCCTGCACCCCAGAACACAACGACAAAAATGACAAAACCATACACCAGATGGAGAGCTGTGATGTGATAATGCCCTGCATCAAAAGCCATAGAATCCAGCCATGCCGAAACTGAGCGAGCCACACGCACAGCGCGCAGAAAAGCATTGATGATGATCGCTGCTGCAATCAACCAGGCGACAGGTTTTTGCCGTATCGCCATCAAAACGCATTTTGTCAGCAGATAGGCGTAGCAAAGCTCGAGAACGCCGCCGGTAAAATTCCCGCCGATGCCCAGTTGGGTCACCACGCTCTGCACAACCCACAAAAAGGGCAATGTCATCAGCACACCGAGCAGCCGAATGGGTTTGGTGATGAATTCGATATCGATGTGCTGTGGCGGCGAAATCGCCAACCGGTTCTCGATTTTCCGGCGGATATAATTTGCCGTTAGGCAAGCAAAGCCAAATGCAAGGGCAATCAGTATCAATTCGATATAAAAATGGCCGCTGTTTAGTGCATTCAGCAAATTATCCCATTGCGAATCGAGCCGGTGTTGCAGATGCGCCGCGGCGTCCATAGGGGGAACATTTGCAGGTGCTGTGAGCGATGGTGGTGGGGAAGGGCTGTTATCGGCAAGGATCAAGGGCATAAAATCTTCCTCTGCACAATGAAGGTATTGGCCTTTTTATAGCAAAAAGCCGGGGATGCCAAAATTCGCGGCGGAGTCCTTATCTCTGCATGATTTATTCGGGATGTTTACCACAACGCGCCAACAAAGCACGCAAATCACGGATGGCCGGGAAAATTTCATTATTCATATCCTGCCCATGCGCATCCCAGGCGGCCTGTTCCTGTTCGACAATACCTTTATCCTCAGCAAAGATTCTTTCGGTGAACCACGTCACAAACGGCCATACAAGGTGAATGAGCCCCGGCACCGGCGGCTTGAGCACCGACAGATACCCAAAAGTGCGGTTGGATTTCTGCTCAGCATCCAGCGGCAGATAGCCCAGCCAGACATGCAGTACCGGCTCCTGAAATTTCTCCTCGCGTCCAACCCAGACGCGCAGATCTTGATAGGGATAGCGTGTGGCGATAGTCATAAGATCTGAGAAAGTCGATTTCTGATCGCTACGCCCCAGCCTGACGATCACCTTTTCGCCGACAGACTGGCCGCCGCCGCCGCCGCGGCTGAAAGTATAATCGACCTCGATCCAGTCCGCCCCCTGGCGGCGGTCGAGGCATTTAGCACGGATCGAGCCCATATTACGCCGATGCAGAAACTGATGATTCATATCCATCAGATTTTCATGCATGAAGGTGTAATGGGCAGCCACCTGCCGATTCAATTTACGTGTCTTGTAACGTTTATTGGATACCGCGCCCAGCGCCGCCGGTTTGCGGACTTCAGCCAGCGACGCATCCCCTGGAAATACAAACAGCAATCCATCAATTTCACAGACCGGATAAGATCTTACCCCATTGGGCAAGCGCGCCGACCCCATACCTATGTAAGGTACATCCACACAAACGCCAGCACAGTCATACGTCCAGCCGTGATAGTTGCAGCGCAAGGTTTCGCCATCCACCACACCCTGACTTAGCGGCACCTGACGATGGGCGCATCGATCCTCAAGAGCAAAAAGCGTTCCGTTTTTCGTGCGCACGATAACGATCGGCTCGCCAGCAAAACGAGCGGCAAGCGGCGATCCGATCTTCAGGTCCGTGATCCAGGCGATGGGATACCAATGATCAGGATGTGCGCCGATCCGACGAAGATCGCTGTGTTGATCGAGCCCAACAACACTTGATGCAGAAGACGTATCCATAGACATTCACCGGATTTCGTTTGGCCGAAACAATTCGAGCTTAACAGATGAAGCCACCAGACGCGTAAAATTAATACAGGGAAATAGATCATCAAAAAAAGGGCCTCTTTTCGAAATTTTCTCCCCATGCTGTTAATATCTCTCTACGTGGTGCAAAATTTCTATGACCAAAATCTATAAAATCGCCACCATTGTTGCCAAAGTCGCCTTGGCGGAAACCAGCGTCTTATCGCGCTGATCCTTGAGCGCAGCCCCGAGATTCCTCTCCGACGCACTTTGCAAAGAGCCGTCCGCCGTGTCGAAAAAATTCATGCCATATTTCAACATTATTGAAATTACGAATGTCAATGCTAGCATGGCGCACAGTCAGGAGCCTGTGTTTTCTTCCCAAGTCATCCCAAAAGCTTCCGGAGATTTCCTTTATGTGGATCGTTCGCCTGGCGCTGGAGCGGCCTTACACATTTCTTGTGCTCGCATTACTGCTGTTGATTTTGGGTCCACTGACAATCGCGCGCACGCCAACCGATATTTTTCCAAATATTGGCATCCCGGTTGTGGCAACAGTGTGGAGTTTTACCGGCCTGCCACCGGATGAAATGGCTGAACGCATTACCGGCAATTACGAACGCGCCTTGACAACGACCGTCAACGATATCGAGCATATCGAATCCAATTCCCTGACCGGTATCGCCGTCGTTAAAACCTTTTTCCATCCCAATGTGCAGATTGATATGGCTGTCGCCCAGACAACGGCGATTGCACAGACGCTGCTACGCTCGTTGCCGCCAGGAACGACACCACCTTTCATTATGAGCTATAATGCCTCCAGCGTTCCCATCATGCAGTTAGCACTGTCCAGCAGCACGTTATCGGAGCAGGAGCTATACGACACCGGGAGTAATGTTCTGCGCACGCAGTTAGCAACGGTGCAGGGCGCGGCGCTTCCTGCTCCCTATGGCGGCAAACAACGTCAGATACAGGTTGATCTTGATCAGCAGAAACTGCAGGCGCTCGGCATTTCGGCAGCGGATGTCAGCAATGCCATTGGCGCGCAGAACCTGATTTTGCCGGCGGGCACCGAGAAAATTGGCCCCTACGAATATAACGTCAAGCTCAATGCCAGCCCGGCCAGTGTCGAGGAGATGAATGATTTCCCGGTCAAAACCGTCAACGGCACGGTGATCTATATCCACGATGTCGCCCATGTGCGCGACGGGTTCTCGCCGCAAACCAATATCGTGCGTGTCAACGGTCAGCGCGCCGCGCTGATGACGATTTTAAAAAGTGGCAATGCTTCGACGCTCGACATCATCAACCACGTCAAAGCCAAGATAGACCAGATACGAGCCAGCCTGCCGGAGGGCCTCGATCTGCACATCATCGGCGATCAATCCGTCTTCGTGCGCGCCTCCATCAGCGGCGTCGCACGCGAAGGTGTCATTGCCGCGGCGCTGACAGGCCTTATGATTCTTCTGTTCATCGGTAGCTGGCGCAGCACCATTATTATAACCATCTCTATCCCGCTTTCGATCCTGTCCTCCATTCTCGCTCTATCGGCGCTGGGCGAAACCATCAACATCATGACGCTCGGCGGTCTGGCGCTGGCGGTCGGCATTCTGGTTGACGACGCCACGGTGACAATGGAAAACATCAATCGCCACCTAGAGATGGGGAAAGAGGTCAAACAATCCATCCTCGATGGCGCGCAGGAAATTGCCATTCCGGCTTTCGTTTCAACTTTATGCATCTGCATCGTCTTTATCCCAACTTTTTTTCTGACCGGCGTGGCGCGTTATCTGTTTGTGCCGCTGGCGGAAGCCGTATGTTTTGCCATGCTGGCATCCTACTTCCTCTCCCGTACGGTCGTGCCAACATTGTCCAACTATCTGCTGCGCGCACATCAGACGTTGCATGATTTCGATGCCCACCCAGAAATCCCGCGCAGCCGGCTGGTGCAACTGCAGCTCGCACTCGAACATGGCTTTGAAAGAATTCGTGAGAATTATCGCGACTTACTGCAAACTTTTCTGGAGCATGCCAGTCTTTTTGTCAGCGTGTTTCTTTCCTTTATGATCGCTTCGGTGCTGCTTTTGTCCTTTTGGCTCGGGGCCAATTTCTTTCCGACCGTTGATACCGGACAGATCAAATTGCATCTGCGCGCCCATACTGGTACGCGCGTCGAGGAAACGGCCGCCATTTGTGATAATGTCGATGCGGTTATTCGTACCATCGTCCCCGCCGACGAAATCCAGAGCCTGACACACAATATCGGCCTGCCTTACAGTGGCATCAATCTGACTTACAGTAACTCGGCGCCAATCGGGCCGGCAGATGCAGATATTTATATCGCGTTGAAACCGGATCATCATTCGACGGAAGATTATCTACGAAAATTGCGCACCACTCTGGCCCAAGACATGCCCGGTATTTCCTTCTCTTTTCTGCCCGCCGATATTGTCAGCCAGATTCTGAATTTCGGCCTGCCGGCGCCGATCGACGTGCAGATTTCGGGTTTTAAGAAAACCGAAAATCGTGCCTATGCGAATGAAATTCTGGATCGTTTGCGCCATGTCTCCGGCGTCGTCGATAGCCGTGTCCAGCAACCGAATGATGCACCTGAATTTCGTGTCAAGGTGGACCGCAGTCGCGCACAAGAGTTGGGCATAACGCAATTGAACGTCGCCAACAATATGCTCATTTCGCTCAGCGGAAGCTTCCAGACAGCACCGACTTTCTGGCTCGATTCGAAAAACGGCGCTTCCTATTCGATCGTCACACAGACGCCGCAATACAAGCTCGAAAGCCTGAATGACCTGCGTAACATCCCTATTATGGCGACTAACGGTCAACCGCAGATCCTGGGTAATTTTGCAACCATTGAACGCGGTGTCGGCCCCGGGCTGATATCCGATTACAACGCACAACCGGTGTTGGATGTTTTCGCTTCGATACAGGATCGCGATCTCGGCAGCGTTGCAAACGATGTGCGTGAAATCCTCAAGGATACGGAAAAAGACATACCCAAAGGTTCGCGCGTCCATGCGCGCGGCCAGATGGAGACGATGGATCAATCTTTCTCCGGGCTTTATTACGGGCTGCTTGGTGCCATCGTGCTGGTCTATCTGCTGATCGTCGTGAATTTCCAGTCCTGGACCGATCCGTTTATCATCATTACCGCCCTGCCCGCGGCAATTGCGGGCATTGTCTGGATGTTGTTTATCACACATACAACACTCAGCGTTCCGGCACTGACCGGCGCCATCATGTGTATGGGCGTGGCGACGGCCAACAGTATTCTGGTCGTCAGTTTTGCCCGCGAACAGATGAACGAAGGCAAGAATGCGCTGCATGCCTCGCTCGAAGCCGGCTCCGTGCGTTTGCGTCCCGTCATGATGACGGCGCTGGCGATGATCATGGGCATGTTGCCGATGGCCATGGGCATGGGCGAAGGTGGCGAACAGAACGCACCCTTAGGCCGCGCTGTGATCGGTGGATTGATCTTCGCCACGATCGCGACTTTATTCTTTGTTCCCGCAGTGTTTCATCTGATCCATGGACGCGGTGAGAAAAAAGAGCATCATCCGTTACATGAGGATAAGCATGCCTGATCATCCGCCAAAAAAAATTCCACACCACTACCGTTTCTGGGGCTTTGTTATCATAGGCCTGCTGCTGATCGCGGCGATCTGGGGGATTGCTTCGCGCCTTGAGGCTGCGTCCCGATTGAAAGAAGAAACACGGAATCAGGCGATACCGACCGTGGCCGTCATGCAGGTACCAGGGGGGCCATCCGATCAAGAAATCATACTGCCCGGCTCGGTGCAGGCTTGGCATGAAGCACCGATTTACGCGCGCACCAATGGTTATGTAAAAGCGTGGGCAACGGATATCGGCACACATGTCAAGACTGGTGATCTTCTGGCCGAGATCGAAACACCGGAAATCGACGCTCAAACCAGGCAGGCCGAAGCCGATCTTGGCACCGCCGGGGCCAACAACCAGCTGGCGCAAACAACAGCACAACGCTGGGCTGTGTTGCTTAAATCCCATTCCGTATCCAAACAGGAGGCCGAGGAAAAATTCGCAGCGGCCGCGGCCGCTGAAGCGGCAATGGCTTCGGCCAAAGCTAATCTTGAACACCTGAAACAACTGGAGGATTTTAAACACGTGGTAGCGCCGTTCGACGGCATCATCACCGCGCGCAACACCGATGTCGGTGCGTTGATCAACGCCGGCAGCAGCGGCACAGGTCCTGAATTATTTCACATCGCCGAAACCGATAAATTGCGTATTTATACGCAAGTCCCAGAATATGATGCGACTTATATTACGCCGGACCTGGTTGCAAAATTACGTTTTGCCGAATACCCGCGGCGGGATTTCGCCGCCGCGTGGACTAACTCGGCCGACGCTATCGACCCAGCCGCCCGGACGCTTTTGATCCAACTTCAGGTCGATAACACCAAAGGCGAATTGATGCCGGGCAGTTATACCGAAGTACACATCAAAATTCCTGCCAACAGCAAAGCCGTGCGTCTGCCTGTCAATACGTTGCTGTTCCGTGATGAGATGGAAGTTGCGACTGTTGATGCCGATGGCAAAGCTCTCCTCAAAAATATCACGATCGGTCGTGATTACGGCAAAGACGTCGAGGTGCTTTCCGGTGTCGATGTCGGCGAAACGATTATCGTCAACCCCCCGGATTCCCTGACCACGGGACAGAAAGTCAAAATCGCCCAACCTTCTGACAAAAAATCCAAAGACGATAAATTCGGCGATCAGGAAAAGAAGCAGCCATGAAGCAAGGAAAGATATTACTTCTCTCCAGCGTCATAACGCTGGCTGCGTGCGATTTAGCGCCTGATTACCACGTGCCGGAAACACCTCCACCCTCGGTCTATAAGGAAAATCTTAGCGACTGGGCTCCGGCCAAACCGGCCGAGACCGTTGAACGCGGTACGTGGTGGAAAATATTCCACGACCCGCAGCTTGATGCACTTGAAGACCAGGTCACGACCGCCAACCAAAATCTGAAAGCGGCGCTGGCACAATATCAGCAAGCGCGCGGACTAGCGGCACAGGTGCGCTCGGCCTACTTCCCGACGATCACCGGCAATGCGGGCGCATCGCGTCAAAGGATCTCCAACAATCTTGCCAATGATGCATCGGTCACTCGGTACAACGACTTCACGTTCGGCGCCGATCTGACTTATGAGATCGATATCTGGGGCCGTGTGCGCAATCTGGTCGCGGCGAATGAGGATCAGGCGCAAGCCAGTGCCGCCGATCTTGCCGGTGTCGCGCTCGATCTGCACGCTGAGCTGGCAAGTGACTATTTCTCCCTACGCGGTGACGATGCAGCGCAAGCTGTGCTTGATAAGACTGTGATTGAGGATCAAAAAGGCTACGATCTGACCAAACGCCGCTTTCAAGGCGGTGTGTCGCCTGAAGCCGATCTCGATCAGGCCAAAACCCAGCTCGAAAATGCCAAAACGCAGGCCAGTGATATGCGCCTGCAGCGCGCGCAACTGGAACATGCTATTGCCGTCTTGACAGGCCAGGCGCCGGCCGATTTTAACCTCGCCCCCGCGCCTTTCGCCGCGCAAATACCAGCACTTAACCCCGGAATGCCCTCGACTTTGCTGGAACGCCGCCCTGATATCGCCGCCGCCGAAAAGCGCGTTGCAGCAGCAAATGCCGACATCGGTGTTGCCCGCGCCGCGTGGTTTCCAACCATCTCCCTGACCGGCAGCGCCGGTTTTGAAGCCGCGCACACGTCCAATCTTTTCGAGGCACCGAGCCAATTCTGGTCACTTGGCCCGTCGGCTGTAGTAACGTTGTTTGATGCCGGGGCGATCGCTTCACTGAACGATCAGGCGCGCGCCGCTTATGACCAATCCGCGGCATCTTACCGCGAGACCGTTCTGGAAGCCTGGCAGGATGTCGAAAACAATCTCGCCGCCATGCATCACCTTGCCGACGAAAAGGTAACACAAGATTCAGCGACGAAAGCGGCCCAACGTGCATTCGTGCAAGCAAATAATCTCTATATCGGAGGCGCCACCACTTATCTTGATGTCGTCGTCGCGCAGAACACCCAATTACAGGCTCAGCTCAATCAAAGTAATGTGCAGGCTCGTCAACTGGTTGCCGCCGTTCAACTCGCCCGCGCACTCGGTGGCGGATGGAGCGTCGAGAACATTCAGGCACTCGACGCAAAAGCAGAGGCCAAGAAAGATTAAGTTGTTTGAATAACGGCGGTGTTATCCAGACACCACAGGCCATTGTTGTCCAAAGAAAAGCCGTTATCGCGATAAATATTGCGCACTGGAATATTGCGTGAAGTCTCAATAATACGCGCGGTTATCGGGGTCTTTTCACCCCGCAGCGCATCAAGTATATGCTGCAAAAACTTATGCTCGACGCCGAGGCCAAGAACGCGGCAACTGAGCACAAGACCAATGATCTCGCTTTTTTCTACCACTGCGGCGCCGACAAGACCGTGGTCTCCAAAACGGTCGGAAACATGCATGGCAAAAACATGCGCGGCTGGGTTTTGAATCAAGCTCCTTAGCTCGGCCATCGTGAACAGGCGCCCCGTGGCGTTAAACTGCGTCGTACGACGGAAAAGTTCTTCGATGCGGTCCAACTTATCATCCACCATCAGGCGCTCGATACGATGCTGCATTTGCAGCGATGCCAGATAGGTTGCCTCGTCTACTGTTTCGGTGCGGAAATGCTGACGGCCCAGCTGCGCCTTGACCATTTCCGTCCGTGCGGTGGATTCCTCGGTGATGCGTCCGACCTGTAGCCGTGGATCGGAGAGAATTTTTCGCCGCAAGGCGAAGGGATCTTCGCCCCAGACCTCGATCTCTGGCAGGCGTTGCCGCACACGTTCGCGCTCGATGGGATGATCGTCAATGAACAGAAAACTGTCGAGTGCAAAACCGAGCTCCTCGGCAATCGAGCGGATATTCTCGACCTTGTCGTTCCAATTGATACGGCAGGTGACGAAATCATTCAGCGTCAACAGGCGTGAACGCGGGTAGTAATCCGGGTATTTCCACAACTCGCGCACTGTGGCCTCGTCGTTTTTACTGACACAAGCCAGAACGATGCCACGTCTTTTCAGGCACAGCAGCGCTTCATGCAATCCGAAATACAGTCCGACATAGGAAAAAACCCCGCTGATATTGGGATCCCAAGCGAAAGGCGCGCCGGTTTCCGCCAATACACCAGGCCATAAAGTCCCATCCAGATCGACGATTACGCATTTTTTACGATCAAGCCCCAAAGCTGTCACCAGAATATCCATATGCGTCTGTGCAATGACAGCCTCACGGCGATAGGGATCACCGTTAACCGATTGTGCCAGCGGCGTTATGTCAGGGAAGATATTATGTACGGTCGCTTTTTCGCTTTCCGGCCGTTGCAGCATCCAGCCGGGCGAGCCCATATGGGTAAAACCGACCTGACCGTCATCCAGCAACGGCACCGACCCGACGGCGGCCAGCGCCGCCGCAATATCCACCACATAGACATCCGGAAAACTTTCGGCACATTCGACCAGCGCCAGATTAGCACGACGAAAACGGGTGCGATGCCCGCGGTGGCCACGTTCGGCCAAACCCAAAGGTTGTACCGTCGGCTCGGGCAGATTATCGATGAGTATAGGCGCCGCGGTCTTGTCGCGCAGGCGTTCGAGCGTCATGCGCGCTTGCTGAATGTAAAGCGCGTGAGGTTCCTGCCCTGCTTCAGTGTCGGTTGTGATGAAATGCCGTGCATGCAAAGCACCGATAATGACAGCGTCATGTTTATGCTCGGCGACAAAGGCAAAATCATCCGGCGCTGTCGCAGCGACACGCAGATCGTAGCCGCGCTGCGCTGCCGCGCGTCGAAGGAAATCAGATTCCATATGAATGTCGCAATCACCAAATAGCGCGACATCAAGGCGTTTTCTCGCCGTGCCGAGATCCTTCACGCCATAGGATGATTCCGCCGCCCAGTAGGATTTAGCTCCCTGCTTTAACTCACGGCGATAGCGATCGAGCAACTCGCCCGGATCGCGGCCATGTGTCACACCAAGCTGAGCAGAGATTTCCTCTATTTCTTCTTCAGGTGTTTTTTCCGTAAGCAATCCGCGCTCGATCAACGCCTTCACAAAAACCGCAAGCGTCTTTTCGTCCTGCGAAACCAATTGCGTCATATCGACATAGGCGTCGGGTAAAACCCGCGGCTGGCCGAAATAATCGAGGATTTTGCCGACATTCCCGTCCACCGCAAGACGCAAATGACTTATAGCGTGAACCAGAAGAACGCGATTGGGGCCGACCGGAACTTGATGAACAAAACTGGAGCGACGCAAAGGCATCTATATAGCACGCGACTCAAGATTTGTGGCATCGGCCAACTCCGCCTGCATGTCCAGAATAACGTGCTGCGGCGCGGGATCGCTCTGCAATAACGCGATATAGCCGTCAGCCGCCGCCACGACAACGGTGTGATTGAACACATGCACGACCGCACCAGGAATTTGATTGTGTCCCTCGACCCATCCAACGGCACGTTTAACTAGAAACCACCGGTCATTGACTTGCGCCAGGCTTTCGCTGTCACCGAAAGCACGAATATGCCGCAGAACGTCTTCGACCGGATTCATGAAATCGACGACGCGGTCCGCCAGTTTGTATTTGCGCCAATAGCTGCCGCCTTCTTGCGGCTTGGCATTGTCCCAGAGACCGGCAAAACGCGGCGCGACGAAAGCGGCGAGTTTTTTTGCTGCCATCTGGATCTTTAGATCGATACTTTCATGGCATTCATCCGGCCGCAGCGCGAATTTTTCAATAGCCAGAATATCCCCCTTGTCGATTTCCGGAGTTAGGCGATAACAGGTGACACCCCAATGATCGCGTCTTTCCAGAATGGCGCGCACCGGCGGGTAAGGTCCACGCCCTTCCGGCAAGGGTGATGGATGAAAATTCACGGCATGTTTCAGGAAAGGGCGCCAGTCAGGAATTTTCCAATCATAACTGGCCATAAGGAGTGTTTCGCAGTGCTGGTCGCGCAATTCTGCCATGTCGTGCTCGGTCATGGGGGATAATTGTATGGCCATTTTGTTTTTTTCAGCATAGGCAATGGCGGCCTGCTGATTGCCGAGCTCGCTACGTGCCGGAACGGTGAACAGCTTGACCGGCTCCCACCCGTTGCGCACGAAAGTCTCGAACACCCCCAGATAGCGATCGACACAGGCGATGGCAAAACGACGGTTCATGATGCCACCGTTTCGGGAAAGAGCTTGTCCCGGCCGGCGACATACAAGATCTCACCGCTTTGCAACAAAATATTATTAGCCTCACGTAATTGCGCATCTTCCTCGCCATACAAAAAAGGAATGAAGGCGTAGCGATTACCGCGCGTGACGGGCGTCACCTGATGCAACGTGCCGGTCGAAAAGGCGATCGCCCCCCCATGCGGCGCACGATACAGACGGCGGCCAAATTCTGGGAATAGCAGATCGCCACCTTCGTAATCGCGATTGAGATTGATGGTGACAGCAAAACGCCGATGCCGCGCGCCGGCATTGACATTATCACGATGTCGCGCGAAATGCCCGCCGGTTGCGGCGTCGTAACGCGAGACCAGATAACGGTCCATGCGTGTCGGCTTATATTGGAAAAAGCGCTCTATAGCGGGTATCAACCGGCGTACGATACGGTCGCGCATTTGGTCGCGCACACCCTTATCATCGATGACAAAATCGTGGCGACGTTTGAGGTTGTAATTGACGATCGTGGCGGTTTTGCCGTCCTGATCAAGCATAAAGCCGGAATCGACACCGCCATTTTTTTCGTAAAGATCAATCAGGTAATCGCAGAATTCCGACTCGAACACACGCGGCACGACCAGCGCCGGTGCGGTCAAAGGAACACCAGCAAAATCGTCAACTTTCGGTAAGTCACGCAGGAATTTGCGCAAGACGTCCGGTGGCGTGCTGAGGGGAAAATCACCATACACATGCAAAAGGGGATCAAGCACGATCAAGCGTGAGGCGTTCGTGGCGCCAAACATGCGGCTGATATCGCCCGTATAGTCAGCGATGAACCCGAGCGCCTTATGACTGACCGCGGCCAACTGAGCAGCTTCCTGGGGCGGCTCGGTCAAAACACCATAAAAAACCAGATGATCGTCATCGAACAACCGGGCTTCGCCAAGAAGCTCGGCCAGAGCGCGCGTCGCTTCGGCATCACGGTCGAGGACGTTCAGAAAACACAAGGCGACCCAGCGCCCAGCTACGACACCAAGATTAATCGAGGCATTGGCAAGCGTTTTGGCGTCGAACCAGGGTACGGGATCGCCGAGTTGAAACCGGCTCATCATGGCAGGGCTTTCGATGGCTTCTTGAAAAGCTGTACCCTGCATTTTTAGCAAAGAAGACCTATATCGGCAAGCGAACGCCCTTTGCGCGATACGGCATGATCTGCCAATATCGTTTTGACTGGAATTGCCCGGGTGTTTCATGATCGCACGCAATATATTCTCCATGATTTTTACCCTTACCGCTCTTTTTATGATCGGCGGATGTTCCGACACACCTCCACAACCGGTACAAAAGCATAGCCCGAACATCTGGCGCGCCAATAACGGCGAAGCGGAAATCTTTTTCTACGCCGTTTACGACAACCCCGCTGATGAGCCGTCCTTTCCGGAAACTTTTCGTTTCAGCGTTGACGGCGGTTATGTCGGCGAGATCGACAAGGACCGGTTTATTGAGACCAAGCTGTCACCAGGTGATTATCTCTTGAGCGTCGATGAAATCGATTGGGGTGGAAACGTCACCAATCGCCCTACCCTTCCTAAGCAAGTTAGGGCCGGCGATGTCCTGTTTATTGCCGCGCATTTTCCGGCAAACCAAAAGCCTTTTTTGACGAATGTAAACGAAGAGCAGGGCATAAAAGACACCGGCCTGCGCAAACGTATCGACCCATGCGAAAGCCTAACCAGCCTGTGCCGCGCCTTATTCTAATCACGGCTCCGCCACAAATTTGACTATTATCAAGGTTACACCCGGTTTAAACTTATAGCGTTCTAACGCCGGTTTTATCTCCGGCCCGAGGTGGTTTATGACGTATCGTGCCCTGATCCTTACTACCGTCATACTCGGCCTATGCGTACCGGTGGCCGCTCATACGCAGAACTTTATGCCGATGTCATCGGAGGCGGCGCAGCCGCAACTGAGCCCAACACCACCCATGGGCGCGCCACCTGCAACCATGCCGGCAGAGCAGCCCGTCGCCGCCTCTGCCTACACCCAGGAACAAATCGATCAGATGTTGGCGCCGATCGCGTTGTATCCCGATCCGCTCGTGGCGCAGATACTTATGGCGTCAACCTATCCGTTGGAAATCGTCGAAGCGCAGCGCTGGCTGCAAAATCGGCAAAACGCCGCCCTGAAGGGCGATCAGCTACAAGCAGCTCTGGCCCAACAGCCATGGGACCCCAGCGTCAAATCGCTCGTCGCGTTTCCGCAAGTCCTGAACATGATGGACAGTAACCTGCAATGGACCGAACAAATGGGTGATGCTTTCCTGGCCAATCAGGCGGGTGTAACAAGTTCCATACAAAACCTACGACAGAGAGCGCAGGCTGCCGGCAATTTGAAATCGACACCGCAGGAAACAGTGACCGAGCAACAAGGCGCTATCCTGATCGAACCGCCGGCGCAGCAACAAGTCGTCTATGTCCCCTATTACGATCCCAGCGTCGTATACGGCGCCTGGCCTTATCCCGGCTACCCACCTTATTATTTTCCGCCGCCGCCTGGTTATGTCTATTACCCCGGCATCATTGCCTTCGGTTTCGGCATCGGTGTTGTCGACTGGCTGTGGGGTTGGGATCATTGGGATTGGAGACATCACCGCATCGACATTGATCCACATCGCTGGGCCAGAATCGATCCGCATCGTGAAGCCCCTGCCGGCGGCGTGTGGGCCCACAACCCGGCGGATCGCCATGGTGTCCCCTATCACAGCGCTGCCGTTCGGGCACAATTCGGCGGTCCCGAAACTCAGGCACGCACTAATTTCCGCGGCTACTTTAATCAGACAGGTAGCGCCGCCGCAGGGCGGCCGAATGCCGCGCAATATCCTGGCGCCAGCCATTTTGAGCAGCGCTCATCGGCATCGCCTGCCGTACAGTCGCGCGACATAACGCCAGAAGTCGGCACAGGTGCCCGAAACTTCTCTAGCCAAAGTCAGAGAGCGCCTCAACCACGCGCACAGCCTGTATCCCAGCAACACAACGCGCCAATGTTTGAATCCTTCTCGCGCGGCCAGGAAGTTCACATGCAGTCCACACGAGGCGCATCAAGCCGTGCTTCTATGACACCCGCACATGCCGCGGCGCCAGCCGGCGGTGGTAATCATGGTGGTGGAAATGACAGTGGCCGCGGCGGTAATCATGGTGGTGGTGGTGGAAATGACAGTGGCCACGGACGCAATCGCTAGAAGGAAATGACGAGGGCACGATGAATCAATACATACATAACCGATATTTGGAACGACGGGTGCTGTCCGTATTCAGCGTTTTGTTCCTACTTCTGGCCAACGCGCCCGCACAGGCAAACGACGTGCAGGACAGTTTTTCCTCGCCTGAGAAAGCCGTCGATTCTCTCCTTTTCGCCACGCGTAATAACCACACGACCGAGCTTTTGAAGATTCTCGGACCCGGATCGGACAAACTGGTATATTCTGGCGACGATGTCGCCGATCAGACCGCACGAGAAAAATTCGCCGCTGCTTACGACAAGATGCATAAAATCGAAGACGCTAGCGAAGGGCGTTTTGTCCTGACGGTTGGTGATGAGAATTGGCCGATGCCGATTCCTCTCGTACATGGTAAGGACGGTTGGCGCTTTGATACAAAGGCAGGCGAGACGGAAATCCTCGACCGGCGTATCGGTCGCAACGAGCTAAGTGTGATTGAGGTTTGTCGCGCCTATGTCGAAGCGCAGCGCGACTTCGTCGCCGACAACCCTCAACATGAATATGCACAAAACTTCCAGAGCAGCGACGATAAGCATGATGGCCTCTACTGGTCAGCGAAGGAAGGTGAAAAGGAAAGCCCGCTCGGCCCCTTAATCGCCCAGGCCACGGCCGAAGGCTATTCCGAAACCACAACGCTCGACAAACGCGTGCCCTATCACGGTTATTACTACAAGATCCTGAAACAGCAGGGCAGCCACGCAGCTAGCGGGGCCAAAGACTATATGGCGAAGAACCAGATGACCGCCGGTTTTGCTTTGATCGCGTTTCCTGCCACGTATGGCGACAGCGGCGTCATGAGCTTCATCGTCAACCAGAACGGTATTGTTTATGAAAAAAATCTCGGCCCACAGACATCTGATATCGCCGCCCGTATCACAGCCTACGATCCGGATGAGAGCTGGCACATTGTGAGGTAGGCGGTTTCCACCGGATTTAACGGCCAAATCCTGCATCGACACTGCTTTTCCGATCTGTATACTTGGCCCTATCGGACAGATAGGGAGTTGAATATGCGTAAATCTCTGGCCTTGCTGAGTTTCGTTGCCGCGCTGTCGGTATCTTTCACATCCTCGCTTCAAGCCGCCGATCCCGCCAAAACCGTCCATTTCGGCACCTTCTCGGTCGCCACGGATTACGCGCCGTATCTGATTGCTAAACGCATGGGTTGGATCGATGAGGCGTTGGGAAAGATCGGCTACAAAGCCGACTATCTCGATCCGTTTCAATCGCTGGCGCCGATCAATGAAGCCCTAGCGACCGGCAATGCCGATTTTATCTTCGCTGCTGAAACACCGCTGATCATCGGTCGCGCCAGTGGCATCGACGACCACATCGTCTGGTATTCCTGTGCCGCGAAAATAGAATTGCTGGTGCCGGCATCGTCATCAGCGAAAAGCATCCTTGATCTGAAAGGCAAGCGTGTCGCTGGTCTTTCCGGCACCAGCGCGCATTTCGGCTTCATGGACAATCTTAAAAAAGCCGGGCTTAATTCTTCCGATATCGCCTTCCTCCCCACGCCGCCACCGGAAGCCAAGGCCGCCTTCGAAACCGGCGCGGTCGACGGCTGGGCCGTGTGGCCGCCTTTCATCGAACAAGAAATCATCGCCGGTAAGGGCCGGCCGCTTGACGGATTCTCGTCTTACGCCCAGGTCGTCATGGTCGGGCGCACGGCCTTCATACAGGCCAACCCTGAAGCTACGTCACGCATCATTGAAACGCTTGATCGCGCCCGCAATTGGGTTAAGGCCAATCCCGAGAAAGCGCAGCAAATGATGAGCGACGAATTGAAACTGCCACTTGTGGTCATCAAGCTTGCCTGGCCACGGCTCAATTGGTCCGGTTCCCTCGACGATAAAATTATCGCCGATATGCAGGCAAAAGCCGATTTTCTGAAAGATTTCGGCCTTATCAAAAAACCCGTCAACGTCAAAGCCGATTTCGTCAGGCTTCCCAACATAACAGGCAAAAATCCGTGAACGTTCCACCTCTGGAAATCATCACGACCAAACACAAGCATGCGCTGCGCAGTTTCTGGCAATCTCTGCTGATCGGCTTACCCTTACCGCTTCTGTTGCTGATGGTGTGGGAAATCGCCGTCCGCAAAAACTGGCTACCGCCGACGCTTATTGCATCACCGTCCGATGTGGCCCTGGATTTCATCACCTTGCTAAGCAACGGCGCGCTTATCCACCATATTGTGGTCAGTCTGGGCCGCCTGGCTTTCGGATTGTCGATCGGCGTAACCGCCGGGCTTTTTCTGGGCAGCGTCCTGGCCCTGTCACGCTTGCTTGATGGCATCGTCTCGCCGACCATCCAGATCCTCACGCCCGTACCGGTCATCGCCTGGACACCGTTGCTGATTATCTTTCTCGGGATCGACGGCGCACGTATCGCTTTGATCGCCGTCGGCGCCTTTTTCATCGTGCTTTTCGGCACGTTTCAAGGCATTCGCAGCACCAGCTTCAGCCTGATCGAAATGGCCCGGATGTATCAGAAATCCGACTTCGATCTCGTGCGGCATGTGCTTCTCCCCGGCGCGATGCCACAGATTTTCGACGCCTTGCGATTGACGCTTGGCATGGGCTGGGTGCTCCTACTCATTGGCGAGATTATCGCTTCCTCTTCTGGGCTCGGCTGGTTGATCTGGGACAGTCGAAATTTTTCGCGGCCGGACGACATGATCGTCGGCATGGTCACCGTCGGCATTCTGGGCAAATGTTCTGATATGGCCTTGGCACGCCTGCAGGCCTATTGCCTGCGCTGGCGCCCCAGTTTTACCGGGCAATAGGAATTTCATCATGCCTGGCAAGGACAACTCCTTTCTTTCCGTTGTGGTTAATACCAAGGCCTATAATTCAAGCCCGGTTTTATCCAGCATCAGCTTTTCGGTCCCAAAGGGATCTTTCATATCCATCCTCGGCCCCAGTGGCTGCGGCAAAACCACCCTGTTGCGCATGATCGCCGGCCTCGACAATCAATATGACGGCGCGATCACAGTTGATGGAAACCCCATCAACGGCCCCGCACATCAGGTTGGCATCATGTTTCAAGAAGCGCGCCTGCTGGGCTGGAAAACAGTCGAACAAAACATTGCCTTCGCCCTACCGAAAAACATCAACCCCGCTCGTCGACGGCAGATGGTCGGCCACGCCCTTGATCTCGTCGGTCTTTCGTCGGCGCGCACATCCTGGCCGTCGCAGATTTCAGGTGGCATGGAACGACGCACGGCGCTAGCGCGCGCGATCGTTAATTTGCCGTCGCTGTTGCTGCTTGATGAACCTTTTTCCGCACTCGACTACGCCAACAAGATCAAATTGTGGAATGAGATTGAGGACATTCACCAGCGTGAGAATCTGACAACATTGCTGGTTACGCATGACATGGAAGAGGCACTTTATCTCAGCGACATCATGATTTTCCTTGGCGGGAACCCGGCGACGATCACACAGCAAACCCGTGTCGATATTGCTCGCCCGCGCGCCAAATTCATGGCGGACATTGGTGTCAAACGCACCCAGATGATCGCCCCCTTCTTGTAAGATTGTCAAATATGGAAGATCACCCCCCACTGCAAAAACCGACAAACGTTCTCTATGCTGAATGGGCTTTGTGGATATGGACGGCCTGGACATGCCTGTTCGGCATCGGTCAGTCCTGGCTCCAGATCCCAGAAATAGAGACGGCGATGACCGACCAGCTTCAAGGCATATTCACAGTGCCGCCACGGACATTGCTGGCTGCCATCATCGGCTGCTATGGCGTGCTGGCGCTGGCATCAGCCTGGGTCGTTTGGAAAATTGGCATTGGAAAAAATTGGGCGCGCAAAAGCTTGCTATGGGGTTTCGTTCTGGAAGTCTTGTGGATAGCCGTGCCGCCTTACAGCCTTTCTGGTTTTCTGTCGGACATTCCCGATTTCGGCCTGCAAGGCTACGCGCTTTATTTGCTCTACACAGCGCCGGGCAAAGGGTGGTTTGCTCGAAAGCCTTAAGGGCCTATATCCTTAATTTATATTTGTAATCAATGAGTTGCATCCATCTTTTTTCCGCCATAATAGAACGGTACCGTAGCGTTTAGTTGGGGAATCAGCCATGAGTGACTTATGACAATCCCACTCACAAGATCCCTCAAGGGAGAGTGTCATGACAAACAGAAATATCAAAAACGCTGGTCTCGGTCTTCTCATCACGGCCGCACTTGTCGCCGCGCCAATCATTCCTGCGCAGGCGCGTGGCTGGCATCACGGCTGGGGATGGGGACATCATGACGGCGTCGCGCTCGGCATCGTCGGCGCCGCCGGTGCTGTCGTTGGCGCTGCCGTGACTCTTGCCACCGCGCCTTTCGTCATCGCGGCCGATGCCGTTGCACCCGGACCGGTCTATGCCGATCCGGCTTATCCGGCACCCGCCCCGGCTTACTACCCTGCCCCGAGTTATGGTTATCCAGCACCCGCCCCGGCTTACTACCCTGCCCCGAGTTATGGTTATCCAGCACCCGCCCCGGCTTACTACGCTGCACCGGGTTATGGTTATCCGGCTTATGGCTATTACCGGCCGCATCGTGTCGTTTACGCCTATCCTGCCCCGGCTCCTGTCTATGGCTATCCCGCGCCCGTGTATGGAGCCTATCCAGGTTATTAATCAGGCTGGTGTATGAGTAAAAAAGTCACCGCAAAAAGCGCGCCGCAGCGCGGCGGCGGAAGGCCATCGCGCAAGCAGGCAGCGCGTATTCGCGATGATATTCTCGACATCGCTACCGATCTGTTTTTTACTCAAGGTTATGGCGCGACTAGTATTGAATCGATCGCGCAGCTGGCACATATGTCCAAGCGCACTTTCTATCACCGTTTCACGGACAAGGCCGAATTGTTCCGCGCCGTCGTCCATCGCGTGGTCGAAAAATTACGACCGGCACAGGTCGATGGTCTTTTCGAGGGTAAGGATCTGGAAGCCGTCCTGCGGCGGCTGGCGCGCGTGATGCTCGAAGCCACGCTCAAACCGAATGCTTTAGCGCTTCATCGCCTCATCCTCGCTGAAGCTGGGCGATTTCCGGAACTGGCCCTCGTTGTCAACGCCGAAGGCTCCCGCGCCGAAGGCGTGAAACGCATTGCAGAGGTTTTGCGGAATGCCGTGCACCCCAAGCCCAATGATATAACTGCTACTTTCGCGGCCGAACAATTCATGCAGATGGTAGTTGCGCTTCCGCAACGACGCGCTCTTGGCCTCGGCAACCCCATGACCAAGCCAGAGCTGGAGGCTTGGGCAGATACCACGGTCAGCCTCTTTCTGCATGGCTGCTTGAAGAGAGCGTCTTGACAGGCAGACCTTTGCCTCCACAGGCAAACCCGCTATAACCGGGCCAACCAACCCGGAGACGTCTTGTGTCAAAAATCGTTGCAAGATTTTGCGCTTTTGCTGCCCTGTTTCTGGCTATACCCGCCCTGGCCGACGGCATCCCTCATGCCCAGGGCCTGAATCTGCAAGATCCCGGCTCCCCCATCGGCGCACGGATCTATGAATTCCACAATCTGCTGCTGTGGATCATCTCGGCGATCTGCATTTTTGTTCTCGGCCTGCTGGTCTACATCATCCTGCGCTACAACAAATGGGCCAATCCGATACCCAGCACGCGCACACATAACGTACCGCTTGAAATCATCTGGACGCTTCTGCCTTGTGTGGTTCTGGCGGGCATCGCCTGGATTTCCTTTCCGCTGCTCTATTATACCGACCGCCAGCCGCCGATTGATATAACCCTCAAAGTCACCGGGCATCAATGGTACTGGTCTTACGAATACCCTGATAATGGTGATGTTAGTTTCGACAGCCACGCTATTTGGGATTCGTCCGCCGTTACCGATGATCAAGCGGCGCCCTTAATCAAGGACAGCCAAAAAGACTGGTTAATCAAGAACCACCCCTTGCGTTTGCTGGAAGTCGACAATCGCGTTGTATTGCCGGTCGGTGAAAATGTGCGCGTTCAAATTACCGCCACCGATGTAGAACATTCCTGGCTCTTGCCCGCGCTCGGCGTCAATCGCATGGCTGTGCCGGGACGGCTGAGCGAATTATGGCTGAAGATCGACAAGCCCGGCCTCTATTATGGCCAATGTTCAATGATCTGCGGCAACGGCCATGGCTATATGCCGATCGTGATCGAGGGCGTAACACCGGATCAATTTACCTCCTGGGTTAAAACAAAATCAAAAGGATAAGCCCTATGACCACCGTCCATTATCAAGCTGAACACGATCACACCCATGACCACAAACCCGGATTCTTTATCCGCTGGTTCTGCTCGACCAACCACAAGGATATCGGCACGCTTTATCTGCTATTCTCTGTCATCGCTGGTTTGATCGGCGGCGCCTTTTCGCTGTGGATGCGTGTCAATTTGATGCAACCCGGTATGCATTATTTTTCAAGTGGCCAGCAATGGAACGTCGTCATCACCGCGCATGGTCTCATCATGGTGTTCTTCACCGTCATGCCGGCACTGATCGGCGGCTTCGGCAACTGGTTTATTCCGCTGATGATCGGTTCACCGGATATGGCCTTCCCGCGCCTCAACAACATTAGTTTTTGGTTATTGGTACCGTCTTTCGCACTGCTGGTCGGGTCGGCTCTGGTCGATACCGGTGCAGGCACTGGCTGGACGATTTACCCACCACTCTCCAGCTCCATTGGCCATCCTGGACCTTCGGTTGATATGGCGATCTTCGCCCTGCATCTGGCTGGTGCTTCCTCCATTCTTGGCGCACTCAATTTCATCACCACGATTTTCAACATGCGTGCGCCGGGCATGACACTGCATAAAATGCCGCTGTTCATCTGGGGCATGTTGATCACAGCCTTCCTGCTTTTGCTGGCGGTCCCCGTTCTCGGTGGCGCGATCACCATGCTGCTGACCGACCGCAATTTCGGCACCAGCTTCTTCGATCCTGCCGGCGGCGGTGATCCGCTGCTGTTCCAGCATATCTTCTGGTTCTTTGGCCATCCCGAGGTTTATATTATGATCCTGCCGGCTTTTGGCATCATCAGCCAGATCGTCTCCACCTTCTCACGTAAGGCGATTTTCGGTTATCTCGGCATGGCTTATGCGATGGTAGCGATCGGCTTCATCGGCTGCATCGTCTGGGCGCACCACATGTTTACCGTCGGCCTCGATGTCAATACGCGCGCCTATTTCGAAGCTGCGACGATGATTATCGCAGTACCGACCGGCGTCAAGATTTTCTCCTGGCTCGGCACGATGTGGGGTGGCTCGATTGAGTTCAAAACACCAATGCTCTGGGCGCTCGGTTTCATTTTCCTGTTCACTGTCGGCGGCGTCACCGGTGTCGTGCTATCCAACGCAGTGATGGATATTCCCATTCATGACACCTATTACGTTGTGGCGCACTTCCATTATGTGCTGTCGCTCGGCGCGGTGTTTGGCATGTTCGCCGGGTTCTATTACTGGATCGGCAAGATGTCGGGCCGTACCTATCCCGAATGGCTCGGCAAGCTGCATTTCTGGATCACCTTCGTCGGCGTCAACCTGACTTTCTTCCCGATGCATTTCCTCGGATTGCAGGGCATGCCGCGCCGCGTACCGGATTATCCTGAGGCTTTCCGTTATTGGAATGAAATCTCGTCCTATGGCGCGATCATCTCCTATGCCGCAGCGATCCTGTTCATCTTCATCGCAATCTACACGATCTTCTGGGGTAAGAAAGTTGGCAAAAACTATTGGGGTGAAGGTGCCAAGACACTGGAATGGACTGTGTCCTCACCGCCACCTTTCCATACCTTCGCGACTCTACCGAAAGTTAAATAAATCAAATGGTCAACGTCGAGTATCTGACCGCCGACGCACCTCCTTCCACCGAAGCAGGCGCATCGGTCCGCGACTATATCGAGTTGCTCAAGCCACGTGTGATGTCATTGGTGGTGTTCAGTGGCTTCGTCGGGCTCATCGCTGCGCCGGGTCACATTCATCCACTGATCGGTTTTGTCACCGTTCTGTGCATCGCGCTTGCTGCCGGCGGGAGTGCCGCCGTCAATATGTGGTACGATCGTGATATCGACGCGATCATGGCTCGCACACAAAACCGCCCTTTGCCGCAGGGCCGCATCGATCCGGAAACCGCGCGTGATTTCGGTGGCGCTTTGATCTTTTTCGCCACCGCCCTGATGGCTCTCGCTGTCAACTGGCTCGCGGCCGGTTTGTTGGCTGTCGCCGCTGCGTTTTATATTTTCGTCTACACGATATGGCTGAAGCGCCGCACGCCTCAAAACATTGTCATCGGCGGCGCAGCCGGCGCCTTTCCTCCGGTAATTGCCTGGACCGCCGTGACCGGGCAGATCGGCTGGGGCGCGATCGTCTTGTTCCTGATCATCTTTGTCTGGACGCCACCCCATTTTTGGGCGCTCGCGCTTTATCGCAACGAAGATTACCGCCGCGCCGGCGTACCGATGCTCCCGGTCGTTAAGGGCAAAGACCGTACGAAGATCGAAATGTTAATCTACACGCTGATCCTCTTCCCGCTCAGCCTCGTACCGTATTTCATTCATATGGCCGGACCAATTTACCTCGCGGGCGCCGCAATTTTAAGCGGGTTCTTTGTCTTCTACGCACTGCGTGTGTTGTTCGACAATGGGTTCAAATCCGCACGCCAGATGTTTGGTTATTCGATTATCTATCTGACGCTTCTGCTCAGCCTGCTGCTGGTTGAGCATTTAATCTAATGGGGCATTAATGACCAATGATGAACGCAAACGCCGCCTCCGCGCCCGCAATCGCGCCGTCTTTTTTGCGCTCATTGGTGTCGTGGTCCTAATTTATCTGGTCACGATCGTAAAAATCAAAGTCACGCATAGCCTGTGAAAAAGCCACATAAAAATACCATCGTCCTCTTCGGCTGCGCCGTGCTGATCGGATTAATGCTCGGTATCGTCTCACAGGCCGAACCGCTCTACCGCATATTCTGCGGTGCAACCGGTTTCGGTGGGACGACACAGAACGCATCGGTCGCACCCACGCGAACCAAGGACCGCGCAATCACTGTCATTTTCGACAGTAACGTTGATCCAGCCCTGCCCTGGGATTTTAGGCCCCTGAAGCGCCATATAACCGTCAAACTAGGCGAGGAAGCCACGGCCCTCTACCGCGCCCATAACCGCAGCCATCAAACCATCACAGGGACTGCCGTGCACAATGTGCAGCCAGACAAGGCCGGGCTATATTTCAACAAAACCCAGTGTTTCTGCTTCATCAAACAGACGTTAAATCCAGGCCAGAGCAAAGATATGCTGGTCAAATTTTTTATCGACCCGGCGCTCGCCAGTGATAAAAATGAAGACGACGTCACGCAACTCACCCTATCTTACACTTTTTATTTGGCGAAAACCGGCCCAAAAGCCCATAATACGACCGAATAAAGGGCCGTTCCCAACGATGAGGACCCCATGAGCCAAGATCATCACGATACCGTCGAATATGCCGATAGCGGTGTTCCACAACCTTATCATTTGGTGCGCCCTTCGGTGTGGCCGCTGCTCGGTGCGATGGCTGCTGGCATCATGATGGGTGGCATGGTGATGTTCATGCATAAGGAAAAGCTGTCGCTTGGTGGCATGTCAATTGACCTCACATGGAAATGGCCGCTGATTGGCCTCGCCGGTGTGATCGCTATCATGGCTGTGTGGTGGCGCGATGTCATTCGTGAATCGACCGTCGAGAAAGCCCATACGCCAATTGTTGCGATCGGCTTGCGTTACGGCATGGCCCTGTTCATCTGTTCGGAGGTGATGTTCTTCTCCGCCTTCTTCTGGGCCTATTACGCCGCGGCGCTATATCCGGTCGGTGGTGTCTGGCCACCCGCAAATATTCATACCTTCAACCCGTTCGATATGCCCTTCATCATGACACTGATCTTGCTGTTATCCGGCACGACGGTGACATGGGCGCATCACGCAGTGCTCGAAGGCAATCGACGCGATCTGATCCGCGGCCTCGCCTGCACCGTGGCACTGGGTTTCAGCTTCTCGCTCTGCCAAGCTTATGAATACAGCGAAGCCGCCTTCAGCCTCAAAAGTGGCATCTTTGGCTCGACTTTCTTCATGGCGACAGGTTTCCACGGCCTACATGTCATCATCGGCACGATCTTTTTGGCCGTGTGTCTGTTCCGCGCGCGCCGTGGTGATTTCACGCCCGAGAGCCATTTCGGCCTTGAAGCCGCCGCGTGGTATTGGCATTTTGTCGACGTGGTTTGGCTGTTTTTGTTTATATCGGTTTACATGTATGGAGCGTCGCCGGGGGCGGGGCCCTAAACTCTCAATCGTTTTAAATTTCCCAGCACCAGCGTGAGGAGCATAATCGCTCCGGCCTGATGCAGCGTCGCAATCGCAATTTCGGCATGCGACAGAAGTGTGGCGAGGCCAAGCCCAGCTTGCATAATGGCCATAACGCCAAGCGCCATAACCCAGCGCCGGCTTTCGCCATATGCCTTGGGCCAGAGGCGCGCCACCCAACCAAGGATCACCAGCATCGTCATTGGTCCGAGCCAGCGATGGATGAATTGCACCAGCGCAAGATTTTCAAAAGCGTTGACCCAGCCCGGCTTTAGCGTGAACGCGGCGGCGGGCAGAACTTCGCCTTCCATCAAGGGCCAGGTGTTGTACGCCTCACCGGCGTGCACCCCGGCAGTAAACGCACCCCACACCATCGTCACCGCCACGAAACCCAGCGCGATCCAACCATGAACCCAACTCTTTTTTGATGCCCCCGCCTTTTTTGTATTAGCCCAATGCATGCCAAGACCCGCCCAGAGCATCAACGCATAAATCAAAAGCGCGAAACCGAGATGCAATGCAAGACGATAGGGGCTGACGCTCGTCCGCACCTCGAGACCGCTCTGCACCATAAACCAGCCGATGAAACCCTGCAGCCCGCCAAGCGCGAAAATCGCTGCCAAATACCAGCCCATCTGACGATCAATACGTTTTTTGACGAGGAACCAGACGAAAGGCACGGCAAACACGACGCCGATCAGCCGGTCCCAGAACCGATGCAACCACTCCCAGAAATAAATACCCTTGAATTCTTGCAGCGTCATGCCTTGGTTGAGCACCTGATATTGTGGAATAGCCTGATAGCCTTTGAACGCCTTGTCCCATGCCGGGGCGTCAAGCGGTGGGAGTGCGCCCATGATGGGATTCCAGTCGGTGATCGAGAGACCGGAGCCGGTCAGGCGGGTAATGGCACCAATTACCGAGGCCACAAACACCATACCACAGCATGCAAAGAGCCAGAGGGTGACGGCGCGTTTATTCTTTACGGGCATTAGTTCCACCGCATCACGACTTGCGAAGCGCGCAGGCCGGAGCGGATCGCACCTTCGATGGTTGATGGCAAGCCGGTTGCCGTCCATTCACCCGCCAGCGCCAGGTTCTTCCAGTTGGTATAGGCCGAAGGACGACGCCGGTCTTGCTCCGGCGTCGCGGCGAAGGTCGCGTATTTTTCCTTGAAAATGCGGTGCGGAGGTACTTTTACGGGATCGAGGTCGTAGAGCTTTGCGAGCTCCTGCCAGATATAAATCGCCATGTCGCGGGTAGGATAAGACTCGTAACGTTCCGCGCAACTGATCGTCACCGAAACCACGCCGTTGCGCGTAAACACCCATTCCGCCGCACCGCCGACAAGGCCCGTAAACCCGGCCGGGTTGCTCGGGACTTCAACGCGATAATGCCCGCTGAGGATCGAACGGAAAACGCCTGGTACCGTCACCGTCGGCAATAAATCGCGCACCACCCAGGCCGGCAGCGCCAGAATGACCCAGTCTTTCGGCCCGACCTCAAGCACGCCCTGATTGAAATGCAGCTCTTTTACCGCGTTGGCTTCCATCTGGACAGAGCCGAGCCGATGGCTGTAACGCGTAATCACCCCGCGCTTGGTCAGCAGATCAAGGCATGGAAGAACAAAAGTCTCCGAAAGCCCGACCTTGGGAACAAGCGGAATACAGGCGCGGCCGCCAGCGGCAAAGCTTTGCACAAAAATATTGGCCAGCAGTTTCGCTGAGGCACTTTCTGGCTCGGTGTTCAGCGCGCCAATCGTCAGGGGCGCCCAGAAATTTCTGTAAAGCGCGCTTTTCGTATCCAATCGCGAAGCAACAGTATCCGAAGAACCAGCCATCAGAATATTCAGCGCCGACAAATAATCCCGTGGCTTTGTTCCAGGAATGCGCATGTTTTTGTTGAAGATCCAGGAAGGAAAGCGACCGCCATTCATGCGCACGACCCAGCGCTGTCCACTCTCCATATCCATGAAGGGGAAAATCGGCGCGCCGGGACCACCCATGGTTTCGAGGGCGTTGGTCAGAAACAAATAATCATGGATCGCCGCGTTCCCCGTCAAAACCAGGTGATTGCCGTTGTCAATGACGCAGCCGAGCTCACGATCCAGAAAGGAACGGCAACGCCCGCCGGCAAATGGCGCAGCCTCGTAGACTATAACCTTTTCGCCTGCCAAACTCAGTTGCAGCGCGGCTGAAAGCCCGGCCATACCAGCCCCAACGATGTGAATGTAACGGGAAGCGGTCATGCCCTATGCCACCCCGTAACGCAGCGCCAGCCAGAATTTCCGCCATTTCGGAAGACTGATACGCACGGATGTATCGCGCCAGTTATTGGTGAGAAGTTTATCAAGGATCGCGCCATAATAGCCGCGCATAATACGCGCCGCGCGCATAGCCCTTGGCACACATCGCGCCATGGCTTGATCGGCGGCCTGAAAATGCACCTGCGCCTGCGCGGCCAGATCGCGGCAAACCCCCGGCAAACGTGGATCACACAACACGTCCTGCGGCATGTGCGTCGAAAGGCCATGCTTCACCAATAATTCTTCCGGCAGATACAACCGCCCTCGCACCGCGTCCTCACCAAGATCGCGCAGAATATTGGTAAGCTGAAAAGCCCGGCCAAGATGATGGGCCACCTGCATGGCCTCGGGGCTCGCGTCACCGAAAAGACGCACCGAAACACGACCGACGGCACTGGCGACACGATCACAATAGAGATCGAGCGTTTTCATATCCGGTGCGCACATCGGCGTTGCGGCGTCCATGGCCATGCCATCGATGATGGCCTGAAAATCCTCCTCAACGAGGCCAAAGCGCCCGATACAAGGTAAAAGCGCAGCGGTGATGTTATTATCCGCCTTCTGATCCCGGAACAAAGTGGCTATGCGCGCGCGCCATTCCTGAAGACCATGGGCGGCGATCGCGGGGGTCGGGCTGTCATCGGCGATATCGTCAACTTCGCGGCAAAAAGCGTAAAGCGCATACATCGCCTCACGGCGCGCGCGTGGCAGCACCATCATCCCGGCATGGAAAGAGCTGCGCGAAGCAGCGACGCGCGCCTTCACATCGGCAATGGCATGGGCATAGGGGACGGTCACGCTCATATTACGGCATCGCGCCTTTACAGTCCGCCCAGGGAAGTCAGCCGGTCGCGGCGCTCGGCATAACGACCGCCTAGAAACGGTGTTTTGAGAAAAACATCCAGGCAATCGAGCGCAACCAGCTCGCCTATAACGCCCGCACCGATCGCCAGAACATTCGCGTCGTTATGCTCGCGCGCCAACCGCGCCATGGTCGAATTGAAACACAACGCCGCGCGGAGTGTATGATAGCGATTGGCAACCATAGCAATACCATTGCCGGTGCCACAGATAAGCACGCCAAGCTGCGTGGGATTAACCTTGAACTCCCCAGCCATCTTCATGGCGTAATCGATGGTGTCGCAGCGTTCTTCAGAATGCGTGCCGAGGTCCTTGGGTGTATGGCCGTTTTTTTTAAGCCATTCGACAAAGACGGCTTTCAGGGCAAAGCCGCGATGATCGGAAGCGATAGGAACAGTCAGATGAGGCATGGGGGGATATTAGCGCCCCGTCATACCTTCTGCCAAGCCAGGTTATTTTCGTGGAAAACTTATCCCGCCTGCGACATGCGGAAATCATACATGTCATCTTCATCTTCATCGGTTGGCGCGGCGGCAGATGCTGTCGGACGGGCGCTGCTGCGGCTTTCCGCCTTGGTGCCGCGAATACGGCGGGCCATAAGCGCAATCAGGGCACTGGCCATACCAAAAAATTGGGTCGCCTCATCGAGCTCAACCACCGTTTCGGGCGCAACCAGCGGATTACGGTAATGATCCTTGATTTGGACCAACATCTGCACGACGCGTTTATCCGGTTTGGAATCGCGTTCTTCCTCTTCGGCCATACCAGCCAGCTTTTTCAGATAAAGTGCATAATTACGCTCACCCTTTGCGGCGGCTGCACCAGCGAAGGACTCGTAATAGGGCTTTAGAGTGATTTCGACGGCGCGCAAGGTATGGATAGCCGCCGCAGTGCCAAGACCAAAAGCCAACGACCGGCCAGCTGAGTCGAATTCATTTTGCGCAAGAGCCGGGATGGCTTCACGAATATCGGTTCCGAAAATGAGTCGCGCGTTTTCAGCGAGATCGAAGGTTGAATAAATGCCACGCTTTTCGGCAACATAGGTCGAAGCACGATTAAGTTCGGCCGCAAAAGCATGTTCAAATTTCTCGACTAAGGTACGAAGCAGCGCCATTTCATGCGGATCAGGACGTTCTTCGCCGGGCAATGCCTTCAGCTGCTTCGTCGACGGGTCGATGAAATAACGGTTGAAGATCGCCCCGAGCTTGTTCAACAGCCGTGTGGCATCCGCACGCGCGGTTTCCAGAGGAAAATTTTCATCCTTGATCATGCCGTCGAGAAGGCTTTGCGCCTCAGTTAGCGGCGCAAACATATCGGCAGCTCGCTGGGTCGAAGCATCAAAAAGACTGTGCAGCCGGGCCCCAAGTTCATAAAATCGATAGGCATTCAGTTGTTGCATTTTATTATATTATCGCGCGCTGTTGTTATGAGGGACATACGGCTCTAAAACACCATTATGTCGAATTTAAAGCGTTGTCTGTTTGGCACTATCACCCCCTGAAAACAAGCTTAAATTTGCCGAATCCGATTCATTTGTTATGAATGACCGTAATAATATTTCGATAATGCTCTTTTTACTTGGACATTATGGTTAACAAAAGACCTATATGATTATTTTTTGCGGCTAATGATCTGATTAACGATTTAGGATTTTTGAATCTTCCGGAGCACCGACTCGGAGGGAATTCGTTTCGATTCGGTAAGCGATGAAGGGGCTTGCCTCTTCCCCTTTTTTTCATGCCTTACACCGTAAAGCTCAAGCCGGTCGCCAATCAGATCATAGCCAAGGTCATAGGCGATTTTGGCTTTGAGCTTTTCCAGTTCTTCATGCTGGAACTCAATCACCTCGCCACTGTTGACGTCGATCAGGTGATGGTGATGCTCTTCGCGGTTTTCTTCGTAGCGCGCACGGCCGTCGCCAAAATCGTGACGCTCGATAATGTTGGCATCCTCGTAAAGCCGCATGGTGCGGTAAACCGTGGCGATGCTGATGCGCGGGTCAATCGCCGAAGCGCGGCGGTAAATTTCCTCGACATCGGGATGATCATGTGCTTCGGACAAAACGCGGCTGATGACACGACGTTGCTCGGTCATTTTCAGGCCACGTTCAGCACAGATTCTTTCAAGGCGTGAGGTCATAAAACGACACTAGCCTGAACGAATTCGCGAGTCACGCCTGCAAACTTTACGGCAACAACGGGGACCAGGCCGGGTCGGAAGCATCGGTCGGGGTCGAGATTTCGCGCTCATTATACCCCGTCAGATCGATGGAATGGAGATGGGTGTCGTGCTCTGCCCGGGCGGAGCTTTTAAAGAACATCAGGACACGTCCGTTGGGCGCCCAAGTGGGGCCTTCGGCGTCCCAAGCTTCCGTCAATTCGCGCTCACCAGTGCCATCAGGCCGCATGACGCCGATATAGAAATTCCCATGGGACGACGGTTTGGTGAAGGCGATCAGATCGCCGCGCGGCGACCAAACGGGTGTGCCGTAGCTGCCCTGACCGAAGCTGATACGCCTCACATCGCTGCCGTTCGAGCGCATGACATAAATTTGCTGTGACCCACCACGATCGGATTCAAACGTGATGTATTGACCATCCGGCGAGAAGCATGGCGCTGTGCTGATGGCGCCACCGCTTGTCAGCTGTTGGGTATGGCGTGAACGCAGATCCATAGTGAAGATGTTAGAACTACCCCCTTCGGATAGGCTAAAAATCACGCGGTTGCCGTCCGGTGAGAAGCGCGGTGCGAAGGTCATATTGGCGAAATCGCCCAGCACGGTTTGTGCGCCCGTGTCGATGTTAAACAGATAAACCCGCGGCCGATTATTGTAATAAGCCATATAGGTAATTTGCTGCATGGTCGGCGAGAAACGCGGCGTCAGAACCAGCGCGCGGCCGTCCGACAGGATGCGGTTGTTCTCACCGTCCTGATCCATGATAGCGAGGCGTTTAACGCGATTGGTGCCGGGCCCGGTTTCAGCGATATAGACGATGCGTGTATCGAAATAGCCTTCTTCACCGGTGATGCGTTTATAGATCGCATCGGCGACGATATGCGCAACGCGACGCCAGTTGCTTGGGATTGTGAAATAGGCGAGACCAGTCATTTGCTGTTCGGCAAACACATCCCACAGACGGAATTCGACCTTGAGGCGGCCATCGCCCTGCGGCTCGACCTTACCGACGACAAGCGCTTGAGCATTCAGCACACGCCAATCAGGAAAGCGCGGCGCGACCAGAAGGGAGTCGGCATCCTGCACAAAGGAATGTGGGTCGATTTCGGAAAACAGGCCCGAGCGGACGAGATCATTCTTTACCACCTCGGCGATGTCGCGACCATATTGGGAAGCCGAGCCATTGCTGCCATAAAACGCTGGAATGGCAACGGGAATTGGCTCAGAAACGCCGCGCGTAATGTCGATTTTGAGATCGGCACGAGCCGGCAGAGCGCCAAACACAGGGATCAAAAAACAGAGAAGAAAAAGCACGCACCGTTTAGACATCTGATGCCTGTTTTCTGTTTTCTGGGTCATAGCATGTCTCGCGGGTCAAAGGTGAAATCGATCTGTTTCCACTGTTCATATTTGTCGGCGGGGAGTTCAAGCGGACTGCATTTGGGGTTATGGAGCGCCCGCAAAGCGGCTTCACCTGCCGAGCGGTAAAAAGGATCGGTTGCCATGCGGCTTTTGTCAACCACTTCCGCTGTCTGCACGGTGCGATCCGGATTGACGGTAATCTGAACCTCGACGATCAGATTCTGTGCATCGCGCGCACCGACCGGCATATTCCAACATTGCGAAATCTGCCGGCGCAGCAAATCTTCTTCCGAGATCGTCAAATGGTTGGAGAGTGATGGTGCCATGCTGTTGGCCTGCTGCGTGGTTTGCGATTTGGTATCTGTCTTCGAATCCGTCTTTGGTGTATCCATCTTTTTGTTGGTTTCAAGATTCTTTAACAACTTGCTGAAATCCTCCTGCGCGGTCTTTTTGGGTTCCGGCGGTTTCGGCTTTTCGGCCGGTTTCAGGGCTTCGGCTTCTTCCGGTTTGGGCAATTGCGGTGGGGCTTGAAGCTCCTGCGGCTTGGGCTTTTCCTCAGGTTTCGGTGGCGGCGGGGTGGGCTGCATGGCAGGCGTTGGTTCATCCTTGATGCGCGTGTTGGTGATGTCGGCAAGCTCCACGATTTCGAATGGAACGGGCTCATGATGCTCAGGCAACGGCGGCCATAATTTCGGCAATCCAAGATAAAGAAACAATAAGAGAGTGATGTGCAGGACGGCTGAAGCCACCAGCGTGGATTTCAGGCCATCATCATTGACGGTCGCCGCTTTCATTTTGTCGGTCTCGGCAACTCGGCAACCAGCGCCACTTTGTTAAAGCCCGAGGAGCTGATGGCCCCCATGACTTCCATGATGCGGCCATAGGTCACGCCCTTATCGCCGCGTACAAAGATGCGCGCATCGGGGTTGGAACCGGTAATGGCTTTCAATTTCGGCACGATATCATCGAGATCAAGCTTCTTTTCCTGCAGATAAACATGGCCTTCGGCGTCGATACTAACGACCAGCGGCTCCTTGTCCTGATTAACGGAACGCGCCGCGGTTTTGGGCAGGTCGATCGGCACGGCAACGGTCATCAAGGGCGCCGTAACCATGAACACCACCAGCAGTACCAGCATAACGTCAACGAAAGGCGTGACGTTGATATCCGACACCGGCCGCCAACTGCGGCGGCGTCCGCGGCCACCGCCGGGAAAGTTTACCGGCGCCGCCATCCGGCATCTCCTGCGGCGGCGCGTTCGGACCGTTCACCGCCCTCGCCACCTTCGAGATTACGCGACAAGGTCGCGACAAAATCATTGGCGAAGTTTTCGAGCCGTGCGGCATAGCGCCCGATCTCGGTCGAGAATTTGTTATAGGCGGTCGTGGCTGGAATGGCGGCGATGAGGCCGACGGCCGTGGCTAGCAACGCTTCGGCGATACCGGGCGCGACGACGGCGAGGCTGGTGTTTTGGGCCTGCGCGATGCCGATGAAGCTATGCATAATACCCCAGACCGTACCGAACAAGCCGATGAACGGCGCGACCGAACCCACCGAGGCGAGGAAAGTCATCCACGTTTCGATCATCGCCATTTCGCGGCCGATGGTCACTTGCAGAATGCGATCGATGCGCGCCTGCACATTGCCGCGAGCCGAAGAGCCCTTATCATGCGCGCCGCGCCATTCCTTCATGCCGGCAACGAACACGGCCTGCATGGGGTCAGCCGGGCGTTTGATTTTGTCATAGAGCATGTCGAGCGAACCCGCCGACCAGAAACGCTCCTCGAACCAGCTGGCGCGGCCCTTGAGGCGGTTGAGCTTGATCATTTTATCGAAAATGATCGCCCAAGTGAGAATCGAGATCATCAGAAGGCCGGTGATGACGATTTTGCCGACGATATCGGCATGACCGAAAAGTCCCATCAGGGACATATCGTTGGTGGTCACCGAACCGGCCAATTGGAGGGCGTTAACGGGAAGTGCGGGTTGGGCGTCCATAGAGGCTTATGCTCCTTAACATTTTCAACAGCAAACAAGGTTTACGGCGCTATTTCGGCGCAAATAAGGCGAATTTCATGGGCGGTAGCCAGACAGTTGTATCACGAAAGCCGCGTGGGGCAAGGGGTTTTCGGGGGATTTTTCGAGGAAAAGGAGGTAGAAATTTGCTTGTGCACATCCCATATTCGCCTCATGAACAAAACCATCCATGTCCGGGGAGCGCGCGAGCATAACCTCAAGAATATCGATGTCGAGATACCGCGGGATCAGCTGGTGGTTATCACCGGGCTTTCCGGCTCGGGCAAATCCTCACTCGCTTTCGATACCATCTATGCCGAAGGGCAGCGGCGCTATGTCGAAAGCCTGTCAGCATACGCGCGGCAGTTTCTGGAGTTGATGCAGAAGCCCGATGTCGACGCCATCGACGGCCTGAGCCCTGCAATTTCCATCGAGCAAAAAACCACCTCGCGCAACCCGCGCTCGACCGTCGGCACGGTTACCGAGATTTACGATTATATGCGTTTGCTTTACGCGCGCATCGGTGTGCCTTATTCGCCCGCGACCGGTTTGCCCATCGAAAGCCAGACGGTATCGCAAATGGTGGACCGGATTCTGGCGCTGGCGGAAGGGACGAAACTGATGCTGCTCGCGCCCATCGTGCGCGGGCGCAAAGGCGAATACCGCAAGGAATTGCAAGATCTCCGCAAGCAGGGTTTCCAACGCGTGAAGATCGACGGCACGGTTTATGATATTGAGGATGCGCCAGCGCTGAACAAGAAACTCAAGCATGATATCGCCGTGGTGGTGGACCGCATTATGGTGAAGCCTGACCTCGGCCATCGTTTGGCGGATTCCATCGAGACGGCATTGCGTCTGGCAGAAGGCATTATGTTCGCGGAAAACACCGTGACCAAAGACGTGTTGACTTTCTCCTCCAAATTCGCCTGCCCAGTGAGCGGTTTTACGATTGATGAGATTGAGCCGCGGCTGTTTTCGTTCAACAACCCCTATGGCGCCTGTCCGGCCTGCGACGGATTGGGCAAGAAGCTTTATTTCGATCCCGAACTGATTGTGCCCGATCCCGACCTCAGCCTGTCGGAAGGCGCGATTGCGCCATGGAAAAATGTTTTCTCGGCCTTCTATACGCAGACGCTGGAGGCGCTGGCGCATTCCTACAAGGCCAATCTCAACAAGCCCTGGAAGGATCTCGACAAAAAATTTCAGGAAGCCGTGCTGCAAGGCTCAGGCGATAAGGAAATCACTTTCGCCTATGATGACGACAAACGCAGTTACCGCACAACCAAGACATTCGAAGGCGTTATCCCCAACCTGGAGCGCCGCTGGCGTGAAACCGACAGCGCCTGGATGCGCGAGGAGATGGAACGCTATCAATCCTCGCAACCCTGCGAGGCTTGCCATGGCATGCGGTTAAAGGCGGAAGCTTTGGCCATCAAAATCGGCGGCAAGAATATCAGCGAAGTCACGACGTTTTCCATCAAAGCCGCAGGCGCATGGTTTCAAAATCTGCCGAAGCAACTGACGCCCAAACAACGCGAGATTTCAGTGCGCATTTTGAAAGAGATCAACGAACGCCTCGGTTTCCTCAATAATGTCGGGTTGGAATATCTGACGTTGAGCCGCGCCTCGGGAACTCTGTCCGGTGGCGAAAGCCAACGCATACGCCTCGCCTCACAAATCGGCTCGGGCCTCACGGGCGTTTTGTATGTGCTGGATGAGCCAAGTATCGGCTTACATCAACGCGATAATGACCGCTTGCTGATGACGCTCGAGAGGCTGCGCGATCTTGGCAATACCGTGCTGGTTGTCGAGCATGATGAGGACGCCATCCACCATGCGGATTATCTGATCGATATGGGCCCGGGCGCGGGCGTGCATGGCGGCAAAGTTATAGCGGCCGGAACGCCGGAACAGGTAATGAAATCGCCGGAAAGCCTGACGGCGCAATATCTGACCGGCAAAAAGAAAATCCCCGTTCCCAGAGAGCGGCGCAAGGGTAAGGGTCAGTTTATCGAAGTGACCGGCGCGCATGAGAACAACTTAAAAAACCTCAAGGTGCGTTTTCCGCTTGGCACCTTTACTTGCGTCACGGGCGTTTCAGGCGGCGGTAAATCGACTTTGGTGATCGAGACTTTGTACAAAGCCCTCGCCCGCAAGCTTAACAACACACGCGATATTCCCGGTGCGCATGAAACGATCAGGGGCGTCGAATTCATCGACAAGATCGTGGATATCGACCAGTCGCCCATCGGCCGCACGCCGCGCTCCAACCCTGCCACCTATACCGGCGCGTTCACACCCATTCGCGACTGGTATGCTGGCCTGCCAGAGGCCAAGGCGCGCGGCTATGCGGCTGGGCGGTTTTCGTTTAACGTCAAAGGCGGCCGCTGCGAAGCTTGCGAAGGTGATGGTCTAATCAAGATCGAGATGCATTTCTTGCCAGACGTGTTTGTTACTTGCGATACCTGTCACGGCAAGCGCTACAACCGCGAAACACTGGAAGTCAAATACCGCGACAAGAGCATCGCCGATGTTCTGGATATGACAGTTGAGGAAGGTGCGGAGTTTTTTAAAGCAGTTCCATCGATCCGCGATAAAATGGAAACGCTCAACCGTGTCGGCCTCAGCTATATCAAGATTGGGCAATCGGCGACGACGTTGTCGGGCGGCGAGGCACAACGCGTGAAGCTAGCGAAAGAGCTTTCACGCCGTGCGACGGGCAAGACGCTTTACATTCTGGATGAACCCACCACCGGCCTGCATTTCGAGGATGTACGGAAATTACTGGAGGTGCTGCACAGCCTCGTTGACCAAGGCAATACCGTGATCGTCATCGAACATAACCTCGAAGTTATCAAGACGGCAGATACTATTATCGATCTCGGCCCCGAAGGGGGAGATGCCGGCGGCGCAATCGTCGCGCAAGGCACGCCAGAAGAGATTTGCCGCGTAAAGGAGAGTTATACGGGGCGTTACCTGGCGGATTATCTCGCCACCAAATTAAGGAAAAGCGCATGAGTTCAGTTGAGCGGGTGCGTGCGGCTTTAATCACCGCCGGACATCCGGATACAATCACCCTGTTTCCGACCAGCACACGTACGGTGGCGGACGCGGCAGCGGCTGTCGGATGCACGATTGCGCAAATCGCGAAATCCATTGTCTTTCGGTCGGGAGAAAAGCCGGTACTGGTAATCGCTTCCGGCGTCAATCGCGTCGACCCCGCCAAAGTCGCGGCGGCTCTGAACACATCTATAGACAATGCCGAAGGCAGATGGGTGCGCGATGTGACAGGTTTTGCCATCGGCGGCGTCGCGCCTGTCGGGCATCAGACGGAACCGCTGATCCTTATCGACGAAGATCTTTTGAAACTCGACCCGATCTGGGCGGCCGCCGGATCGCCGGCGCATACATTTCAGACCACACCGCAGGCGCTGATACGCCTGACTGGCGGCAGAACCGCCGATATCAAACAGGCTTAATCACGGATTTCTGTGTATTTCCCGTCATGCCAGCGATAGACCACATAGGTGGAACCGCTGACGTCACCTTTATCATTAAACGTGAGGGGACCAAGCACTGTTTTGATTTCCGGCCTATGAACGAGGTGCGCCACTTTCATGGGATCGGTGACACCGGCACGGCGGATGCCTTCGGCAATCACCTGCATAGCGGCATAGGCATAAAGCGTATAGCCTTCGGGCTCAAAGCCGGGCTTACGCAATTCGTCAAGTATCGGTTTAACCTCCGGGCGATTGCGCGGATCCGGGCTAAAGGTCATCAATACGCCCTCGCCCGCCGGGCCGGTGATGGACCAAAATTCATCCGTCACCAGCGCGTCGCCACCCATGATCTGCACATGCGCGCCCTGCTCCTTCAGCTGACGAGCAATCAAACCAACCTCGGTATGAAAACCGCCGATATCCAACACCTGCACACCAAGATTTTTAATCTTGGCGATCAAGGCAGAATAATCCCGCTGCCCGGTCATGTAGGATTCAAACATCACTTCGTGTATGCCGGCTTCGTTGATGGTTTTCTTGAACTGTTCAGCTTGACCTTTGCCGCCGGTGGAATTGTCATGAAGAATGGCGATCTTCGCACCAGGAAAACGCCTCAGCACATAATGTGCTTGCACCTTACCCTGCTCATCATCACGGCCGCAGACACGGAACACATTACTCAATCCCGAATCCGTTAGCGCCGGATTGGTGGAGGACGGCGAGATCATGAAAATGCCTTCTTCGTTATAGATTTTGGATGTCGGGATCGATGCGCCCGAGCATAGATGACCAACAATGAATTTCACGCCCTTACTGACCATCTGGTTGGCAACGGCCACCGCAATTTTGGGGTCGCAGGCGTCATCCGCCTCGACCGCGACAAGTTTTTGGCCAAGCACACCGCCCTGGGCATTAATATCGGCAATAGCCTGTTCATACCCATGATGGGCTTGCTCACCCAGAACCGCATATTGGCCGGTCAGGGGCGCCGCAAAGCCGATAGCGATGTCAGCGTGAGCCTGAAAAGACGGCAAAAGGGCGATGGCCAAAGTGAGAAGGTGTTTTTTCATTTTGCTCCCGGTCCACATGTTTGTAAAAAGCAAAGTATCCTGTTTCTTTCCAGCCGTAAACCGGCCGAAAATCCCCCCCCTCACGGAAACCGATTTCCTGCGCTAGATTATTGGGTATGAGTGATTCAATGGACCCATCCGCAATTGTCGACCGGACCATCCAGCGCCTACGTGCATTGGCCGAAGGCAATGGCATAGACCCTCATTCCATCAAGCTGATCGGAAGTGACGAGCAATCCTACACCCTCGAAGCAACTATGCATTTCACGCCGCTTTGCGATGTGGAGAATAAGCGTTATCCAGGCCCGGCGCGCAGCAAGGGGGCACTTGTTTTACAGGATGCCGCCGCCTTGCAGGCTGAAGTGGGGCGACGGCGCGAGGAATTCCGACAACACACGGACTGGATTGCGGAAGTTAAGGCGGAGCTGCAATCGGCCCCGGGACATGGCTGGGGCCTCGACGGCGCCAAAGTCATGCTTCCTAAACGTAACGCCATTCTTGCAGCGAGTACCCCATGCCAACAATGCAACGGCACACGTACAATTACATGCTCTCAATGTCAGGGGAGCGGTTCCACGGTATGTTTTCAATGCCGCGGCGATTGTAAGGAGCTTTGCTATAACTGCCAGGGTAGTGGACAAAACCCTCAACAGCCGACGCAACAGTGTCTCATCTGCCGCGGAAATCGTTACATCGTTTGTCGTCAGTGCTTAGGCACCGGCCAGATCCCCTGTCCTACATGCGGCGGCAAACGCGGCACGCCCTGCCCGGCCTGCCGGGGCACCGGCCAGATAACCGAAGAAGCCCAGTTGACCTTCGGTGCAACCACGCGTTTTGAGCTTAAAAGCTCGGCATTGCCGAGCGGTTTGCGGCGTGGCCTTGACCGGCTTGGCATCCCTAATCTTGCCAAAGGACATGCGGTGATCGACATCGTTACGCCGAAGAAAGAAGGCGACGATCACCCTCAGGAAGACGGACCGCCACCGCGGCCCCAACCACCGGACCCGAGCTTACATTATCAGGCCCAGCTGCCTTTTGCTGAATTGCGCGTGGATTTTAATGGCAAGAAAGCCGTTGTCAGCATCTTCGGCAAACGCAATATGCTAATCGATGTGCCGCCTTTCCTTGATGAAGCGCTCAACCCATGGCGCATGAAGCTTCTGGATGCGGCCAAAGGAAACCTGCCGATCGGCGATGCCCTTAAGGTGCGAGCCATGCGTGACGCGCTCGGACTCGAGCTGCAAGGCAAGGGCAATGCCCAGGAGTTACGGCGGCTTTATCCAGCTGGTCTTACACTTAAAACCGCCGAAGAAATTGCACGCGGCATGCGCCTTGCCATCAAGCGCACAACGTTGCATGTGCGAACAGCGGCGGCGGTTGGGTGCGCCATGCTCGGCGCTGGCCTTTTTGGCGAATGTTACTTCACCTCATTGCCGGAACGTATACCTTTTCAGCCGCGCTGGTTCGGATTAGCCTTTGATTTTCTGCCGCCGGTTTTAGCGATCGGACTTGCCTGGGTTTCAATGAACGCCATCATGGGTTTTTTTCTCAAGAGAACTTTTCCAGATATGACCATCGGGCGGCGCCTGCCCATCGGCAAGACCGGCTATATGATGAGCGCGGCCATCGTCATCTTCTGGCTCATCATCCTCATTCTTTCCCCCGCACGGCCATCATGGCTATCCTTTCATCATTAGGCGGCAGATGCTGATCCATGCCAGCTGCGTTGCCATCGAAGGACAAGGCGTTTTGCTGGCCGGGCCTGCGGGGTGCGGCAAATCCGATCTCGCTTTGCGGCTGATCGACAACGGTGCGCAGCTGGTCGCCGACGACCAAACCCAATTGCGGCTGGAAAACGATCAATTGATCGCGTCCGCACCAGCTTCTATCGCAGGTTTGCTCGAAATTCGTCATATCGGTTTGGTGAAAATGCCCCATACGGCAAAGGCGGAAATCGTCTTGTATATTGATCTCACCACCACGCGTGAGGCGCCGGAACGCCTGCCGGTAACGGAAACCATCAATCTTCTTGACCGTCCTGTGCGGCGCCTTAGGCTGCCGTCTTTCGCCACCAGCACGCCAGCCAAAATCCGCGCCACTCTCCTTTATCCCCCGGACCCCAATAGCGCATGACGAATTCTTCACCCCCGCATCCCAAACGCCGGATCGTTATCCTGACCGGCATGTCGGGCGCGGGACTTTCGACGGCGCTGAAAGCCTTCGAGGATCTCGGCTATGAGGCGGTCGATAATCTTCGTTTGAACCTAATCCCGACGCTGATTGACAACAAGAACGGCGATAAAAGTATTTTACGTCCGCTCGCCGTAGCAGCGGATTCCCGCAACGCCAATTTTTCGCCCGATGATCTTCTGCGTATCGTCAAGGAACTGGAAGACCAGCCAGAGCTTGATGTCCATCTGGTTTTCCTGGAATGCTCGGACGAAGCGCTGGAACGGCGTTTTACCGAGACGCGGCGACGGCATCCCCTGGCCTTGGATCGTCCGGTGACTGACGGCATACGCCGCGAACGTGAAATGCTCTGGAAACTCCGGGACCAGGCCGATTTAACGGTCGATACCTCCATGTTTTCGATGCATGACCTGCGGCGGCAGATTGCCGGACATTTTCGCACGGGCAGCGCCGCCGGCTTGACCTTATTTGTCACGTCTTTCTCCTTCCGCCACGGCGTGCCGCGTGAAGCCGATCTGGTTTTTGATGTGCGTTTTCTGGCTAATCCGCACTGGGATTTGAACCTGCGCCCCATGACAGGCAAGGATGAAGGTGTAGCTGAATATATCAAACAGGACCCCGATTATGCCGGTTTCATGGAACATCTAACCGGACTTCTGCTGCCGCTTTTGCCGCGTTACCAGCAAGAAGGGAAAAGCTATCTGACCATCGCCATTGGCTGCACCGGTGGAAGACATCGTTCGGTATTGGTGGCCGAAGAACTGGCGAATATCCTGGCCATGCATGATTACATCACCGGCGTCGGCCATCGCGATCTCGACCGGGCGGCGAATAAGGCATGAACCGGATCTGTCTTTTTCTGTCCGTCATGCTGGCTTTTAGCCTTCCTGCTTGGGCCGTCGAAACACCGCAGCAGGGCATCGCCATGCATGGTGCGCCGAAATACCAAAATGGTTTTGCGCATTTCGATTATGTGAATTCGGACGCGCCGAAAGGCGGAACCCTGCGCCTGAACGCCAATGGCAGTTTCGACAGCACCAATCCATTCATTGTCTTTGGTCAGCCTGTCGCCTATCTGACCCTTGTCTACGAAAGTCTGATGACGCGCAGCTGGGATGAGCCTTTTGCACTTTATGGTCTTCTGGCCACAAGCATTGAAGTGCCGGAGGATCGCGCGAGCATCATTTTTAATTTGAACCCAAAAGCCAAATGGTCGGACGGGCAACCGGTGACCGCCGATGATGTGCTGTTTTCCTTCACCACCTTGCGCGACAAGGGAAGGCCCAATCACCGCACCTATTACAAGAAAGTTGCGAAGGCGGAAAAACTGGATGAGCGTCGCATAAAATTTACCTTCACCCATGAAACGGACGGCCGAATCGATCGGGAAATGCCCCTGATTATGGGCCTCATGCCAATTTTGCCGAAACACATTTGGGAAAACCGTGATTTCGAAAAAACCAGTTTAGTCATCCCCATGGGATCGGGTCCTTATAAGGTTTCCAAGCTCGATCCCGGACGTTCAATCCTTTACACCCGCGCTCCGGATTATTGGGGCAAGGATCTGCCGGTGCAGAAAGGCCTTTATAATTTCGACGAGATCCGTATCGATTATTATCGCGACGAAAGTGTGGCGCTGGAAGGCTTTAAAGCCAACCAGTTCGATCTACGCCGCGAATTTAATCCGAACAAATGGGCGACCGCCTATGATTTTCCGGCGGTTAAAGATGGCCGGGTAAAACAGGAACAATTCGAACATCACAGACCCGAACCGGCGGCCGGCTTTGTTTTCAATACCCGTCGTGACCCGTTCCACGATCCTGCGTTGCGCGCAGCACTAGAATACACTTTTGATTCCGGCTGGATCAACAAGAACCTTTTCCACAGCCAATATCATCGCACAGAAAGTTTTTTTCCGAATTCAGAACTGGCGGCACCGTCCATGCCCGAAGGCAAGGAGCTTGAGATCCTCAACAAATACCGCACACAATTATTGCCGGAAATTTTTACCGCGCCCGTTAAGCCGCCTTCAACGGATGGAGGCGAGGAAAGCTTGCGCGGCAATCTGTTGAAAGCGCGGGCGATATTACAGACTGCCGGATACATATGGAAAGAGGAGATGCTGTATGCGCCGCAGGCCACCGCCCCGGTGACATTTGAAATTATGCTTGCCGATCCGTCCGAAGAAAAAATCGCGCTGACCTGGGCACGTGCTCTGAAACGCATCGGAATCACTCCGCGCGTACATACAGTGGATAGCGCGCAGTATCAGGCGCGGCTGGCATCATTCGATTTCGATGTCACAAGCTATAAATGGATCAACACATTGTCGCCTGGAAATGAACAGGTCTTCTTTTGGGGTTCGGCTGCTGCCGACCAGAAAGGCAGTCGTAACTATCCCGGAGTCAAAGACTCTGTCGTTGACGCGCTTGCTAATGCCATTCCGGCAACGGCAACACGCGAGGATCTTGTCGCGACCACCCACGCGCTCGACCGCGTATTAATGGCCGGGCATTACACCATCCCCTTCTATTACCTCGGCGTCGATGATATCGCCTATTGGACGACGCATTTGTTTTATCCCTCGCCGCCTCCGCTTTACGGCACGGTTCTGGAAAGCTGGTGGAACGATACCAACAAATAATCCACCTTGATTAGGACATCATTCGGCTTACAATCGGGGTTTCATAGAGGTCACATGAGCACATCCAATGTCATTCTTGTCATCGTCGGTGTTGTCGCCGTTTTTATTGTCATCATCTACAACCGCCTCGTGGCCTTGCGGCAGGCGTGGAAAAACGCACTGGCCGATATCGATGTGCAGCTGAAACAACGGCATGATCTGGTTCCCAATCTCGTCGAAACCGTCAAAAGCTATGCGGCGCATGAAAGCAGCGTATTCGAGAAGGTCACCGATGCGCGCGCTTCGGCCATGCGCGCCACGACACTTCCTGAAAAAACGGCCGCCGAAGGTGCGCTTTCGGGTGCTTTGGCCAATCTCTTTGCCGTGGCAGAAAATTACCCGCAATTGAAGGCCAATGAAAATTTCCGGCAATTGCAAGATGAACTTGGCGATCTTGAGAACAAGATCGCGGCGGCGCGGCGCTTCTTTAACAATGCCGTGGCAGAATACAATACAGCTATTGGTCAATTTCCGGCGACCTTGTTCGCCGGAATCTTCGGTTTCGCCCCAGCGGATCTGTTCGCGCCGGAGGGAAAGAGCCTGATTCCCAATAGCTAGCTACGCGTCCATCAACGCCCTCACATGCGCACCGACACTGGCAGCAAGAGCATCAAAAGCATAGCCGCCTTCGAGGGTGCTGACGATACGCCCGGTGCAATGCTTCCGCGCCAATTCACAAAGCTCCCGCGTGATCCAGTCGTAATCCCCAGCCTCGAAATTCAGGCCAGCAAGCAGATCATCACAATGTGCATCGAAACCAGCGGAGATCAGGATCAGCTCAGGCTGGAATTGATCGACCGACGGCAGCCCAAAATTTTCCATAGCACTGCGAAACTGTATGCTACCCGCCCCGGGCGGTAAAGGCAGGTTGAGAAGATTGTTGTATCGGCCTTTTTCCTGAGCCCGACCGGTGCCCGGGTAACAGGGAAATTGATGCGAGGAGAGAAAGAACACAGCGTCCTGTCCTTCCACCCATTCTTGTGTTCCGTTGCCGTGATGAACGTCAAAATCGATAATCGCGATGCGCTTGAGATTATACGTGGCCAAGGCATGCGCCGCGCCAACGGCAATATTGTTAAAAAAGCAAAAGCCCATCGCCGTGGCGTATTCAGCGTGATGGCCAGGCGGACGTACGGCACAGAAAGCATTGGTTGCCTTGCCACCAAGAACGATATCGACCGCAGCGATCACGGCCCCCGCCGCGCGTAAGGCCGCCGCGCCAGAATGCGGCGACAGCACGGCCTCACGGCCGACCATGACATAACCCTGTACGGGGACATGATGAAGGATGTCTTCGACATAATCCCGATCATGCACCTGTGCGATCTGATCCATCGCCGCCAAAGGCGCATCATAACGTTGCAGCGCAGCGTATTCAGGCTTTGCCAATTCCGTGAGAACAGCCTGTAAACGTTCTGGCCCTTCCGGATGATCGGGACCGTTTTCGTGCAGCGCACAAACAGGGTGCGTGAAAAGAGCCGTTGTCATTGATCCATAATGAAACTCTTCAGCGGCAAAGGCAAACCGATCTTGTATAATTCTTCACGCCGCCTTATTGTGCCTTCGCTTTTCTCACCCTGAAACGAGGGTTTTCCATGAGTGATGATATTATTATTGCCGGCGCCGCGCGTACCGCCATTGGGGTGTTCAACGGCGCATTAAGTTCCCTCCCCGCGCATATACTGGCAGCGGAGGTAATCAAGGTTGCACTTAGCCGCTCCAAAATCGCGGCCGATGAAGTTTCAGAAGTTATACTCGGGCAGGTTCTCGCTGCAGCACAAGGCATGGGCCCCGCGCGTCAAGCAGCCATCACCGCCAGTATTCCGCAAGACCGCACAGCCTATGCCGTGAACCAGATTTGCGGCTCGGGTCTGCGCGCGATTGCTAATGGTTCGCTCGCAATTAGATCCGGCGATAGTTCCATCATCGTCGCCGGCGGTATGGAGAGCATGAGCCTTTCACCACATGCCATCCATCTGCGCAATGGCGTACGCATGGGCAACGTCGAGATGATCGACATCATGATCCGTGACGGCTTGTGGGACGTGTTCAACAATTATCATATGGGCATGACGGCGGAGAATGTTGCCAAACAATATGGCATCACGCGCGAAATGCAGGATGAATTCGCGCTCGGCTCGCAGCAGAAAGCCGAAGCTGCTATCAAAGCCGGCAAATTCAAGGACGAAATCGCTTCGATCACGATCAAGGAACGCAAAGGCGATATTATCGTTGAACAGGACGAATTCCCCCGTTTTGGCAGCACAATGGACGGGCTCGCCAAACTGAAACCAGCTTTTCAGAAAGACGGCACCGTCACCGCAGGCAATGCCTCGGGTATCAATGATGGCGCAGCTATCGTTGTATTGATGACGGCGAAGGAGGCTGCCAAACGCGGTGTAACACCTATGGCGCGCATTGCGTCCTGGGCAACCTGTGGTGTCGATCCAGCACTCATGGGCACGGGACCGATCCCCGCCAGCATGAAGGCCTTGGAAAAAGCGGGATGGACAATTGGCGATCTCGACCTGATCGAAGCCAATGAAGCCTTCGCCGCGCAAGCCATCGCCGTGAACAAGGTTATGGGCTGGGACACCAGCAAAGTGAATGTAAATGGCGGTGCGATTGCGCTCGGCCACCCCATCGGCGCTTCGGGCGCACGGGTATTTGTGACCCTGCTGCACGAGATGCAAAAGCGCAGCGCCAAGAAAGGCCTCGCCACACTATGCATCGGTGGCGGCATGGGCATCGCGATGTGCGTGGAGCGGTAATGTCACGTGTAGCCATCGTCACCGGCGGAACCCGCGGCATCGGCGCCGCAATCAGCGAAGCACTTTATAAGGCTAGCTACAAAGTCGCCGCGACCTATCACGGCAACGAAGCCGCCGCGCAGGATTTCACGCATAAAACCGGTATTCCGCACTTCAAGTTCGATGTCAGCGATTTCAAGGCCTGCCAGAAAGGCGTCGCCAAAATTCAGGATGCACTCGGTTCTCCAGACATTCTCATCAATAATGCCGGCATCACGCGTGACGGCTTCCTTCATAAAATGACGCTTGAGCAATGGAACGAGGTCATACACACCAACCTCAATTCCGCATTCAACATGACACATGCGGTGATCGAAGGCATGCGTAAACGTGGCTTCGGACGAATTATCAATATCGCCTCAATCAACGGCCAGCAGGGCCAAATAGGCCAGACCAATTACGCCGCAGCCAAAGCCGGATTGATCGGTTTCACCAAATCGCTGGCGCTGGAATCGGCGGCGCGCGGCATTACCGTCAACGCCATCGCTCCAGGCTATATCGACACCGAGATGGTGCAGGCCGTCACACCCGAAATGCTAGAACAGATTGTAGCGAAAATCCCTGTCAAGCGCCTTGGCACACCCGGCGATATTGCGCGACTGGCGGTGTTTCTGGCAAACGATGAAACCGGATTCATCACCGGCGCCACGCTGGCCATCAATGGCGGGCAGTATATGGCATAGATCACTCTATGCATTGAATGCCATCATTCAGCCCTTAATTCTGCTATAATCGCTGAATGAAAAACGATTCTGAAAACATGTTTCTCTATATGGCGCGCGCCTCGTGGCGTCATGCAGGCGCCGCGCGTCCGCGCATGGCCCTGTTTTATGTGATGTTCTTTATCGCCAATATTATCGTCGCTTTTCAGCCGGCCGTTCTCGCGAAGATTATCAATACGGTTCAAACCGGCGGTTTCGAAGCTGTCCGCATGGCAATGATCTGGGCCGGTATTTATAGCCTTTTGACGGTTATTTTCTGGACCCTGCATGGCCCCGCGCGTGTTATCGAACGCCGCCTTGGCTTTGTCATCTACGACAGTTTTACCGCCATGTTGTACCGCATGGTCACAGAAATGCCTCTGCGTTGGCACCAGGATCATCACTCCGGTGACACCATAAACCGCATCAACAAGGCCACGCGCGCGCTTTTCAATTTTGCACAAGAGCAATTCATCATCATCCAAATGGCGGTGCGCTTTTGCATGAGCATGATCCTGCTGGGCTTCTATTCTCGCTGGGTGCTGCTGGCCTCAGTTCTTTCGAGCGTTGTTATCGCCACGCTGATCCGTCGTTTCGATAAAAAACTGATCCCTTTGATTCAAACGACGAACGAATGCGAGCATCGGCTAAACGCTACTTTGTTCGATTACATCAGCAATATCATAACGGTCCTCACCTTGCGCCTGCAAGACAACACCCGGGCTGAGATCAGCCATCGCGTCGCGGCTATGGAGCCATCCTTCCGCGCCGAAGTTCAGATCAACGAGCTGAAATGGGGTCTCATCAACATTCTGTTGATCGCCGCACAGGCCGGCATTGTCGGTGGCTATATTGCTTTTCACATGTGGAAGAATGAAACATTGGCGATTGGTTCCATCGTCGCCATTTTTCAGTATTTATTGATGATCAATCAGGTCTTTTACGACGCGGCCCAAGTCTATGGCCGCCTCATGCAGCGTCACACCGATATGCATGGCATGGACGAATTGATCGAAGATCACGCCCGCTTGCAGGAAATGGCGCCGTCGAAGCCGATAAAACCCGAATGGCAGAAGATCGAAATCCGGGATTTAAATTTCACGCACCGCGAAGGTGAAGATGTTCTGCATCATCTACGCGATGTGAATCTAACGATCAGGCCCGGGGAGAAAATCGCATTGATCGGTTTCAGTGGTTCGGGCAAAACCACCCTGTTGACGCTGCTGCGCGGGCTTTACGATGCTGCCCATGTGCGCATGACGATTGACGGAGTACTTTTTGAAACCCTGACACCTTTGTCCAATTTTACGACCCTGGTGCCGCAGGACAGCGAAATCTTCGAAAATACCGTGCGCTATAATTTGACGCTCGATACCGAGGTCAGTGAAGACGTGCTGCGCGAAGCCATGCATATAACGACTTTCGACGAAGTAGCCCCCAAATTGTCGCAAGACATCGAAACCGATATCCGCGAACGTGGTGTAAACCTTTCCGGCGGACAGAAACAACGTCTGGCGCTGGCGCGCGGATTGATCGCGGCACAAAATTCCTCTTTACTTTTGCTCGATGAACCCACTAGCAGCGTTGATTTGGCAACGGAAAGTGCCATGTTCGATCGACTGCTCATGGCTTTTAAAACCAAGGCAATCGTTGCTTCGATTCACCGGCTGCATCTGTTGCCTCGTTTCGACATGATTGGCGTCATGCAAGATGGTATGCTGGTTGAACAAGGTTCATTTATCGACCTTTTGGCGCAACGGGGGATTTTCTATACTCTATGGCAAAATCACCTGGTCCAAAGCGCGGCAGGTGAAACTGAACCGGTCCCTTCTTGATGCCAAAATCTTCTTCAAAAAAACCCGCGCACGATGATCGCCGCTACCCTTCCCGGCCTTTTGCAGCTATCGGCATCGTCATTTGGCGCGAGGGTAAAGTGCTCCTTATACGGCGCGGCAAAGCCCCGCGCGCTGGCGAATGGGGTTTGCCCGGCGGTATGCAAGATCTAGGTGAAACCATCATCGAAGCGGTGGTGCGCGAGGCGCGTGAGGAAACCGGGCTCGATGTCACCCCGCTTGGCATCATCACGGCCCTTGACGGCATCACGCGCGACGTCAAGGGCAAAGTCGAATTCCATTACACACTTATCGAAGTCGCTGCCGAATCGCACGAGGGCAAAGCCCAGGCCCTTGATGACGCGCATGAGGTCCGTTGGGCATCCCTGGACGAAGTTGAGGAATTATGCGGCTGGGCAGAGGTTGCCAGGGTGGTAAGGCTATCGGCGTTGCAAAGAGCGTTGTGAAATCGACCGATATTCGTTAAAAAGCGCGATGCTTATCGTGACCGCCCGCGTCCTTCACATCCACAGCCGTAATGGCCAATCCCGAGTCACCCTGATCACAGGTGACCGAGAATTTGAAATGCCATGGCCAGGCGCCGCGCCGGAGCCCGGCGATGTGTACTTGACGGAACCCGGTAATCCGCCGCGCATCTTGCAGAAAATAGCTGCGGCACTTCCAGGCGCCTGGGATATGGATGGTGATGCCATGCGCTGGCGGCGACGCAACGCGGCAGGACAAACCCGGATGGGGGTTTTGTGGCAACGTCATACCATTCGTCGCGCGGTGCGTGATTATCTGGATGGCGAAGGGTTCATCCAGCTTGACTGCCCCCTTCTTGTGCGCGGCACGACACCGGATGCGATCATCAATTCATTCGAAGTCGGCGATCATTACCTGAGCACATCGACCGAATTGCAAATGCGGCGATTGGAGGTCGGTGGACTCGACCGGCTTTACACGCTGACGCAGAATTTCCGCGCCGTCGATGGCGAGGGTTCAACACATAATCCTGAATTCACTATGCTGGAGTGGGTGCGTGTTGGCGCTGGCCTTGCCACTATTGAGCATGACACCGAGCAACTCGTCTGGCGAGCGCATCAAGCAATCGGCGGCGGGAAAACCCTGACTTGGCAAGGAAAAACCGTTAATCTGGAACCGCCATGGGACCGCATCACAATGCAGGACGCCATTGCCAAATTCACCGGCGTGGCAATGCCGGATTTCAGTCTTTTATCAATACGCAGGGCGGTTGAAACCGCTGGTCTCCATATGCACAAGGAATGGGCCGAAGACCGGCCGTTTCTTTTTTCAATCTTAGCGGATCATTTGCAACAATTTCTCGGTTTCGAAAAGCCGGTCTTTGTGCAGGATTGGCCGGCTTTTCAAACTTCCTCCGCGCAGGAAAAGGACGGCGACGAAATCACGGCGCGCAGCGAGGCCTATCTCTGTGGCCTCGAGCTTTGCAACGGTTTCGTATCGCTGGCCGATTATGAAGGACAAAAAGCCTCATTCCAGAAACAACTCGATCGGCGTGAACTGGAAGGCAAGCCGCACGTGGATCTGGATCAAGCCTATTTGGAATCCCTCAAACAGGGTATGCCACCCGACAGCGCCATGGCGCTCGGTTTCGACCGGATGGTCATGCTCCTGACCGGCCAAACCGATATAAAATCGACCCTAACAATTGCGTGGGATGAACTTTAAAGAAAAAGATATTGGCCAATCCCCAAATTCGCCGTATTTTTTACTTTTACTTCTGCTAGGTTTCCCCTCGTCTCATTTTTTGCCGGTGCTTTATGCCTAAACAACCACGCCGAGGCGGACCGCGCCGCACCGGGTCACAAGCGGGCGAGTTGAAACGGAAATTATTCAGCGCCCTTATTCTTGTCGTTATCTGGATCGGCATTATTGGCGGTGCCTTTATTGGCTATTGCGTATTGACCTTGCCGGATATTCATCAGATCACCCAACCGCCTCGGCGTCCTTCGGTGACGCTCGAAGCCGATGACGGTACGGTTTTCGCACGTTACGGCGATCTTTATGGCGATCACGTAAGTTTATCAGATGTTCCGAAAACCCTGACTGAAGCGATAATTTCTATCGAAGACCGGCGGTTTTATTCGCATTTCGGTATCGATATTCTTGGATTAATGCGCGCAGCTCTACGCGATGTCATGGCGCGGCATGTGGTGCAAGGTGGCTCAACCTTGACACAGCAATTGGCCAAGAATCTCTTCCTTTCGCCAGAACGCACCTTCAAACGCAAGGTGCAGGAAATGTTATTGGCGCTATGGCTCGAACACACATACACCAAGGACCAGATCCTGACGGCCTATCTCAATCGTGTTTACCTGGGCAGCGGCGCCTATGGCGTTGATGCTGCCGCGCGCATCTATTTCGGCAAAGCTGCGCACGACCTTGATCTGCGTGAGTCCGCCATCATTGCCGGTTTGCTGCGCGCGCCGTCACGGCTCGCACCATCACATGACCCCGTCCAGGCCATGGAGCGCGCCAAGATCGTACTCGATGCCATGGAAGACGAAGGTTATATCACCGCGCACGAGAAAAAAATGGCGGTTGCTGGCGTGCCAGTGCCTGATCATAAGCCTGGCGCCTCTGGCGATGGGCGCTATTTTGCGGATTGGGTATTAGAACAATTGGGGTCGCTGGCGGAAGATATGTCACAGGACATTGTCGTTTCAACGACCCTCAATCTCAGTCTGGAACGCGACGCCGAAAGACAAGTCGATGCTACGCTGGTGAAGCAGGAAAACAAGGATGTATCGCAGGCCGCTCTGGTAACCCTGGCCTGGGATGGCGCCGTTAAAGCTATGATCGGCGGCCGCGATTACCGCAGCAGCCAATTTAACCGTGCGACGCAGGCAATGCGCCAGCCCGGCTCGGCGTTCAAGCCGATCGTTTATTTAGCTGCCATTCAGCAAGGCCTGACCCCAGACGATGTGCTTATGGACGCACCACTCACGCTTGGTCATTGGTCGCCGGAAAATTTTGATGGTAAATATCGCGGGCCGATCACAGCGCGTGAGGCTTTGGCCGAATCTATAAACACAGTTGCCGTGCGCGTCTTCATGCGCGTCGGCGCGGATAATGTCATCTCAACGGCCCGCGCTTTGGGTATTACATCGCCGCTGGAACATGATCCCGCATTGGCGCTCGGTGCCAGCGAAGTAACGCCGCTTGAGCTGACATCTGCCTATGCCGCTATCGCTGCCGGTGGCCGGGCCATTACGCCCTACGGCATTAAGGAAATCCGCAATCGGCAGGGACAGGTCCTTTACCGGCAGCCGGATGTGCAATTGCCGGTGACAGTTCGCGCCGGTGCGGTGGAAACACTGGTTAGCATGATGCAATCGGTCGTCAGTTATGGCACCGGTAAACGCGCGGCGCTCGACCGGCCGGTGGCAGGTAAAACGGGGACGAGTTCTGACTATCGCGACGCATGGTTTATAGGATTCACCGGAGATTACACCACCGGCGTTTGGCTCGGCAATGATGACGATCATGCAATGCGTAAGATTGTCGGCGGCGGTCTGCCAGCGCAATTATGGCATGATTATATGATGGAGGCCGAAACCGGATTACCGGAACGGGATTTATTGGCCGGCGCGCCGGACCAAAACGGTATGGCCGGCGCCGTGACACAGGCCGTTTCCAAAGCGTTTGGTAATTTTATCAACGGCGTTTTGGGTGGTGGTTCGAGCGATACGAGTTACCCCAAAGATCGTTAGACCGTTAACGCTTCCCTTGCCAGTTTATCACTTGCGCTTTCCAAGCTTTCCTTCAACCGGTCCATCATTTCCGCACGCGCAAGGCCAGGAGGTATTGGCGGCAGGAATTCAATGGTAATCAGGCCCGGTTTTTTAATGAACCCGTTTCTCGGCCAGAACAGCCCGGAATTCAGCGCCATCGGCACTACGGGCAAGTTCAATTCCTGGTACAAAGCCGCGATGCCACTTTTATAGGGTTTCTGCTCGCCCGGCACGGTGCGTGTCCCTTGCGGAAAAATAACGATTTTGCGGCCGGCGTCGGCCGCCTTATGCGCCGCCTGCATCATTTTCGATAAAGCGGATGTGCGGCCAGCACGATCAATAGAGATCATGCCGGATTTGCGCAGATACCAGCCCCATATAGGGATATCGAGCAGCTCTTTTTTTAGCACAATTGCCGGATCGCCAAAGAGCAAATGCAGTTTGAACGTTTCCCAGGCTGACTGATGCTTCGAGGCGATGATGGATGCACCTTTCGGGATATGCGCGCGGCCGATGACACGATACCGGATGCCGCCGATATGCCGTTCGATCCATTCAACCTGACATAACCAGAGATGCACAACAGAAAGCATCTGCCGACGCGGCAACAACAGAGCCCAAAGCATGACAAAACACATCACAGCCGTCGTGCCGTAAAGCGCAAGATTGAACAGTAGGGAGCGCAACAGGGTCAGTGGTTTCATCGAGCTCGTGCGAGATCTTGCTCTTTTCAAAATTGGGGCATCACAACGCGGTAGACAAAGTCGATTGTATTGCTTAGCACCGAATTACAATTGGCCATGACACGGCTGGGCAGCGGCGGGATCACCCCTAACGCAAGCATGCTGTTGGTGTTGATGACAACATCGTAAAGCCCCGGCGGTCCATCGGTGCCGGTATTGTTCGCGACAGCTTTAGCACATGCAGCCTGCGGTATAGCTCGTATTTCAAGAGCGAAATACTGATAGGGCGCAACACCCCCAACCGCACCATTAGGGCAGCCCGTTTGACCTACAACCCAAGCGCACACGCCGAAAGACCCCGTTGCGGGCGTCGTGGCATCCCCGCTCCATGGACTATCGGCACAGCTCGGCCCCGGATTACATGCTCCACCCGTACGAATGATATCGCTGGGTATAATGTTTGCAGTTATTAACCGTGGCGTCAGAAGCGTAAACCCGGAAGCGGTCGGAATACCATTTTGTCCCTGATAATAAGTCCGAAGATTCTTGACGACGGTAAAAATTTCGCTTTTCAATTGTCGTTGCCGGCTGTTCTCCCAGGTTTGACCTGCAAAAACCCAGATAGATCCCATAATCAGGCCAATGATGCCAGCCACAATGGCAAATTCAATCAAAGTGAAACCGCGGCGCTGCGTTACCGCTAATTTAGTTGTGCAGCTTAAAATCGATGTCAATTTCATTTTTTGATCCTTGTTGGCACCATTGCTGCGCCTGGCTTGGTGTGATGACGGCTGTTGGGTATTGAACCAAAAAACCTGTTTGGGGAGTGCTGAACTGCGCGATTCCGAGATCGGTGTTATTAATTGGAAAATATGTCACTAATTGCATGCAGGTTTGCTGGCTCAGTCCCAACAGTTCAACACGAAAGCAGGTGCCTTTTGTTGTTGCTGGCAATGGACAATTTTCGACTATGACCTGCAATGAACCATTCCCAAGAGAACTGTTAAAAGGATGATCGATAGGCCCTCCGGGTCCAGACCCGAATAGTCTGGATGCTTGGTAACGGCGCATTTCCATTGGAAATAGCCCGTTAGGCTGGTTGACTCCATTCGGCGCCTGCCCATCCAGTATTTTTGTAATATTAGTGGTCGCAGGTCCCAGGAACAGCAAATTTTGCGCGTTCATGTAATATTCGCGCACATTCTGTGTAAGCCTAACGATTTGCTGGGTGGTACGGTATATCCTGTAATTGTTCCAGGCATTTTCGGCTGTCGTCCAAAGAATACCGAGTAGAAACACCACGATCAATAACACCAGCGCCAGCTCCATCAAGGTGAAGCCTGCACGTCGATAACAACCGGGGATGGGGATCCTTCTCACGTTCATCCTCCTTTCAGGAGATAGACCCATAAAATGGTATTGAGGGGGCTATTGCACGACGCCTGAGCTTGCGCCACCGAAATAGGCGGCGTCAAACCAGCGTTGGGCGCATTGATGATAATCTTCTGCAGCCCCATGTCCCCTTGTGCCGTCTGCGCCATAAGTTTAACGCAAGCATTCAGGGGAACATTGATATACGTCACCCCAAAACAAGGCACCGGAATTATCCATGACTCCACACCGGTGCAATCGTCATTGTCGACCACAACAGTACCGCAACCCTTGGCACCGCCGCAACCCGGGGGAGGCTGCTGACTCCAAACATTATACAAGGTACCGGTTGGAACTGCGGAATTTGCTCGCATTTCGACCGGAAAAACATTGAGTTGATCCAGGGATTTTGTCAGCGTGAATGTGCTTGCACTGTTAATCATGCCTCCCTGTTCGACATAAATTCCTCGAATATTATGATCAATGGCTGCAAGCTGTTGTGCCGTGGTACGAACCTGGTCATTGAGATGGAGCTGCGAAGCTACGCCCCAGATAGCCGTTAGGATCAGACTTGCAATTAGAAGAACAAGGGTAATTTCTAGCAAATTAAATCCGGCCGTCTCTCGGCGGTAAAAAGAACACCTTCTGTCTTTGTTCAGATTCATGAACCTCTCCGGCCTCTTTCTAGCTGCCCAAAGTATAATACCAATCGATCGTATACGTTGCCCCCGTCGGACAAGTGCTTGCCGCAACGTTCGGATCTATGGGTAAGGGAGTAACGACATTGCCAGTTATGCCCACAACTTTATTATTGACTTTTATCTGCATCAGACCTGTATCCGCTCCTGGCAAGGAGTTGCGCACGATAAGATCGACACAAACATTGGCGGGTATACTCAGAAAGCGAAGGGTAAATTGTACGGGATTTGCTGCCACAAGCTGAATTTGCGCAGATCCACCCGGGGCCCATGGATTATTGGCTACGGTATTCGCAACCGGGATACCCGTCGTAGGGAGAGGAGGTGTTAACATTTCTGCCGGAAAAATCATTTGCTGAACAAGGGTAGGCGTAGCCTTAGCAAAAGTGATGGTGTTCGCGTTCGCCGCAGTAGAAATATTCTGGCCAGCGTAAAGCGACCGCATATTGCTCACGATTATGCTGATTTCAGCCAATCCCTGATTAACCTGATTACGGTATCGAACAGCCGACGCCGCAGCGAAAACGGAGAAAACAATAGTTCCGATAATAGTCGCAACGATGGCCATTTCGATCAAGGTAAAGCCGCGCCGGGTCCTAATCTTCCGGATATCTCCTGCCAAACCATACAAATATGTTCGATCGTTTTGCATATTGGGTTACATGCCGCCGCCCTTTACCGATCCACCTTTAGACAATTCCTGCACAACGCTGAATACAGACATCATAGTCCAGGCAATAACGCCACCAACGAGGGCCAAGCCGACGTTGCGGGCAACAACTGCTTGGGCCTTCAATGTATCGATTTGGTCACGAATCCATTCCTCTGTTACCTCCTCAATGACGGAGCCGACATCGGCGCGTTCGGACAAAATCTCAAGATCGATAGCCACTGCGGGATCGGGAAAATTGTATTTTCCTACACGCAACGCCTCACCGAGATTGCGGCCACGCAGCACTTCTTGCCGCGCGGAATTGATGCGCTCGCGTATCCACGGATTGCCTTGTTCTTCAAGAATCTCCAGCGAACGTTTCAAAGGCACCTGCGCTCCCAGAAGCGCCGAAAGACCCAGAAGAAACCCGCTGCCCTGCAAAATACGGTACCATGACCAAGGCGGAAACATGTCAAATTTGGCGCGCATCGGCCCGCGCCAGCTCGACAAGGTTGCGGTTATAACCCCGCACAACACGAAGAAGCTCAAAACAACCCAAATTCCCCAGTTTTTAATAAAATCTGAAGCCATGGCGACCCCGCCTATCGCCTCCATGACATTCGACGGGGCGTTCTGGCGCATATTGTCAATCAATTGAACGCCGAACATGTAGAGGACGAAAGAGAGCAGAACCATCATAAAAGCTGGATAGCCAACGGCAAACATAACCGCCTCGCGCATCTGTCTGGCTTTTTCGCCGACCGACTGAATAGCTTTCAAAGCTTTGGGCAACGTACCCGACTCCTCACCCGCACGAATCATATAAAGTTCGCCGGTCGGTACCCATCCCTCCATAGCTTCGGAAAGAGTGACACCGGCTCGATCCTTGAGGAACCATTCACGCAGCGCAACGGCGGAAGGACGACGTGGATATTTCCCCATTTCGGAGCTGTTCAAATAAAGGCGGTCCAGGGCACGGGACAAGGCCTCGTTCATCCGCAACATGCCTTCGAGCTTACGGTATATACGAAACCTATGTTTCCGCCCGAAACGGAATTGGAGCCGCGTGAATTTCCGTTCAATATCGTCCGCAGAACTCACGGCATCGCCCCCAACTTCTGCTCAACTTCAAGTATCTCACGTTCTCTGGCGAAGGGACCAAGTTCAAATTCTGCATCATTGGGCGAAACTTCCCCGCGACGCACCTTTTCAAGCCCGTGCCACAGCATTGTGATACCGTTCAGACCCAAGGGAGACAACCAATAATCTTCAGCTTCCAACATGCGATTGTCCTGTAAAAGTTCCATAAGCCGCATATCTGTTTCAATAACCTCGGCGCAAATAGTGCGCCCCGCACGACCTTTGTAGCATTTTGGGCAACCTTCCGGATTAGAAATGTACACATTACGCATGTCGGGCTCGGACAGGCGCTCTACGTAGGGGGTATTGGCATTGGTTTTACTGCGCCTGGCATCCATTATGGCAAGCCCTGCGCGCACGCGCCGCGCCAGATCTTGATAAGTCGGCCCTAATTCGGCCGCCGCATTCGCCAAAGGCATGCGACAGGCGGTGCAGATGGTTCGCAACAGACGCTGGCAAATCATGCCGCGGAGAAGATGGTCGTCATACACCAGGTAAGGTTCGATCCCAATGTCACGCAACCTTTTGGGAATAGCCAGAGCCGCATAAACGTGAGCTGTCGTATAAATCTGACGACCTGTCAAAGCCAGACGATAAGCAAATTTGGCGGTCTGTGCGTCACGCACCTCACCAAGCATGACGATGTCAGGATCCAGACGCAGCGCGCATCGCATAATTTCCTGAAATGTTTTTTCACGCTGCTCGTCCTTGACCGAGGCCGAAACCCCGATCTGACGCGCACCAATAACGCCACCTTCCGGCGGATCCTCAATCAACAGGCAATTAAGCTGCATATTGGTTTCAGCCATGCGCCTGTTTAAGGTCACGCGCAAGGTTGTCGTCTTGCCCTGATTGACAGGGCCAGAAAATACGCGCATGCCACCAGGTAATGTTCGAAGGCTTTGCACGACGCGCAGTTGTTCTTGGGAAAAACCAAGAGAATCCACGTCAGCCATAACGAAATTTTCGCCGAAGAGATATGCTGAATCATATTGCAGACGCATATCGAGATAACGTCCGTCATTCGAAAGCGGCACCCATTGGCAACGAACGCTGATAACTCCCTTGGGCAGAGCAATGATATCCCGCCCCTTGGCGTCAGACGTCAACATAGCTGCTTGTGGTTCTTGAAAATTGGCTGTCGCGCCAGATTGGCCGATGGAATGGGAGTAAACCGAAGAAAGAACTTGTTCACCTTCCCGTTGGGTCCATGTTTCCCAGACGCGTAAAGCCCCGTCGATACGAAACTCAACTCGGGTCCTGCTGTTGACAGCCTCGATATGAATGTCATTCGCACCGTTTTCGACAGCTTTTTCGAGCATGTTGACAATCCGACGGCGCACTGCGTTTTCATCAAATTGCGCGCTTGCACCTTTGCGATCGGCATAAAGATAGGCCTGCGTAATGATATTGGGCGTAACATAACGAGGTTCATTGACCTTGTAGCCCTGACGTTTAGCCGCAAGCTCGACAGACGTAATAAGCGGGGAGCGACGATGCGAGGCGCTGACCAGCCATAAACCGTTATCGAAAAGAGCACAAAGATTGCGGGATTCCTCTGGCACCTTGAGGGGACCGCCCTCAGCCGTCAAAACCCCACCCGTAAACGAGAGCGAGGTGCCCGCCATGGCCATACTGCGTTCATCTTCAATATTAATCGACTTGACGGGCGATAGCGGTGTCTGTGGAATGACCGACTTCTCAGAACTTTCCGGCACGGCATGACCATTGTCATGCGGAGCTTCTTTAGGCGCCTCAGGTTTGGTCGACATAGTCTTAGACGCTTCGACGTTCGTCACGGGAGGGGGACGAAAAGACGTACGGATCTTATCATTCAAGTGTGAGATTAGATTACGCAATGGAGCAACCGCTTTCCTGCAAAAATTTCCCAAAGGGAACCGCGTAAGTACCAAACCCCTCGATCAATGTGGTGCCCCTTGATTGTTCTGGGGTCACCTTGATAAAGAACAAAAACATCACTCCATAAGATTAGAAAGAGCCCCCAAAAACAGTATCGACATTTTTAATGTGCAGCGATTGACGTGTACCATGATTCACCACATCAACTCCCGTTGTGGTAATGGCAACTACCTTGCTACCATCCGATAGTTGATCGCCAACCTCAACCGTTTTGGTTTTTTCATTCGACATTTTTACAAGGGCGCTGTAGTGCCCATTCCGTCCCATAATGCGAAGGATTTCACCAAAGTTTTCTGATGCGGGCATGGAGGGTCGACCCGAGACAGGCGACGTTATTGAGGATATCGGCGGCTGCAAAGCGCTTGCCGGTATGGCCGCAGCAAAAGATGTTTTCTTCTCCCGTTCCTGGCGGACCCTATCAAGTTCAGCCAGGTGTTTTTCAATATCAATCAAAGCTTCGATTCTTGCGACAGCCTGGCGGGCCGCATTGAGATCATCGAGTGTCATATCTTCTGTTGTTGCCCTATCGAGATGCTTAACAATCTCTTTCACGGAATCAGGAACAACCTTGTTTTCAAGGTTGCCCAAATTCTCCCCTGATTTTGACTCTAATGAAGGAGACGGGGAGAAGGCTGGCATCGGTTCCGCGCTGGCCATTTGAATGGATGGGGGGGCAGGAAAGGGGGAAACTGCATTGGTTGCCACAGCACTGGCAACTACTCCTGGGATAGGAGGGGAGATATTTTGCGGTTGCCCCCAGACGGGCTGAATCAAGGCTTCGGATAAAACGAACGCCCCCACCATAACCACTAACATTTTGATTTCAGATGCGATTTTCATAAATGGTCCCCTCTACGGTCCACCCCGATGTGCCACCTTTACCGCTCGGCATAAAGATAAGCGAATTAATAACGGCACCAGGAAGATTGCCGTAAAACAAGGTTAAGCTTGCGGGCAATTCTGACACCGTAACGGTAAATGAACGCTTAACCCAAGGGGGTGGGGGGGGCGACCAAGTTCCTCTAAAATCAGGGGGTGGAGAGGGCGGCGGATCATCTGGAAGGCTCTTAATGCTGCCAGGCCAGTTTTGGGCTAAATAACGGCGGGTTATCTCTGGAGAATCAAGCAGATCCTCATGTCCTCTGGGGGCCAAATGAGACAAAGGGATGTTTAAAGTAGCACTTGTGGCCGTATCGTTAACTATTGCTTTCGGGGGAGCCTTGGCGAAGCCGATCTCATGCTGCCAGGTAACACTTAGGGCATAACCATCACACCTCAAATCGGTAAGCCTCCAGCCGGCAAGCGCGGCTGGAACTTGGGACAACCCATCGCGGCAGGCCTCAACAACAGCAAGGGGTAGTGGTGTTTTTTCCCATTTCCGTTCAGGCGGAGGGTATTCAGCCTGAAATGTCATTTGTGAGGGCAGAAGTCTTTGCGCGGCCAGTTTGGCTTTTTCAAGGGCATCTTGACGTGCCTTCTCTTCGGCTTCTTTTTCTGCCTGAATATACAAGCCAGCGCCAAGTCCTACCAAAAGGAGGGCGGCAAGAACTGCTCCAATAACAAGCGTTTGTTTGGGAATCCTGACCGCCTGCAGACGAATATCCCGACGCTCATCCAGCAGTAGGCTAAGGGGCATAGAATCGGCGCCGGGAATAGCCCAAGCCTCGGGTGCAAAAATGCGTTGCAGCCCGCCAAATCCGACTTCCTGTAAAAGGCGGTCCCTTGCATCACTTTCATTGAGATAAAATTGATCACCGTCGGGAACGATAAGATCGTCACGAACGACCGTAATCACCACACCTTCGCGCAAGCGAAAGGCCCCAACCCAGGAACCGCCTTGTTGATTAGCAAGACACGCGGCAAAAACCGGCATACCGCTCTTATGGCCAGCACTGCTTTGTCCGAGGCCGAATTGCGGAACGCGCGCTGTTTTTCCACCACCCCTTACAGCATAGAAATCGGCTTGCTGACCGGGCTGGGAGGCTGCTTCCTTGGCTGTTTGGGCGACACGGCCACTGGGACTATTTTCCCAATAAAGTCCAACGGCATAAGGCCGCCGGCCTACAGTAACAACGCCAGCACCCATTACCCCTGCTCCGCATGGGGAACATCAACAACCTGAGGAGTAATGGCAAAAAAGATCATCGTATGGGTTTTACCGCTCGATACGCCGCCACCAAGCATGTAGTTGTAAGGGCTGGTTACACCTTGCGAGTTTTGCTGAAGATCCTCTTCTTCAGCGCCACCCATAATAAGGGTTGAACCGCTCTTCAACACCGACTGCTGGGTAAAGGCACGCTCGGTGGTATCCGGCAACTGTAGAGTCGTACTTCCCGTTGCCCCCGACGTACATGTCGAGCTGGTGGACGCACCACACTGGGTGTTGAAAGACTGGATATTGACGACATCAATGATATCGAGCGAATAGTCCAGAAGGATGCGGCCGTCGTCCAGAATGCGCGGCGTCATCTCCACCGTAAAACCCTTTTGAATTTGTCCCGGTGTCGCTGATGTCGTCGGTGTCCCGGACGTACCATTAATCGTGGTAGAGGTCTGGGCAACATAACTGACTTGCTCCCCAATACGTCGAATGACGGGAATATTATTAAGCGTTATCATAGGAAATTTGGCGACCTTGGTTGTATCACCTATGCTTGATAGGGCTGTAAAAACATCACTGGCAGTTCCTTGCTTCGGGTTAACGATAGCCAAAGACATCGACCCCGCTCCCGAAAGGGGGTTAATCGTATTCTCCGCTATAGTTCCTGGTCCTGCGAAAGGACCGATCTGAAGAGCTGTTGTGAGTTTTTGAAGAGCCGCGCTGAAAGCAACATTAAAATCAAGGCCATTCGCCAAATCGACGGTGTAGACTTCTACATTGATGGCAATCTGGCGTGAAAGCCGCTGATTTTGCTGCGCTATATATTCAGCAATGGTGTGCATAATTTCCGGCGTCGTGGTCACCGTCACCGTGCCCATAGAGGGCGACACCACGGCCGTACCGGTACCGCCCAACATTGAGTTTACAACTTGGCCCAACTCTTCCCAATATTTAATGTCGATACTTGTCTTGGAGGTTTGCTGAAGAGTGCTTTGCATGCCTGAAGAAGCACCACCGCCGGCACCACCGCCGGCGCCACCACCGCCACCACTGCTGCCACCACCACCGCCGCCGCCGCTAGAACCGCTTTGTTGCACGCCGGACTCAGACTTGGAGCTTCCCGGCAACACCTCAATCGTGAAAACACGGGTCTCGAAACGTGTAATGGTAATATTGCTACCATCATAATGCCAATTAACACCGAAATAACCAGCGACCCGCTCCATCAATCCGGAAAGCGGGCCTTCATAGGCAACGGGCATGGAAAGCGATGAGGGATTGGCGGCGGCAGCTCCGGCTGTTGCGGACGCCGTTGTCGAGCCGTTTTGGGATACACGAACTGATATACCCGTTTGCTGAGTAATGGCGCTGGCAATCTCCGACAACCCCATGGGCTCGGACGAAACGAGCGTCACACCACGAGCATTCTCATAACGTGCCGGCAAAGGCAGTCCACGCTGCATCCTGAGAGCCGTGCTGCCGGTCCAGACCTTATCGGACACAACCAGCGGATTATAATGCTTGGAGGGAACCTCACCCATGACATTGTCAAGAGATTGGCGTGTCTGCTCAGCATGCTGGTCTATCGAATCCCGCGTCGGCCGATCTTGACAGGCCGAAAAGGATGCTAGACAAGCTAAAAAAATCCCCGCGATCTGGCATCTACGTGATACGCGAGATAGGCGGGGGCCACCTTTTGATATCTTTTTACATTCCATATTATTCACCGGCGTTGCCGCGCGTGGTTACGACAAGGACTGTTTGCCCAATCTTAGAATTGGAATGAAGTTCAGCGACAGGCTGGGGATGTGCCGTTTCAAAGCCAGTCAAAAGATTGCGCACAGCGTCTTCAAAAGTTCCTGAGAAATGAACCGACGCCTGCAACGGATAGTCGTATTCAGACATCCAGTCCAACTCGACACCGGCAATCCGCGACCATTTATCAAACACCTTGCGTAAATTGTCTCCACGTTCAGCATCCCAGCCCTCCGGAACAGAACTCACCGCGGCCGGAACCGGCGCCGGCATCACGGATGGGCCAGCCCCGCTGATAACCACGGGGGGCGGTAGCGAACTGGATTGCCGTAACATTGAGGGCGGCAAAGTCAAAAAATGCCCTTGAGCAGAAGAAGCAGGCTTTACCGGCGCCGCCACATTGTGGTCGGGAACGGGGTAGCCAATACTGACCATCTGTCCCCGCTCACGCATGATAAGGCCAGCGGGCTCAAGGGCCTCCTTTAATGTATCATGCCAGGACTTACCGCCCTGAAATGACACGAGAACCCCCATATCAACACTGGGGTCAATAGAAAATCCATAACCGGGAGGCAGAATTTGGCGAAGCGCGACAGCCAGGGGAACTTGCTTGGCAAAACCCTGAACGACATCCGATGAAGCGGGTGATAGTGATCGCATTCCTTCGTGACCAGCCAATGGCATCGGGGCGGGCCCTCCACCAACAATGACCGGCTCAATAGGCTCAGAAGAAGAGCTTGGAACCTGGCTCGAACTTTCAAGGCCGGGGCTAAGGATCTCAGGTTGTTGGGTTGCCATAGGGACACCCACAGATTCGGCCATAGGTGCCGTCGGGGAAGATGTGGGGACCTCCGACGGAGTTGGAGGAGCAACCCATTGAAATCCGGCCTGTGCCGGACCAGGGATAGATAAAAATCCTAGCGCCAGAAGCAGGAGTCCAAAATTCTTAAGGGAAAATTGATTCGGCATGCTGTCTTTGACCCCGAGATTCGTTGACTCTAATCGACGACTAACGCATGGACAATACATTCGATTCATAGACAGACGAACAAAGCGCCTTAGAGTCATGCCGGTGGCATTTTTGCAACAAGCCAAGGGCATGAACCTATTCATAATCAATCCAGTGTCGAATCGAACGGCGATGATTCGCTGGACGCCTTATACCAAAAATCCAACTTCGAAAAGTGCGCAAAGATGATTCGAAAGTAAGCCCGCGCTGCTCCAAAAGCCAAAACGTCAGCATGACAACTCCGGCAAAAATCAAAGTCCAGAGCCGGGCATGAACAAGAAAAAGAAAAACCGCCGCAAAGGCGCGCGCGTCCAGCATAAAGAACCGGGCGGGCTTTTGCGTATTGCGCCAATGAACGTCTGTAGATATGGCGGCACTCCTCGTTATGTGTGCGGGGAATAAAGAACGGCGGACCGCGTCTTGCGGGCTTTGCACAAGATGACGGAAAGATTTGTCTTTTTCAAGCCTCGCCTTGACCTCATCCTGGTTGCCTTTTATCGTCCAGGTATGGCGGCAACACAAAAATTTGCAATTCCCGATGAGGAATTTGAAGGGCTTCTAAGCCGTTATACACGTGACATAAGTGCGCAAGAGCGCGCCGGAAAATTCGACCCCGTTACAGGCCGCGACGAAGAAGTCGATCTTATGACATTGATCCTTCTTCAACGGCTGCGAAAGAACGTCATCCTGCTGGGAGGTGCGGGCGTCGGCAAGACAGCCCTTTTTATCGGATTGGCACAGCTGATCAACGCCGACAAAGTCCCGGCAATTATTCGTGGCGCGCGATTGATCGAGTTAGAAATGGCCATGATCAGCGGCGGCTCGCAATCCCGCTCGGATCTCGAAGGGCGCATGATTACAATCGTCAAAGGCGCGGCCGAACGTAATGCCCTAAAAACAAAACCACCTATCATTTTCTGCATCGATGAAATCCACCAGCTTATGCTCACATTTAAGGCATCCGGTTATAATGGTATTATCGATTTGATGAAGCCCTATCTGACAACGGGCGATCTTTTCGTCATCGGTGCGACAACAATCGAAGAATATGAAGATTATGTCAAAACCGATCCGGCGGTCGACCGCCGCTTTCAGAAAATCTATCTTCGTCCACCTGATTTACAGGGTACACATCGCATTCTCATGAACATGAAGATCAATTTTGAGAAGCATTACAATATCAAGATTACATCGGACGCTTGCGCCAAGATTGTCAAACTAACCGATCGTTTCCTGCGCCTTCGCAATAATCCGGATAAATCTATTCTGACGCTGGATCTCGCCTGCGCCCGCGCCGTAAAATACGGCGTTACAGGCGAATTGGACGATATATCGATCGAAACGGCGGTAGCAGCTGAGGCCGGAATTGCCGCCGAAGCGGTGAAGGCTCCGCAAAACAAAAAATCAGATTAAAGTCTGGAAGAAGGGATCGCTCAGATGTCGTCGGTATTACCGATATCGTCACCGAGATTGTCACTGTCATCGCTTTTCTCGTTCTCTGAAAAGCCTTGCGTCAGGAAAAGATAGGTCGTCCGCTCAATCAGGCCATCCTTAAAAGCTCTGCGCGCCGTCTCTTCCATCGGCTGCCCGTAGCGGCGCACAAGACGTTGTGTTTCCGCCGTCCACCTTTCAATGGGTAGATCCAGAAGAATTTCACGCACCCGATCGTCAAAAACAAGAAATTCACGCAAACCGAGGCGGCCGCCGTCGACTTTTGGCACAAGCGTCTGCGTCACAACCATGCGCAACGTTTCCATCATCGCATAAGCACGCTCACTGCGCTCGGCCGGCTCGAACACGCTTACCATACGCCGCACAGTTGCGGCGACACCGATGGTATGCACCGTAGAAAACACCAAATGGCCGGTCTGTCCGGCTTCGATCGCCGCGCTAACCGTTTCACGGTCGCGCGCTTCGCCGACGAGAATGATGTTGGGTTTACGGCGCAGTGCATTACGGATACCGCCAGCGAAAGTATGCAGATGCCGTGGAATTTCCGTCTGGGCGACGATGGAATGGTCTCCAACTATGGCGTCATAGACATATTCGATGGGCGCTTCATAGGTTAGCAGCTTGCCGCATCCGTTCTCTCGCTCGATCAACAGGCGGCATCCAGCGGCGAGAAGGGTTGATTTACCACTGCCCGTTGGACCCGTAACGAGCACAAGTCCCTGACGCGGCGACCAGTTTTCAATAATTTTCGACTCGACTCCCAGTTCAGCCATCGTCGGCGGCAAACCCGGCAGGCTACGCAATGTTATCGAGGCCGAGTCACGGCCCCGGCTCAAAATAGCAGTAATGTTGACGCGGAAGCGATAACGCGTCGCACGATCTGGACGAACTTCGTAAGACAGATCGAGATCATGGCCGCCCGCCAGCTTGGGCAGAGAGTCGGGTCCGTAAATGCGGGTCAGAACGTTGACCATATCCGCAGAGTCCAGAACCCGGCGCGTGACCGGGAAGATCGTTCCATGAACTTCGATGAAAATGGGTCGATCGGTCTGGATCGTGATATCGCTAGCGCCCTTCTGCACGCACCAGACCAACATACCGTCGACATGATCGCCGAGAATACGCAAAGGCTCTTCCGGCCAGGTACCGATTTTGACGGCGAGTTCGTCGATCTTGGTGCTTACCGTGTGGCCGGTGTCCATCTGTCACTCCGTGGAATCAAAGCCGAAGGGCCGGTGATCGTCAGGCCTTTATCGCCAACGCGCATCTCGCTGCCGCCGCCGGTAATGCCGCGATCATCGGCCAAGGCATAAGGTGGTGAGATCATATTTTGGGCCAAAAGTTCGCGATAACGCACCATGCCAATGTAATCATTCGTCATCCGATCAAGATCGTATTCAAAGGTTTCTTCGGCCTGTTTAATACCGGCTTCCCAACCCTCTTTGGTGTATTCTTTCCAAGCGAGCCATTCTTCATCTGTTTTAGGCGCCAGAATACCCGGGGGTGGTTCAACACGTCCCCAATCGCGTTCGAGATAAAGATGCCAGCTGCGCGCCGACGTCACAATGCGGGCAACGCGATTAATGCGGTAAACGCGATCAGCGACCGCGGCAGACTGACCGCCACTTTTGACGATGACCGCGCGCTCCGCCTCGCTCACGATCGGCGGCTCAATCAAAAGCCCCGAAGGCGCTGCGATAAGTAAGCGGGAAAAATCAAAAGCTTTTGAAAGGCTGGTATCATATTCGGCCAACCGTCTTTGAATCTCGAAGGTCCGGAAAGCAAGACCGCCGCGCGCACCGTATGACAATCCAGCTTCCCGCAAAGCATCGGCACGAACTTGTAGCCCCAGAGCTTCCGGCTTGACGTCATTTTCGTCGCCGACATGGTTTTGCAAGTCCCCGAGCGGCATAGGTGGTGGTGAGGGCTGGTCGTCCTGATTTGCCGGTTTTATCACGACTTTGGATGCGATTGGAGGTGAATTTATATTGCTGACGGTGTCGGCAAATGCCGAAGATATTATGGTCAACACGCCAACCGCGAAGCACAGGGCCAGGCAACGCCTGGAAAAATTATTTGCTATCGCTGACATGCGACTCGGGAAGATCGGCGGGTGCATATCGCAGCTCGACAACACCGTTTGTGCCATCGACAGCGAGATCGGCGCGATGGCCTGCCTGCAAACCAATGTTATGAAGAACATGCAGAATAGGCTGTTGATAAACGTCCAGATTGACCGTTAACGGAATCGGCGGCACATTGCCTTTGACGCGGAATCGCAACCCGGCGCGCTCAGCCAGGGTTTGGGCAATGGGCTCTATGTCACCAGACCAACGAATGGAAATCGGCTGCATCAGATTTGATGGCGCGCCCGAATAATCTTCGACAGGCGGCGTAGCAGGGCCACGCTGTTGTTCAATACTAGCGATGGTATCAAGCGCCTTGGAAGCTTTGTCGGCCGCTTGGGCGAGCTTAACTGTGACGATGTCCGGTTCGGTGGCGATCGGCGTGACGCTCGGCGATTCACATCCCGAAAGAACCACGCCAACAAGGGCTAAAAAAAGAAGTGCGCGCGGATGCATCGTTACCTGCAGCTACTGATTCGAGACAGTCCTGTGCATACTATCAATATATCCAAATCATTCAATCAAGACCTCATGGTCCCGTCATGCATCAATCAACGCTTCAAAAAATACAGCGCAAATCCTAGAAAACAGCCGCCCACAATACAAATCAATGCCCCAGTGAACCATCGCCCTGTCAACAAAAAATAGAGGCCAAAAACAAACAAAGCACTTGCCGCAACGCCGTAGATAATCGACGCATTTGGCAAAGAAGGTGTTGCCGCCGAAGATGGCGCTAAAGGTCCGGGCCTTTGCTCCGCACGAAGCATCGGCACTTTTGCGCCTTTTGGTGAAGCGGCAAGAAACAAGGTGATTTTTTGCAGCCAGTTTGCCATTTATCCCGGCCCTAAATCACCAAGCAGAACATCGATGTTTTGGGGTTCGCCGGCGATAATTTTCACCTTTTTATCTTTTCCCCGATAGACAATATAAGGTGTTTCGTTGATGTTCCAGCGGTCAATCAGGGTATGATTGGTTTTGACCGTCGCAAGGATCATGGCGTCAGCGTTGCCGGCGAGCTGGGATCTGTCTCCGCTTACATATTTGTCCCATGCATTGAGTGGATCCACACTTTTCAATAACACGGCTGCCGCTCTTTCATCTTCGTCGTTGCGGCCTACCGGTATGAGATGTACCTGAAGGTTTTTCTTGAACACGATATCACGCAAGGCTTTCCACGTTGCCTGGCAATGCGGGCAATTGGGATCTATAACCATAAAAAGCTGCGGCGCTTTTGGGTCGCCCAAATCCACAAAACTTGCTTCCTGCAATTCCTGAACCAACTTTTCTCCTGGCGGCAAAGACGCGGTGCTGCCGGTGGGGGGGCCAGCCATCGGCATCAAGGTGTTCTGCTGTATCTGTATGATATTTTGTTGTAAGGCCGCGTCAATTTCAGGATGCGTTCTGTTCAAGGCTTTCACTTCACCCTCGGTTATGGCATCCCCGTTCGTGTCGTACAGAACACCAACCAAAATGCTTTGTTTATCAGCTGTCGTATAGACAATTTGGACCTGTCCGTCCTTTAGCAGCAACCAGCCATCCAGCCCGGAATGGCTGCCAAGATAATAAAGGGTGATGCCTTCCTTGGCATATCGAGCGAGCATTGGGTTATCGTTAGGGTTGGGTGATACCAGGGTTTTATCGGCTGCCTGGCCTAACGACGCACTCAAGAGAAAAAAGACTATGATGGTCAGAAGGAGGAGTTTCGAACGCTTTACAAAACTATCTGTAGCCATTGCTCTCTCCGGGCTCATCGTTGCGCGTACTGGTTATAACCCCGTACGTTCCCCAACTGCAATGGCACGTCATGCCGGACAAGGCCTTTGTGGTCCATCACAGCGATGACTTTGGCCGCATAGTGAGCACCCATTGAAGGTGTCGCAGAGTGATAATGGGCGATGCCTCCATAAAGACTGCCAGTTTCAATAATTTTTTGTTTCAGGATCCAGGCCGCAACGTGAAGGTTGACACATCCATCGTCCCGCACCCAGAGGCGCGCCGTACTCTCATTGACATGCCAAAGTTTTGCAAGCTGCGGCATCCATCGCGTGTTGACCTGCATCGGGCCAAGATCATAAGTCCCATTGAAATTAGGACCAACGGCCTGGCCAATATGCCCGCCCTCCACCTGCATGATGCCGATCATCACCGCCGGCGGCACCTGATAGGTATTGGCCGCCATAAAAAGGCAGGCTGCTAGGACTTGGGCGGTGATCACGAATGCCATCCTTCCGCATCCAGACGAGCCGCAGGCGGAACATCAAGATACGTTGCTAACGTCGCGAGCATGGCCATACGTTGATTGAACGATTGCCAAACCTGGATCATCGGCGGGATATTACTGTGTTGAGCAAAATAAGACGCACGCTCATCGGGATTCATGTAAAGGAGCCGGTCGGCTTCGGCGTAGTGAGATTCGGCGTAAACCTGTCCTGCCGCACGCAAAACGCTCCAGCACAACAACCGCCATTGCTCAGGCGTACAGCCCGAAGGCGCGAGCGCCCGCGTAACCTGATCCGCCGTTTTAACGAGACGCTCGGCAACCTCGGCGAGCAACGCGTGTTCGGCGCGCCCGAAGGAATATTGGGCAACGGCGCCGATAACAGGAACCATCGCTTCCATCATCTTAGCGCGGAACGTTGCGATGGTATTCGGTACCGGTTCATTACCGATAGGGATTTGCACCTTGAAACGTTCCTGCAACTCAACGGCAAGGCTCGCCAATTTCATGGCCTCATCCGCCGGCAGTGGCTCACCGGTTATCTTATAGCGCGCCGCAACGGCCTGACTTGCCGCCCCTGCCAAGGCCCAACGCACCCAACCATCGATTTGGTCTTCACTGGCGCCCAATTGTGTGGCCAGCGCACGGCTTAATTCGATTGTGCTGTCGACCAACGCACCAAATTTTTGCCCATTTAATCCTTGTGTATTGCCGGCACCCTGCGCCGTACCCGGTGCTTCAGCCAAAGCTTGTAGAAGCGGCATACCAACTTGGCGAAAAGCGATCAGAATGGTTTGCATCCGCACCGTGGATGCATCTCCGCTTTCTGCGACAGCTGTTTGCGGCGTACCGTCGGCCATGAAATATCCTCGCCCACTTAAAATACTAACCCAACAGGAACCGGGATTGTATCACCACGACATACACAGAGGGCGATAAACTCCCGTTAAAATAAGCCTGTTTTGGTGAAATACCATGCCTTTGAAATAGTTAAAGCTTGGCAAATAGCCTAATTTATGAGGAGGAAGAGGGCTTTTTCCAATGAATTGAGCCTATTACGATCTTTCGTCGGCATTACTGGTTCGGCTGATTGTTGATGTTTTGGATGCTGTTGCCACCGCTACCATATCTATCCGCCACACTGGAAAGAAGACGCACAAGATCTGCGTTATCACCCTTCCATTTCGTATCAAAAGCCGGGCCTTCGCCCAGACACTTTTGCAATTCCTCCTCCACGCGCGCCGTATGGCCACCATATATTTGCGGCATGGTGGTCGAGACATACATGCCATTCATGCATCTGTGACTGTAGATATAATCATACATGGCCGCACTAAGGCCATTTTGATCACAATTCTGAAGGGCATAATTGCTGTTATTGCCCGCATCGACAATGCCTATACCGTTGGGGGGTTGTGTCTTTAAGCGATGGCAGGCAGCGACCTGCGCCGAATGACAATCCGTAACCGCGCCACCTTGAGGATCGAGATTGGGGATGCTTACACCAAGAGGGATACTTGGGGCACTCGCGGGACAAGCCGTTCTATAGGCAAGTGCGTAGGCGCAAGACCTGACCCCGCCCATTTTCATGGCGCTGAGATATCTGTCTTTGTCGACAGCTTCTATCATTGCAGCATTTAGGACCGTGCCATGCGGCGAGGGCGGCAACAGTTCAAGCATATGTTCGCATAATTTCCACGCTGCCTTAAAAGCGTATTCGTCTTCAGTGGTCGCATTAATCTGTATGTGTTGATCTGTCTTGGTCACATTTACATTTGCTGGCAGGGTAAGTTGATATTTCTCGGTAAGGCTCGTCGATAAAACATCGGCATCACCCATGTTGTATTGACATGCACCGCCAGAACCGTTCGGACAGCCACTGAATGCGTTCGACAAGTTTGGCCCAAGACGATTTGTATTCGTACAAATGAAATCGGCAACCTCACAAACCCTCTCGGTTGCAGCTGCAAGAGATGTCTCATCGGCCTGTGGCCCGGTACCTCTGGCCGTCATCATGCCAGTTACTTTTGCGGTAAAACCATTGACAAAACTGTTCATGACATCGCGCGCCTGGTGGCTCATTGTCAGCGCGCACGCTAACGAGTGGTCGGATATAAAGGCATTTCCTGTGTCTTCGGCTGCTTGCGCCTGCATGTGATAGATTTTTCCTGAATCCGCACTGATTTGCCCAACTCTGGCCATACCTTCGTTTAAGGCCGCAAGGCCGGATGTGATCTGACCCAGCCCGAAAACCAGATCTGCATCTAAAGTGCCGGGAATGGGGGGAGTAAGACAAACACCGGCATTAGCTAAACCCGGCACAGGAGGACATCCACTTAATTGGGCCCATATAGAACTAATGATGTCACCGGGTACCGGGATGACGTCGTAAACATCCCATTGCGCATAAACCTGACGCGTGGATCCAAGGGAAAGACACAAGGTAAGCGCGACCAGTCCGAGAGCTTTCAACACTTTGCTTTTAATATAGCTCTTCCTACGCATTTTCCTCTTTCCCGTTCACGATGAAGAGCACGGACATTTATGGCCCCTTTGGTACATAGGTCTTCCATGGGGTTGTAACCCAAATCTGCCAATTGCTCTTGGTGCCGGGTGCATTTGTCTGGATTGTGGGGCTGACCGTTAAAAGTGGCATCCCCGTACAGCCGCCAGAAAAATGGGGTAAATTCAGTCCAAGATGGAGCTTCGGCAACGGCAAACAAATCGCGTTGAACACACTAACCTTAAGCTGGCTCACCACCTGGGTGATGAGGCCAAGAACCTGCTGACAGAGGCTATTGAGAAACGCCATAAGAATGTTATTAAAAATCAGATTAATGATTGCAGTCTTTGGATTCGTTAGAGCCCCCATATAGCTCATGAACTGTGTGATGAGGTCATGACAGTAATGCAGTTTTATATCAAGCGTCGGAGAATTTTTCCAAACATCCTGCTTGGCGAGGGTTTTTTTCTGCATCTCCTCATGCATGCTATTCGCCATATCGGTATAAAAAGTTCCGGACGACCCAGCACCATTAGCGCCCTGGATGTCACATACGTCCTGTGCCTTCGCAATGTGGGGGGCGGTTGCCGCCAAAAAGGCCAGTAAAATTCCGAAGAGCAGCGTCAACAGGTTTGGCTTTGTATCACGCAGGATCATGAGGATTACGCCTTCTCTCCCGGATTAATTCGAATCAAAACCACTGATGGTCAAAAATTTATAGGGCAAAAAACTCTTTCCGGCTAGGGTTCATGATATTTAGATAAGGTTAGTGGAAAGTTAATTTAAAATGCGGCTCTTTATCTTGTGTGAATGCAGAAACAAAAAAACCGCCCTAAAGCGGCCGGTATTTTAGCGGGTTCTTTTGAATTTCAGGCGCGAGTCGTTTGCGGCTTCTGAAGCCCATCGGGAGTCAATCCAGCGCGAAGATAGGCGACAACGGTGGTGGAAGGAATCTGGTTTTGCACCTGACCGTTCGAACTCAAAAACTGGATGATAACGCCCGCTGACGGATCAACAACGATGCGGGGCGAAATACTCTGGCTCGAGGGCTGAGTTAATGGTTTTGCACTGACCTGGCTAACAACAGAAGGCGCGGGCACAGGAGGTGTTGGCACCAGAGCCCCACCTTGCGTTGTGTTTGTTATGCTTGCCGTGCCTGTCATCGATTTCATCCTACCAAAATCGCTTTACATCCTTAAAACAATTCTGCTTTTGTTGCCCTGCGGTGTACCCAATAGTGCTACACTAGCAAGTAGCATAATGGTACACTATATTTTTGTTCTTGACAAGGAAAAAGATTCGAAAAAGCCTTTTAAAATAGGGATTTCTTTAGCTTTTGGTAATCCCTTGAGCGCAGGCCACCCTCCGCTTTTCCTGTTTCCCGGCTAAAGATAAATAAAGTGTTTAGAGGAGCATCCTCTGTTTACCTTTGATTGATCTTTTATTAACGCAATGTTACCTAAACAGCCGTCTTCCTCGAGATTGCTTTTCATGTCTTCCCCTTCACTCGCGATCACCTGGGTCCTCGCGACCATATCAGGCTATGGCATTTACGGTTTGCAAATCGCCCTGCAATTCCTGCGCCGTGGTGGACAGCAAGTTATTTTAACACGAGCGCCTGCCCTTACAACTGTACCGCCGCTGGTTTACCCAAAGCTCGACTCGATCTTTCAATTGGGACAAAAGCTGGATAAATTTTTACAGGAAAATCCAAATGAGACACTCGCCTTCAACCATGCCGTTCTGCATGGCTGTAGCAGTGATCTAACCGGCTTTCCAGGGCAGGAACGCATTACCGGCGCGCCGAACGTCGCCTGTTGCGCCATGGAGCATCTTTATTTCACTGACCATGGCAAAGCCATGGCCAAGCGCTATGATATGTTTATTGCCATATCACGTTGGAACGAGGCTTGGCTTAAAAGCCTCAACCTGCCGGCGCCTGTACATCTCTGCTATCAGGGCGTCGACAGCACCCTGTTTCATCCTGGCCCACGTAGCGATCTTTACCGCGATCGCTTTGTTGTTTTCTCCGGAGGCAAATTTGAATTTCGCAAAGGGCAGGATATCGTCATCGCCGCCTTCAAGCGCTTTCGCGAACGCCATCCGGAGGCCTTGCTCGTCACCTGCTGGCAAAATTTGCTGATGCCAAATAGCATGGCTTTTGAACTTGCCGGGTATTGCAAAACCGTGCCAAAGGCGGCGCTTGAATACGGCCTCGAACTCACACCCTGGCTTTTGGCGCAAGGCTTGCCCGAAGATAGTTTCATCGATTTACCATTCACACATAATTTTCTGATGCCCTGGGTGCTGCGCGAATGTGATGTCGCCGTTTTCCCCAATCGCTGCGAGGGCGGCACTAATCTTGTGGCAATGGAAGCCATGGCTTGCGGCGTGCCGACGTATGTCGCCTACAACACCGGCCAGAAGGATATTGTCGATCTGATGGGTGCCGGCGGTTTCATGACACAAAAGCCGGTCAAAGCCTCGCCGATCATGAACACATTGCAAGACTGGGGTGAAAGCAATGTGGACGAGGTGATCGAGAAAATGGAATATGTCTACACACATCGCAGCGAAGCGCAGCGAAACGCAAAAATTGTCGCCGAAAAGATGGCGGCATGGGAGTGGGGGCCTTTGAACGAAAAACTCCTGCAGATCGTTTGTGACGGAAAGACGGGGAACGCATGAACAAGCCACTTGTCGTCGTCGGCACACCCTGTTTTGGCGGCATGGTCATGCAGGACTATGCCATGTCCCTACTGAATCTGCAGAATATGGCGCCTCAGGCAGGATTTGATCTCGCTGTGATCATGCTTGGCAATGATGCACTCATTACGCGCGGCCGTAGCGCGATTGTCGCAAAATTTCTCGACGCGAACACCGCAACGCATCTACTTTTCATTGATGCCGATATCACGTTTTCAGCCGAACACGTTGTTCGCATGCTGGAATTTAACAAGGATTTCGTTGCCGGGTTTTATCCCGCCAAAATCATCGATTGGCAGCAGCTTGTCGCGCGTGCCGGCAAAAGCACCGAGACCATCGATGAGGCCGGCCTTGCTTATGTCGGCGATCTCTGCAAAGGCGATGAACTCAAAACCGACAGAGGTTTTGCCACGGGTGTCTATGCCGGGACCGGATTTCAATTGATCAAACGCAATGTGTTCGAGCGGATGATCGTGGCTCATCCGGAATTAAAATACAGTGCTCCACACGCCTTTCCGCGTCCGGCGCAGCCCAGCAACAATCTCTATGCGTTATTCGATTGCATGATTGACCCTGAAACCGGTGTTTATTTGAGCGAGGATTACGCCTTCTGTCGCCGTTGGCGCGCGATCGGCGGCGAGATATGGCTCGATCTGCAAAGCCGCCTGACGCATACCGGCACCTATAATTTCCGTGGCCATGCCGCCGCACGATTTGGATCGCCCAAACCTTTGCAGGATGATGATGCAGCAAAAACTTAACCCCGAATCCGAATGGTTCGGCTTTCGCCGCATAAGGCCTGGGGAAAAAACCGGTCTTGTCGGTGAAGTTTTTTCCTCCGTCGCCGCACGTTATGATGTGATGAATGACTTGATGTCCGGAGGTCTGCACCGACTCTGGAAAGACCGGCTCGTCCGGATGATGAATCCGAAACCCGGCAATATACTTCTTGATGTCGCCGGTGGAACAGGCGATATCGCGCTTCGCTGCTATAAACATTCGGACGGCAAAGCCCATATCACGGTCTGCGATCTTAGCCCAGCAATGATCGAGGAAGGCCGTGGCCGTGCGCTGGATGCGGGAATTTTAGGCGCAGCGCCGTCCCACCAAAAAAATGGCCTGAAGTGGGTTACCGGCAATGCCGAAATCCTCCCCTTTCCAGCACGAAGCATCGATATTTACTGCATCGCTTTTGGCCTGCGGAATGTCACGCATATCGACAAAGCGCTGAAGGAAGCCGCGCGTGTCCTGAAACCCGGTGGGCGGTTTTATTGTCTTGAATTCAGCCCTGGCGTGAGACGCGACATCAAGCCCCTTTATGACCGTTATTGCCTGGGTGTTTTGCCCTGGATCGGCCAGTTCGTTACCAAAGACCGCGGCGCCTATGAATATCTCGCCGAAAGCATCCAAAAATTTCCTGACCAAGCCACACTCGCCAAACGCATCGAGGCTACGGGGTTGGAAAAGGTCAAATGGACAAATATGACCGGTGGTATCGCGGTCATTCATTCAGCATGGAAGCTATAGATGGACGCCGACGTTATCATTATCGGCGGCAACCATTCTGGCCTCAGCCTTGCGGCCTGTCTTGGAACGGCCGGACTTGATGTTCTTGTTCTCGAACGCGGTGCAAAGAAACAGGCGCGGTTTGATGGACGCACTCTCGCCCTTTCCTTCCGTTCCATGCAATTGCTGCGGGGGGCGGGCGTTGGTCACTTGATTGAAAAAGACGCTTGCCCGATGCGCGATATTCGTGTCGCTGATCAGGGTTCAACGGCGTATCTTGATTTTCATTCACGCGACGTCGGTGATGAGCCTTTCGGCTGGATTGTTGAAAACCATCTTTTTCATCAGGCTTTGAACAGACGTCTCGACGCTCTTAAAAATGTGCGCGTCATGCATTCCACGGTGGTAAAAACGATGGAATGTGACGGGCCCCTCGCTCATCTTACGCTCTCCAAAGGACGACTTGCCGCACCGCTTATTGTCGGTGCTGATGGACGCAATTCTTTTTGTCGCAAAGCGGCAGGTATTCCGGCTTATGGCTGGAATTACCGGCAAACCGCTATCGCCTGCGTCATTTCTCACAGTAAGCCACACCACAATGGTGCCGTTGAGCATTTCCAACCCGGCGGCCCATTCGCGACCTTGCCGATGACCAAACAACGTTCTTCGATCATCTGGACCGAAAAGCCCGCCGTGGCCGAAGCCCTAATGGAAATGAGCGCGGCTGTCTTCACACAGAAACTGGAGTCCAAAGTCGAGGACTGGCTTGGCACGATCAAACTGATCAGCAGGCCGTTTTCCTATCCGCTCACCCTCCAGCATGCGAAACATTACACGGCACCGCGCCTTGTCCTTATCGGTGACGCCGCGCATGGCATCCATCCCATCGCGGGACAAGGATTTAATCTCGGTATGGGGGACATCGGTGTCCTGACAGAAGAAATTGTCCGGACCACACGGCTAGGGCTTGATCCCGGCCATCCCGACATTCTGAAACGTTACGAAAAGCGCCGTAAATTCGATAACGGCAATATGGTGCTGATGACGGATGGACTGGTGCGACTTTTTTCGAATGCTATTCCACCGGTCGAATTTGCCCGCCGTTTTGGTCTCGGCGCCATGCAACAAATGCCGCCATTGGGACGCTTTTTCATGCGCACGGCGATGGGGATTTAAGCGTTGCTGGACCCAGCTTTCGCCGGGATGGGGCGTTTTCTAAACGCGCGCGAAGAAAATCCCTAATTCGCTTTCACATCCACCCGATCCGGGTCGCCGCTGGGTACATTGGCGCCGAGCGCACGAACATCGATGCGTGCGCTGGAAACACCCTTTGCCGTTAGATAATCACGAACCGCTAGAGCACGTGTCAGTGACAAACGGCGCGCTTCACGTGGTGAGGTATTGTCGCCTACGCCTGCATAGGCCGTCAGCGTGATACGTACACCGCCGGTCGATTTAAGAAGAGCTACAAGTTTATCCAAATCAGACGTCTTTTTCGGATCAATGTTTTCTGAACCCGTCGAGAAACCAATCGTCGACAATTCGTCCGGTAACACAAAATGATTGCCGGGGATGAGCTTGCCCTGGTCATCCATCTCCGCCGCTTTAAGTGCGGGCGCAGGTTTGATCGTATCGCGTACCGGTGGTGGTTGAAGGGCCTGCGTGTCTGGTGGCAGTCCAGGCTCAGCCATGGGTGCTTCCGGCGTTTCACCCGGCGCCGGTACTGGCGGCAGAGCCGAAGCTTCCGGCGCTGCCGGGAAGGAACCTGAGGGTACAAGCTGCGGCATATTGCCATTCTCGAGCGGTGGCAAGGGTCCAGCGGGCAATTGCGGTGTGACAAGCCCTGTCGTGGTAACAGGTGTTTGTGGTGCACGTTTAGGGGGTGACATTTCGGTCGAAGGCGTCACCAACGAAGGCAGACCAGATGCGCTGGAACCAGCCAGCGGAGCAACGCATCCGACCGCGCCGCCGCCATTGGTGCCTGAGCAACTCCACGTCCAGGGACCTTTGCCGCTGACGGCACTGCTGATACCTGCCGCGCACAGACCACTACGCGGTGTCGTGAGTGTTGGAACACCGTTAGCCGAACCGCAAACGCCGGTGATTGGTGCTGGCGGTTGCAAGGGCGCCGTGCAACTGACCGTCATACCGCCATTCTCACCGATGCAATTCCAGTTCCATGGTCCATTGCCGCTGCTTGATGTTGCCGTACCGGTCGAACACAAACCTTCTTCAGGTTGGGTATTGACAGCAACGCCATTGGCACTGCCACAAAGCGCATTCACCGTAGGACCAGGTGGCGGTGGCGCAGCAATGGACGTTTTTTGCGCCGAACAGGAGCTGGCGATACCGCTGTTTAAGCCCGAGCAGGTCCATGTCCAGGGGCCATCACCATAAACTGTACTGGCAACGCCGCTATCGCAGAGATTGACCGAAGGCCTGTCTGTTGCCGCACGCGCCGCAGCAGCGCCACAAGCACCATCGACACGTGTCTCAGCTTGCGATGCGGCTGAACAACTTACACTGACGCCACCACCGGAGCCTATGCAGCTCCACATCCATGGGCCACTGCCCTCTATCTCCGTAGGCATGCCTGAATTGCATAAGCCCGTCGCTGGCATCGATTTCTGCACAGAACCATTTGCCGAACCGCAAGAAGCGTCCTGAAGTTTCGCGGCTTCACAGGAAATTTTTTCCTTGCCCCGGGCACACATCCATGTCCATGGACCTTTGCCGCGAACGATGCTGGCCTTGCCAACAGAGCAAAGCGCACCTTCGCTTGGCGCCGAAACCATGCCCTGCCCGGCCGCCGGTCCACAGCTTACCTTCTCAGCGACGGCAGCGACAGGCGCCGCAGGAGCAGCCATCGGCGCGGGCATTTCAGATGATTTTGTCTCTGGCCTATTTGCGGTTGATGAGGTCGAACCTACTAGCGCAAGTGTGGAACAATTCACGCTATGGCCGGAGTCATCCGAGCAATTCCAGGTCCACGGTCCATCACCTGTGACAAGGCCCGCATGACCTTTGCTGCAAAGATCTTTGGATGGTGTTTCGAAAGGGGCCAACTCGGATGCAGCGCCACAACCAACATAAAGATTCGCGGCCGCTGATGAAGCGGTCGTCGAAGCTGGTCCTGGAGCAACAGGTGTTGAAGGCGCGGCCACTGGAGCCGCTGCAACCGGTGCCGGCGGGGTGTGAACCATCGGCGCTGTGCAGCTGACGCTATCGCCGCCATCGCTTCCTGAGCAGTTCCAAGACCAAGGCCCGTCGCCCGTAACCCTGCTTGCCTTGCCATGCATGCACAGTTCATCCGAAGGTGCCGCGGATGCCGCGACACCATTGGCCGAACCGCAAACGCCGCTGACACTGATCGGCGCCGTACAAGAAACCGCCGCGCCGCCATTTACACCAGAGCAGGTCCAATTCCATGGGCCACCGCCATTAACGTTGGAGGCTTGGCCAACACTGCACAAATCGGTTTGCGGTGCTTCACGATGGCCAGCGATTGTCGCGCCACCACAAACAGCATCTTTCTTTGGCGAGGCGGAGCATAAGGCTGCCGTACCACCATACATACCGGAGCATGTCCAATTCCATGGACCATTACCGGTAATCGCCCCAGCAAAGCCTGCGGCGCAAAGATCGGTCGCTGGCATTTCATTGGCGTTGAAAGTTGTCGCGTTGCCGCAAGCCCCATCGATCTTTTTCTGTGCGGTGCACGCCGCCGCCTGGCCACCATTACGCCCGCCGCACGCCCACGTCCACGGTCCGTCGCCGCTGACCCGGCTGGCATCGCCTTTCAGACATAGCCCCGAAGCCGGCGCATGATCCTCCGTTATTCCATTCGATGCGCCACAGACGCCATCTTCAAGGCCATTGACGGAAGCGCTTTCCTGAACCGATTTCAACGGGACCGGAGCATGGGCCGCAACAGGGGCAGCACAGCTGACCGTCATGCCACCGGCAGAACCTTTACAGCTCCAGCGCCACGGACCGTCTCCTACAACATCAGTTGCTTCCCCTGCGACACAGAGATCGCCAGGTGCTGGTTTTGCATTTGCTGGAAGGCCATTGGCTGGGCCGCAATTGCCATCGGGAGAGCTGGCGGAAGGCGTCGCAAAGGGCGGTACGGCCGTCGCCGGCCCGGCAGGCGAAGGTGCTGAAAGTGGCGCGTTGCTTTCCGTTCCCTCCGGCGCAGCACAGGTGTTGGATATCCAAACATCCTGCATCGTATTGCCGGGACAAACGATATGGGTTTCGCCTTTGATTTGACCGGTAAAGGCTTCAGGATAACCGGCCTCAAGGCAGCTTCTTGTCCATGTCTCGGTGTGAGGTTCGCATGATCCGGAAGCCGTCGTTGAAACCGGGGCCGAAGCTTCAGGAACAGTGGGTGACACAGATGTTGCCGATGCAGCGGCCATTGGAGCAGGCGATGCCAAAGAAGCTGGCGGCGATAAGGAATTGGATAGGTTTTTAGGTGCCTGCCCCGGCTGATAGTGAACACTGGATGTATCGGGGGTGGGCGACGTTCCCGCCGCAATGGCCGGCGCAAAAGGTAGGTTTGCTGCACCGCCTCCCAAATGGGGCGGTTGCAAGGTTGAAACTGGAACACCAGCATTCTGCAGAACCGATTGCATGCCCTGCATAAGCATTGTGCCTTGGGTACTGGCATTCATAGAGGGTGCCAGCACCGGCGGCGATGTGATTCCTGTTGGAGCACTGGTAAGTGCCGGAACCTGTGACACAGGGGCTTTAGGTGGATGTGCCTTAAGAACATCCTGAAGCGTCATCTGGCCGGCCTGCAGCGGGCCATTGGTGTATCCGGCATCCGGCGACGGCACCGGTACGGCTTGATCGATGTAAGTCTGAACTGTCGATGGTGCATTATCCGCCCATGCAACCGGACAAGCGCAAAGGCTTGCCATCAATGCAAAAGCCACAGGCTTCCATCGCCTTTTTGATCGGGATTGCAAGGACATCAAAGGTAAACCCGGAGGGACGAATCGCTACCCCAAATGTTCTACCGGGAACAGCGGGGTCCGTCGATAGTCATCATGGCAAAGCGATAAGAATCCGGCAAGCTGTTAGGGAGATTCCGCACTTTCGACCACGGCATTCCGGTAGGCCTGCGGTGTCAGGGGATAGTGATTGGCAGGGTCGACATTGATCAGCCGATTCGGGTCAACTGGCTGGGGATGTGCATAGCACTCGGCATAGCCCATGCTTTCATAACACCAGCTTTCATGCGCCGCGATCTGGTCTTCGGTATCAGCAGGCGGCGGTTCATCCGGCCGTGTGCCCGCTATCGTGGCATACGAGGCCGCCCCCGCCTCAACAAGGCCGGTACTGCAAGCTGATAAAGACAGCAGGCACAAAGTAAAGAATAAACAGGAAGACAATTTCATGGCACGCCCTATCGCGATGCCCCGCTTCATTAAGCTAAACGGGTCGGGTTAACGAAAGTTTAAGGCAGGCTTTGTGAAGGGGTTAGGCCCCCTGATTTGAGCCATAGCCTTGCGCATAAAGCAAGGCTGTCAGATCGGCATAATTGACCTGGTTGGGGATAATTTCACGCACAGATGGTTTGGCATGATAGGCGATCGCCAGCCCGCCTCCGGCATGGCAGGCGACGAGCATGGGTATATCATTGGCTCCATCACCTACCGCCAGCGTTTGTTGCAGGGATAATTTCATTTCGCTGCAGCCTTGTTCCAGAAGCAATTTTTTGGTGTTTTTATCGAGAATGGGTTCGGCCACTTCACCGCCTATCGTGCCGTCGCGCAACAGCAACCTATTTGCAAAGACTCTGTCAAAACCCAGCCGTGACGCGACGGGTTCAGCAAAATATGTGAAGCCGCCGGAAACCAGCCAGCAAATGGCATGCTGTTCTTTCATATGAAAAATAAGGCGTTCCGCACCCGGCATCACAGTGATGCGTTTCCCGACTTCATCCAGAAGTGAAGCGGGCTGGCCACTAAACAGGCCTGTGCGTTCGCGCAGGGACGTGGCAAAATCAATCTCCCCCCGCATACCGCGCGCGGTGAGGGCTTCAACCTCGGAGCGACAACCGATAACGGCGGCCATTTCATCCAGTGTTTCCTGTTCAATAATCGTCGATTCCATATCAGCGAACAGAAACTTTTTGCGCCGGCCTGCCATTGGTTGAACAATGAAATCGACAGGCTGAGCCTTAACACCACTAACGAGCGCAGCGCGCAGAAGTGCGAACGTGGTGCCAATACAAAAAATATCTACGGCTTTTCCTTTTTCAAGCCATGCAATACGGAGGACGGACGCGCTGCTTTTCTCAATATGTGAAAGGATTGTTTGCAGAAAGCTGTTTGAGATCGTCTGCGAAACGCCGGCAACGAGAGTGGCGACATATTCCGTGTCGGAATCTTTGTTCATTCCGCCGCAGCGACGTCGGGATCGTCCGCGACCCAGGCGGCGAAATCATCCTCCTCACCGGGTTCATCAGCGTCGGAGACATCCATCTCACGCGACAGACCAGCGAACACAGGACGCGTGTCAAGAAGACCGGCGGCCTTCAATTCTTCCACGCCGGGCAAATCGTTCAGCGTTTCAAGATTGAAATGGCTAAGGAAATCGGTCGTGGTGTGCCACGTCAGAGGGCGCCCCGGTGTTTCACGCCTTTTGCCGGGCCGGACCCAGCCAAGTTCAAGCAGTATATCGAGCGTACCGCGGCTAGTTTCCACACCACGGATACTTTCGATTTCGGCACGCGTGACCGGCTGATGATAAGCGATGATCGCCAGAACTTCAGCAGCGGCACGCGGTAATTTCCGCCGTGGCGTGCGGCTGATTTTCATATGGCCGGCGAGGTCAGCAGCGGTGCGGAAGCTCCAATGCCCTTCAGTTTCAACCAGATTGACGCCGTGCGGCATGTAGAATTCTTTCAGCTCATGGAGGCATTCCCGCACATGCACATCTGGCCCCAGCTGTTTGGCCAACATATCAAGCGAAAGCGGTTCGCCACTGGCAAATAAAATCGCTTCGAGAAGCCGGGTTTCGGGAGATAATACGGTGGGTTTTTTGCTCATTCCTGATGTCCATTCTGGTTCGATGCGTCGCGGCGGCGCAGATAGATCGGCGCATATGTTCCATCCTGCCGCAATTCAATCTCGCCATTCTTGACGAGCTCCAGTGTCGCGGCGAAAGATGAGGCAATGGCCGAACGTTTTTCCAGCGGCGAGCTATCCGCCTCGATTTGCGGCAGAAAGGCCTGCAATACACTCCAGTCTGGTGTGATACCGATGCGTTCACGCAGACGCTCGAGGCTCTCTTCTATGCTATAAAGCCGTGTCGGCTCAAGAGTGTAGGTTTCCGGTTTGCGACGGCGCAAAGGGGCAGCCAACGCCGAAAGCAGATCTTGTATCGGCAGAAAGTAAACCGGTTTTTCCTCAACCTCGATTTCTTCTGGTTGCCCACGCAGAAACACATCAATCCCGAGTTGCGGCTTTTCCTGAATGTGTTTTGCTGCTTTCTGCATCGCTTCAAGACGGAGAAGCTGAAAGCGGAGAGCTTCGGCCATTTGTGCCGGATCGGCTTCGCCCGCGGCAGGTTTTTCAACCGGCAGCAGCAGGCGGGATTTTAGGAACGCCAGCCATGCGGCCATGACCAAATAGTCAGCGGCCACTTCCAAACGAAGTTGACGCGCATTGGCAATGAAGGCGAGATATTGTTCGGCCAAAGGCAGAATGGCGATTGTGCCGAGATCGACTTTTTGCTCACGCGCCAGCGACAACAACAAATCGATCGGCCCCTCAAAACCGTCGAGCGCGACGACGAGGTCCGCCGATGGGATTGGCCTGTTCAGGTCGATGATGGAAAGGGCGTCATCCATTACACATGCCTCGAATCACCTAAAAAATCGCATAAAACTGTCGTTTTCTGCAAGCCTTATAAGGAAAAGGGTTAAGCTACCGCACCCTGATCATAAGCCAAGCCGCCCAGCAGCACATCCAGTCTTTCATTGTCCTGCAGAGGGTTATAGCCAGGATCGGGTTCACGCAACATCGCCTGTGCATATTCCCAGCGTTTCCAGCTTTCGGGTTTAAGCGGTTTTAGGACCGCGGCAATCGCACGCATTTCAGCCAGATCGCCGTTGCAATGAAGCGCGATATCGCTACCGGCATCAAGCACAGCTTGCGCACGGTCTTCTGCCGCCCCCCCCAATGCCTTCATGACAATATCGTCCGAGAGCAGTAACCCGTCAAAACCGAGCATGCCGCGGATGATGTCATGATGCACCACGGGCGAAACCGAAGCCGGATGGCCGGCATCGAAGGCTGTGAAAATGGCATGCGATGTCATCCCAAGCGGCAGATCCTTGAGGAGTTCAAAGGGAACGAAATCCTCGCTTTCCAATTCGGCCTGTGATGTTTCGATGGTCGGGCATTTGTAGTGGGGGTCGACCTCCAGCCTTCCATGGCCGGGGAAATGCTTGATGACGGGCAAGACACCATTGTTCAAAAAGGTCTCGGCCCAGAGCCGCGCCAGAGCCGCAACGATTGGCGGCTTGCGGCTGATGGCGCGATCGCCAAGAGCCGGACTGGCACCCTCGATAAAAAGATCGACCACAGGTGCGCAATTAACAGTAATACCAAGCCGGTAGAGTTCATGTGCGACGATACGCGCGTAAAGCTGCATCGCCTCGGCACCCCATTCCGGGTCCATTTCATACATGGTGCCAAAAGCCCGTGCGGGCGGATGATGTGCCCAGTAAGGCGGCTGTAGCCGCGCCACACGTCCACCTTCCTGATCGATCAGCACCGGCGCGTCGGGACGCCCAACGGCGTGACGCAGTTCCATAATGAGTTTACGGACCTGCTCCGGATCCTCACAATTACGGCTGAAAAGGATAAAGCCGAAGGGCTTAGCCTCTTTAAAAAAGCGATGTTCTTCCGGCAAAAGCGCCGTGCGCGAACAACCGAAAATAACCGGAAAAATATCATCAGGAGTGGACAAGGATACACCCTACTTTCATCTTCTTGATTGCCGTGCAGATATCATTGGCACGATCGCCGGCCATCGGCTGGCTTTGAATACGGTAATAGATGCCTTTGTCGCCAAGATCGGCGCGGATGAGACGCAGCTGCGCGCCGCCGAGGACAGAAGCGTAACGGCTTTGCAATTGCTTCACCATCTGACCAGCCGCAATCTCGTCTTGTGTCGCCGCCAATTGCACGCGCATGGTCTTTCTTGATGTGGTCGTGTCTTTCAAAACTTGCCCTCGGACATCGGGCTTGCTTTTTGCGGGCGCCGATGCGGGCGTGGGTTTAACAATCGGCTGCGCCGGTTGAGGTTCGATCGGCGTCACAACAGATGCAGGCACTGGTGTGGGTGCAGGCGCAATGGTTTCAACAGCAGTCTGGTTTTGTTGCACGAGATTTTCCTGTTGTGGCGCGGTTGCCGTGGCCGAATGAGGATTGGTCGTTGATGCTGGTGCCGTCATGGGGATCGACGCTTGAGGTGTTTCCGGTGGCGGCAGAAGATGTTCAACCGGCGGCTTAACCGTCGTATCCTTGGCATCCAGAGCTTGATAGACCTCCACATCTTGATGCGGAATATCGATGCCCCCCGGTTGCTCGGGTCGTTGTTTCCAACCGCCGGTTTCAGCTTTGATGGTCGGTATTTCGCCCGGTACCGAAGAAGCACCACCGAGCACGCGATAGAGGATGCCGCCGATAAGGAGCAGGCATATACAAATGGTCATGAAGCGGCGTAGACGATAGGAAGGCACACGCCCGAAGTCAGAGCGTATCGGACGCTGAGGGAAGAGCTCAGGCGGCGATCGATTCATTGCGCATTTCCTCAACCGGAACACAGCCCATAACAGCCAGGCCACTTTGGATCACGGTCTGCGTTGCCTTGACCAGCGCAAGCCGCGCCCGGGTCACATTTTTGTCATCCGCCACGATAAAACGCAAGGCGGCATTCTCATTGCCCTTGTTCCAGAGGCTATGAAAACCGGCGGCGAGCTCCATAAGATAAAAAGCGATGCGATGCGGTTCGCGTGCCTGGGCCGCGGCTTCAACGACACGTGGCCAATTGGCCATATGCCGCACCAGCATCAGTTCATCAGGTAAGGCCAGTTTTTTTAGATCTGTTTCGGCCAATGCGGCCGCCGTCAATTCATTTGGACTGAAAATTTCACGCGCATGCCGCAAGATCGAACAACAACGGGCATGCGCATATTGCACATAGAAAACCGGGTTATCGCGCGTCTGCTCCACCACTTTGACGAAATCGAAATCAAGAGGCGATTTGGGATCACGTGTCAGCATGAAAAAACGTACCGCGCCCGGCCCAACCTGCTCGACCATTTCCCGCAACGTGATCAGGTTGCCGGAGCGTTTGGAAAGCTTTACCGGCTCACCGTTTTTAAAAATCTTGACGATATTGTTGAAGATAATATCAAGACGAGCTTTGCCATCGCTGAAGACCTGAACTGCCGGCTTGATACGGTCCTGATAGGCCATATGGTCGGTGCCCCAGATATTGATCATCAGATTAAAGCCGCGCTGGATCTTATCCAGATGATAGGAAATATCAGGCATGGCATACGTCCATGTGCCATCGCGTTTTTTCAGGGGGCGATCGGTACTATCGCCAAACTGGCTGGAACGGAAAAGCGTCAGCGGTGCGGGCTCCCAGTCTTCCATTTCCCTGCCCTTGGGGGGCGGCAAAACGCCGATATAAATCAATCCCTTGCCGTCGAGAATTTTAAAAGCCTTATCAAGCATGCCGTTTTCGACGATTTCACGTTCATTCGTAAAAACACCATGTGTGATACCAATAAGGATCAGGTCATCGCGAATTTCTCGCATCATATAGTCGACGGCAAACAGGCGAACGGGCGCCAGCCATTCGGCTTCCGGCTTACCAAGCCATGTCTTGCCGTCCCGTTCCGCAAGCGCGGCACCGACATCCTTGAGATATTCCCCGGGATAAAGGCCTTCGGGAATAGCGCCAATCGTCTCGCCCAAAGCCTCGCGATAACGCAGATAGGCCGTGCGCGCGAGCACATCGACCTGATTGCCGGCATCGTTGAAATAATATTCGCGGGTAACATCATACCCGACTTTTTCCATCAGATTGGCAAGCGTATCGCCGAGCACCGCGCCGCGTACATGCCCGGCATGCATTGGTCCTGTGGGATTGGCCGAAACATATTCGATATTGACCTTCTGTTTTTTACCGAGATCACTATCGCCGTAATGCACGCCGTTTTTCAGGACTTCTTTGATTTCGTCCTGCCAGATTTCAGGCTTGAGGCGCAGATTGATGAAGCCAGGTCCAGCGATGTCCACGCCAGCAACGGCCGCGTGCGTTTCCAGCCGTGGTTTCAAAATTTCAGCAATGGCTCGGGGTGGTTTTCCGACGGATTTCGCCAGCAACATCGCCACGTTCGTCGCCACATCACCATGCGACGGGTCGCGCGGCGGTTCGACCGTGAAAGTGGGTCTGTCACCGGATAAGGTTAGGGTGCCGGATTTGATGGCATCATCGACGACGCTTCCAACAACCGCATGTATGGCTTTAAAGATGGTCAAAGCATCGTCTCCGTTGAAAACAATTTGCGATGCTCCTGTACGGCAAAACGATCGGTCATACCGGCGATGTAATCGGCGATCACGCGTGCACGCAACGTTTCATCGCCGTTTTGCGCTTGCAGGGATTCATACCATGTACTTGGAAGACATGAAGGTTGTTCTATGAAAAAGGCGAAAAGATCTTTCACGATTTGCCGCGCCTTGGCGCAGGCGCGGTTGACCTTGCTGTGACGATACATGCGCGCTTGCAGAAAAGCGCGTAGCATATCGATGCCGCGAACCATCTCGAAACCGAAACTAACGGTTGTTTGCTTTGCATGACGGATATCGGATGCGGTGCGCGGCTTGAGTGCCTCCAGGTTTTGCCGCGTGTTTTCCAGCAAATCCTTAACCATGACGCCAATCACTTCGCGTACGGTCTCATACATCAAACGTTCCTTGTCGGCATCCGGATAGCGAGCTTGCATACCCAAGAGAGCGGGACCGAAAAGCGGTAGATCGCGCAAATCCTCGCTGCGGAAAAAACCGGCGCGATACCCATCATCAAAATCATGCGTGTTATAGGCAATATCATCGGCCAGCGCGGCGATTTGGGCTTCGGGACCAGCAAAACTGTGGGGCTCTAAATCCATATGCTTGCAAAATTCGACAACCGTCGACGACATGTCGGATGTAGTGAGAGGTCCGTTATGCTTGATAACACCTTCGAGTGTTTCCCAAGTGAGGTTCAGCCCGTCAAAACGCGCATAGCGGTTTTCCAGTTTTGTCAAAATGCGAAAAGTCTGGTCATTGTGGCTGAACCCACCATAAGGCTCCATCGCTGCCGCAAGACCCTCTTCGCCCGCATGGCCGAAGCAGGTATGGCCAAGATCATGTGCCAGCGCTACGGCTTCGGTGAGGTCTTCATCGAACCCAAGCGCACGCGCAATCGAGCGCGCAATTTGCGCCACCTCAAGGGAATGGGTTAGGCGTGTGCGATAATAATCGCCCTCATTTTCGATAAAGACTTGTGTCTTATTCCGCAATTTGCGGAAGGCACCGGAATGAATGATTCGGTCCCGATCGCGCTGAAATTCCGTGCGTGTGGCACTACGCGGTTCCGTTATCAGCCGGCCGCGGGTTTCACCTGCATGCGTGGCATAAGGGGCCATATGATGGGCTGTATTTGATGCAAAGCCGTCCATAGGAGGGAGACTAGAGCATTTAGGGTTCGGAGGAAATCGCCTTGCCGATATCTCTCTGAATGCATAGAAAAAGGGCGGTGGGAGAACCCACCGCCCTTTATCATTTCACTGACTAACCTAAGATCAGAAGGTCAGCTTCTGGGAAACGAGGAAGACATACCCATCGTTATGTCCACCGGCAACTGTGTCGACATCTTGGTTGAAGATCACGCCATCAACCGCCGAGGTCAAGCCCGGGAACCAGGTGTAAGTCGCACCGGCGCCGTAGGCGTTGAAGCTACCAACATAGTTGGTGCCGGTGACTGTACCAGCAGCAGGAACGGCGAGCAGGTTGTCATAACCCTGGCCATTCAACCAGCTGATACCAACAGCAACTTTATCCATCTCGTATTTACCACCGAGGGTAAAGTTTTGCTGGCTCTTGTTCTGGCCATGCGTGGCGCCATAATGACCAAGGTCATTGTATGAACCACCAACTGTGAAGCCACTAAAGGCAACCTGCGTACCCAGACCCCAGGCCGTGAAGCTTTGGAATGGGCTGTTATTGCCAGTAGCTGGAGCATAGTTAAACAGGTAGGGATTTGCGCCACCTGTATTTTGCGCCGAACCATTGAGGATCTGCGCGCTGGCCGTCACATTTACAGGATGGAAGTTACCCGTGTACTGCACAGCACCCTTGAGCAGATCTTGATACGGTGAAGCAGGACCATTCAGAAGTCCGTTGTTCACGAAGTTACCACCTGTTTGATTGGTCTGTAAGCCGCCGGAACCGTAATCATACATTTGCGGAGCGTACGAGACACCCAATTGCACCTTGTGGTTTTCGTTACCAACCTTCGGGGTGTAATAGGTGATCTTGGTGCTATGCTCGGTGTTGTCGATGCCACTGCCATACATACGGGCAACTGCAAAGGGACTCAGGAAGTCCAAATACCGACCATCAACCTGGCCTTCACCAACAGTCGGCGCATAAACGAACAGGTCGGAAGCGCCATGCTCGTCACCGAACATCGCCTTACCGAAGGCACCTGACAACCAGACATAGGCTGAGTTCAACTCAACCGTGTTGCTGCCGCCGGTCCAGAGATTGGTAACTTCTGGGCCATTCCATAGGCTGATATTGGCACCGTATTGAATGCCATTCATCGCCTTGCCCATCGCATCAACGCTGAGCTTGAATTCAGTTTCAAAACTGTGGGACTGGTTGTTGACACCCACAACAGCGGCACCGCCAGGAGGCGTGAAAGCAGCTGGTACATTTTCATGATCGAAGCCAGCGATAGCATCAACATAGCCACCAACGTTGACAGTGATCGGCGACGTCGCCGGAGCCGCAGCATGTGCTGGGGCGGCGGTGCCGAGTGCAACGCCTACCAGAGCTGTTGTCGCCAAAAGAATCTTACGCATGTTATCCCCCTCGTGGATGGATGAATGAGTGAACTCGAAGACTAAAGACTTAAAGAAGGGCAACACGCCCTGCAGGACGCAATCTGGTACAGGATGCGTGCACAGACAAGCAGGAAATCAGCCGCTTTATGACTCACCGAGTCTGTGTTGCATATGGGCAACGGCATGGTTAATGGCGGCATACGCTTGCAAAATATCAGTTTTTCCGGCATGAAAAGAGGTTCTCAAGGCTTCTTTGTTAACGCCACCGGTTCTCTTTACTTAGGGTTAAATCATGCAATTTCGGCGAATCCTGACGATCAGCGGGCTTTTTTGCATGATTCTTACGGCATGCTCAGACAGTGGGGTCGATACAGATCCCACTTACAGTAATAAAGAGCGCGAACAACTTTATAAAAATGGCAGTCTTTTAAGCGATGAAGGCGGCTCGACGCTTCTCGGTGGCGATGTCAACAATAAGCAACAGGAAGCCTCCGGCATTGGTGTCAACGGTTTTATATGGCGGGCCTCGCTGGATACGGTGTCGTTTATGCCTATAGCTTCTGCCGATCCTTTCGGTGGCGTCATTATTACCGATTGGTATGCGCCACCTGAGACGCCGAATGAACGTACGAAATTGAATATCTTTATTCGTGGCCGGGAATTGCGCGCCGATGGTGTGCGAGTCTCGGTTTTCCGCCAAACAAAGGGCACTGATGGCAATTGGACGGACACTACCGTAACGCCAGCAACAGCCGGATCACTGGAAAACGCTATTTTGACCCGCGCACGGCAGATTCGCATGGCGCAAAAGCAGTTTCAGTAACCTCATAGATTCATGACAACGCGTTATAACGTTCAGGCCAGTGAATCGAAATGGCAGAAAATCTGGGCCGAGAAGCAGAGCTTCAAGGCGGTCGCCGATTCTTCGCGCCCTAAATATTATGTGTTGTCGATGCTGCCTTATCCGTCCGGTCGCATTCATATGGGGCATGTGCGCAACTACACGCTCGGCGATGTTGTTGCACGGTTAAAACGCGCGCAGGGATTTAACGTGCTGCATCCGATGGGATGGGATGCGTTTGGATTGCCGGCCGAAAACGCGGCCCGTGATCGCAAAATTCATCCCGCCGCGTGGACTTACGATAATATCAAGAACATGCGCACCGAGTTGCAGCGCATGGGGCTCTCCATCGACTGGAGCCGTGAATTCGCAACCTGCGATGTCACCTACTATAAGCATCAGCAAAAGCTGTTTCTCGATTTTCTCAAAGGCGGTTTTGTCTACCGTAAGGAAGCCTGGGCGAATTGGGACCCCGTGGACCAAACGGTTCTGGCGAATGAACAGGTGATCGACGGCAAAGGCTGGCGTTCCGGCGCTCCGGTCGAAAAACGAAAGCTTTCCCAGTGGTTCTTCAGGATCACAGAATATGCCGACCCATTGCTGAATGCGCTGTCACACCTCAAGCGCTGGCCGGAAAAAGTTCGCATCATGCAGGAGAACTGGATCGGGAAATCGGCGGGCGCACAATTGCGATTCGAGCTGGTTGATCGAAAAGACTCGATTGAAGTTTTCACCACGCGCCCCGACACGCTCTTCGGCGCGTCGTTTATCGCACTCTCGCCCCATCATCCTCTGGCAGCAGAGCTGGCGCAGAAAGACGCGAAGCTTGCTGCCTTTATCGCTGAATGCAATACAGCCGGCACCTCCGAAGCGGTTATCGAGGCCGCCGAGAAAAAAGGTTATGACACCGGCCTCAAGACCAGGCATGTCTTCGATGAAAACTGGATGCTGCCGGTCTATGTCGCCAATTTCGTGTTGATGGAATACGGCACCGGCGCGATTTTCGGCTGCCCCGCGCATGACCAGCGCGACCTTGAATTCGCCCATAAATATGGGCTTGATGTGCTGCCGGTTGTTCTGCCGCCGGATGCAGACACCACAACATTTAAGATCACAAACGAAGCCTATATCGGGCCAGGCAAAATCTATAATTCGGGTCCGCTGGATGGGCTTACGGTCGAGGAAGCCAAGATCGATGCCATTGCGAAAATCGAGCAGTGTGGTGCCGGGCATGGGGTCGTTCAATATCGTCTGCGCGACTGGTGCATCAGCCGCCAGCGTTACTGGGGCTGCCCGATTCCGATCATTCATTGCTCGACCTGCGGCGCCGTGCCGGTACCGGAAAAAGATCTGCCGGTCAAATTGCCCGACGACGTCACTTTCGAAAAACCCGGCAATCCGCTTGATCATCATCCGACATGGAAAAACGCGCCCTGCCCGAAATGCAACACGCCGGCACGACGTGAAACTGATACCTGCGATACATTTGTGGATTCGAGTTGGTATTTCGCGCGTTATTGTTCAGCGCATGTCGAGGACAAGCCGCTGGATGCCGAAGCTGATTACTGGCTGCCGGTCGATCAGTATGTCGGCGGTGTTGAGCATGCCATTCTGCATCTGCTTTATGCACGCTTTTTCACGCGCGCGATGAAGGCGACGCATCATGTGAAGATCGAAGAGCCGTTCACCAGCCTGTTCACGCAAGGCATGATTGGACATGAGTGCTATGTCGCCACGAATGGCGAATATATCTATCCGGCAGATGTACAAAAAAATTCCAATGGTACGGCGACACGCATCAGTGACGGCACATCGGTGCGGGTCACACCCAGCGAAAAGATGAGCAAATCGAAGATGAATGTGGTCGATCCCGACAAGATCATCGACGGTTATGGCGCTGATACAGCAAGACTTTTCATGCTATCCGACAGCCCGCCAGAACGCGATCTGGAATGGACGGATGCAGGGGTCGACGGCGCATGGCGCTACCTTAATCGGCTGTGGCGCATGGTGGCTGATGCACAAATCCCGGCGCAAAAGACCCCCATGCCGCCACTCGGCGAACAGGCCGAGAAAATCCGTCGCGTGACGCATAAGACCATTGTTGACATCACAAACGCCTTTGAGCGCTTTCATTTCAACGGCGCCGTCGCCAAGGTACGCGAACTTTCCAATGCTTTAGATGATCTCGACAGCGCCAAAGCAGACGAGGCCTGGGTGTTACGCGAAGGGCTAGATGTTCTGGCGCAACTCTTAGGACCGATGCTGCCGCATATCGCCGAAGAGATGTGGGAAAAGCTTGGTCACACAACCATGCTCTGCGACACGCCCTGGCCCAAGGCCGATCTGGCTTTGCTGGTCGAAGACAGCGTAACCATCGCCGTACAGGTCAACGGCAAATTGCGCGCAACAATCACTTTGCCACGCGACGCCTCGCGCACCGATGCCGAAGAAGCGGCCTTGGCCAACGAAAACGTTCAACGCGCCATGGCCGGCAATCCTGCTAAGAAAGTCATCGTAGTGCCCAACAAAATCGTCAATGTCGTCGCATGAGAAAATATTTTCTTCTATCGGCCCTGCTGCTTCTGACTGCCTGCGGTTTTCATCCCATCTATGGTGCACGCAGCGATGACGGAACGCCGGTTGCCGAGCAGCTGAACCAGGTCGCCATTGAAAATATTGCCGAGCGACGCGGGCAGATCCTGCGCAACGAACTGATCGATAAGATGTACGGCAAGGGCCGGCCGGATCATCCGCTCTATCATCTTGTCGTTCGTTTGCGGGCGGCCGAAGAAAATATCGCTGTGCAGTCCAACGCCATCTCAACCCGTACCATGCTGAACAGTTACGGCGATTACGCCCTGCAGGACGCACAGGGTAAGGAGATTCTCAAAGGCACAGCGCATAGCGTCACCAGCTTCAGCACCTTAGCCGATCAATATGCCAACCTCGCGGCCGAAGAAGATGCCATCGACCGGACATTTTCGGAAATAAGCGAACAGATCGTCAACCGCCTCAGCCTTTATTTTGCGGAAAAGAAGCCGGATGCCTCTGCAGCGCCATCTTCATCCAGCAAGCCCTGACCGCCAAGAACCTGTTTCGCGATCGCCAGTGAAAACCCGGCACGCGCCAGCGCGGCCAGATCCTTGCGATAAAGCCCTGGATCCTTGGGTGCCGACCGAAAAGGTCCCAGCTTTTTTCGTCGCGCCAAAGACAAGGCGGCTTTGATTTCAGCCCCCGTCTCGCCTTCCGCAAAAACCGCATCGATCACGCCTTTATCGACACCCGCATGGCCTAGTTTTTGACGAATGGCGCGCGCGCTGCGCCCGGCACGGCGTAGACTGTTGATCTTGGTTTCGGCATAGGTTTTATCGTTGAGGGCGCCGCTTTTTCTGTGGCGTTCGATAAGGATTTCGATGCTGCGGCGCAGGCTTTCTTGCGCGGCTTTGTCATCGGCGAAGTCACGGTTCTGCAGCGCCGCGCGACGGATACGCTTTTCCAACACGCGCCGCAGGGAAACTTCCGAAGCAGCGTAGCGCCCCAGATATTGCAGCGCTGCTTTGGCAAGATGCTCAGGTGTGGGTGGGGAGAAAGGACGTTTGGGCATGTGACTCCTGTTTGCAACACTGCCCGGGAAAAGCCCCTATTTAAACCATTTTTAAGGCATAGGTTTTGTAAAGTGAAGGTGATTTCAAAAGGACCGCGCATGACGTACGATCATCATCGCTTTTTCATTGAGTTACAGGCGCAAGGGCATGTTCCGCGCCACAGCGAAGACGCCGCGCGCCGCGAACACGCCTTACGCTTTATCACCTCGATTTATGACTGGCTGAAGCGTCATGCGCTGTCCGATAAAGTGTCAGACATGGACGTCACGGCTTTCGGTCAGATCTGCATCACCTGCGACACTGATGTCATCAACCGCATACGCGACGAGGATGATTTGCACATCGCAGCCATCCGGCCGAGTGCCGCCTATGTCGAAGGCATGGGCCGCAACGGGCGGCGGGGGTAGACGTTCCTCTTCCTCCTTGGAAGGAGGCATTTGGACGGGCTGCTCCATTGTCGTTCGTGAATCGCGTTCGTGGTCAAGTGTCCGCCAGCCGGTAGCTGGTGCTGCGGCCGCCGCTGGGATTCTGAGCGAGAATGCCACGTGTCAGGAGACCCTGTATATCACGCAGCGCCGTATCGTGCGAGCATTTAGCAAGCTTTGCCCACTTGACAGTCGTAAGATTACCCTCAAAGCCGTCGAGTAGGTGGTTAAGAATTGAGCGTTGGCGTTCGTTGAGCGGAGTGCTGCAGAGTGCTTCCCAAAATTTCGCTTTGGCAAGAACGCCCACAAGCGTATCCTGCGCTCGTGCGATCGCCCGTCCGAGGCAGGAGAGGAACCACTCCATCCAAACTGTGATGTCCATCGTTCCATGTTGCGTTTGCTCCAGGACATCATAGTAGGTCTTGCGTTCGTCTTGGATCTGTGAGGACATGCTATAGAAACGCTGTGAGCTTTCTTCTGAGCGCGCCAGTTGCATGTCGGCAATGGCACGCGCTACGCGCCCATTGCCATCATCAAATGGATGGATGGTAACGAACCACAAATGCGCGAGAGCCGCTTTGAGCAGGGGGTCCATGCCATCTTTCCTGTTAAAGAAATCAAGGAACGTGGACATTTCTTTATCGAGCCGCGAAGCGACGGGTGCCTCGTAGTGAACCTTCCCTCGTCCAAGCGGTCCGGAAACGACTTGCATAGGGCCGGCATGGTCGTCGCGCCACGCGCCAACTCTAATCTTGGCCATGCCGCTACGCCCTGTTGGAAACAGCGCAGCATGCCAGTCGAACAGGCGTTCGTCGGTGAGCGGCTGTTCGTAGTTGCGGGTGGCATCCAGCATCATTTCGACGATACCCTCGACGTTGCGGTCCGCAAGCTCCAGTCCCGCGATATCCATGCCCAAACGGCGGGCAATCGAGGAACGGACTTGCTCCGCGTTTAGCTTCTCGCCTTCGATCTCGCTTGTCTTGACGACATCGGCAGTGAGAGTCTGAAGAATGGCTTCCTGCCGGAGCTGAAAGCCGAGGGCCTCCATATGACCGATAAGACGCCCCTGTTGACGGCTGACTAGTGCCAGGTGCTCGGTCAACCGCTCGCTGTTCCAATGGAACTCCGGCCAATCTGGCAGTTCATGGATGTATTCATTCATTCTACGCATCTTCTACGTAGTATAGCGGCTAATTGACGCAAAGGCAAGTTATTCTACGTAGAATTTGCGTAGAATATTCCTCTATTCTACGCAACAGGCAGGCCTCTTCTTCCAGGTCACAATCCTCTCCACCTCGACGAGATTGACTTCGTCTCCTTGGTGTCAGATACGGCGAATAAGAGAATGTAAGATTTTGCCCAAGAATATTCAAAAAACGGCAAGCCTGTTCTCGTTATTCATACCCACTGCAGAGATAGCGGAGGGTGTCGCCATCCGCGATACGTTTACCGATGGCGGCGGTATCAGTCACGACCATGGTTGTCGTGGTCGTCTGAATCTGGAAGACGGGCGCGCGCCCAGAATTATTATTCATAGCGAAACAAGTGGGGGGGTTATTCCAGGCGGTGGCGAAAGTGATGGTGCATGTGAGGCTGCTACTCGTTCCCACCGTGATCGTGCCGACATTATCATTCCCGGCGATGGATGGCGACGTGCCACAACTGGAGACCGCCGGCGATGTCCCCGTCGTTTCTATATGGCCATTCACCACCAGCTTTGCGTTTGGTGATGTCGTCCCGATGCCGACATAGCCGCCGCTGCCAGTCACGATTATTTGGGTCGCATTGTTCTCAACAATAGAAACGGTGCCGCATCCCGAAAAGCAGGAGCCAGCTCCTATGCCTATGGTTAGGTTTCCATTACCCCCAAATGCAGAATTGCCGCCGGTCGTTATGTTAATGTCACCGCCATTAGAATAGTTGTCTCCTTGGGCCGTTGTTATGTTAACGGCGCCGCTATAACCACCATGGCCGGACGTTATATTAACATTTCCACCGTAAGTCGTACCAGCCGCCGTCGTGGACTGCGCCGTCAGAACGATATTTGTCGCGGTTGTTAAAGAAGAGGTTGTTCCTCCTTCGACATCGAGTATCCCGGCCGGGCTCGCCGTCCCGACGCCGACATAGCCATTTTGGTCGATGCGCATGCGCTCGCCAATCGCACCAGTGGACGCGCTTGTGTAAAACACAAGGGTGCCGACGCCGTAGGAGCTTTCATTCAAGCTTTCAATGCGTGCGACTTCGGCCGTATCGGCAAAGGAGATGCGCCCGACGGGATGCGTACTGACCGGATTCGCATTAGTGAACTCAAAAGCGGGATAATTATAATTTCCGGTGGTGGCCATGGTCAGGTATTTACTCGCGCCCGCTACTAAGCCCGGCGCTGTTGTCCCGATGCCAACACTACCGGCCGGTGCCGCTACTGTCCCCGTCATGCCGGTGGCGAAAATAACGTTGCCGATGTTAAGGAAATTGTTGGTCGGATCCGACGGCACATCGACGCTGCTGCTCGTCCCGATCAGGATATTGCCGGAGCCCGTGGCCTGCGTTGTGCTGCCGACATTGTAACCAAGAACCGTATTATTCGAGCCTGTCGTGTTTATGATAAGCGCACCCAACCCTACCGCTGTGTTGTTTCCTCCCGTTGTGTTGGCTTGAAGTGTATTCACCCCTAGCGCTGTGTTGCTTCCCCCGGTTGTGTTTGCTAGAAGTGCATCTACCCCTACGGCCGTATTAAATAGGCCCGTCGTGTTAGCAGCAAGCGCCGACGCCCCTAGGGCTGTATTGTCATTACCTTTGGTGTTTAATTGAAGCGCTTGTGCCCCTACGGCCGTATTAAAAACGCCCGTCGTGTTAGCAGCAAGCGCCGACGCCCCTACGGCCGTATTTTGGCGCCCGGAGACTGTTCCTTTAGCCGTACCTGTTGTATTGTTCAGCAGCGCTTGATAACCAACTGCCGTGTTCTGGTAGCCTAGTGAGTTAGTGTTCAAGGCCTGATAACCAAGGGCGGTGTTTTGCTGCCCGTTTGAGCCACCGCCGGTTTGCACATTCGTGGTTGGCAGGGCCGTTGGACCTACGGCAATGTTGCCGTAAGTCGTATCCTGCCAGATGGCATTGTTACCGTTGATCTGCAGACTTGGCATATCGCTGCCCGATGTTACGGTGCCGAGGATGTTGATGCCGGTGGAATTGAAATCGGCCACATCTGTCCCAGTGCCCGCGACGTTGACCGCAACACTTACCCGTCCACTATTGGCTGAGAACAGACCTGTGGTCGCCTCGCCGCTGCGCTGCGGATCGGTGGCGCTCGCTGCTGTACCGAGATTGATTGTTACGTTGCCGCCTGTCGTCAGTGACGTCCATGCGCTATTGGCATAAGTTTCAAGCGCCGAGTTTGTTTGATTGTAACGCAGCATGCCGTTCACCGGCGAGGGGCGTTGCGCCGAGGTACCGCTCGGCAGCGAAACAGCATCCGTTTTCTGACTTATATCGAGGGAAGAATTGGGTGCCGTCGAGCCGAGGCCGATAGCAGCGAAGGATGCAAAATCGAGATTTTCTGTGCCATTGCCCTGTATTTGAATGTCATTATTTGAAATCACGTCATCAAAAATATTAAGCCTCGCCGAACCACTCCTCTGCAAAGTGAGCATGTTGCTGCTGGTTGGGCCATTCCATGACGCCGTGATGGTACCACTATTTAATTTGACGGAAGTGCTACCCATACCATTAACGGTAATGCCTGCAAAACGTGCACCAACAGTATTCTGGAATAATAAACCAGCGACATCAGTGCCAAACAGGCTTCCGGAATAGCTGACCTGAACCGATTCCGTATCGGTTCCATTCGGCCCATTGAAAGAGAGAGTGCCGCTCGTCGATGTATTCCCTAAGGTAAGAAGTGAATTCGGCGCCGTCGTGCCGATGCCTATATTGCCTCCATTGAACAGGGCCGCGTAATTGGTCGTACCGCCGCTGACATTTACATTCAACCCGGTATTGACGGCGCTCGTGCCATTCCATGTACCGGTGCTCTGGATATCAACGCCGGTTTTGTTAATCGAGGCGGTGCTGGACGTTTCTGAAGCGGCAATTTCCGTCGCAATATAATTTGCCGTCTTCGCCGTCGAATCTGCCAGATGTAGTACTGATGTTGGCGTTGCCGTCCCGATACCGACGGAGCCGGTATCTGTTACAACATATTTCGACGTGCCGCCGACCGCCGCATTGATGAGATAATTCGTCCCGCTTCCGGTAGCCGTCTCTGTGGGGTTGATATAGAGCGCTGTATAATTCCCCGTTCCGCTGAAATTGAGCGTCGGTGCAATTTGCATCACGTTGTACGAAGCCGTACCAGAACCGTTAAAAAGGCCGCCGATACTCAACGTACCACCGATGCCACTGCTGTTGTTTTGATTGGAGGCGCCATTAATCGCAAGATATGTGCCTGAGTTACCAGTGCCGTTTGTTGCTGCAATGGTCGTTCCCGTGGAACCTTGCGGCGCAGGCAAAATGATGCTGCCAGTACTAATTGTGAGGGAACTATTCGTGAATGCGTAGTAAACAAGGCCACTGTTACGAATCATTCTTAGAAAGTTACAAGTGCTGCCGCATGATCCTCCGGATATATCCACCGGATACGTAGCCGTGGTCGTTCCGATCGCAACATTGCCGGCATTCAAGATTACGCCACCAGACCCCTCGACATCGAGTGTCTCAGCCGGTGACGTTGTCCCGATGCCGACATTGCCGTTCGTGTGGATGCGCATTATTTCGCTGTTGTTCTGGTAGAACGTCATAGGAGCCGAGTTTCCATCCTCCTGCAAGCGCAGTTCGGTTCCCGTTAGTGCCTCCACGCGCATTCTTGCATCCGTACCGAGACCGGTATAGGCCGCCGTGCTTCCGTTCTGCTTGAACGACACCAACGAATTAATGCCTGTGCCGGCATTGATCGTCAGTATCTGGTCCGGCCCCGTTGTCCCAATCCCAACATTGCCCTGAATGATCGCGCCATTTGAAGGCGGTGCCGTGCCGACATAAGATGTGCCGATGGCAACGCCTCCGGTCACGCGTTCGATTTCGGATCCAGCTGAGGCGATACTTACGGCACCTGTCGCGGGAGAAAATAAGCCTGTCGTCGCGTCCCCATTACGCTGGGGGTTGGTAGCGCTGGCGGCGGTGCCGAGATTGATCGTCGCCCCGGCGCCACCGGTCGTCAGCGCATTCCAGGCGCCGCTATAATAGGCTTCAAGCTGAGGCACCGAGTTGTTGTAACGCAACATGCCTGCGACGGGTGTTGGTCTTTGCGCCGAGGTGCCGGAAGGCAACGACACCGCATCCGTCTTCTGGCTTATATCGAGCGACGAATTCGGTGTTGTCGAGCCGATGCCGACATTGCCACCTCCGGTCACTACAAACTCTGCGGGGGAAGCGACGGTTCCAGCATCAATGAGTAATTGATTCGTGCCTGTGGCAGCAGTGACTGTCGGGCGAATTTGGAGGGCCGTATAGTTACCGGAAGCGGTGCCGGTTTGATTGACGATCGGATCTATGTCCAATCCGATGAATTGCGCATTACCAGAAATGGGCGCGAAAGATGTTTTAGCCTCAACCCCTACTGATAATCCGGCTGTTGTTGCGATACTACCAAACGTTTGAAAAGATATATTGGTTGTATTGTTTGCTGTCCGTACATCACCGTAAATAATAAGGGTTTTATCCGTCTCAGTGACAACCTGGTCTGAACCTGCACTGGAAGATTGCAATGAAAGACGACCGGCGCCCCAGTTTAGGGCCACGCCGTTGCTAAAAACATTCAAGGGCGGCTGTGTTCCCGTTCCACCATTTTCAGTACGAATGATAAAGCTATTGTCACCGGCCTGCGTATCCATATAGAGCGTTGCCCTCTGGTAATTGGTTGTTTGGTCGGTCGTATCATACAAAGCAATGCCTTTTCCTGCTGACGTTGTTGCGCCAGTGGTGCTGGAAGCCGCTGTCGAAGAAAGGGTCAAAGAGTGTGTCGGTATCGACGTCCCGATACTAACATCGCCACTGACAATCAACTCATTACTCGCTCCCGCTGCCGTTCCGGCATAGGTGCCGACGGCAAGTGAGCCATTCACATCGAGCACATTCGCCGGCGTCGCCGTCCCAATCCCGACATGGCCGGCACTGGTAATGGTCATGGCAGTGGCAAGAGCGTTCTGTGTTGAGCCGGTGCCGCCAGCAGGAGCTGTCTGGAACAGGATCGAGCCGCCCGCACCCGTGCCGGTGCCTTGCGAGCCGTTGATGGTGAAGTTAGTCCCAGCCGTGTTGGTCGTTCCGCCCACAACATTCTGGACACCTAGGGTCTGAGCCACAGGGCTGGCCGCATCGGCCGCACCCAGATGGAAGGTCGCCGAAGATGGGCTGCTGAGGATACCATTGTTATTTACTGTCAATGTTCCGGAGACGATATTCTCTCCTCCTGAGGTCCACTTCATGATCTGAGTGCCCGTGCCTGATACATTGACAGCTGCATCAATCTCGCCAGGATTCAGTGAGTAGAAGCCGGTGGTTATTTCACTGGTGCGTGATGGGTTGGTAGCACTCGCGGCCGTGCCGAGATTAACACCCGATGTACTCCCCGCTGAGGTCAGCAACGTGTCCCAGGCACCGTTGATATAGGCTTCAACAGCATTGAGTGACTGGCTATACCGAATATCACCATTGGCCACACCGCCTGATGGCCTTTGCGCCGAGGTGCCGCTCGGTAAAGCAATCGCATCTGTCTTCTGGGTCAGATCCAGCGCTACCTGTGGCGTTGTCGTCCCAATACCAAGATTGCCTGCTGCCGTAATCTCTGTCAGCACGGCCCCTGAACTATTCTCCCAATCTTGTAAGTCAGATGTTTGCGAAGCTCTTCCCTGAACAATCAAAACGGGAAAGCTTGTACTGACGCTCAGGATTTCTACTGCATATTGCGAAGCGCTCCACCCCCCAACCAACATCGCGTTTGTGCCTTGCGTTTGGAAGGTAATGGCGTTGGTACCGCCCCCAGCAGTGCCGCCATTCAATACAAGAATTCCTCCATTGGAAGGCGTGGTTAGAGTTGTTCCGGTAATCGTAAGATTACTTCCGAAGCGCCCAGTGCCGGCGACATCGAGTGCATAGGATGGCGACGCCGTCCCAATCCCGACGCCGCCGGTGCCTTTCGGCAGTAATTCTATACTGATATTCGTATCGGTACCCTGCGCCGAGAGTACCGGCGCATTTGTCGTCGCCGCGCCCGCGATCTGCAGGTAATCCACGCTGCTCGCTGTCGATTGCAGGAACAGCGCCTCAGTGCCGAGCGCCGTGCTGTTTGTCATGTCGCCTTGCAGCAGGTTACCAATGTTCAGGTTGTAGTTCGTTGTCGCCGTCGCCGTTGTCACTGCGATCGACGTGCCGATCAGGATATTGTTGGAGCCGCCATTCAGCGTACCGTTAGCCACATTGTAGCCAAGGACTGTGTTGTTGGTGCCCGTTGTATTGTGCTGAAGCGCCCCTGTACCGATACCCGTGTTATAAGAACCTGTATTTGAATTGAGCGCGTTGTATCCCAAAGCTGCATTCGCCTGGCCACTTGTATTTCCTTGAAGTGCCCCACGTCCGAATGCTGAATTAAAGGCACCAGTTGTATTATTCGCGAGCGCCACTTCACCAGTCGCTGTATTAAAATAGCCCGTCGTGTTGCTGTTCAGCGCTTGATAGCCAACGGCAACGTTATTTTGTCCATTGCCTCCACCGCCCGCTTGCGAAACTGTTGTCGGGAATGCTGTGGCCCCCACGGCAAGATTCGCGTTGGCTGCATCCTGCCAAATTGCATTATTGCCATTGATCTGATAGCCGATGGAATAGCTGCCTTGTGTGATCGTACCGTTCAGGTTTTCGGCGCTTGCGGACCATGTGACCAGGTTGTTGCCATTGATCGCAACCTGAACCTCGTTGCTCGTATCGGAATAAAAGCCGGTGCCCAATTGGCCTGTGCGCGAGGGGTTAGTCGCATTGGCCGCTGTTCCGAGATTAACACCCGATGTGCTCCCCGCTGATGTAAGCAATGTGTCCCAGGCGCCGTTGATATAGGCTTCAACAGCATTGAGCGACTGGCTGTAGCGCATATCGCCATTGGCCACACCGCCTGATGGCCTTTGTGCTGTTGTGCCGCTCGGCAGGGCAATCGCATCTGTCTTCTGTGTCAGATCCAGTGCCACCTGTGGCGTTGCTGTGCCAATGCCGACACTGCTGGCGAAATAGGCTCCTCCTGCAGCAGAAACTGATGCAAGGACGCTGGATGAACTGTTTTGCCATTCTTGAAGATCGGCTGTTTGACTCGCGCCACCACGAACTTGAACCACAATACCTACAGGGTTTGTCTGACTGAAGAGAGCATCACCACCTGCCCCACCTCCAAGAACTTGTAGCGGCATGGAAGTCGAAGCCCCACCAATAGTCATTCGGGCATTGTTTAGATCAAATTGAACTAGATTATTACCATTTCCGCCGACGAGGCTCAGCTGTCCGGAGGAGCTGGCGCCTGTTTGAAATAAAATTGGTGCTTCAGCATTGTCACTTAAAGCGATATTTGCAGTACCACTTGGATTTCGAACAACCAAGTTATACGCTGGCGATGTTGTTCCAACCCCAACATTTCCACCATTGAATAGTGCGGCATAATTCGTCGTACCGCCGGTGGCATTGACATTAAGGCCAATATTGGTCGCACCAGCGCCATTCCATGTGCCGGTACTTTGAATATCCATGCCTGTCTTGGTGACGGAGGCCGTGCTTGAGGTCGCCGTCGCCGCAACTTCAACACTCTTGTAAGTTACCGTTGGTGTTGAAGCATCAACGATGTGCAGTAAAGAGGATGGAGATGCAGTGCCAATACCGACATTGCCGCCACCCACGACCAACTCGTTGCTTGCGCCCGTTGCCGCTCCGGCAAAACTGCCAACCGCCAGGGAGCCATTCACATCGAGCACGTTGGCGACCGTGGACGTACCAAGGCCTACGCCCCCCTGAATAATTGCGCCATTCACAGGCGGCGTCGTGCCAACATAGGATGTACCAATTGCCAGACCGTGAGCTGATGTACGTGTGATCTCCACGCCGCCACTGGCGATGCTCACCGTCCCCACGGCCGGGGAAAACAGACCAGTCGTGACATCACCGCTGCGTTGCGGATTCGTAGCAGCAGCGGACGTACCGAGAATGACCCCCGAAATGATACCGGTACCACCCGTTGTCGTGGCAATGCTCGACCATGATCCATTGATATAGGCTTCGATGTCTGTGATACCGGCCGTGCTGTTGTAACGAATGTCGCCATTCACCGGTGAAGACGGTCGCTGCGCTGTGGTGCCGGAGGGAAGGGCGAGGGCATCGGTTTCCTTGCTGAGATCAAGCGATACGTTGGCCGTCGTCGTGCCGATGGCAATGTTGCCGTTCATGTTGATGCGCATGCGCGCCGTATTGGATGTATCGAAGGTCAGGCCGTTGCTATCGGCAGTGATGGACTCGCCAACGCCATCGCTAATCTCGTTGGGAATAGGTATCGTGCTGCTCCCCGTAACCACGCGTCCTGCACTGTCGACATAGACTTGATAATAAGGCCCGACTTCGCTGGCGGCATCGGGGGCAGCCATCATCGCGCTGGTGATTTCGCCGGCAGCGATACGTCCGGCAGGTAATGTCCCGAGGGTCAAATTACTGGCGTTGGTACCGCCGAGATAACCGAGCAGATCAAGCGGACTGCTGGCGGCATAACTCGTACCGCCATTTGCCAAAGGGACAATGGAGGTACCCCAGACGATACTGCTGCCGGCGACGCTACCGATAAAGTTGCTGGCCTGTACCGAGCCGGTGAAAACAGCGTTGCTGCCGTTCAACGTGCCGGTAAAATGGCTCACACCAGTAACAGTCAATGTGCCACCGACAGACGCGTTGCCGCTGGTGCTCAGAGAGCTGAGCGATGTTGCGCCGGTCACGCCAAGCGTGCCACCAATGGTCGCATTATTGGTAACCGCTGCCGAATTCAGCGTTGCGAGCCCGCCTGTTTCCAACGTGCTGCCAAGATTGGTATCGCCGGTTACACCAAGCGTGCCACCGACCGTTGTGTTACCGGCAACCCCAAGAGATCCCAAGGTGGTTGCACCCGTTACGCCCAGCGTGCCGCCAATGGTTGCGTTACCACTTACCGTCGCTGAATTCAGTGTCGCCACGCCGGAGGTTGAAAGTGTGCTGAGCGATGTTGCACCTGTTACACCCAGCGTCGTGCCAATCGTCGCCGCTCCAGATACAGTGAGAGAACTGCCCGACAGGGCGCCAGAAAAAGTACCGCTCCCGGCCGAAAGAGAACCTGAATCGCTTATGGAAGATGCCGTTATGTGGCCCAAAGCGTCTGTGCCCTGAGCTGTCAGCGTCGCACTTGAGGGGATCGTCAAATCGCCTGCGGCATCAACAACCAATTGCGTCCCGGTCTGACCGAACTGGACGGACGTGGTATTGCCATTGCTGACCGTCGCCTGCCATACCGCCGAACGGTTGATCGCAACCGTCACCGGCCATTCGATGATCAAGTCATCGCCTTGCGCCTGCGTGTCGGTGCATTTGGTTTGCAGCGTACCGTCGGGGCCACCAGAGATGATCATGAAAGCAGGGCCGCTGCCTGGATTGGTGGGGTTTTCCCAACGGCAAACGATGTAATAGTGCCCCCAAGCATCGAGTTGCTTCATGCCGGAACCAGCGGTGAATATACCGACTTCCTTGGGCGCGCTGCCTCCCGATCCGGCAACGCCGCTGGTACTTGCCGGCAATTGGGATTGGCCAGCAATCGCTGTAAGCTTAACGTAGGAAGACGTACACTCGGCCGAAGGACCGCCAGCCGTCGGCGGACAGAGAAGCGTTGTGTCAACACTCAAAATGGATGTCGCCGCCATCGTCGTGGCGTTACCGTTCAAATCATTCTTCGTTGCCAAGCTATTGGTGATGTTGACATTGGTGCGCAGAATTTGGCTGTAGCCGCTGAACAGAACCGCAGCCCCAACACCGATGAGCCCCAGCATGTAAAGAATGGGCGCGATGGCAAAGCCGGCGCGCGCCTTGTTTTTTCTTATGCGCAAAAAAGGCGCGACAACAGATCCGGAAGAATATCCGGGTCGTCGATCTTCACTCTTTAACTCTCGTTCATCCATGGGCTCATACCCGCGCGGGCCTCGGCGATCCCGCGGCGCGAATCCTGAAACGGCACAGTGTTTAAGACTCTGCTTCCAAATTATTAATTTTTGGTCAAACCAATGGTTTCATTGGGTCTTGGAAACGAATCCAGACCTGAAAAGATGCTCCTCGAATTGCTGTTTTAACGACTTGTTAACCAGGCCGATCTCGTCTATCAGCTTGACCATGTCCAGCCTTGCCGAACGGCTCAAAAAACTCGATCTCGTTTTACCCAGTCCAGCCGCACCCGTTGCCGCTTATGTGCCCTATATCTTGACCGGCTCCTTGGTCTTTATTTCTGGCCAAGTCCCTGTAGAAAAAGGACAAATTAAATATACGGGCCTGGTCGGTAAAGAGCTTGACCTGGCCGGCGGACAGGCGGCAGCCCGGCTATGCTGCCTGAATATTCTGGCCCAAGTGAACGAAGCCTGCGGCGGAGTGATCGAACGGATTGAACGCTGCATCAAATTGGGCGGTTTCATCGCCTCGGCCCCCGGCTTTTTTGATCAGCCCCAGGTCATGAACGGCGCCTCTGAACTTATCGAGCAGGTTTTGGGTGAGGCTGGCAAACATACCCGATTCGCGGTTGGGGTCAGCAGCTTGCCGCGCAATGCGGCGGTTGAGATCGACGCTCTTTTTGCCCTGCGCCTTTAAGGCGATGCCAGAAGATAGATCCTGAAAGCGATGAAAAAATCAGTGACATCTTGATCGGTGTTTCACGATTAAAATTTATTTTGAAAAAACGCTTCGGAAAAATTTTGCCAAAATGTGTGAAGGAAAGATATCAGAAATTCTGCAGCAGCCGCTGGATAACATTATGCGCGCCCGGTGGCGCCACATCCGTACCGCGTCGGCGCATTTCTTCACTGAAAGACGCGTGATTGCTGCGGATGTTCTCGAGCTGCTGCTCCAGATTCAGGAGCTCGCCGCGTGCAGCATCCGATGCCCCGGAAATCGATAGATCACGGATTTTTTCGAATGTACGGTTGATGTCTTTCGGCGCCAACATATTGGTCTGCGGACCGGAGGCCTGCATCAAGCCTTCGGTCGGTACCGGATGCGGCACTCGCATGGCAAGCGCCGCCAGATAAGAGGCCAGTGCTTCGCGCAGCCGGTCAACCAGTCCCTGAATCTCGGGGCTGCTAGCCTTGCGATCAAGTGCATCTGTCAATTCTCTTTGGGCGTCATGCAGATGCCGCTCAGCAATTCCCATCGTCCCATCCTCGATACGCACAGCCGTTTGCCACAGCAAACCGCTGACCGACGCTATGGTGGCGGGGCTATGATCGAGCACCAAGCGCACGGCGCCCGAACGCAAGGACATCAGCACGACCTTGTCCCCTTGATAGGTCGAAGGTGCATGCGCAACCCCGGCCATGATATTTGCGGTTTCATTGCGGATATTCTCATCGCCGGGATTCTGCATTAATTTCCTGCGTTCCTCGATCAAGGCTTTGGCGATCGGGTGAGCGAAAACCCGGGATGGTGCAACAAAATCGACTGGCGCGGTTTCGGCACGGCGTCCGGCGTTATTGATGGCAATCAGTTGGATCTGCACCAGTTGTCCTGACCAGGGATAGGCCGTCAAATCCTCGAAGCTGACGCGCTTAAGGTCTTTCGCATCTGGTGCAGCCAGGGGAATTTCAACCGGCACGTTGTCGGGGCTAGGGCGGGAACCACTTGGTATAATGCGGACCGCAACCGATGTAATCCCGTAATCGTCCGAGGCCTGATAGGAAAGGCGCAATGCCTTGCCTTCGGTTACCGCGGGGGGTTCAGCAAAAGCGACATGCGGAGGTTTATCCCCAACGATCCGGATGCGCCAAGAGTCGATGTCTTGCCAGCCACGCTTGATGGCAATTGTATCGCCACCGTTGATTGGATGCGAAACTTCGAAACCGTTTTCATCGGACGTAAAGGGTATGTGCTCACCGTTGATGAAGAGGTCCGGCGCGTCGCCGTTACTGTCGGCGAGATGCGCGGTGATCGTGCTGCCTTCTGGAATTTCGATGATGCTGCCATCGTAACGCGCCCCAACGGGTGTCGCGATCATGATCGGTGGCAGGCCAGTATATTCCGGTGGCGTGATCCACGCATCGAGGGTCGGCGTCAGCATATGGAGATGCATACGGATCACCGGATTAAGCGATGCCATCATCTGGCCACCCCAAAAACTCCAACCACAAACAGCACCGAGAGTGATGAGAATCAAAAGGACAAAACGCAGGGGCGGAATTTTATATTTTTTAGATGTGAAGAGGGGAAAGCCGGCGAGAGCAGCTTGTCCGATAAAGCGGGCGCGGTGGCGACGCGTAACCATTCTTAATCTCTTCCCTGACTTCCGGCTTTTTCAAGCCCTTAGTAAACCTTCTCCTTTCCTTAATTATGCCCGTTAAGGCTAAAGAAAAGATTAGGATTTGCTCCCCATTTATAAGGGGTTTTTTGCAATTGCGAAGGACTAAAAATCTGCTGCAACGCGGGAAAGTCCCGGATTCTTTGACTCTTCCCCTAGGCTGCCTTGGTTGCCGCCTGCCAGGGTGCCAGGCTTTCCCATTCCATTTGCTCGGCCACCAGAATACGCCGGCGAACCAAGGCGTATTTTGAATCCGAAACGAGAACTTCAGGGATATAAGGGCGACCGTTATACATAGAGGACATAGCGCTACTATAGGCTCCCGCCTGTAAAAGAGCGACCAGATCACCGGCTGTCACACCGGGTAACCGGTAATCCTCTCCGAACAAATCGGAGGTTTCGCAGACCGGTCCCACGACATCAGCCAATGGTGTTTCCACATCTCTGCCCTCCCGTACCGGGATGATGCTATGACGGGCACCATACATGGCCGGACGAACCAGATCATTCATGCCCGCATCAAGAATGAGGAAGCGCTTGGCGATGCTTTGTTTATCGTAAATGACCTTGCTGACCAAAACGCCGGCATCCCCGACCAGACGCCGCCCGGGCTCAAAAGAAATTGCGCAACCAAGATTGCCAACAGTCTCCAGAACAATGGACGCGTAATCCGAAAAAGGCGGAAGGCTTTGGCCGTCATAAGGGATCCCGACGCCACCACCCAGATCAAGATGCATAATCTTGAACCCTTTCGCGCGCCACGTCCTGACGAGTTCTGCAAGCTTAAGGAACGCATCACGAAAAGGTTCGTAATCATAAACATGAGATCCAATATGCACTTGAAAACCTGTGAAGTTCAGATTAGGCGAACCCGTCGCCAGTTTCATGGCTTCATCCAACTGCGCCAGGCCAATACCAAATTTGGTTGTCAATTCACCCGTTGAGGTTTGCTTATAGGTACGCGCCGCGACATTTGGATTGATACGGATCGCCACAGGCGCTTTCCGCTTCAGCTCTGCGGCAACCTGATCGATAAGTTTTAATTCGGGGAGTGATTCGACATTAAATTGATGAACACCTGTCAGCAGCGCTTTTTCAATTTCATCGCGCCTTTTGCCGACACCCGAATAGATGATCTTCTCCGGCCTTATACCCGCCGCCAATGCACGTTCCAGTTCACCGACTGATGTCACATCCGCACCGGCGCCGCAGGACGCCAAGGTCTGAATAACCGCCAGATTGACATTCGCTTTGACGGCATAACAAATCAGGACATTCTGGCCGGCAAAGGCATCCGCAAACGCCTTGTAATTCGCCTTCAATTGCGCGGTCGAATACACATAGAATGGCGTACCAACCTCGGTGGCGATGGCTTCAAGCGAAACATTCTCAGCATGAAGAAGCCCGTTGCGGTATGTGAAGGCACTGGTCATGGATCAATTCTCATGGTTTGGGGTCAGTGGCGGGATCAGGATAGGCCCGCGGAAACGTATCATTTGTGACCTCAGGCGGTGGATCAACACTGCTCGGCTTTTTGCCGCAACCGGCCAAAGCAAATCCCGCACAGACAAGGATCAGTGCGAAACCGGCATAATAAAATCGGAAACGCGCTTGTTTCCTTTGGCGGGCATCTGTCATAATCAATACTGTCAAGATTCGTATCCCTGGAGTTCTTAGGATAATGGCTCGGCTGTTTTTCGCAATCTTTCTCTTTGCTTTGATAAGCTTGTGTTTCGAGGCTTATGCGAGTGATTTTTCGAACCGCTATATCGCCGCCGCCAAACCCAGACATATAGCATCTTTTACCTTTAGGGATGATCAGGGCCGTATACTGGATTTAAATGATTTCAAAGGCAGCTATGTGCTGTTGAATCTTTGGGCAACATGGTGTGGGCCTTGCGTGCGGGAAATGGCCGGGCTGGATATGCTCCAGCAAAAGATCGACGGCAAGAAATTGCGCATTCTTGCCCTCACCGAAGACCATGAGGGTGTAAGCGCGGCATTGTCCTTTTATAAACGGCATGATCTGCACCATCTGCCCGTTCTCGCCGACGCCGCCGGCGAGGCACCATCCATCCTCCATATCAACGGGTTGCCGACAACTTTGTTGATTGATCCGAACGGCATGGAAGTCGGGCGCATCGAGGGCGATGCCGACTGGGACGACGACGACACGCTCGCGTTTCTCAACAAACAGATGAAGCGCAGCCTGGCGCAGTCCAAATAGGACTACAAAATAAACTTCGACAGATCGACGTCCTTGGCGAAGTCATTCAAACGGCTGCGTACATAGGCAGCGTCAATGGTGATCGCGGTATCCGGTTTGTCGCTGGCGTCAAAGCTGATGTCCTCAAGCAGTTTCTCCAGAAGCGTATGTAACCGCCTCGCACCGATATTCTCAACATTGCTGTTAACCTCCGCGGCAAGGCGCGCAAGCTCATCAATCGCCTCTTCGGCGAAATCGAGTTTAACCTTTTCGGTCCCCATGAGCGCCTTGTATTGCTTGACAAGGCTGGCTTCGGGCTCTGTCAGAATACGCTTGAAATCCTCGCGCGTCAGAGGTTTGAGTTCAACGCGGATCGGCAACCGGCCCTGCAACTCAGGCAAAAGATCCGACGGCTTCGCCAAATGAAACGCGCCTGAGGCAATGAACAAAATATGATCCGTGCGCACGGTGCCGTATTTGGTCGAAACTGTCGTACCTTCGATCAGGGGCAAAAGATCGCGCTGCACGCCTTCGCGGCTGACATCCCCACTGCCGCGGAAATTCTCAGAACGCGAGGCAATTTTGTCGATTTCATCGAGGAAGACGATGCCATTCTGCTCCACGGCGTCGAGGGCTTCGGTCGTGACCTTGTCTTGATCGAGTAATTTGTCGGACTCTTCTTCACGCAAGATCGTGCGCGCTTCCTCGACCGTGCATTTACGCGTCTTTGTCCGCGCACCGCCAAAATTTTTACCCAACATATCACCGATATTGAGCATACCCATCTGCGCGCCCGGCATACCGGGAACCTCAAACATCGGCATGGCCGAGGAAGAGTTGTCTTGCACCTGGATCTCGATCTCACGGGTATTCAACTCGCCATCCTTGAGCATATGACGGAATTTAGTGCGCGTTTCCGGTGTTGCACTTTCACCAACCAGCGCATCGATCAGACGTTCTTCAGCCGCCACTTCCGCCCGGATGGTCACTTCCTTACGCATCTTTTCGCGGGTCATTTTAACAGCGACATCCATAAGGTCGCGGATGATTTGCTCCACATCACGGCCAACATAGCCAACCTCGGTGAATTTGGTCGCCTCGACCTTGAAGAAGGGTGCCTGCGCCAGCCGCGCCAGGCGGCGGGCAATTTCGGTCTTACCAACACCGGTCGGGCCGATCATCAGGATGTTCTTGGGCAGAACTTCTTCGCGCAATCCTTCAGGCAGTTGTTGACGGCGCCAGCGATTGCGCAGGGCAATGGCGACAGCGCGCTTGGCTTCCGCCTGGCCGACGATGAAACGATCAAGCTCGGCGGTAATTTCACGTGGGGAGAGTTGAGTCATTAAAGGTCGATCTTTTCTAGAGTCACATTGGTGTTGGTGTAGACGCAGATGCCCGCCGCGATGGAAAGCGCCTTGCGGGCAATGGCCTCGGCGTCCATGTCAGACTGGTCTGCAAGCGCCCGGGCCGCCGCCAGCGCATAAGGGCCACCGGAACCAATACCTATAATGCCGTCTTCGGGCTCCAGCACATCGCCGGTACCGGATAGGATGAGGCTGGTCGATTTGTCAGCGACCGCCATCATGGCTTCCAAGCGGCGCAGATAACGGTCAGTTCGCCAGTCTTTGGCCATCTCGACACAGGCGCGCATTAATTGGCCGGGATGTTTTTCAAGCTTGGCCTCAAGCCGTTCGAAAAGGGCGAAAGCATCGGCCGTGGTGCCGGCAAAGCCGCCGATAACATCCATCCCATCGCCCGATTTCAATCGTCGAACCTTGCGCGCATTGCCTTTTACAATGGTTGCGCCCATAGAAACCTGCCCATCACCGGCCACAACGACTTTGTTGCCCCTCCGTAGACAGATGATGGTTGTGCCGTGCCAAAGGGGTTGCTGTTCGCTCATGAAACCTCTTCCTATTAAGACGGACGTTAGATGGGGTGAGAAAAGACAAAAAACAAGCCAGGCTTAACCTCTCGCTAAGCATGAAACCGGAAAAAACCTTTTCAGACAAGGACTTTAGGTAATGTTAACTTTTTAGACAAATAATGAGGACATTCGAAGCAAATGATTTTTAAAAGCCGGTCATTCAGGAGGTCGCTATGATGCTTTCCAGAGAATCCATTATCGCTTTAAGCGATCTGATCGAAAACAAGCTCTCCATGATGCATATCGGAAACCGCGACGATCTGCGCGAGCGCCGGGCCCTGGAGCTTGCCCTTGCCGAGCTGCAAGGTGATGATGATATCCGCGGCGTCATGCTCAGAAAAGTTACGGAAATCCCGCAAAGAGGGCGTCATCGCAAGGTCAGCGAGCTGATGGGGGAAGGCGAGAGGGCCTGACACCCGGCAGAGACCATTTCACGACCCTAGAATTGTACCCACCTCAACAGATACCCCACTGTTAAAGAAGTATTGACTCGCGGGGGGACTTGCCAGAAACAGGCCATGCAGATTACGCTAGGAATCATCATGGCCTATATCGATAAAATCCTTCTTCCGAACGAGCGGGTTCTCTGCGTCACGACGGTTCACTGGATTGTCTATACGGAAGGATTTATCGTAACGATTGGCGGTGGGTTGCTTGGTTATTACGGGCGCTCTCTTCTCGACGTCTTTTTTGGATCAAGCCTGGCCCAGCATATGGCGCGGCCGTTTTCCATCGTTGCTATCCTTGTCGTACTGATAGGAACGGCCTTGCTCTTCGGCGCCTATATCCGGCAAGCGTCCACAGAGCTGGCCGTCACCAACCGACGCGTTATCGCCAAATATGGCCTGATTTCCCGTGCGACATTTGAAATCATGGTCAATCGGATTACCGGCGCCAATTTTGATCAAACGATCATGGGGCGGCTGCTCGGCTTCGGCACCGTCCTTATTCATGGCGCAGGCGGGGATATCTCGCCTTTTGATGAGATTGGCGATCCGCAAGGTTTTTATAAAGCTCTTATGAGTGTTCTGGAGCGCAGTCAGGTTACATAAGCCGCCACGAAAACGGGCCTGTAGTTCAGCGGTTAGAACGCACCGCTCATAACGGTGTTGTCGCAGGTTCGAATCCTGCCGGGCCCACCACATTTTTCTTCTTTTCATTTCAATATCCCGAAGCTTGAGCGCGGGAGGATGGATGAAAGTTCGATCAGATTCCAAAATCTCTCTCTTCATTCTTTACGTCGTCGTTCATAATTCGTTAGTAATTCGTTTTTCATAACGCAAACGAATCCGAAATCGTCTTCATCTCACCGCACCGCACATTCAAAACAGGCGAAGCATCTTCTTTTTTCATGCACATGGTCGTGAAAGTGGGAAAAATGTTGCACACATGCAACGCGCAGAGAGGATACGATGGTTTTCTTTTTCGATTCCCACCTGTCAAGTGAAAATGTTGTTGACTATTTTTCAAACACGCCACAACATCGTCTCACTCTACTCTAGCACAGGAGGTCATCATGGCTGCGAAGAAGAAAACCGCAAAGAAAGCCAAGAAGACAACGAAGAAGAAAAAGATCTAATCATACGCCACCGCTTGGTGGCGATATGATTATTCAACCCCTGTTCGGTGTACCACGCGATCGCAGGTAAGCCGAACAGGGGTTTTCTATTGGTGAAACGCAGAATTTTAGAATTTGCCGCTCTTTTTTAAGACAGCCTTTTGGGGCCTGTCCCTCTTATCCCCTCCACAAACATTGCTGAACCATTGACGGACCCGGCCCTGCCGCTCACATCTATCGTCGACATCGGCCGTTTATGCGGAAAGTCCTGGCAATCCTGAC